>Ga0114947_10000413_pt1 | contig 14315 bp, 16 predicted proteins | sample CR02metaG_FD_99656 | JGI IMG/M metagenome (GOLD analysis project Ga0114947, IMG submission 99656) | Deep subsurface microbial communities from Mariana Trench to uncover new lineages of life (NeLLi) - CR02 metaG | ecosystem: Environmental > Aquatic > Marine > Ocean trench > Sediment ...
CAACGTACTGGCAGATTCGCTCGCCGAGCTGATTCGATATTCGGTGGACTCCGACGGTCATGGCATGGTCGTGTGGTCGAAGGCACCGCTGGCCCCGCCCAAAAGTGTCATTCTGCTCGTTCATGGACGTACCTGGAGCACACGTCCCGATTTTGACCTTCAGGTTCCGGGAGAAGATCTTTCTCTCATGGACGGGCTCGTCGGCAAAGGCAGCGCCGTCTATGGTGTCGATCTCAGGGGTTACGGAGCGACACCTCGTGATGAAAGTAGCTGGTTGACCCCGGATAAAGCGGCTGCCGATGTGGCGAACGTTCTGCGTTGGGTGGCAACTCGACATCCGCAACTCACCAGACCGTACCTGTTCGGGTGGTCGTACGGCTCGATGGTTTCTCAACTCATGGTACAAACCCATCCCGAGTTGGTCTCCGGATTGATGCTCTTTGGTTATCCCATCCGTGCTGGGATAACCCGAACACCTACGGATGCACCTACCATTGCGCCCAGAAGGCCAAACACTGTTGGGGCTGCAGCTTCCGACTTCATCGTACCCGGTAGCATCAGTGATAAAGCCGTGGATGTTTTTGTCAACGCAGCCCTGCACCACGACCCGGTTCGCGCGGATTGGCGAAAGCTTGATCAGTGGCGGCAGCTTGATCCGGGCAAGGTTGTTGTGCCAACGCTACTGTTGCAAGGAGAGCACGATCCCCTGGCCTTGCCGGACGTCCACGCGAGAGTTTTCTCAGGCTTCAATACGGCGGACAAACTCTGGGTGGTCATCCCAGGCGGTGATCATGCCGCGTTTATGGAAACGCCTCGCGCGTATTTCATCGAGGTGATGGACGCTTTTATGCATCGAGGACAATGATGTCTGATAGGATTCTGTTGGTTTTTCTTGGCGTAGGTTCAGATTTAGCGGGTGTATTTCAATGGTAGAAAATCTGGTTCCCAACCAGAAAACGTGGGTTCGATTCCCATCACCCGCTCCAGCTAGTGGTTTTCGGACTCGTGGGGCTTGCGTGTCTTTACGCTCATCTGGTCAGCATTGCGATGGCCGACTTCGTAATTGGGATGCTGAGTGCTTCTTCAGAAGGAGGCGATCCACTCGTGAAGAACTGGGATTGGATCGCACATCTTGCCGTGGTACAGAGCACGGGCTGGGGGCTGCTTGGTGGTTTTGGGTTAGCCTTGGTGGTCCGCAATGCACGCATGGTGGGGTCGTGTTGCTGGCAAGCCTGTGGTTTCCTGCCACGGCGATGCTGATGGCGGTGTTGCCGGCACAATGGCCTGCGTGGGCACTTATTGCATTTCCGGTTCTGTTGGCGGGTGCGTCGATTGTTGGCGGTCTCGCCGCGACCTCGCTGCGCGGCCTTTTTTCGAAAAGGTACGATTCGACTGGTAATCCCTGAAGCGATTCTTAAGGTGCCTTTGAGACACGCAGCTTTTCAATTCTTAGCCCTTGCCGCTTCCCACAGCCTTGTTACCACTTTTGTCCCGATGGGAACCAGTTTCAACAAATTGACCTGTTGATACTTGCGCTCGATACGAAGTATTTGCCTTCCCATTAGACTTGAGTTCGATCCTGGGCGATTCATGCCCTGGCTTGTGATCGCTGCAAGACTTTGACCTGGGGCTACTTGCTATCCACCCCATCGCCCCAAAACCAGTGAACGACCCACTCGAATAGTGCTAGACACCTCTTTCGACGTACTCGGACATTTTCTCGAACAGTACTTTTAAAGTGACTATCCTCACGATGCCCGGAATCTCTGGATTGTGTAGACTCGTCGCATCAGCGAGGAGGACGTGATGGCCGACATTTTCATGTCGTATTCTTCCGAAGATCGTGAACGGGTAATTCCGCTAGTAGAGGCCCTGGAAGAGGAGGGGTTCAGTGTGTGGTGGGACCGGCACATTGGAATGGGTGCCAGTTTCGATCAGGAGATTGAGCGCGAAATCGATGCTGCCTCGTGCGTTGTGGTTGTCTGGTCGGATTCTTCCGTCAAGTCTGATTGGGTTCGAAACGAATCTACCGAAGGTCAGGAACGAGGCATTCTGGTGCCAATTCAGATCGATGATGTTCGGCTGCCCTTGGCCTTTCGTCGTGTTCAGACCGCGAACCTGACCGGATGGCCCGAAATACGAAACGAAGTCGAATTCTCTCAGCTCGTGTCCGGCATTCGCACGCATGCCGGCGGCGTTCGCGACGAATCTAGCGATCAACCGGGCGCGCAAAAAAAGCCGCGTCAGCGAGCTGTTGGGACGCTGCGCATGAAGTACGCCGTTCGCACGGATGGGGCGCGGACCGCATACGCGGTCATGGGAGACGGACCCGTTCTGGTCATACCGCCTGGCGGGACCACGCATATCGAGTGGTACACGGCCGACACGGGAGCGCACGAGAAGTTCTGTGCCCGGCTAGCCGAGCATCGGACTCTCGTGCTGTATGATCGCCACGGGTTTGGGCTGTCCGATCGAAACCGCACCGACTTCACGGCCGAAGATGACCTGAAGGATCTCGAAGCCGTCATTGAGGCGGTCGGCGCGCCAACTCTCGACTTCTTCGGTATTTCCTGGGGCGGCGGACCGACGCTGGCATACGCAGCTATGCATCCTGAGCGTGTGCGGAAGATCGTCCTCTACGGGACCGGCTCCTCGGGTCGAGCGGGACCGGACAAGGCGGTCGTGGCGACGGGCAAGTCACTCGCTGCGCTACGCAGGGCCGATACGGAGCTTTACTGTAAGACGCTCGCACTCCAGTTCTTCCCCAGTGGCACCGACGCAGAGACATTCGCTAGCTTCACCCGCATGCTCCTTCGCAGCACTACGCTGGAGATGGCCGAAAAACTCGATGGGGTCCACCTGGAGACGCAATCGCTTCTCTCTGGCATCAACGTGCCCGCCCTGGTAGTGCATCGTCGAGGAGACCAATGTGCAAAGTTCGAGTGGGGTCAATATCTCGCGCGGCGACTCCCGAACGCAAGCTTCATTCCCCTCGACGGTGACGCCCACTTTCCGTGGGTTGGCGACGCGGACGCCGTCCTGAATCCGACGATCGAATTCCTCATAGCCGATGAGCGATGATACGCCTACACGCTCGACGCTAGCCGAAGGGGCCGGTGCTCATTTCTCCGCCGTCGACCACCAGCGTCGTGGCGGTCAGGAAACGCCCGGCCGGGCTCGCGGCTACTAGCGCGAGATCGATTTTTAATTTTTTCCGTTCCCGAACGGATCGAGAAGCTACTGCGTCAATAGTCTGCGATGAGCTTCCGGATGGTTGGCGTATCTCCGCGGGCTACCATCCGCGTCAACTTCTTCTCGAGTTGATAGTCGTACATCGGGTCGTAATACCAGGTAAGCAGCCTTTCGATCCAGCCTTCGTGTTCGCCGCTGGCAAAACCGTGCGCTAACTCTCTGTGCACTTCGCGGTGACGCAATCCACCGAGCCGGCGTTCGATACGGTTCAAAGCGTTGCTGTAACGTGTCTGCAGTTCGTCGCTTGATTTGCCGTCGGCTAACGGCTCAAACACGTACTCACGTTGGATGTTTGCCACTCGCTCCCCCATGGCTACATCGACGACTACCAAGGGTGCTTTCTGCATTTGTTCGTGCCAGGCCTGGGGCAATGCCAGGCGGCCGATGTTACGACTCTCGTCTTCGAGCAGCAAAACGCCATGAGGGTGCTTGAGGAAAGTGACAGCAAGGCTGTTCTCGAAATCGATGGGCATCGGCTGTGGTTCGGACCGGGCGCCGAAGGCAGACCCGCGATGGTTCGCCAACCCCTCCAGGTCGATGCCGGTGTCGAATTCCCGGAGGAGACTCGTCTTGCCGGAACCTGTACGTCCGGCGAGTACCAACCAGCGTTTTGTTTTTGGGGCGTTTGCCAGCACGTCTAGACAGGCCTTGCGCAGCGCCTTGAAGCCTCCGACTACCCGGGGGATGTCCATGCCGCTTTGGGCAAGCCACGACTGCGCGATCTCCGAGCGCATACCGCCACGCCAGCAATAAAGCCAGCAGTCAGGATGAGTTTTTGCGTGCTTGAGCCACAGCGCAGTTCTGTGTTCGCGTTGGGTGTTCCCTACCAGCCGATGGCCGACCTCGACTGCAGCCTTCTGGCCACGTTTTTTGTAAGCGATACCAACTTCTGCTCTTTCGCAATCGGTGAGCAATGGCAGGTTAACGGCGCCGGGTAACGCACCCTGAGCAAATTCCGCTGGCGCGCGTAGATCGATGAAAGGAACGTCGTTGGCGAGTAGCTCGCGAGTTGAAGGGGTTGCTTTTACAGTACTAACCGTACTCACGGCGCCTGTTCAGTGATGCTCTTGCCGTTTTGGAAAGCCTCGAGATGTTCGCGCAGTATGTCTAATACATCGTCGTTGTTTCCCGTTTCCGCTGCTTCGACCGCTTGCTGCTGTAGCGTAATTGCCCTGCCGAAGTCGCCGTTGGCTGCATAAGCTGCCGCCCAGGTGTCCAGGTATTCAGGACGCTGCTGGGCTTCCTTGTCGCTATTCATCATGGTCTCCATGATCTTCAGCGCATAACGAGTTCGTTTCAGGCCGTCAAGGTTGGAAACTGTCAGTGTCCAGGCGACTTCGTTGACAATCCCAGCGTTCTCGGGCGATGTTTTGACAGCGGTCTTGAACCAGCTAAAAGCTTTGCGGAAGTTCTGTTTTACCGACACTCCGCGAGCATGCAGATTGCCGAGCAACAACATGGCATCGGAGTCTTCCTCTTTGGCGAGCTCGGCGAGCCAGGTGATCGCGCGTGGGTCGGATGGCTGTTCTATTGTTCTGTCTAACAGGAAGCGCGCATAACTGCGGCGTGCAAAGGGGTTGTTCAGCTCCGCAGACTTCGTGTAATAGGAACGTGCTTTTGCCGTATCCTTGTCGACCTGTTCACCGCCGTAATACAGGTGTCCGAGAAACAGCGCGGCATCGCTGTGGTCTACATCTGCCGCCTGCTGGAGCAAAGGGACGCCTGAGTTCTGGTTTTCTTCACCATAGTGTTTGTTTAGGTATAGCACTCCGAGCGCATACATCGCGTCACTGGAACCGAGTGCAATCGCGTGGAGGTAATTCTGCAGCACTTCATCGAGGGCCCGCTGCTTGAGTTCCTGGTCGTCTTCTTGGCGGGAACGCTGCCAGAACAATCGCGCAAGTTCTGTGTTAGCCAGCAAATTTCCTTTGCGGGACGCGGCCCTGAGCCATCGAGTCGCCTCTGTCACGCGGTTCTGGGATGCGAGGAATGCGCCAATTGAGGCTTGCGCCGCGGTGTCGCCGCGCCTCGCCAGGTAGCCAATCAGCGTAAAAGGGTTGAAATCAATCTGTGAGGTTTCGGTGTTTTCCAATTCCTGTTCTACGGCGCGATATAACGCGGCCACATTGAAGTGCTGGCTAATAATGGCTCCTTTCTCGGGTCGTCCCAGAATGAGTATCCCGAACGCCATTGCATCGTTTGTTTCGTAGATTGAGCCAACCGGACGCAAGCCAGAGATGGTGGCGAACGTCTGCGCCTCGATGGGTGTCGTGGCCGGATAGGGGTGCGTGCGCGACCCGTCCCCTGCACGTTTCATGTCAGCAAAAATTCGCTCGAGCCAATGTTTGTGCAGGGCGGCTTCTTCGGGCGATTCGACATGCTCATAAAATCGCTGCGAAACGTAATGACCGGTCAAGCTGCCGTAGTAGGTGTCGAGGATGAAGCTGCCTATCGATCCGAGCTTGAGCGGTTGGTCAGCGACCAATTGCATGGCTTGCTCTTCCAGTTCGGAGAGGCGCTGCATTCGCGAGGACAGATCCGGACTTTCTAGAAATGCCGCCCGAAGGTCAGCAATTGCAACCTGTTCATCGTTGGTGATCTTGTCAATGAGGCTGCTGTAGCTCAATGGCGTGGATTGGCATCCAAGCGTCGCCAGGAGCGCCAGAGTCATGAACAAAATTCGCATGAGAGAGTTATAGCACTTGTGTGAGGGTGGATGAAGGGTATGATTTCGAGCTTTCCATTATTTGGGCAGTCAGACATGGCGCGGGAGCACAAACTTCGACTACCTTCTGAAGCGGAAGCACTACCGGGAAGAGAAACTTCGATGCCGGTGCCGGAGCGGCATTTTGTCAACGGGACCCCTCTCATCCCGCCTTTTCCAGATGGCTTGGACCGCGCCGTATTCGGGCTGGGGTGTTTCTGGGGCGCCGAACGCTACTTCTGGCAGATACCCGGCGTTTTCACCACAGCGGTCGGCTACGCCGGAGGTGTCACGCCGAATCCGAGCTACGAGGAAGTTTGCTCGGGTTTTACCGGGCATACCGAGGTTGTACTCGTGGTGTTCGATCCTGTCGAAGTGTCCTACAGCGACCTTCTGAAGGTGTTCTGGGAAACCCATGATCCAACTCAAGGCATGCGCCAGGGTAACGATGTGGGTAGCCAGTACCGCTCGGCAATCTATACGTCCGATGAGCAACAATATGCTCAGGCTGAACAATCGAGAATTCAGTACGAGCAATCGCTGGTTGCTGCCGGTTATGCCCCGATTACGACGGAAATCGTAGCGGCACCGACATTTTTCTACGCTGAGGATTATCACCAACAGTATCTCGCCAAGGTGCCGAATGGCTATTGTGGTCTGGGGGGTACGGGGGTTGGCTGTACGGTCGAATCGTTAGATAGCGCCAGTGCGCCATAGCTGGTGCGTATAAACGGGAGGTAGATCAGTCGAGGGTGGTTTTGCTGGCGCCGCAGCGCTGACAGCGGCGAATCGTCACCAGCTTGCCGCTTTTCACGTCAAACTGTTTCTGCTGATCGATCCGCCACTTGTGAAAGCCATTTTTACAGAAGGACTTACCCTGAGCCTTTTCTTTGCGCTTGGCCCTGCTCTGGGTTGCAGAACGCTTGAACGGAACGATGGTGCTCATTGACCAGATTCTACTCAAACCGCAACGGCAGGTATAAACTTCTTGGCTTTTTAAAATGTAGATGAGCGTGCACAACTCACTCGCCAAAGCGCGTTATTTCAGTCTGGCAACGTTCCGCAGGAGTGGTGTGATGGTTGCCACACCGGTGTGGTTTGCCGAAGACGCTGATGCCTACTACGTTTTCTCAGCGGGTGATGCAGGCAAAGTCAAACGCCTGCGCCTGAGTGATGTTGCCAAGGTTGCACCCTGTGATGTTCGGGGAGCGCTTTTGGGAGATTGGCTGAACGCGAAAGCGAAGCTCCTCGGGGACGGCGCAGAGGTGCAACGTGCGCTTAATGCGCTCAGGCGCAAGTACGGTTGGCAGATGAGGATGACTGATTTTTTTGCGAAGCTTGCGGGGCGCTTCCCCAAGCGAGCATACATCAGGGTGGAGATACATGAGTCGAGCGAGTGAACGGACGAAGGTAAGGCGCAAAGCCAGCCGCGGGGACTATGACAGTTCCGTCATCAAAGAAATTCTCGACAGCAACCAGATTTGCCATGTGGCCTACGTCGAAAATGGTGAGCCGCGGCTGATCCCTACGCTATACATGCGCAAGGGCGACTACGTTTATCTTCATGGCAACCGAACAGCGGCGCTCCTCAAGCATCTGGCGGCGGGTGGGCTGGCCTGCCTTTCGGTCATGTCGGTTCAAGGTGTCGTTGTCGCGCGTAGTGGGTTTCACTGTTCTATGAACTATCGCTCGGTGGTTTTGTTTGGTCAGGGCGAGCCGGTTCCTGATGACGAGCGGATAACCATCCTCGATAGTTTTGTAGGAACACTGGTGCCAGGTCACGAAGCACAGGTGCGCGCCCACACTGAACAGGAGATCAATGCGACGACGGCGGTGCGAATTCCGATCGATGAAGCGTCAGCAAAGCTGCGCGATGGTCCACCGATAGATGACGAAAGCGATCTCGAGAGTGATGTCTGGGCCGGTGTGATTCCACTGCAAACGCAGGTCTTAACGCCGATTCCAAGCCCGGATCTCAAGTCAGACATCCCTGTACCCAATTACATCAGCAACTACGGGAAAACTTTGTGAGCAGGACCCACCCATGAGCGGGCGACCCAAGCTAGGGGTAGGCATCGATTTCGGGACCACGAATTCCACGGCGGCTGTCTTCGATGGTGAGCGTGTATCGCTGGTGAAGCTCGAAACGGGTAATCCCATCATGCCGTCTGCCACCTATATCGATCGCGAACTGCAAACCCAGACGGGCCAGACGGCAATCGACCGATACATCAGGGACAATACGGGTCGAACGGTTGAACTGATACCGGAGGTGATTGGCGAGGATCATACTTTCGTCGACCAGGGGAGCTCGGAGATGACGGCGGTAGAAACGTCCTCCCGCAAGATATACGGGCTGCCGCTGCTCGACAGTGGTCTGCAGGGACGTCTTTTTCGTGGCACCAAACGGCTGCTCGGTGACCATCGGGTACGGCGCCTGATGGTGTTCGATCATCCATTTCGACTCGTGGCCCTCATAACCCCGATCTTGCTGCGCATGCAACAGACCCTTTGTGAGGAAGCGGGTCAGTTGAGTTATGGCCACCTGGGTCATCCGGTCAATTTTGAAGGTCGTTATAAACACAAGAACTCCATGGCGTTGACGCGATTGGGTGAGGCATACCGATATGCGGGGATCGAGGATCAACATTTCTATCCTGAACCCATTGCGGCGGCGGTCAGCTACCTCAACGCCAATCCCAACGTGTCTGGAGAGCATCTGCTGACGCTCGACTTCGGGGGCGGTACGCTGGATTTCTGCGTGCTGCGTCGAGCGGGTCGGCGCTTCGAGGTTGTCGCCACCCATGGGATTGCACTCGGCGGGGACCACATCGACCAGCGTCTGTTCCGCAAGCTTTTGTTCCCTCTACTTGGGAAAGGTGAAACCTGGCGTCGTCGAGGCATGGACCGGGAGATCGAAACTCGCTTTCCCTTCGAGGATTATGAGGAACTGCTGGTCAACTGGGCGGTGACCTATACCCTCAATCAGAACAAGTACACCACCGCGGTGATGGATTGCATCGAGCAGGGTGGGGCGAGCGCGCGCAAGTTTCGTCGCCTCCGGGAACTGATCAAACACAATTTGAGTTATGTGATGTTTCAGGCCATCAAAGACTTTAAGGCCGAACTCTCTGCGAGCGGCGAAGCCGTACTCGATATTCCCGAGATCGACGTGGAAATAAGCCTGACGCGTGCAGATTTTGAGATGTTGATAGGCGATCTCTTGACGGATCTCGAGCAAGCGCTCGATGACACATTATCCCGCGCAGGCCTCGCAACTTCCGACATCGATATCGTGTTGCGCACCGGGGGCTCGAGCCTGATTCCTGCGGTACGCGAGATCTTGGATCAGCGATTCCCCGCCCAGGTCGTGGAACACGACCCGTTCACCAGCGTAGCGGCAGGTCTTGCCATAGCCAATTATCAGGGTCTTAGAGCTTAAGTTTTAGTTTAGTTAGCGGCTCAGAGTTCCGCCGGTGGCTCCCAGGCAGGGTCGAGCATCGAGAAAAACGACTTTACCATCCGATAAGTCAGTCCCCACACGAAGTGCCCTCGCTCGAGTCGGTAGCCATTAAATATCGTCTGCTTGCCGGCCATGAGTTTGGTTTCCGTATCGTGACACTCCCCGGTGACCATCGGCTGCAGGCGCGTCCACACCACTTCATCAACCTCGTAGTTGGCCGCGAAGCTGGGATCGCCTTGAAGCTCAAAAACATGGGGTGCGATGAGCATGTTCAAGGGTCGTCCGCGGGGCATCGCACGTTGCTGATCTAAGGGACCTAGGTAGTCGGCGTGGGAAAGATCGAGGCCGATCTCTTCCAAGGTCTCACGTATGGCCGCCGCCTTCAGGTCGGCGTCCGCCGGATCTCGGTGTCCACCGGGAAACGCCATATGGCCCGACCAGGGGTCACCTTCTTTCTCTGAGCGTTTAATGAACAGCATCTCGGTGGCGTCGCCGTTGTCGCGCAAAATGACAGCGACCGCAGCCTGGCGCGTATTACTTTCAGGCGAAAACGACTCTGGTTGATGATCAACCAGCCGTTTGCGGATCAAATTCAACTCGAACACAACTCGGCTATCATACCTGCTTCATCGGGTAGTACCGAAATTTACCTCTTTCAGAAGGTTCAAGCACTTATGACGTTGGAACGGCAAGGCAGTCGATGTTTCGTATGTGGGCCAGAAAATCCACTTGGTCTCAAGGTAAAGTTTCGACTCGAAGACGATGTCTGCCGAGCCGAGTTTACGCCGGAAGAGCATCATATGGGTTATGACAACGTAACGCACGGCGGTATCATATTTTGCCTCCTGGACGATGTTATGGCCAACTGGCTTTGGTTACAGGGTATCCAATGTTTCACCGCAAAAGCGGATGTACGTTATCGGGCTGAACTGCCTGTGGGAACCACCGTACGTCTGGAAGGTCGCTGCGCAAAACGTAAGGGGCGTCTGGCGATACTGGAAGGTCGGGTCATACGCTCAGACACCGATGAGATTGTGGCGGAAGCGACGGGCAGCTTCATGATACCCACCTAAGAGTCATGAGGTTTCTCCTTCTCGAAGCTAATCTGGTGGATAGTGGGTGGCTAGCCAGTTCAGCATGATTTGATTCGTTTCTTGTGGACGTTCCTGTTGAATCCAGTGACCGCAGTCGAGTGTGTGAACCTCGATGTTTGGGACGTAGTCGGTAATTTTTGGGAACTGCGGCACGCTGTCGTGTTGTCCGTAAATCATGAGCGCCGGCTGCTCGACTTTCTGCTCAATCTCCGCGGTAGTTTCCCAGTTGCGAGTGAAGTTCCTGTACCAGTTGATCCCACCGGTGAATCCGGAATGTTCGAAAGCGGAAACGAACGTTGCCAGCTCCGTTTCGCTCATTAACAGTTCGCCGGGCAAGCTCTTTGCAGTTGCCATATTGATGATGGGCATACCTTCGCCTAAGTCGGGAGGAGCTTCTTTCCATTGATTGGTACGGTACATGTTGCGAAGCATGTTTTCGGTATTGGCGGCAAACACCGCGTCGGCGACACCCGGCTGGCGATTGAAATGTACGATGTAGAAGTCGCCACCCAAACGGCTTTCCCAGAAACCAACCCACTCTGTCGGCCCGCGTTCCATGAACGGCACGCTGAGATTGACTACGCCACAGACACGCGAACGGTGCAGCATTGCAAGGTTCCACACCACGATAGCACCCCAGTCGTGTCCCACGAACAAGGCTTCTTCGTAACCGTAGTGATCCAACACGCCCATCAGGTCGGCACAAAGGTGATGGATGTCGTAGCTCTCCACTGTTTCGGGGCGTGAGGAATGTCCGTACCCGCGCTGATTGGGAACGATTACGTGGTAACCGGCTTGTGCCAACGGCGTTATTTGATGGCGCCAGGAGAACGCCATTTCCGGCCAACCGTGGCAGAGCACGATGGGTTTTCCCGCGCCCTCGGCGAACACCTCCAGTTCGATGCCATTGGTGTGGACTCGGATTGGATCTGGAAAGTTGACCATAGTTTGTCCTCGGAAACGTTCGTCTACGTTACGCTTCAGAACTACTGCAGTGCAAGACACCCTGATAACGAAACTGTAAGCAGGTGTTCGACGACATACCTAATGGAACACTAACCAGGAGTTTGGATGAGCAACGATTCGCATAGCTTGGGAGTAGGGTACATCTTGTGGATTTTTGGCTTCCTCGGTGCCCACCGGTTCTACTTCGGCCGCCCGGTCAGTGGCACGCTTTACCTGTTCACGCTGGGGTTGTTTTTGATCGGATGGTTTGTTGATCTCTTTTTGATGCCCATGCTCGAAGCCTCGGCAGATCGTCGTTACCTGGAAGGAAAGAAAAACTACACGTTGGGCTGGGTACTACTCACCTTCACCGGTTTCCTGGGGTTGCACCGATTCTATATGGGCAAGATAGGTACTGGTTTGATCTACCTGTTTTCGCTTGGACTTTTTGGCATCGGCATCATCTACGACTACTGGACGCTCAATGAGCAGATCAGCTCCACCAACCTGGAAAATTCTGATCGGTAGTAATGAGAATCGGCTGCGTGGGATAACCCGTTACAGATCGTACCGTGCACTTTTTTCCGCGTAGGAATATTGATCGATTCCAGTGGCTGCCCGTATCGAAGTGGTTGCTTCCGCCATGGCATCGTCGAGGGGAATGCCGGTGGAATCGGCTACTCGGGTGATGCCGTTGAAGGCAGCCGCCACCGTCAGCGCATCAACCGTTTGCTGCTCCCCCAGGGTTGTGAAGGCATCACCCCGCAGCGAATCCAGAAGGTCCCATTCGCTGCGAATGGCGGCTTCCGTCAACGCTCGCAATGTTGCGCCTTGGTCGACGCCCGCATCGCCACTATCGGAGGTGACAGCGCCGAGATCGTAATCCCGCCCTTCTTTTTCGCCGCTCCCCCGGAGCCGCATGGTGTGTGCGGTGGTTCAGTAGAAACATTCGTTTAAGGCCGATACCCGAGCGGCAACGAACTCAGCCTGGGCTTGGGAAATGGAGAGTGGAATGTCCACCAGTGCGTAGTGAGGTCGAAACGTCTGGAAGAACAATTGTACTGCGCTTGGTACCAGACCCATGGAGCGCAAGATGTTCGGCACACTTGGCATGCCGGTGTCGAACAGATCCTGATCTGCATCCAGGACGGGTACCCATGCACCTCTATCAACAGCTGCTGTGTTGTAACTGCCGCTGACCTCTCCTTCACGGGCCTCAGGCAACTCGGGCAGCGATAACCCTAACGAGCGATGGAGCGTGTCGATGATTACGGAGCTGTTGACAACACTCACCATCTCTACATAAGCAGGCTCACTGATACTGGCCGCAACCACCTGATCGAAGACGGATTTGGTCAGCCTGCCAGGATCGCTGCGGATTCGGTGAATCGCGTCGACGAGCACTAGCGGTAAGTCAGAACCTCCGCGAATCTCGTCGTGCTCGCCGGTCACTGCAAAAGGCGATAATGCGGCCTTGCGTTCCTCACAGAGTTTGCAATTCATCGCGGCACGCGACTGGGCAACCATCTCTACCCGCTCGGGTCCCGTCCAGAAAGCACCGGGTTCGGCTATGGATCGCCAGCTCAAAGCGTGGGCCTCGGTAAGATTGGATCGCAGCGGTAACTCATGGGTATACATGAGCACTAGCTTATAGGTGACTGGCCGTTTACGCGAATACTGCCATCAGTCAGCCATAGGGGTGGGGAAGGATCAATTCGGCAGCCGATTCAAAAGCGTATCAGTTCGTGGTTAGTGGTAGTTTTCCACCAGAGGCCCCTGTCGTGTCTTGGAAAGACTCGTTCGCTTCTAGGCGACCCCTGATCTTGACGACAACCGTACGCCCAGCTTTGTCGTGTAACGACTGCTTCTGCCGGTCAAACAGTATCCACAGAAAGCCAAACGAGCCGCCCACTGAGGCAAGGACGACAAACCTGAGCAACGCATTCTTGAATGTGATCGGGGACCCATCAACGGATACGATTTTTAGGCCAACAATCATCAAACCCACCGTGGCGCCTCGCGCCACCCACATTGCGACGAAATATACGATATACGCTGCAATTATCGAGATGTTGAAGAAGATTTGACCCGCCAATCCGTAGGAGTCGAGGTTTGACGGTAGAACGATGCTGAGCATCGCCAACAGGAAACCACCGGCAAAGGCGATGAGCAAGTAGTCGATGAGGATCGCGGAGATTCGCCTGAACACGAACCGTGATCGTTTGTCGAGGTCCTCGAGTTGGGTATGAACGAGTTGCTTCTGCTTTTCGAGACGTTCCGTGTCAGGACTTGCTTCCGCCACTACGTTGTCGAGGGTCGGTTGCTCCTCTTTGATCTCGGGTAAGGTGATATTGTGCGTCGTTTTGAAATACTCGATCTCGTATCGTGTTTTCAGTATCTCGAGTTTGATCCTTTCCTCTTCAAGGGATTTTCTGGGAGACGTGCCACCAGTTATTACCTCTCGAAGTGCTCTGAGTCCTCTGGGACCGTAATAAAGTAACAAGACCACGGCGACGGCAGTCAGGATCGGGTATTTGAATTCCTCGGGTACCGGTACCTCTCCTATGAAAGGCACGGCCATTTTGAAAACCCCTGCTTCTGCAACGCCAGGTGTGGCATCTTGTGCATGGGCAGCCGATGATGCGAGAGTTAACACGATAGAAAGACTGGAGAAAAGGCTGTGCTTTATGGCGTGGTCAGGAACAGGTTGACTGCGAAGTTTGGTCATGGCTATTTCCTTAAGCGTCTAGGTTCGAAATAGACCCGCTTTGTACAAATTGTTGTAGATCGTCGACCACTACGACAATGAGTTCAGACACGTGACAAGTCTACTAGCCGGAACAGCTTTAGGGCAAGG
>Ga0114947_10000418_pt1 | contig 14239 bp, 9 predicted proteins | sample CR02metaG_FD_99656 | JGI IMG/M metagenome (GOLD analysis project Ga0114947, IMG submission 99656) | Deep subsurface microbial communities from Mariana Trench to uncover new lineages of life (NeLLi) - CR02 metaG | ecosystem: Environmental > Aquatic > Marine > Ocean trench > Sediment ...
CGATGTCTCACCGAAGCTGCCGTCGTCGGCCACCGGTAGCAACCGCGATACTCCTGCTGCGGTGGACGGCACGTTGGCGAGCAATCCGAGCTCCTGCCCGAGGCTGAGATAATCGTTGAGCTCCGCCGGCGTGGTTTCGGTGTCCTCGAGAACGAGGTCGTACGTCGCCGTCATCCCGGTGATGATGTCGATCAGATAGCCTTCCGTTTCCTTGTCGTACTTCACCAAGCCGCTCGACTGCCCGGCCAGCGCCAACATGAAGTTCGAGTACACACGCTCGGAGTTTCCGCGAAACGAGCTCTTCTGCTCTTCCTCGAACTGCAGTTCGGCGGTGGTAAACACGTTGATCAAGCCGCTCTCCTGCCGCTGGATGCGCTGCGCCGAATCGACGATGACCTTGGCCATGCTCTGGTAGCTGTAGCCGAAGTGCCAGCCGACGATGTTGAACGCCACGGCGCTGCCGCGCTCCATACGACGCGTGAGCAAGCCGTCGTGCACGCGCACGTGGGGCTCGGTCACGGCGCCGAGAACGCCGGCCAGGTTGCCGCGTCCCGCGGAGCTCATGAGGGCCCGACCCTTTTCGGTTGACAGATCGACCTCGAAGTCCACCAAGACACCGCGCGCGTCCTTGCGGTTGTACTCCGCATGCAACGCCAACGACCACTTCTGGTTCAGCGCGCCTTCGATCTTTTCCTTCAAAGTGTCGGGAAAGCTGCCCATTGCGGCGACGACCTTGTGAACCTCGTTGAACGCCTCCACGAGCTTGGCGTGCTCCTTGATCTCGCCGATGGCTTGGCCAATGAGACGCTCCGCAAAACCGGTGAGCTTCTTGTTGGACAGCTGCTCCAAGTTGTCGAGCTGGATCGTATCGACGAGCTCGAACAGTTCGTCGAGGTCGAACTTCTCCTTCACCAGTTTGATGATTTCACGGATCTTGTCGTGCGCCCCGCTCTGAATCAGATCGAGCACGCCCTGGGCGCGCTCCTGGAGCAAGTCGAGTGAGGCCGGCTGCCCGCCGATTTCCACCTGCCCGAGAATCCACGCCAGCGGATCGCCGTCGGTGAGCTTTTCGATGACCGTGATGAGCTCGGGATCGAGATCGCCTTTCAGCTCGTCCCAATCGGCGAGGCCCAACACCGCTTCGAGTTGGCCGATAAGAACGTCCTCGATCTTCCCGAAATACTGATCGAACAGCTCGATGGCCTTCTTGTCGAGGTTTTTGTAGGCAGTCGAAATTTCCGCTGCCTCGGCCAGCAGATCGGCGATCGCGGTGTCGTCGAGCTGGTCGAAAGCCTTGCCCGTCCACTCCTCGATGAAGGACTTGGCGAGCGTGTCGAGGTTCTTCTCGAGCTCCTCGAGGTTCGAGTACTTGGTGATGTGGTCGATAAGCCCGAACCAGTTGTGCACGTTCACGCCGACGAGCGCGCCCACGAAGTCGCGACCGCTGATTTCCCCCAAGTTGCTTTGGAAAGTGGCGCCAACACTCACATCGGCGGCAATGCTGAAGGTTTTTTCTCGGTTCTTCTTCACCTGGACGCGCGCCCAGTTGGCGTCGGCGCCTTCGCGCACCTCGATGCGAAAATCACCGGCCACGCCGGCCGACACACCGACCTTGCCGAGCGCGCTGACGGTGTACTTCTCCGACAGCTTGATGCCGCCGATGCTGGCCGACTCCGTGCCGGCCATCGAATATCCAAATCCCACGCTGCCGGAGAAATTCAGGTAGCCAGAATACTCGAAGGCAACGACCTCGTCTTCAATCGGCGGCTCCTCGATGTGCGCCGGTAATCGAATCGCCTTCACCAGATCCTTGACCAGGTCGCCGGCGGGCTCGGCGGCGCCGTACGAGCGCACCAGGCTCAAGCCGGCGTCGGCGCCGGCGTCGAGCTTGGCGCTGGCCGAGATCACCGAGTATGTGAACTCGGCGCTGATATTGCCCGTAACGCCGGCACCGGCCACGAAGAACGCCAGCAGCCGGTCGGCATGGGCGCCGTTATCGAAGTACCCGGCGTGCCCCAGAGCTTTGAGCAGCTCCTCGTAGTCGCCGGTGTTCGACGGCCACACCACGACGATGCGGGTGTGGGCCTCGGCGCCAAAACCCATCGATACCTTGCCGCTGCCGCCGACGGCGAGGTCGTGCGACCCCTCGGCGCCGAATTCCAGGGTCACGAGCTCGGCGTTAGCGGGGTCGAGCGGCGCGGTGAGGTCGGGAACGTGAACGGTGACGTCGAGGTCGCCGGTGGCGAGGTCCCAGAGGGGAAGATCCTGACGGACGAGGGTCAGCGTACGCATGAAAAAGCTCCGGCCCAGGTCCCCAACTGAGAGAAGTCGCGCGCATTATGTGATTGCTCTTCGCGCTTGTAAAGGTACGCGGAAACCGAGCGTGGCTTGGCTCACAGCTAACGCTGCCCCGCCGCCGACACCTGGGTCGCCATGGCGACGAAGCGCGCGATGTTGCGCTTGAGGTTCATCAGCTCTTCCTCGTGCACGTACATCATGTGGCCGGCCTGGTAGAAGTTGTGCTTGATGTTGCCGCGCAACTCGTCGGGCAGGTTCATGTGGTCGGTGGTCCATTCCATGGCGAAGAACGGCGTCGCCAGATCGTAGTAGCCGTTTTCGATCTGCACCTTGAGGTTGGGGTTGCGGATCATCGCCTGCTCGAGATCGGATGCCACGTAGGTGGCGCCCGGCCAGCCGCGCCCGCCGCCGGCGCGGTTCCAATTCCAACCGCTGGTGCCGCCGCCGGTGCGGTAGGTCTCGGTGGTCTCGAAGCCGAGCTCGTCACGCAGGTAGCGGTTGATCGCCGCCGTATAGGCGCCGCTGATGGCGGTCGATTGCGGATCGTAGCCGGCGTTCTCGCTCAGCAACTGGTTGGTGAAGCCGTCGTAGCGGGCATCGAGCCGTGAGGTGACCATGCCCTGGCTGCGCTGCAGCTCGGCGCGAAACTGGGTGGCGTTGACCCTCAGATTGGCGCGCTCGAGGTATTCCTCGGACAGACCGGTGTACTCGGCCAGCTTGGCGCGCACCGCCGCAACCTGCGCCGCCGGAGCCGAGGCCCCCCGCGCCAAGACGTGAGCGTACTCGCCGACGGCAAACTCGCGCACCTCGTCGAGCCAGCCATCGAGATCATCCGGCCACGCCACGGCGCCGTGATACGCCGCGGTGATGGCATAGGTCGGCAGGTAGGTGACGTACGAGGTGTCGTGCCCCGGGGCGAACAGCAGCGTCTCGAAGTCGAGCACCGCCGAGATCAGCACCACCCCTGAAAAATCCATGCCGGCGCGGCTCTGCAACATGTTTACCAGCACCGCCGAGCGCGTCGTGCCGTAGCTCTCGCCCATCAGGAACTTGGGCGAGTTCCAGCGCTGGTTGCGGGTGATGTACTGCGAGATGAACTGCGTTAGCGAAGCGGCGTCCTCGTCGATACCCCAGAACTCACTTCCCTGCCCGGCGCCCACCACACGGCTGAAGCCGGTGCCGATGGGATCGATGAACACCATGTCGGTGATATCGATCAGCGTGCCGGGGTTGTCCACCAGGTCGTAGGGCGGCGGCGGCGTCGGCCCGGACTCGTTGACCAGCACCCGCTTGGGACCAAAGGCGCCCATGTGCAACCACATCGAGGCGGAACCCGGCCCGCCGTTGTAAATGAATGAGATCGGCCGCCTGCTGCTGTCCACGTCGCTGCGCGTGTAGGCGGTGTAGTACAGGCTGCCGTTGACCTCGCCGTCGTCGTTGACCAGGTGCATGGTCGCCGCGTTGGCGGTGTACGGCACCGTCTGTCCGTCGACCACGATGGTGTGCTCGGTGACCGACGACTGCTCGTCGGGAACAGCGGCTTGCTCGCCCGAAGCCTCGGGCGCCGCCGCACCGCGGCCGCCACGTTGCTGCGCCTGCCCCGCCTGCGGCGCGACCAGAAGAACAACGACTACCAGGGCAAAAACGACGGTCTTGATGCGCATCATTTCTCTCCGGTGAAAGGGTCTTGCACCCCGGATGGGACCTACTCCAACTGCGCGAGCCATGCCTCGAAGGCTGCAAGCTGCGGATCGTCGGTGGATCTCATGTGCTCGAGCAGCATCGCACGCAATCGATCGGCTGTCGCCGCGCGCTCGCGGCTACCGATCAGGTTTTCCCGCGCATCAGGGTCGCGACGGTAGTCATAAAGCTCCTCCGGGGAACGAAACATGTAATGGCTTACCCGTTCAGCCAAGGCCGGGTCCCGGCCCGCTGCGTCACGCATCGCCGATAGCGTCAGACCTCCGCTGGCCTCCGAGCGATAGGAAGTCTCGCCATCGGCCCAGGCGTTGAAGATGTATCCGTATTGCCGGCCGATCACCGAGCGCATCGCATAGGACCTGCCACTCGATAGCGAGTTGATCTGGGTGAAAACGACCTCGCGGCCGGCTTGCGCCTCGCCTCTCAGCACGGGAACGAACGACCTTCCGTCGGCACCGTCCAGATTGTCGAGACCAACGGCGTCGAGAATGGTCGGCGCCAGATCGATCCCCGCCATCATGTGTTCGGCGTCGACCACACCGGCGGCGACGACACCGGGCCAGCGCACGATCCAGGGCGTGCGGGTCGAGTGCATCCAGACGTTGGCCTTGGCGAACGGAAGAGAGGGGCCGTGATCGGACAAGAACATCACCAGGGTGCGCTCCGCCATCCCCGAGTCGTCGAGCGCCCGAAGGACGGCGCCCACGGTGGCGTCGGCTCGCTGTACGGAGGTGTAGTACTGCGCCATCTCCCGTCGAACGGCGGGCAGATCCGCCAAGTAACCCGGTACCGGGACTTGCTCGGGAGCAAAGGCCAATTCCGCCTCGGGGAAGCCGCCGCCGTACTGCTCGCTGGTGCTGGTGGCATCCCGCGCCCTGGCGTTGACCTCCTGCCGGCTGGCGACGAAGGGCCGGTGCGGGTCTTGAGAGTTGGCCATCAAGAAGAACGGCTGGCCGGCGCTCTGGGCTTGTCGAAAGAATTCCGCCGCGTGCTGGTAGTAGAGCTCCGGGCTGCGACCGTTCTGCAGATCCTTGGCCCTGATGACCGCCTCGAACGCGGTGAGTCGGCTGGGGACGACATGTCCTGTCTTTGCCATCAAGCCGGTGCGAAACCCGGCCTCGGCGAGCGCCTCGACAAGCGTCGGCACCTGCGCGTCGATCGGATCGAAGCCGAGCGCACCGCTGCGGTGGGGGTAGCGCCCGGTCATCCACACGGCGCGCGTCGGCTGGCAAATGGCGATGGTCACGTGGGCCTGGGTAAATAGCATGCCCTCGCCGGCCAGCCGGTCGATGTTGGGTGAGATGTCGGAAACCGGGGAGCCCGTCACCCCCAGAGAGTCCCACCCCATGTCGTCGACGGTGATCAGCAGGACGTTCAGCGGGGCGCCGGCAATGCCGACGGGGCGACCGGGGTCGGGGAGATCGAGATCTTGGAGATCGGGCGTATCCGCAGAGCCCGAACAGTTCACCGTACCCGCGAGTAGAAGCGCCAGCGTGAGAAGAGCGCGAAGCCGCGGCTTGTGCATCCGTCCGGCCTCGTGCCTCACCTCCGGATCACGATGGGCCGCAATCGACCCTCGTGCGCGCGGTTGAATTCAGGGATCACGGTATCGGCGAGGTTGTCGAGGCCCGCCCTGGCTTGCTCGACTTCCGCCTCGAGGCGCGCCAGCGTAGCCATCGACTGATCCGTCGGCCGGTACTCGGCGCCGCCGGCGACATCGCCGGCCCCCAACCCCACTTCGCCGTTGAGCCAAATGAGGTTCTGGTAGGTGTGGTAGGCCTCGACGAACCACTTGTCGTCGCTGTGCAGCTCGGTCTCCGACAGCATGAGGAGCTCCACATCGAGAATCTTGCGGTCGAGCTGGGCGAGCGCCGCCTCGAGATCATCGTGCCCGGCATACTCCACCTCCATATCCTCGATCTGTTTCCGCATGATCTCGACGTTGTTGACCATCGTTGCCGTGACGTTCATGGCGTCGCGGATGCGCACCTGCGCCGCCGTCGAGGCACGCAGGTCGTCGTCCGGCGAGGGGATCGCGGGATCTTTGAGGATCTCGAAGGTCTGCTCCTGCGCGCGGCCGCCCACCGTCATGCGCACCGTGTGCCCACCCGGTGCCGCGATGGGACCGGCGCGCTTGGCGCCGTTGATACCCCAGTGGGTAATCGTGCGGGTCTCCTGGCCCATGAACCGGGCCTCGTTCCAGATCTCCGGATTGTCCGGAGGGACGGTACGGAGCTCGACCTGGACCGATCCCTCGTACCTCAGATCCCAACTGGTCTTGTTGAGGCCGGCGCGCGAAGGAACTTCCATGGTGCGCAGCACGTTGCCGCCACCGTCGAGGATATGGAACGTAACCGTGGCGTCGGAATCCAGCGAATAGACGAACTCGGCGGACCCGCTGCGCGCCTGGCGGAAGCCGGGACGCGGCTCGTACAGGTGGGCGCCGGCATTGACCGCCGCGTCCTGCTGTTCGAGCTGCGTAATGTCTTTCATGATGAACAGCCCGCGCCCATACGTGGAGATCACCACATCGTGGTAGCGCGGCTCCACCACGATCCAGCTCACCGGCGCGGCCGGCAGACCCTCCTGGTACGGCCTCCACGAGGCACCGTCGTCCATCGAGTAGTAGAAGCCGTGTCCGCTGCCGACGAACAGCATGCCCTCGCGGTTGGGATTCTCGGCAAACGACATGAGGTAATCGAGCGGGTGGCCGGCGGGCAGGTCGCCCGTGATACTGGTCCAGTTCCGCCCCAAATCGGTGGTCTTGTACAGGTACGGCATGCGGTCGTCCATCATGTGATAGTCGACGACCATGTAGGCGGTGGCGGGGTCGAAGCGTGAGGGCTCGATCTTGCGCACAATGCCCCACTCCTTCATGCCGACGTTGGCGGTGACGTCATTCCAGCTGCCGCCGTCGTTGTCGGTGTACCAGACCTTGCCGTCGTTGGTGCCGGCCCAGACCAGGCCCTGCTGGATCTCCGATGGGGCGATGGCGAACACCACCTCGCCATAGAACTGCCCCAGGTTGTCGCCGATGATGCCGCCCGACGAGACCACACGAGACGGGTCCTGGGTCGACAAGTCGGGGCTGAACAGGTCCCAGCTTTGGCCGCGATTCTGGGTGCGGAAGATCACCTGGCAACCGTAGTAGACGGTCTCGGAATCGAACGGATCGAAGGCCAGCGGCGGCGTCCAGTGGCAGCGGTAGTCGATGACATCGGGCTGCGAGTCGAGCGTGATCATGTAGGGCTCGATGGAGCGGGCACGCCCGACCTTGTCGTCATAGCGCGTCACCTTGTTGCCGTAACAGGTGGCGTAGATAACGTCGGGGTTGGTCGGATCGGGAATGGTGAAGCCGGATTCACAGCCGCCGATGCCACCCTGCCAGGGCGTGCCGCCGGCACCGCGATTACCGAAGCCACCACGCCCGCCACGGCCTCCCCCCCGACCACCACGGCCGCCAGCGGCGCGGTCAGGATTGAAGCGGCTGCCGATACCTACTCCCTCGTCGTCGTAGTACGAGGGCACGTTGGGCACCGTTACCGGCGAATCGCTGGCGCCGCGCATGGTGCCGTTGTCCTGCCGGTTGCTGTAGATCCAATAGGGCACGCGGTTATCGACGGCGACGTGATACATCTGCCCGATGGGCAGCGAGTAGCGTGCGAAGCTGGCGCCGTGATCGCTGGTAACGCCGACGCCGCCGTCGCCCGTGGTTGCCCAATGGTCCGGGTTGAGCGGATCCATCCAGATGTCGTGGCAGTCACCGCAGCCACCGCCACGCAGCGGCCAGGTGGCGCCGCCGTCGGTGGAGCGGAAGAAGGTGCTCGAAGCGATCAGCACCTCGTCGGCGTCCGCCGGGTTCACGTCGATGCGGATGTAATAGCCGGCGCGGCCGATGAGCTGGCGGTCCCAGCTCACCACGCGCCAGTTCTCGCCACCATCATCCGAGCGCCATACAGAACCCTGGTCGGCCGTCTGAATGAGCGCATACACGCGCTGGGAGTCGGAGGGAGCAATGGCTACGTCGATCTTGCCGACGGGATCGGTGGGCAGGCCCGGATCGTCGATCTCCACCCAGCTGTCGCCACCGTCACGCGACACGTACACACCGCTGCCCGGGCCGTTACCCGAGAACATCGCCCAAGTGTGCATGACCACGTCCCAGGTGCCGGCAAACAGCACGTCGGGGTTATTGCTGTCCATATCGAGGCCCGAACAACCGGTGTCCTCGTCGACGAACAACACGCGCTCCCAGTTCTGCCCGCCGTCGGTGGTGCGAAACACGCCGCGCTCCTGCTGCGGGCCGGTGGTGCGACCAAGCGCGCAGGTGAAGACGATATCCGGGTCGGTCGGGTGAATGACCATACGGCCGATGCGGCCGCTTTCGGTCAGCCCCATGTGCGTCCAGGTGGCGCCGGCGTCGGTGGACTTGTAGACGCCGTCGCCCATCATGTCGGAGTCGCGGATAGCCCACGCCTCACCGGTGCCGACCCAGATGATGTTGGGGTCGGAGGGGGCGATGGCGATGGTGCCGATGGCTTGAACCGGCTGCTCGTCGAAGAGCGGCTCGAAGGTCTCGCCGCCGTCGGTGGTCTTCCACAGACCGCCCGAAGCGGCGCCGAGATAGTAGGTGTCCAGGTCGCCGGGCACGCCGGCGATGGCAGCGAAGCGCCCGGCGTTGGCCGGGCCCATGTACTGGAATTTCGGTGCTTCCACCGGCTGGCTCTGAAGCCCGCGGCCGCCACCGCCCCCGCGGCCCTGCGCCAGCACGGCGCTCGACAGCAACATGGTGACCGCAAGACCAAGTCCCAGAATAGAAAAACAACGCCGGCTCAAGCTCATGCTCCACTCCCTCTACGTTTTAGTTTCGCGACGATGGGGACCCTCGCGGAGGTAGCCGTCGATCTGACGATGGGCAAAGTAATACCGCGCTATCCGAAAAGAAGCCAGCCGTTCGGAGGCCGGCGACAGCGGCCCATTTCGCGGGTGTCTAGATCCGTCCCCGGCCTACCCGACCCCGCCCCACAGGCGCATGAACACGAATATGCCGAGCATCGAGAAGGCCAGTGCCAGCTTGGCTGCGACCCCCAGCGCCAGGCCGATGGTGGCTCCGAGGCCGGCGGCGCTGGCTTCCTGGAGGCTGCGGTCGGCCAGCAGCTCGCCGAGGACGGCGCCGAAGAACGGGCCCAGGAGGATCCCCGGCAATCCGAAGAAGATGCCCACCAGGGCGCCGACGAACGCGCCGACCATAGCGTACTTGGTGGCACCGAACCCCTTGGCGCCAAGCGCTCCGGCGAGAAAATCGATCGGGTAGGTGAGCGCCGCCATGATCGCCAGCAGGGTCAGCGTCCAGGGCCCGACATAGGCGAAGTCCTCCAGCCAGGCAGCAACCAGCAGTCCGCCAAACAGCAACGGGGCCCCCGGCAACGCCGGCAGCAGCAGCCCGAGTACGCCGACGACAACAAGCGCCGCGGCGAGCACCCACAAGAGCACGGTGGTGATCATAGTCAAAGCTACGATAACCGACCGTCAGCGGTTTCAGGCCTTGACGCCCGAGGCCGACGTGACCTGTCCGTATCCGGTGAGATCAATGCCCGCCAACAGCAGGCCACCAGCGTCGGCGAAGGCCTTCTCCATGGCCATGTTCTTGGCGAACACCGCCACCGACTGCGGGTTGTTCTGCTGGGCGATGCGGGCCCACTGCCGCATGTAGCGGTCGCGTGCCTCATGAATGCCTCCCTGGACACGACAAAGACGATCAGCGGGGCGCTCGTTACTCGATCGGAATCTGGTCCTTGTTGTCAACCAACCAGCCGGCAAACGTTTGCAGCTGTGGGTTGAGCTCGCGCGACTGCTCGATACTGCGGGCGCCACGAAAGTCGGTGTCGAAATCACGGTTGAACTGGAACATGTTGCCCAGGTCGTCGGCGCCGGGGAAGTCGAAGCCACGGTACACCTCGGGCGGCACGTCGTTGTAGCGCACTTCGAAGCCCAGCGCGTCGGTAAGTGCGTCGGCCATCTCGTTGCCGCTCAGATGCTCGCCGGCGATGCCCACCGTCTTGCCGATCATCGCCTCACCCCGCTGGAAGATGCCGAGGGCACAGCGGCCGATGTCCTCCGCGGCAATGCTCGGTAATTTCTTGTCACCCATCGGCATGGTGATCCCGTATACGCCGTCGGGCCCCTTCTGCGGGCCCATGCCGAAGTGGATGAGGTTCTCCCAGTAGAACGACGTCAGTAGGAAGGTGGTGGGAACACCTTGGTCGATGAAGTTCTGGTTCGCGGCCCCCTTGGCATCGAAGTGGGGCACTTTGTAGTTGTCCATCAGCGTCGGCATGCGGTCGTCGTCGAGTGGAACCCAGTTGCGCGTGTCTTCCAGGGTCGACCAGATGGCGTGCTCCACGCCGGCGTTATTGGCCGCCTGGGCCAGGTTGGCAACCTGCTGCGCTTCTTTCTCGGGGCTGAAGTGCTCCCAGAAGTTGGTCAGGCAAAAGACGCCGTGGGCGCCTTCGAAAGCGCGTTCGAGACTCGCGACGTCGTCGAGGTCGGCAGCGACGACTTCAGCGCCGGCATCGGCCAACGCCGCGGCCTTGTCGGACTCGACGTTTCGGGTGATAGCGCGGGCATCGAACTCGCCGCTGTCATCCGCGAGAATGGCGCGCGCCAACCCGCCGCCTTGGGCGCCGGTGGCTCCTGTAACAGCGATGATCTTCTTGTCGCTCATGGTGCTGTCCTTGTTCCCTGCCCCGGGTCGATCGCCGCAACACCGTTGCGACGAGGGCCGAGGCGTTGTGACGATGCCGGGGCGCTGCGACGATGCCAAGGCATGTGACGATACCAAGGCGCTGCTATGATGCCGAGGCGCTGCTACGGCGTAACGGACACGCCGCGCCAGAACGCCACGCGGTCCTTGATCTCCGCCGCAGCGGCGCTGGGGTTCTCGTAGTACCAGGCAGCGTCGGGGTTTTCCTGCTCGTCGACAACGACGTGGTAGTACGACGCCGTGCCCTTCCAGGAGCACAGCGAGGTATGGCTGCTCGACGTGAAGAACTGCCGGTCCAGCGAATCGGCCGGAAAGTAGTGATTGCCCTCCACGATTACCGTGTCGTCGCTGTCGGCCAGCACTTGTCCGTTCCAAATGGCTTTCATGGATCTTTCCGCTGGTGATGGAGCCACAGCGGCATTACTCAGTGTCCTGGTCCTGCAATGCGTCGAGGAATGATGCCTTGTTGCCGGTCAGTTGCCAACGGATAAGCGAGACGGGGATGACACCGGCGGCGAAGAACTCGTCGAAGAAGCGCTTGATGGTGAACTCGTCGCCGAGCTGCTTGGCACGCTCGGCGAGGAGCTTCTCGATCTCGATCTTGCCGATGATGTAGCTGGTTCCGTAACCGGGTTGGGTCAGGTAGAAGTGCTCCTCACCCTGGATGGTGGCGCCGTCGGCAGGCAGGAAGCCGCGCGGCACCCAGGAAGAAGCAAACTCGGCTGCCTCCTGCAGAGTGTACTCCCCGGCGTGCTGACGCAGGCCGCCGAGGCCGCGGGCGGCACGCTGCACCAGCAGGATCCAGATGAGCTCGCGGGTGCGCGGTTGTTGGTCGAACAAGCCGGCGTGCATCATCCATTCTTCGAAGCCGGTGGCCATGCCTTCGGAGCGATTGTCGTACATGTTGTAGAGTGGCGAAGCCCGACGGATGGGGCTCTCGTGCGGCTGAAACTCCCGGCGCGCCAGGTCGATCCAGTGCACGTCGTGGTTGCGCATGGTGAGCGGGCCGCGGTAGCTGATCTCCGAGAAGAAGCCGCGCAACCCGTCGGTGGGGCTGAAACGGCCGACCCGGGCGCGCAGCGCCGGCTCCATGTAGTCACGCATCGAAAAGATCTCTTCCTCCTCGAGGAAGGCGATCATGGTGTCGACGGCGACGTTGAAGATGCGGTCGTAGTCCTCGGCGTTGTCGACCCGAGTCGGCATCGGCAGGTCCCGGTTGCGGTTCTCTTCGAGGCGCAGCGAGGTGAGCGAGCGCGCCAACTCGTGCTCCAGCAGCGTCTCCTCTTGCTCCCAGGTGTAATCGACCAAGTGAACGTTCTGCAGGTACCAGGTGTGGTTGCCGGCGCCGACCCCGGAGGGACCCGTCTTGGAAGGACTTTCTGCTGCCAGCCAGGCGCGAAATTCGTCGGTCGCCGCAATGGCCGCGGCGATGGCTTGGTCAAGCTCGGCGCTGATGCCGGCGACGCGCCCAGCGAGCGCCTGCAGGTCGCCACTCTGGGCGGCGAACGAGCGCGGCGCCATCCTCCACAGATCGGCGCCGTTGCCGGTAAGGTTGCCCCGCGCCTGCCGCAGTAAGGCCGGAATGGTTGCGATTCTCTCGGCAAACAGGTCGGTGCTCGCCGCATCGAGCGGATACTCATGGGCCCAGGTATCGAGCCATGCGTCGATGATCGGCCCTTCGTGTGCCGGCACATCGGACTGCGCCGAGAAGATGGTGACGTAAAAGGCCGGATTATCGGCCCACGGTTTGCGCACCCGATGGTCGAAGTCGAGGCCGTTCATCTCGGCGCGCACCAGGTAGTGATCGATTTGTTGCTCGATGGGCCAGTCGCTGGGATCGACGGCGGCGAGCCGTGCCTGGTAGGCCGGCAGCTGCGCCTGTTGCGCTGCCATGGCCGCGGGGCTGTAGTCGGGCACACCGTCGACGCGGTTCGGGCGGACGAATTCGCGCCAGTCTTCGAAGAGGGTGAGCAGGTCGTCGTAGCTGTTGCTAGCGAGGACGTCGCCGCCGCCGGCGGCGGGAGCTGCCCCCGGGGAGTCGCCACCCGAGCACCCGGAAGACAGCAAGAGAATCGCAGAAACGAGAGCAACGGACAGACAAGCGGACGGCGAGGTGCGCATGAGACAGGCTCCGGGTTGCAGTTGCTCGCGACCTAGGCTAACGCGAGGTGACGCCCGTCACCCTACTCCTCCCCTTCCCAGTAGTCGACGCCGGCGTCACCCTTGACGATCAAGCGGAAGGGCGGCTGGTCGGGAGGATCGCCGGGATCGCGGTCGCCCATCATGCCGATCTTGTTGGAGTCCGGGTAGTGCACCACTTCGGGTCCCAGCTTGGTACTGATCGCAACGTATTTGAGGTCGTCGTCGGAGTCGTTGGTAATCTGGTGTGCCGAGCCCTTTCCGGCCGGACAGGCGACCACGTCGCCGGGGCGCAGCGGATGTTCTTCGCCGTCGTAGCGCAACAACCCGGTTCCTTCGAGAATGAAGAACGCCTCTTCGTTGCCACGATGGAAGTGATACGGAAAGGCGGTCTTCCCCGGCGCCAGGGTGACGAAGTTGTAGCCCAGCTTCACGGCGCCGTTGTGCTGCGACACCCAGCGGAACTGCCCTTCGAATCGACCGCCGTTGCCGAAGGTAATCGGCTCGATGTCCTCAATGTTCATAACCGGCTTGTTGCTCATGGGACCCTCTCCTGAGGCAAACTGCGGTGAACGTGGGAAAGCTGGTGGCGCCGCTTCGACCGGCCGGCCCGCCCGCTACGACGGCTTTTTCAACACCGCCTGTACGACACAAACGCGCCCGCCCTTCAGATTACGAAGCAGGTTGGGAATTTTTGTCTTGGCGTCGCGCATGATCACGTGAATGCCGATAGCCTGCGGCGCAGCACCAACCATGCCTTCGAAGAACGCTGTCGATGCCCCGGTCTTGTCTTCCCAAGCAAGCTGCGAAAACCCGGCCGCCCCGAGCACGGTGCGTAGTTCCTCGATGGGGATCAGGTGGCTGATCGAAGCATCCGTCGCCCACGGCACCGGAAAGTGCAGATCGCCCTCGGGCCCGGCGAAGATGTCGTGAAAGGCAAGCCCGCCGCCGGGCTTGAGGACGCGGAACAGCTCGCCGTAGAAGGCAGCCTTATCGGCGATGTTCATTTGTGTGTGTTCGGTCCACACGAGATCGAAGTGGTCGTTTGCAAAGGGCAGCTCGAGCACGCTTCCCCGGTGGAACTCGGTGAGCTGCGAAAGGCCGACGCGGGCGGAGAGCATCTCGGCGACGCTGCAATGCTCGTCGGTCAGGTCGACGCCGATCACCTTGCAGCCGAATGTCGCCGCCAGGTAACGGCAGGTGCCACCGATGCCGCAGCCGGCGTCAAGAACCAGCTGTTCGGCGTCGAGGCGCGCCATCTGCGCCAGCTCCACGGTGGCTTCACGGCCGCGAATATGAAGCGCGTCGACGGGCGCCAGGTCGTCGATGGTCAGCGCG
>Ga0114947_10000419_pt1 | contig 14231 bp, 14 predicted proteins | sample CR02metaG_FD_99656 | JGI IMG/M metagenome (GOLD analysis project Ga0114947, IMG submission 99656) | Deep subsurface microbial communities from Mariana Trench to uncover new lineages of life (NeLLi) - CR02 metaG | ecosystem: Environmental > Aquatic > Marine > Ocean trench > Sediment ...
AGGCAAAACACTTGAAATACAATCGGTATAACGCGACATGAAGTTTTTAGTGCAAAGAATATCTCACGAGGAGGTCTCAATTATCACAATGGTAAAAAGTTCGCACTTAAATACTACATAGGATGATGCGGGAGATCGGGGAAAAAAATGGCTAAGAAGAAAACAACAAAGAAGGCCAAGAAGACCACCCGAAAGAAGAAGTAGTTCTGCGATCGACGCGATAGGCGTGGCGTCGTTCCGGGATTGGCATGGGAGCGCTCCTACCCATTTTCTTTGAGCTAATATGTTTGGAACGTTCCACTTTAATTGTGATAAAATTTATTCATCATGACTTGGACATTTCGACAATGCCGAGATCAGATGGAGAATCAATTCAAGATGGATGTTACTACCTTCATAAATTCGGATTAGGCTATGATGAGCTAGCCAGCATTTTTGACATAGAAGAAAGGGAAGCAAAGGAATTTGTAAAAACATTCAAGCAGAGAATCGACAGGGGACAAATTCAAGAAACTGCGTTCGATATGAGCTTCTGGGAAGACGTAATCAATGAATCACGGGAGGGGTTGAGAGTCACTTTAGTGAGTGCAGAAGGTCAGTTTTACCATGGACGTAGGTCAGATCTTGAGAGGATGAAAACCGCCGAGCTCCTAGCCCTCTTTGACATAAACAAGGACTTTCTCATGATGGTCCCACAAGTTGCCCTGGACACACTGAAACAACACAAGATTGGTTATAATCCTCTTCTTCCTATCAAGCAGGTCCAGGAAAGTGTAACAATTATAGAAAGTATCTTGGGAAAGAGAGGAGATCGCAATTCTATTGCTGACGTTTCACAATAGAATGGATAGATCTGCCCATGGTGGCCGAAACAGCCTCAACAAATGCCTCTGCAAGCGTAGGATGGGGGTGAATTGTCGATTCAATATCTTCAACCTTCGCTCTGAGCCTGAGTGCGAGACAGGCTTCACTAATCAAATTTGATGCGTCAGCACCAGCGATATGCACGCCTAGGATGAGGGAGGTCTTCTTATCGATTATCACCTTGACTAAACCCTCTTTTTCCCTTGCTGTGAGAGCTCGTCCGTTTGCTCCGAATTGAAATTTTCCGACAGAGATGTCGTACCCCTTATCGATGGCGGCTTTCTCGGTTAACCCGACCGAGCCGATTTCAGGAGTTGTGAATATGGCAGAGGGTATGTTGTTGAAGTCGAATTTTTTGTTCATTCCGGTACTACACTCTGCTGCTATAATCGCCTGTGACTGCGCCTTGTGAGCGAGGTAAGGTGGGCCAATTGCATCTCCGATAGCAAAGACATTATCCACATTAGTTCGCAAATGTTCGTCGACTTTAATGAAACCTCTACCGTCCATCTCTACTCCGATAGAATCAAGCCCTAATCCGTTAGTGTTAGCTCCCCGCCCGACAGCAACGAGAACCTTGTCTGCAGTCATTCTAAGGACCTTGTTACCAGTGTCAATTGACAAGAGGAGTCCAGCGCCACTACGCTCTGTACCACTAACCTTCGAGTTAAGTAGGATCTCAACACCCAGCTTCTGAAGAGATCTAGAAACGACTCGCACCAAATCAGGTTCTATGCCCGGAAGTAGAGATCCCGAGATTTCAATAATGGTTACCGTAGATCCAAGCTTTCTATACATGGTACCAAGTTCGAGTCCTATTGCTCCTCCGCCAACGACAACTAGTCTCTTTGGAATCTCATTCAGCTCGAGAGCTTCTTTTGATGTAATGATGCTTGGGCTATTTGTCGACAAACCCTCAACCAGAAGCGGATGTGATCCTGACGCCACAATGATCGATGATGATGTGATAGTTTTCTTGCCTCCCCGATTCTCCATAATCTCGACCTCTTTGTTAGAAGTAATCTTGGCTTTCCCATAAATCAAGTCTATATCATAGTTCTTACAAAGAGATCTTATTCCTGAAGTTAGCTTTTCAACCACGGAACTCTTCCATGCGTGAAGTTTTTGTATGTCGATGTTGACACCATCTATATTAATCCCTATTTCAGCAGCATCATCTAACTTTCCTAATAGATTGGCAGCTGCAATTAGAGACTTCGACGGTATGCAACCCCAGTTAAGGCACTCTCCTCCAACAGTCTCTTTTTCAATTAACGCGACTTTCTGGCCTAATTGGGCCGCCCTTATCGCAGCAACATATCCTCCGGGACCAGCCCCAATTATGGAAACATCGTTGTCAGATATGTCTATCAACCCAATCGAAACTTCTTAGAATTTGAGTCTTGATCTTGACGGAGGAATAGATGAAATTGATGAATAGGAGAACTACAAACCCGACAACGGATATTATAAGAATTTGAGCTATAGCCTGAATGCTCGGGGTAAACGGTTCAACAGTAGGTTGAACCTCAAGTGTAGCTGTTATGATTGTATTATTAGACAACACTATCTCTTTGAGATAGACACTGCCTGTTAGAGGATTCAGGAAGTTTTCAACAGGAGCGAAGTCATCAGTAAGGATTACAGATCCAACATTATCGATAGGTGTAACATATTGACGTTCAAGAATATCATTCAAATTAACTTTCACGAAATTATTCGCATTTTCTCTCACTTCATCAATGTGGAGTTTAACCCCGTTCTTTTGAGCTAGCACCATTACATTTTGAACGATTCCCCCGGCTTCGCCAGAAACAGGGTATATTTTGATTGAAGAATAGATATCCTCCATCGTCTTCAATTCTGCCCTGAAGAGATCAGAGGTTCTGCCTGTAAGAGAGGTGATCATGTTTGAGATGAGTATCCCATCATCTGACATACGGCTGTAAGCGAGCTCATGGAATTCTCTTGTCATCAAATGAAAGGGGACGTAGCTCTTTGCATATGCATCTAGAATAATTAGATCATATATTCGATCCGATTTAGACAAGAATGTCCTTCCGTCCTCAGCGAAGATTCTTAAACGAGGGTCGTCGGGGACACGGAAGTACTCCTTTGCGACCCTTATTACCTCAGGATCTACCTCGACAACATCCACGTTCATATCAGGATAGTCACGTAGAAATTGTTTGGGGCCTGAAAATCCTCCTCCACCGATAAATAACACAGTCCTGATCTCTGGGCTGAATGCGAGACCAAGATGGAAGTATTTGGTATATTGGAAGACAATTCTATCAGGATCCCTCAAGTCCATTGCGCTATGAAAATGGTTGTCAAGTAGGAGGGTCCTAGTACCCGATATCGCATCATCTTGGACGATGAGTCTGTGGTATAGAGTATCCTTCTGGTAGATTATACCACCGGTACTTGCTTGACCTGCAGCTGAGAATACCAAGGAAATGGAGATAACAACCACACTAATGGCCCGGAACCTGTTAGCTAAGCCGACTAGCGACGCGACTATCAGTACCGTGCTTAGAGAATAAAGGATTGTACTTACTCCAAAGGCTGGGACAAGAATGAAGGCGGTTCCAAAAGTTCCAATAATACTACCGACAGTTGAAAGTGAATAGATATTTCCAGCTGTTCTCCCAACCCGTGCAAGAGACGCCGTACTTAGTTTAATTGCAAAAGGAGAGACCGCTCCCAGCAAGAGCGACGGGATACCAAGTACCAGCATTGCTGCCGCTAGTGGGCCATACCTTTCTCCCAGATTTAGTGCAAGAACAAACCTAAAAATATCTGCTGAGAGGATTGTTAGCAATAATGTGTAAACACCCGCTCCAAAGATTAAGAGAGAAAACGAAGAGTAGGATGAATTGAGGTCCGCCCTTTTTCCTCCATACCAGTAACCGATGCTTAGACCTAGCATAACTACTCCAATTAGGCTTCCCCAGACAAAGAGAGTACTCCCATAATACGGAGCAAGTAGCCTGCTCCCAAGGAGCTCAAGCGTCATCACTGAAGCCCCGGCGGTCAAGACTTGGATCCTGAGGATGACGGGGAAATACTTAGATCGCTCGACCCCTAGGAGTTGCATCAGTTTCTCTGCTTAACTATCTATATTAAACGGCTTGCCTAATTCAGACTCTCATTCGCAAAAGCAATGCTTCGTATCAGGGAGAATTGACACCGAGGTCATAGAATACAATGTAAATCGGATATCTTCGAAAATCTGAAGTGGCTAAGGAATGAACAGGAGTATTGCTATCGTTGGGATAATGATCGTCGGATTCGCCCTAGGTTTTGGAGGATTCATGATTGTACCTGCAATCCCAGCCATTATTTTGTTCATTCTCTCCTCGCCCGAATCAGTAAGAGCTATGCTAGCAGGGATGATCGGATCTGTTTTAGCAACCTCAACACTGATAATCTGGGAAAGACGAAGTAGATAGAATAGATAAATAACTTACAAGTCGTCTTTTTTATAGTGGGCCGATCGTCTAGCCAGAGTTAAAATGACTCCTAGATTGGTCTAGGACATCTAGCTACGTCTGAAGCTGGTTAAGCTCTGACACGGCGAATGTTGGAAAACAGCTATGGTCCCCGGTTCAAATCCGGGTCGGCCCATACCTAACATGGTTTAGTTTGTCCGGAGTTCCATGGGCGAATGCGGATACGAACGTGAGTAGGAGCACGAGCTGGGTTGTTGAGAAAAGGCGAATAGTAGATGTCGAGGCCCCTCCTTCGATTCACCAGCATAAAGGGTTGGTATCTGAGCAGAGCTGAAGATGATGGCAGGCGCGCGCGCGCGCTAAACTCTCAAATGGAGAATTACAGATAATGAAGGCTGGAATGTTTCGTGATGTCACCTCGAAGCTGGAAGAGCTTGAAGCTAACAGTAAGAATGTGGTCTCTAAGGAAGAATTGGAGAAGGTAATAGGGCTCATCGTCAGCGGCTTAGAATCAAGGGTTGGACAGCTTGAAGAGCATTCAAGATCAGAATTGAATTCGCTGAAATCTAAGCTCAAGAACTTGGATCACCAGATCTATTTATAGAAATCTAAGTCGGCTTTCAATCATGTGCAATGGTTCTTCCGTAGATATCTAGGATGTGTTCTTCACGTCGTGTGAGATGCAAAGCCAACTCTTTCAACGGGTCCTGACAAATCCAATATACATTAAGTGGCTTGTTCGTCTTTAGTCAGTTGAAGCTACAGGATAGCCCCAAAACTCATATTACAAAGGCATTAGCTAGCGAACGAATTAGTTTAAGAGGGAAAGTGATATCAATGGTCAACAGGTCACTCGACGAATTTCCTGAACTCCTAAACAGGAGAATTACGATCGGCTTGACCAGAGCATATGAAGGGAGCGCAGAATTGGGAAGTTCCGTAATCCGTTTGAATCCTAAGAATCTAAGCTTCTTCACAGTTGGACATGAACTAACTCACCTGCTTCAGGGAGATGGAATTCCATTTGGGGAGAAGGCGTGTGACATTTATACAATCGCGCGATCCTCTCTCTTTCTAGATACACCACCTGGCTACCTAAGAATTGGCCGAAATGCTGAGAGATCTTGGAAAGATTACTCGAATTCCGTTCAAGAACTTTGCAGGAGAGCTATCGAGTATAGACAATCTCATAGGAGATACATAATGTGGTTGGAAGCGAATCTCGTTTCTCTAGGCAAACATCGAGCAAGCAAATTGCCCACATGAGGAAATAGAGTAGATCAAGTGACTTTTGAACGTCTACAAGATATAATACCGAGCTAAATGCCAGTCTTTAGACGTATTCCACGGATAATCAATATATTAAATGCCATTAAGAAATTTCCTGTGAATGAATTAATCACCATAACGACGGGTTCATTAATACAAACGACGGGTTATTACCGTTGTGAAAAATGCCAGTCTGAAGGGATAGGAGGAACAGTCTTCCTGACGAAAGGAGATACCTGTCCATCGTGTAAAGGGCATAGAGAGGTTACTTGGCTTATGACCCGGGCTTATTGAGAGGATAAGTAAAATGTCGCAGGTGCTACACACGTCGGAAACAGCCTTTGAGAATGACGTTTTGAAATCAAACGTCCCGGTCGTCGTTGATTTTTGGGCAGAGTGGTGTGGACCATGCCGGGTGATAAGTCCAATAATTGAAGAACTTTCCAAAGAGTACAATGGCAAAGTCCAGTTTGCAAAAGTAAACGTCGATGAGAGTCCAGATCTTGCTGGAAGGTTCGGAGTACAGGGAATTCCAACCCTCATCATTTTCAAAGATGCTAAGGAGGTTGGAAGATTAGTGGGAGCTGCCCCCAAGAGTCGTCTAGCTCAAGAGATTGAAAAGATTCTCTAATACACGAATATGATCGAAGTTACCGGCCCGATTCAGGTGACTTTGAGGCAACTTCGAGTATTCCAACCCTGATATGCGAGACATTAATTTCACCTTCTGGAGGTGGTAGTACGATCTCAAGATCGTGAGAGCCAGGGATGCTGGCGTTGAAGTCCAAAACCAAGCCTATCCTGGTTGGGCCAATATCAATATCGAGGTTGTAGCCGAAAATACGAAACGTCACTTCCTCGTCCGATTCGAAAGTAAAAATAATTCTCTGATTTTGATTGACCAGTATTCTTGGTATTGAGGAATTGGGGTCAGTGAAAGACGGATCCACAATTAGATTCAAGTCCGAGATTTCAAGCTTAATATTCACAACCGGATCTCTTGGGTTCACGAACAGAGGAAAGATGTAGAATAAACCGTAAACGCTTGGGACTATTACCAGAACAACCACTAGGACATTTCGTAACGATCTAGTTCTCAGAGTGAGCTTGTAGAGGTAGCCCGAATTATAAGTGTAGAATCGTGACCGCCCCATGAATAATCTCTAAGGATCGAGTTAAACTCGTTAAACTCAACGGCTACAATTCTTGCGGGTTAGTCAGAGATCTTGAAGGTCCAGAGCAAAGCAGAGATTCGAGAAATGTAAATTCCCCTAATGAATCTTTCGACTCACAAAGCTGATATATGGATTCGCAAGATGTGCTTTGTCATGTCATATCAAGAAATAGAGCTGATCAAGGGAAAGCCCGAGAAATGTAGAGCCGGCGGCAAGAAGGCAGTTAGAACGGCTCAATAGATTTGTGAACTTACGAATTGAGTTTTTTGCACTAATGGTGGATTTGCGTACAAGCTTTGGGCTCTCGCCAATCAAAATTCTAAAAGATAAAAGTCCCACCAAAACCTTCGATCAAGGAGCTAGGAATACACTTGCGAGAGAGAAAGATTTTTCCAAGCAGTAAGTCTTATATATCTGCCGCAGATATACGGCAGACATGCCTGATAAGGGTTTTCGCTCGGTAAATGTAACCCAACAAGTTTGGGAGAAACTGAAGTCTAAGGCCAAGCAAGAGCAAACTAGCATCTCTGCCTATGCAACTGAGGTTCTAACAAGTTTCATAGAGGCTGACGAGAGACTAAGTCACTATGCCCCGCTTATAGAAGTCGTAGCTTTTGAAGGTAATAGTGTAATTCTGAGGGATAAGAAATTAGCCAGAATAGTCGAGGTTTACTTACATGAAAAGGAGCTGTCTTGCCGTCATGATGACTCAATGGAGTGTGTTCATGTCGCCTTCTGCCAAGCACTGCCGCAAGTACGTAGGTTTGTGAGGTGAATATTTGAAATGAGTCAGAACATGATCGATCTGCGGCTTGACGATCTAGAAGGAATTGGTCCCGTTACTATGAAAAAATTGAATGAAGCAGGGATAGATTCGGTGCTTCAACTTGCTGTTGCCATTCCTGACGAGTTGATGGACGAAATCGGAGGGACTAGAGAGAGCACATCGGAACTCATCACCAAAGCACGGAAGACATTGCAGGAAAATAATCTCGTGGAGCGGGAATTCATGCCAGCTTCAGAAGCTTTGGAGTCGAGGAAATCGATCCTTCGGTGTACAACCGGCTCGGAAAACTTAGATGCTCTGCTAGGGGGTGGAGTCGAGACCCAGGCTCTAACTGAATTCTATGGGGAATTCGGTACCGGAAAAACTCAAATTGCTCACACATTGTGTGCGACTGCTCAACTCTCTCCAGAGGAACATGGACTTGGAGGTGGCGCGATCTATATCGATACTGAGTCGACTTTCAGACCTGAAAGACTGGCTCAGATTGCGGAAGCTAAAGGATATGATAAGCAGTTAGTACTAGAGAACGTTGTATTCACTCGAGTCTTCAATTCCGCTCATCTTGAGTTGATAATTCAATCACTAGCAAAGTACATCGAACAGAACAATATGAAACTCATCATTGTTGATAGTGTAATAAGCCTACATCGGGCAGAGTTCTCTGGCCGCGGAACGCTGGCGGATCGACAACAACGACTCAATCGATTGCTGCATCGATTGCTCAGAGTAGCTGAAATCTACAATGTTGCAGTAGTGTTGACAAATCAAGTGATTAGTACACCGGACACTTTCTTCGGAGATCCAACGAAGCCGGCAGGAGGAAATGTCATGGCGCACGCGAGTACGTATAGGGTATACCTACGTAAGTCTGGACGCGACCGCAAAGCGATTATGGTCGACAGCCCATGTCACCCATACTCTGAAACCATGTTCACAATATCTGAGAGTGGAGTCATAGATCAGACATCGAAGGAGACCAAGAAAAAGTAATCTCACTTAGGTAATATTAGGTGGCCATGTATACAGACTTAAGGTCAAGCATCAGGCTCTGCAGTTTCTGTAAGCGACGACTAGATTTCGAGTACTATGTAGCGTGCATGTATTGTGAGGAGGTCCATTGTTGGTTGCACGCATCACGGCATACTCAGACTAAGGTCGAAGTAAAGGTAAGAGCGAAATAGACTCTTTATTCAATTCTGATTACGAACAATCATATTCCAAAAAACCAGAGGAGATTGAATTAATTTCTCTTTGCTACGGCTAGACTCAACTCCCTAGTTCGTCTATGAAGCTTCTCTACGCTAGCTTGTAGAGAACCAATCTGCTTTGTTAGTTTGACCTGAAGATCCGCTAGTTGGCTACTCAACTTTGCGGTTTCTACACTCTTCATCCTGCGGTCGAGGTTTTCCAAATTAACCCTGAGATCCCTCATCTGAGTTCCTAACTTCTCATGGACTGTTACAATCTGAGAACCGATCCTGTCTATTTTCTTAAGTATTGCCGAATCGGAAGTGTATTCGCGTTGCTTCCGACCCTTAGTTTGCGGCATGAACTCAGGGGCAGGATCATGAGGTATAAATGTTGGTATTTTAGGTAATTGAGGTGTAAAAGCTGATAGCATCCAAGAGGACACAATATAGCTCAGCTAGATGAGAATGACATCCACTCTTACAGAAATTTACTGCCCTAAGAAGATTAGGTTAGGTTGGCACCCCTTTTCTTTGGCGATGAATTTGACGGAGTCTGAATCTTTACTAGAAGAACTAACGGTTTGCTTGTCGTGATCGAACTTCCTTCACGAGGGTGGACAGATTCGATCTCTGAGAATCTCCCATCCCTCAACTTACCTGATTTTTCAATTAACTCATGTTTTATGCCATCTGCGGCTAGGATCTGAAGTCCCTCTTCGCGTGTTAAACCAACTAAATTCGGGACTATCTTATCTTCCCCTAGTATGCTACTGACTTGAGAAACGATGAATCGAATGACCCTCTCAGTCAGCAGTCCTACTGTTAGACTCGCGATTGCCAAGGAATAAGGTGGATCAGGATTCGTTCCAACCTGTACAAGTATCAACCAAAGTCCAACAGCCAAGATGGGTCCAAGAAGGAATTGCGTCAAGGTTTTCATCGAATGAGCTAAAATCTCGAATTTTCGTTCTTCCATCGTTGAGATTTCCTTAATCGATTTGACGTCATTGATTAACATAGGGAGATTTCGCAAATAGGCAAGATACGCTCCTAGTAGACCCAAAACAACCACATAAACTGGGATGCTGAGTCCACCAGAGTAACCAACGCCATCGAATATTCCTCCAATATTGAAGACCCATCCAGTGGAGGAACTTGGCTCGATTTGGTCCATTACGAGTCCGATCGGAGCATCCGATCCTATTTGCCGGGGGAAGAAGACAAGTGATAATATCGGGAAGGTAGTGAGGATAGATAACAACAAGAATTGTATAATATAGAATTCAGGGAGGCGAAGGCCGAATAATCTTGCAAATCTTTTCGTAAACGGGTCTTTCAAAGGGTTGGCATCGAAAGGTCTGATAGGCCATACTGACATTAGCAGTAGGAGGAAAAGAGCGCCCGGGATTGAGAGTGTTAGGAGTGCCGAGGGACCACTAACTAGGCTGAAACCTGGCGATGACCTAATGGTCGTGAAGGCTGTCGCATTCTCAATGGTGACTGCTTTGATAATGAATTCTCCATTCCGAGGAGCACGGAAACCTCGATCTGCAAAAGACCCATCTTCATTGGAAATCGTTGAGGATCTATATATCGACTCTACCTGATCGAAAATCTCAATCTGTACTCTGGCAACTAATCCAATAGGCTTAATCGAATCTGTAGAATCAAGTATCTTCCCAGATATTATCACAGCCTCTCCAGATGAATAAATAGCTCGTCCAGCATCAATAGAAATTGAGACAGAAGCGTTGGCGAAGACTGGCGTTACAAGAGGTATTAGCGCAATTGCAAGACAGACTAGAATGAATCGCAAACGAAGAATCCCCAAGGTGAGTGAATTAAGGCTTTTCGGCTCATTTCCAACCAGTAGTAATCCCTATAGGCTAACTCTTTACACAATACTATCAGATGGAGACAGACTTAGCTACCCTAGGTGGGGGATGCTTTTGGTGTATAGAAGCCGTCTTTTCGGATTTGAAAGGAGTTGTGAGAGTCGAGTCAGGTTATTCGGGTGGTTCACTACCCAATCCGAAGTACGAGGACGTCTGCGAAGGCAGTACAGGGCATGCCGAAGTGGTGCAAATCACGTTCACTCCCTCTATAATATCATTCAAACAATTACTAGAGATCTTTTTCACACTTCATGATCCAACGACTATTGATAAGCAAGGCGCAGATATCGGACCACAATATCGGTCTATTATATTATACCACGACGTTTTGCAGAAAGAGATTGCAGAGAAGATCATTATGAGTGTTAATTCTGCGAAAATCTGGAACGCACCAATCGTGACTCAGCTAGAGCCCTTCAAGATCTTTTATCTCGCAGAAGATTATCACCAGAACTATTTCAAGTCGAATTCGGAGCAACCATATTGTCGAGCGATTATAGCTCCGAAGGTAGCGAAGCTAAGAAGCCAATTTGGAGGGAAGCTACGGACTGTCGAACGTTAATCGCCGCCCCCGATATATGAGGGAGTAAGACAAGGGGGCCCATCGAAGCTTAGCGAGACGACGATCTTTTGAGAATACGCGCCCCGACCTGGGACGAGATCTACGAGCTCGCTCTGTCGTTGGCACCAAAAGTGTTGGGAGACATTCCTTTCGATGTTATAGTCGGGGTTTCCAGAGGGGGATTAGTCACTGCGAGAATATTCTCAGATTTACTTGAGGTTAAAGATGTCATAATAATACAGTCAGAACATTATCGAGGGATAGATGTTCTTGAGGATGTGACCGTAGGCAAAATAGATATTAGCGATCTCCACGGCCGAACTGTACTACTTATCGATGATATTGCTGATACTGGAGAAAGTCTCCAAAAAATCTCAGGATTACTTATTCCTAAGACCTACAGACTGAAAACTCTATGTTTATTCAAAAAGAATTCAAGCACTTTTACACCAGACTTTTATCAGAAGGAGACTGACGCGTGGATAATCTTCCCATGGGACAGGTTGGAAGCCCTCAAAGCCTTAGAGAACAAAGGAATTAGTATGAAAGAAATTGCCAAGTCAGGTATAAAGGAGAGCATGCTTCATCGCCTTAAAGGTCTCTTAATTACGGATGAATAACCGCCTCAACGATCTGTTGTCTTCGACATCAATAAGCCCCTAAGAGATATCTTCAGACAAGCATTACGTGATCTGTCTATTAAGATCATAAATTGCGTAATCCATTTAGAAGTCTCTCAACATCTTCTTCGTTGTTATAGAATGTTGGAGAGATTCTAATACCAAACTGGCTATGGCGCGCGGAGACGATAACATTCATTCTGGCTAACCGATCTACGACTTCTAGAGGATTCCTTGTCTTTATGTTAACAATTCCACCACGGTGTTCCAAGGGAGTCACCACTTTCATCCCGATCTCCCTCACCCCCTCTATAACGAGATCGGTGAGATGGAGTATGTGTTTCTCTAAATTCGGTATTCCTATTGCTAAAATCATCTTGAGCGCTTCTCTAAGTCCATATATGGCAGCATAATCATGACTCCCGTTCTCGAATCTGGTGGCACTGTCGGATAGATTCATCTTCGTAAGATACGATGAGGGATCACGCACACTGTTCCAGCCAACCGATGGAGGATCAAGTGACGCTGGATCAGCAACATAGAGGATTCCCACCCCAAATGGAGCAAGAAGCCACTTATGACCACCTGCGGCCATAAATTCAAAATACCTAGAATCCACCGTAAGTGCCCCAAGAGATTGAATGGAATCAACTGAAAGGAGTATGTGTCTGCGTCGAGAGATCTCAGACAGTTCCTTCAAATCAACTCGAAAACCGTTGGAGTACTGCACATGGCTAATCGCAATTAGTTTAGTACTTGCATCGATCTGCTTCTCAATGTCGCCTAAGTGAATAGTACCATCTCTGCGATGCTTGACTAGCTTCACTCTTACTCCTTCTTTATGCAAGTTGAGCCACGGGTAGATGTTGCTTGGGAACTCAAGATCAGTGGTGATAACTGAATCTCCTCGTTTCCAATTCTTCCCTTTTGCGACGGTATTGATGCCATCTGATGTATTCTTTAGGAAAGCTATGCACTTTTTCTTACTCCGAATCAATTGTGCAGCTAACTTTCTAGTTTCTTCTACTGTGTCCCCCCAATCCCGCCAATCCAAATCGCCTCGTAAAATCCGGTTATCATTGAATTTTCTCATAGCATCGCGAACCAGGTTGGACAGGGGGCCCGTAGATGCATTGTTGAGATAGGCATATTTCCTTGTTACTTCAAAATATTTTCGATATCCTCGCACATTACTCCACCTTGCCGATTCTTTGAAATCTGGGGGTCATGCTCTTGAGGCCTAACAAACTCTCTAAAGATCTTAAGTTTCACCTAAAGCAAATCGCAGATAACACTTGGATTCAGATAATTGACTCCAGAATTTGAGCAAATCTGCGCCTGCGGATGGGATGTAGTGATGGGAAGTGCACAATTGATCCGGAGCGCATTGGGAACAGCGTACCATTTGCAGTTCATACTTTTCCGGTATCGTCCTCTCGTCATGCATTTCTAGAAAAGGCCGAAGCCCAGCAGATGGTTATAAAGGCTATTTGACTACGTAGGCAATCTCAAACCCAGAGAAATCTAGTGCAAGCGCAGTCGGCCTCCAAGCATTCCCCAAATCCTTCAGTCGGATAGAACTGAGATCGATCGTGCACACTTCGGGAATGTAGACAGCTGCAGACCATATCGGCAGGATTTAGTATGTTGTAACTCGACATGTTTGAACGATGTGAGCTTACATCACCTTTAAGAGTAGCATTGCTTAAATCGATAAGATAATCAGCTTTCTTCCGGATTTGAGCTCCATCTAAGTCTTTCCTCGAAAAATTTCATTAGGGAAAAGTAAGAATTTCCCGCGCGCGCTTTCGCTATATCTCTTCCTCAACTTGAGATCAATAAAGCGAGGCGGAAGATGCGACTCCTAAGGTAGACCTTTCTCTGAATGGCGTTTCGTGTACGAAGGGGAGGACATCACCGCTTTTGTTTCGTGCCACATAAATCACAGAATTTGGCGGTAGAAGGTAGCTCTTCACCACAGCTAGTACAGAAACGATTTGTTTTGGCCGATACGATATCGATCTTCTTAACTCCAGAATGGCCTTCCGGTTTATGTGTGTTCTTAAGTTCCTGTACCCTTGCTCTAATTTGCTTCCATAGCGTACTTTCAGCTCTCTTGTATGTTGCGGTTCCGATACCAACTGCAAGGCCCATAACTAACAATGAGCCTCCCAGAGTGATGACTCCTAGAATTGTGTGAGAGAGAATGTTCTTACCCCATTCTCCAGTTCCCATCGCGATCTCAAAATCTTCGGGATGTCCCTTTATTATACAATCAAGACTCCTCCTGGTCCCGGTAGCAATACGAAACAATCCCTTTTTCGTCATTTGAATTTGAAACCAGGATCGAGGGGGTGTAGGATCGCTATTCTCCTTCACAGTGAAACCATCTTTCCTGGCATAATCTGCAATAG
>Ga0114947_10000423_pt1 | contig 14190 bp, 12 predicted proteins | sample CR02metaG_FD_99656 | JGI IMG/M metagenome (GOLD analysis project Ga0114947, IMG submission 99656) | Deep subsurface microbial communities from Mariana Trench to uncover new lineages of life (NeLLi) - CR02 metaG | ecosystem: Environmental > Aquatic > Marine > Ocean trench > Sediment ...
CAGCGTGGAGGGTGGTGACGTAATCGGGTTGGGTGGGGTCCCAGGGGCATTGGGTGGCGGGTTCTGCAACGCGGCGGGCTCACACCCTCCTAAGAGGATAAGGAAAAACAACATCAACCTCAGCAGGAGTGGCGCCTTCATTGCTCTCTCTTATCCGAGACAGGCTTTTGAATCGTCTCCATAACCCTTTTTTCCTTTTCCAACTCCCCGCCATGGACTTCATCCGGTCGACTCATCGCCTTTTGAGTCGTGGAAAACGGTATGAGCTGCGGAGTGGGCTCCGCCTCAGCCACCCGTTCTTGTCCTATCACCTTATCGTCTTGGTAAAAATAGCGGGCGTCGATTTTCCCGTTGTAATTTCGATCCTCGTCCTGTCGGACCCTTTTTGCATCTTTGTAAAAAACCCACACATCCACGCGGTGATCCCCGTTGGTGTCGGCCTCCTGCCGCACTCTCTGGCCGTTTTCATAGAACACCCTGAGGTCAATATAACTATCCCCGTTCGTATTGGTTTCTTTTCGAACAAGCGCGTTGCCTTTGAAAACATAGACGGTATCGATTTTTCCATCTCTCGTAACGTCTTTAAGCCGTCTGATCAATTTCCCATTTGAAAATAGTTCGATGAGATCGAAGGTGCCGTTTCTCCGGGTGCTCTCTTCACTGCGCGTGAGTTTCCCTTGGGCAAGCATGCGAACCCGGTCCATCCTACCATCTCCGTCCAAGTCCTCCTCTTGCCGGTATAGATAGCCATCCCGATAATAGCCCACCACGTCCGCCTTGCCATCGTGATTATGGTCTATCTCCTTTTTTACTTCTTTGCCGGCCTCAAAATAGGATCGAGTTTCCATCTTCCCATCCCTGTCCAGATCTTCTTCCTTCCACTGTAAATTCCCGTTCTGGTAATAACTCACAGCGTCTACCTGGCCATCGTTGTCATTATCAACCTTCTTCTTCACGAGCTTATTATTGTGATAGGTGAGCCAGACATCAGCTTTCCCATCTCCATTGCTATCCTGCTCTCTGCGCTGTAGCTGACCATCCTCGCCAAAAAAGTTCCATTGGTCGATCCGACTGTCGTGTCTGCTGGAAACCTCTTGTCTTATTACCCTTCCCTGTTCATAAAAAAGGGTTACGTCAGACTTTCCGTCATAGTTCTCATCCTGTTCCACGCGAGTGATCTTCCCGTCCCCATCAAAGAAGACCCAGCGGTCCGTTTTCTCATCTCCATTGCGGTCCTCCTCTTGTCGCTCCAGGCGACCACCACGATAATAGCCTACAACATCCACCTTTCCGTCGTGGTCTCTGTCGATTTTTTTTCTGACCAGCTCCCCTCCTTCAAAATATGACCAGGAGTCTTTTTTCCCTTTGCTGCCGGTGTCCTCCTCGATGCGGGTGATCTTCCCGTCTCGGAAGTAGACCACTCGCTCTGCGTGGCCATCGCCGTCCCTGTCTTCCTCGCTGCGAACAGGCTTATTATTTTCATAAATCAGTCGGACCTCGGCCCTGCCGTCGTTATTGATGGCTTGCTCTTTGCGCTCAACCTCTCCCTTCGCGTTATAGAAATACCGTACGTCGATCCGGCCGTCCCTGCCCGTCGAGATCTCCTGTCTCTTTAGCTTTCCCTTTTCATAGAAGAAGCTGATGTCGGGTTTCCCGTCGAAGTTCTCATCCTGTTCAACACGGTCGATCTTTCCCTCCGTGTTGAAGAAGATCCAGCGGTCCATTTTCCCATCTCCGTTGGTATCCTTCTCCTGGCGAGAGACATTACCCTTTTCGTCATAAAAAAATCTCGCTACCGGTATCTGACCGCTGGCAAGGTCACCACAGAGAATCTCCGCCATGATGGCAAGTAGAATAAAAGTCGTTATCAGTACATTCCTTCGCTTCACCTTGCCGCCTTTACCCCAAAGTCAATGGTAAACTTGATGCGAATCTCATCGCCCGCAAGATCTCTGAGGCTCTCCGGGATAGTAGGAAAGGGAGACGCCTTTCTCATGGCCTGCATCGCGCTATTATCGATCTTCGAGTCCCCGGATTTTACAACCCTAACTTGAACTAGCTGACCTCCTCGATCGAGCACAATAACCAGATCGATCTTGTGAACCCCGGAGATTCCCTCGGGATACCGCCAGGCGGAGTGGACCCTCTTTTTGATTAAATCGAGATAAAGGCCGAAGTCCGGGTGGCTAAGGATAGAAATCCTTCCCTCTCGCGGAGAACGAACCTCTGCCCGTAGCGGAGAAAGAGCCTCTGCCCTGAGAAGCTCTTTCGGGATACTGATTTCATCTTCCGATATCGCACCTGCAGGGGCCGGCTCAACCTCGATCTTTGCTGTTTGGACGGCACTGGACTGGCGGGTTGGGAGCTGGGCCACGGGCTCGACCAGTTCAGCTGTGGGGCTCGGAAATTGTTCCTTGGCTGATTCCGGTAGGACTTTCAACTGCGATTGGCGGGTTGGGAGTCGGATCAAGGCCTCAACCGGTTCTGCCGTCTCACTAGCAGTAAGTTCCTTAGGGGATTCCGCCAGTACTTTCGGAGCCGGTAACGGTGGCGCCGGTTTCGGTACGACAACGGCTGGCTTCTTTTTCGGCACCTGAGAGGGCTTAGGAGAAGGTTTAGCGGACGGCTTGGCTAACGACTTGGCGGGCCTGCGCTGAACCTGCCTCGCAACATCAAGATAACGGATCCGGATAGGTCCTGGCTTGAGTTGGGGCCTAGAGGAAAGGGTCATCCAGCTTAGCAGGATCAGGAGCAAGAGATGGAATAGAAGGGATAAAAAGAAGCTCGAATCTATATCAATCGCCGGGTCGGACCGGAGGCCGATGGTGGAGGGTCGTCTTCTCAGTAGCGCGTGGTAAAACCCGATAAGGGGGTTGCGTTCCAGGCGGGTGAGCCACTTGTGGCCCAGCATTTGGATTCTTCCCCAAGGACTTTTCTCCTGCTTCCTCATTCTCGCCAGGACCATCTCTACAAGAGGTGGGCTTTGGGGTCTACGATCCATTCTCTAATTCCTGTTTTGCCAATTTATCACTTCTCTATCCTATTTAAAACCGATGCAGCCGAGGTCCTGTTCCCTTGATGAAAGCTGCCAGGAGATTTTTTCACAAGCAACATCGCAACAGGAACCTTTGTTTTGCTTTTCACAATTATATGTATAAACATAGGCTTAACCCCGATCCGAAAAAAACATTTGAGGCATTTGCGGTTTTGGACAACATATGACAGGAATTACCGACATTTTGATCTTCGGCCTGCAATTATACTAGAGGTGAGTTGCCGATTCACGGTAAAAGCAGCTCTTTGGCGAGGCCTGATGCTCATCAGGGAGTATTTCACGAGCGGAATAAATTCGGATCGGGGTTAACGCCTGAACGAGAGCAAATGGAATAATGGCTATTAAAGAATCTGTTCGGCTCAAGGTCGCAAGTGCCCATCAACAGGATGTGGGAAAAGGGATCGTCCGAATCGGAGCGAACGAGATCCGCTCGCTAGAACTGGTCCGGGGCGATATCATCGAGATCAAGGGGAAGGGAGTCACCGCTGCGATTCCAGTCCCTGCCTATCAGCAGGATGAAGGGCTCGACATCGTAAGGATGGACGGTCTTATCCGTGGGAACGCCAAGATCGGGATCGGTGAAAATGTCGAACTCAAAAAAGGGGACTGGAAGGAGGCAAAAAAGGTTAGCCTCGCGCCAGCTAAGGAAGGCCTTCGAATTGCGGGTTCTGGAGAGGGATTAAAACCCACTCTGCTCTACCGGCCCCTGGTTCAGGGGGATCTCATATCAACCTCGGTCTTCAACCGGCCGAGACAGTCCTTTTCTACAGACTCCTTTTCGGACGACTTCTTCCGTGGTTTCTTCGAGTCGCCCGCCTTCGGACTCATGGAAATCCGTTTAGTGGTAACCTCCACTGTCCCCAATGGGATCGTGCGTGTTGCTGAAAAAACCCAGATAGAGCTCTTACCGGAGTACAGCGAGGCCAAGGAACGTGAGTTCATCGAGGTCACCTATGACGACCTAGGGGGAATTAAACCGGTGGTTGAGAAAGTGCGGGAGATGATCGAGCTTCCCCTCAAACACCCGGAGTTATTCGATCGTCTGGGGATCGATCCACCCAAAGGAGTTCTTCTCCACGGACCTCCCGGGACGGGAAAAACCCTTCTCGCAAGAGCCGTGGCCAATGAATCCGATGCCTATTTTACGAACATCAACGGCCCGGAGATCATGGGTAAATTTTACGGTGAGTCAGAAGAGAGGTTGAGACAGGTCTTCACCGAAGCGGAGAAGAACACCCCGGCGATAATCTTTATTGACGAGCTGGATTCTATCGCACCCAAGCGGGCCGAAGTGACCGGAGAAGTCGAGCGCAGGATCGTGGCCCAGCTTCTCACTCTCATGGACGGACTCAAGTCAAGACTCAACGTGATTGTCATCGGGGCCACAAACCGCATTGAAGCCATAGACCCAGCACTGCGCAGGCCGGGACGCTTCGACCGGGAAATCGAGATTCGCATTCCCGACCAAACGGGAAGACTCGAGGTCCTGCAAATCCATACCCGAGGAATGCCATTGGGAAAAGATGTGGAATTGAAAAATCTTGCCGAGGCAACCCACGGCTATACAGGCTCTGATATCGCCGCTCTGGCCAAAGAAGCGGCGCTAGCAACCCTCAGAAGGGTCATGCCCACCCTGAACCTTGAAGAGAAGGCCGTACCTGCCGAGATCCTCGAAAAGCTAACAGTCAATCGCGACGACTTCGAACAGGGCCTGAAAGAGGTCCAACCTTCAGCCTTGAGAGAAATCGTAGTTGAGATCCCCAATGTCCGCTGGGAAGATGTGGGGGGACTCCAGGGGGTAAAGCAGATCCTCCACGAAATGGTTGAGCTCCCCCTTAATCACCCTGAATCCTTTAGCCGATTAGGGATCAGGTCTCCTAAAGGCGTCCTCCTCTACGGTCCACCTGGGACAGGGAAGACAATGGTTGCAAAGGCAATAGCAACGGAAACGGGGGCCAATTTCCTCACCGCCAAGGGGAGCACCCTCCTCTCCAAATGGTACGGGGAGTCGGAGAAAAAAGTGGCCGAGTTTTTTCATCGGGCAAAACAGGTGACACCGGCGATTCTCTTCTTTGACGAGCTTGATTCTCTTGCCCCGGTACGAGGAGGCTCTATGGGTGAACCTCAAGTTACCGAGAGGGTGGTCAACCAGTTCCTGGCGGAGATGGATGGCATGGAAGAGCTAAAGGGGGTCGTAGTTATAGGGGCAACCAATCGCCCGGATATGATCGATCCGGCGCTCCTCAGACCCGGGAGGCTTGATGAGATGGTCTACGTTCCGGTGCCCGACCTGAAGGCCAGAGTAGAGATCTTCCGCTCCCATACCAAAGGAATGGCCCTTGACCAGGATATGAATATTGAAAAACTCGCCGAGATCACAGATCGCTTCACCGGCGCGGACATCGCCGGCGTCTGCATGAAGGCCGGTCTCTATGCCCTACGGGAAAACCAGGAGGCGAAAACAGTCACCATGGAGCATTTCTTTCGCGCCGTGAAGGAGACCATTCCCTCCGTGACGGAAGGGATGGAAGCAGAGTATGACAAGCTGGCCCGGAAGGTAAAACAGGAGTCCGTTCGTATTGGGTTCAAGAGAGGAGAATAAAAGATACTGCAAGCAAACTTTCGCTGGACGATCCTCGCTCTCATCAGCTTTTCTCACGTCATCGCTGCTTCCGCTCAATACGGAATCAACACCTTCGCCCCCTTCTATCAGCACGACCTCGGCCTCTCTCGAGCTCAGGTTGGCCTCTTCTTTACCGCCTTCTACCTGGGAATGGCCGGTCTTTCACTCGTTGCAGGATGGTTGGCCGACCGCCTGGGTGTTTGTGCAACTATCATGACGGGACATCTCGCACTGGGAATCTGCATGATAGCGGCTGCACTGGCCCCCTCATTTGGTTGGATCTTCGCCAGCTTTCTCGCGGCTGGTTTGGGCTACAGTTTTCTCAACCCGGCTTCGACCAAGGGGGTAATGGCGTGGTTTCCCCGTTATCAAAGAGCCACCGCCATGGGGACCAAACAGACTGGGGTCCCGGCAGGAGGCGTGTTCATAGCTTTGATAGGCGCTCCCTTGGTTCTCTCTTTCGGTTGGCGTGGTGTGTTGGCAGGTTTTGGGGCCGCAAACATGCTCTTTGGGATACTCTTCTGGACGCTCTGGCGTGAACCTGAAGCTGATCCGGAAACTCGCAAATCAGATCCTGTTCCCCAAAGAGGGCAAGGCACCCTAAACGTCAAAAGGATTCTAACCCTCAGCTGTGGAACCGCCCTTTTACTGGTTGGTCAAATGTCTCTTCTAACCTACCTTCCCTTGTATCTCAAAGAAACTTTGGGATACTCGTCCTACTGGGCAACCCAGGCTCTCGCCGTCGTACAAATCGGGGCGATGTGCGGCCGGATCGGCTGGGGTGCGGTGAGCGACCACATCTTTCATGGACGGCGGAAGGATGTGCTTGTCCTGATAGGAAGCCTATCGGTTGCACTGACGTTCAGTCTGAGCTTCATCTCCCTAGCTTCCTCCCTCACGTTCCTTATCCCGCTCATCTTTCTTGCCGGCCTCTGTTTGATCGGCTATCAGGGCGTTTCATATTCTCTAATTGGTGAACTGGCGGGACAGGCAAAAACCGGGACGGCCCTCGGGTTCATGATCACGATCAATTCTGTGGGGACCATTTTAGGCACCCCACTTTTCGGCTTTCTGGTCGACATCACCGGATCTTACCCTATGGCCTGGCGAGCCCTTTCGGGAACGATCCTTTTGGGCACTCTAGTATTTGCGCTCTTCGTGAAAGAACTAAAAGCATAGTTTTTTGGCAGAGAGCTGTAAACCCCGTACCACGGACTTACGTCCGTGGCTTTGGGGCGATGCACTTCGGGGAGGTCCAGAACATTCATCCCCGTACTCACGTGCGGGGCGTTCTGTGGTACTGGGTAAAGGCTAAGGCCGACAGGGGAAAAAGTGACCACCACCTTATAGACAGGGGAAAACATCTTGGACTATGATGCGTGGTTAAATCATCCGTGAGGAAAGGAGCAACTGAATGTTAGAGACTAAGGGTTTAACCGGGGGTGAAACCCTCTTGCGTGTGTTGGCTAGTATGGGCATCGATCGAATCTTCTCCTCCCCAGGGTCAGAGTGGTCACCCGTCTGGGAGTCCCTCGCCAAGGCAAAGGCAGAAAGCGAAGGAGTCCCACTCTACCTGAGCTCGCGCCACGAAGAAATTGCCGTGGGTATGGCAAGCGGCTACGCCAAGGCCTCCGGGAAGCTCCCTGCGGTCATGATTCACACGACCGTGGGGGCCTTGCACGCGACGATGGGAATGCGCGGTGCCCTGCACGAGCAGGTCCCCATGGTCGTCTTGGCCGGGGAGTCGATAGCCTTTGGAGAGGCCGAGGGCCCCGACCCCGGCGGGCAGTGGCTACGCAACCTAGCGGACACCGGTGGTCCTGCGCGTCTCGTCGAACACTGCGTCAAGTGGAGTATGGCGGTCAACAACATCGCCACCCTGCCTGCAACCATCCAGCGTGCTTGTCAGATAGCCATGACATCTCCCAGGGGTCCGGTTTTCGTCTCACTGCCCATGGAGTTCCTCTTTGACAAAATGACCTCCAGCGCTCTGGCGCCATCCGCCTTTCCCCTCCGTCCCAGTGCAGATCGAAAAGGGATAGAAGAGCTGGCCGACCTTCTGACGCAGGCCAAAAATCCCATCGTGGTGACTGAGGAAGCAGGACGGACAATTGGCGCTTGTGAGCTGCTGGTGGAGATTGCCGACCTGCTCGGCATTCCAGTTGTAGAGACCAGGAGCTCAAGCTTCATCAACTTTCCCCGCAATCACCACCTGCACGGTGGATTTGATCCAAGCGAGTACTTGGATGAGGCCGACCTGGTTTTTCTGGTCGGGGCCTTCGCCCCGTGGCATCCTGCATCGGCCGGGCCCGGAGCCAAAACTAAAATTGTCGTTCTGGACGAAAACCCCATCCGCACCCAGCTCCCGTACTGGGGATACCGCATGGACCTTGGCCTGATCGGCGAGATTCAAGTTTCCTTGAAAATTCTGTTAGAGCATCTCCAAAAGCGAGTTTCCTCTAACGACCCAATACTGCTAGAGCGGGCTACACGCTGGCGGACAAACTACGAGAGCCGGAGGGAAACCTGGAAAAAGGAGGCCCTCGCTCAAAAAGACCGAAAACCCGTCGACACACGCTGGGCGGTCTATGAGTTAAACCAGGCGCTCCCGCCTGATGCTATGGTGATCGAGGAAACTATCACCCATCGCCTTCCCGTGATGCGCTATATTGACCGGATCAGCCCTGGCTCCTTCTTCACAGGGTCGATCGGCGGACTCGGGACAGGTCTGGGAACTGCCCTAGGCGTCAAGTGCGCCGCTCCCAACAGGCCGGTAGTCGTTCTTATCGGGGATGGGTCGTTTAACTACAATCCGGGGCTGGCAGCTTTTGGGTACATGCAGGAATATGGAACTCCGATCCTTGTTGTCCTGTTTAACAATCATGGATATCTGTCGATGAAGTCCGGTCTGCCCAAATACTACCCCGAGGGATGGGCGATGAAGACCAAAACTTTCGTCGGCACGTCAATTACTCCCAGCCCGGACTATGCCGCTATCGCCCGCGCGTTTGACGGATTTGGGGAGACAGTCGAGGAACCAGCACAAGTGCGCCCTGCATTTCAAAGGGGACTCAAAGCCATTGCCGGTGGACAGGGAGCCCTAATTGATATCCGACTCGAGCCAGTCAACTAGTATCGCGGCTCATCCCCAGCTCGGTAAGGAGCTGGGGAAACTTTAATTCGATTCAGACAAACAGGGTTTACCGAGATCCGCCTGGTCGCATGCCTAAGAACCCACCACCACGGCTCAGTCGAGAGAACGCCGCAGAGGAACTGCGTGAGCTCTGGGTCTTCGCGGTCACACCCGAGACCTGTAACCTAGCATGCACCCACTGCCTTTACGCAGCATCAGCGATGAAAAGTAACCCCTACCGGCTCTCCGCAGAGGAGCTCGCCGGATTAATGGAACAGGTGAACAGCGTAAAGGCCAAGCCTCATTTCCTCTTCACCGGCGGGGAGCCGACCCTACATCCGCAACTCATTGAATTCCTGGAAGCTGTCGATGATGCCGGCTATTCCACTCAGCTCATGACCAACGCTACCCGCATACGAAAAGATACAGCGGAGCGCCTATCGAGGATGTCTCATCTGGCCAAGGTGCAGATTTCACTCGAATCGACAGATCCCAAAATCAACGACTCGATCTACGGTGAGGGACTGCACCGAAGGGTTCTCAAGGCGCTGGACACCCTCAGGGAGCAGGGTGTGCCGGTGGCCCTGGCCGTAACACCAATGAAGGACAACGAGGACGGACTCCCTGATATTGAAGTATTAGCTTCCGCAAAGGGAGCCGACGTGAAATACATCTCCCTCTACGATCTCGGCGCAGCCAAAGACAACAGGCTGAAGCCTGCCAAGCAAAGCCCGAACGGAAGGGGAAAACCGACGCCGGACCTGATGTGCGAGAAGGGCGTTGCCTATTCAGAGGGTGCCTTCTATCCATGCCCCATCCTGGTCCAGGAACCCGGCACGAAACTAGGCAACACCTTGGAGGAGGCCTTGAGTCCCGAGTCCAGACAACGGATCGCCCGGCTCCGTGAAGTCCGCTCCGCCTGCCAAGTCTGTTTGAAGGGCTCAACCTGAGCTTAGGCCAGCGCCCCGTGAGGGCGCAATGAAAAACCAAGTGAAGCCAGGAGACGAAATACACCATTCAGGAGGTGAGAATTGAAATCAAGTTATATCGAACACGGGGTTTGAATCCCCGTGTTCGACCAAAGGGGAGAGCTTCCGCTTCTCCCCTTTGGAAACCCCATCGGCTTTGTGCCCGCCTCAAGAGGCGGGGTTTGCATTAAATCAAACGGGGAATTGCGATTAAGGCTTCTAACTACGGGTTACTAATCGCTCCATTCTATTTGGTTACTTCCGGCTCCCGGATTCTGCCTTCTGGATTCAAGCCCTAACTCCGAGCATTGCAATGACAGCAGCTATTAACGGTCATCAACAGAGGCGTAGCGCCCTCGTCGTGGCTGCCAAAGCCGCTCTGGTTGGAGAAGTAAAAACACGGCTCTGCCCGCCACTGACCCTGTCTCAAGCCTGTAGTTTATATGAATGCCTGTTGGAGGATATTGTTGCCAAGTTGGAGAAATGCGATGCAGCTGAACTCTGGGTTGCCTTTGCCCCAAAGGGGGAAGAATATTTCCAGCGACACTTTGCACACAGAGGAAGACTCCTGACCCAAAGAGGAAGCGATCTTGGCGAAAGGGTCCATCACATCTTCGTTGATCTGTTCCACTTGGGCTATAGAGAGATCATCGTGACCGACAGTGATAGCCCGACGGTCCCTCTTTCTTCGATTGCGCAGGCCTTCGAACTACTTCACGGAGATGGGCACGACGTGGTGCTAGGACCGTCCAGAGACGGAGGCTATTACCTTGTCGGCCTCAAGTCGCCGACAGACGGGCTCTTCCACCAGATTCCGTGGAGCAGCACAGCAGTCTTGAAAGAAACGCTGGAGAGGGCTTCGGGGCTCGGGCTTAAGGTGGCGCTCCTACCCGCCGCTTACGATATCGATGTGGAACATGATCTCAGACGCCTCTGGGGGGATCTTAAGACGTCTTCCGAGCTTCAGCAACGTGCGTCGAGGACCTACGCGTTTCTAAGGAATTTATTCAGGCATCCAGGCATAGAATTGAAAGGGCAAGCCCCTAGGCCATTACGAGACGATAAAAGAGGCTAATCCTTGTGGAGGGAGACGACAAAATCGGACTTCTTCTAATCAGCCGAGTCAGTAATCAGCTCTGTTTGAGGACTATCTCTTCGCCAGAAATATCTTGGTTTTCGGATAATGGTCGACCCAGCCAAACCAGAACGAACGAGTAAGCGGTAAGGCCTTGAGTTTTTCACCCTTCAATCGGCCCTGAACCGCTATGCCGGTTAGCCCATTCCAAACCGAGCCGGTGAAATCATCGACCACGAAAAAGCCCTCTTGTCCTGTCTCCTCGGCCTTCTTAAAGGAAAGGGTCTGACCTTTTACTTTACGCCTGAAAGTCACTCCTGTTGCGCTCTCTTTGTCAAAGACCACCAGAAGAGGGACCCGCTCAAATATGTCGTTGACTACAGGTCGACGGCTCAGGACAGAAAAGGGGTAGGCCTTGGCTTTGTCATGGATCACCAGCCCAAGCACGAATTCCTTTGGGTAAATCCTGTTGTCCGACAGACGGGTGGGGATGATGCCGGTGTCAGATGAGCGATAGTAGGACTCATAGGGGTCTCGGAGCGAACCGAAAAAAGAAGTGCGCCCGGAGGTTAAAACCTTGGACCCGGGATAAAGCCTTTTCCATGTCTCCCAACGGGTGAACATGGATTCTATAGGCTTGATTTTTTCTCCCTTCAGTGATCCGGTTACAGCTGACCCGACCAGGTGGCTCCACAGGCTGTCTGTTTGATGATCATACATGATCAGAGAATTAGCATGGAGTTTACCGGAGACCCCAAAGGTTAGCTCCTTGCCTGCAATTCTACGGTCATACACGATGGCCGTATAGCAGAGGGGTCACCAGGTGACCGCGATGGGAATACCGCCCACTCTATCGTTGACGATCTCAACGCGGCTTAGGATCGGTACGGGATAGGCGCGGCTATCCCCACCGATCTCAATGCCTATAACGAACTCTTTCCCTTTTAACCAGGAGACCTTGCTCCCCTCTTCGAACGAAGGGGAGAGAATGGCCGGAATTGCATCTTTGGGAAGAATGGTAACGATATCCTCCGGACGCAGATCTGCGGCAGAAAGAAAATGCGGCACCCATAACAAAAGTGAGAGGGTCAGCAATAGGGACGATGGATAGTTCACTTGACTCAACTTTTAGCCCCGATCCGAAATATTGACCCGATACGGGATTGTTTGATGCCTAGGAGCAATGGTGCTTTCACCGAGTTCAGCATTGGTTTTTTTGTCGGATCGGGGTTAGCTCGGTTGTGCAAAGGACCGAGCTAAGGCAAGGAGTTCCTGCATCGGCATCTTGGAAACCAAGATGCAGACCCGCCCCGCTACCCGTTGCATCACCCCGTTCGTGCGCCCGTTGGAAAACGTATAAAAGCTCATCTTCTTCTCAGGGTCAAAAAAGAGATGGGCGTTTGGCGGGGCACCTCCATCTGTGTCTAAAAAAGTGAAACAGCTGAGAGAGGGACCCCTACCTTCATAAACAGTCACGAGAATCCTTTGGCTTGCGACTTCATGGACCAATCCCCCGACAGCCCTTAGACCCACCGGCGAGAGGTCATATCCCATTGGGGCAAATCTCTTCTCCACAGATCGATACAGTCGCTCCCTGACCTCATCTTGGGTTCCGGACCTGATAAAAGGGATATCACCGGCCAGGATCTGTTCGTGAGTCTCCAAAGCCGCCAAGGAAACGGACTGAGCTGTTGGCCACATCAGGTAGAATGTAGGGAGAACCAGCAGCACAAGGAAGGCCAGGGCAAACGCCGGCCGAAACACGACTCTGACAGGCCTAAATAGTCCCTTCCAGCCACGAGGCGACTCGGCCATCCCCGGAAAGATGCGGGGATCGGATAGAATCTTTTCCTTGAGGTCAGCTGGAGCGGTGATCCTGGATCCAGTCAAGCGGACCTGCCTTTTCAATTCCTGCTCCGCCTTATAGATGTACTGGCACCTCAAACAATTCTTGACATGACTCTCTGTGGCATCTCGCTCCAGGTCGGATAGCTCGCTATCGACCATAGCTGCGATAAGCATTTCGGCCTCTATGCAATTCATCTTTGCCTTTTCCTTCTTTCTTGGACTTCTACGCCCATATACCCTCTAAGGTGTTTGTGTAGGTATCTTCGACCCCTGGAAAGGCGGGAGCGAATGGTACCCAGTGGACAGGAAAGTACCTGGGATGCCTCGGCATACGAGAGTTCTCCCATGTCCACCAAAACAATGGGTGCGCGAAATTCCTCCGGGATCTTCTTCAAGGCCTCACTGATTTTAACATTCAATTCCTTAAGGAGGATATGACCTTCTGGACCTGGATCATCTCCGGCCACCCTTTCCCAGTAATTCGATCCTTCCTCGTCTGCCAAACTCTGTTTCTCCAACGGCACCCACTTTTTGTTCTGATGATAGCGATCGAGAAAGAAATTATAGAGGATGCGCGTCAACCAGGCCTTCATGTTGGTTCCAGGGCTAAACTGCTCAAAGGAATCAAGAGCACGTGCATAGGTTTCTTGAACAAGGTCCCGAGCCTCCGGTTGCTCTTTAGCCAGGTGAAAGGCCACTCGGTATAAATGATCGAGATGTCCTATAGCCTCATGAGAGAAGCTCTCCCTCCTCTCAACCCTGCTTTTCCCCTTCCATGCCACGCAGGCATTCTAGCGAAGGGATAGGGTCCTGTCCACTTTATGTGGCTTATTAATAAATAAAACGGTTTTACCGAATGGAAAGTTCCCGAATAATACAGATTCTTAAGCTGCGAGGAAGTGCAGAAGGAGCGAGGCGCTTCCAAGGTCAGTTAAGGGGAATGCGCTTTTCAAAGAGGATATAAGAGGTGCGTCCAGACTCACTCAGGGCCTTCTCTACCAGCTTTCTGCCCTCGGGGGATAAACCCCCACCGTTTAGGTAAGCTGGATAAAAATGGACGTGATAGAAGTAATCTGGGTGAACCTCTATCCATACCCTGACCTCCCGTGCCTGGAGGGTGAGACCCCATTTGAAGGTGTGTCGAAAACTCTCGCCTGGCGCAACGCGCGTATCGAAGTACTCTTTCCATTGCCCAGTATCAGAGCGCACATCCCAACCAATAGTAGCTTCCCGCTGGGTCCCTGGCAAAACACTCCCTGACTCGCCCAAAAGCACAGCGCGGACAAACACCTTTGGGGTAATGTAGCTCGGAAATTTATGCCCTACAGCCGCATTGGTCACCTCTACCTCGACTTCGAGAGGGCCGTCCGGACTCGTCGGGCCCCCTTTAATTTGCGCCTCTATCCGGACCCCTCCCTTGACCATTTCCGGATCATGGATCCCTTTCCACAAGTGGCGCCGACCCGGCATATGGCATTCCTGACAGGC
>Ga0114947_10000429_pt1 | contig 14129 bp, 11 predicted proteins | sample CR02metaG_FD_99656 | JGI IMG/M metagenome (GOLD analysis project Ga0114947, IMG submission 99656) | Deep subsurface microbial communities from Mariana Trench to uncover new lineages of life (NeLLi) - CR02 metaG | ecosystem: Environmental > Aquatic > Marine > Ocean trench > Sediment ...
CCGACCGACCTCGACGATCTGTTCGCCCCCGAGGCGATCGCCGACCCGTATTCGTACTTCGCTCAGCTTCGCGAAGCCGACCCGGTACACTGGAACGAGCGGTTTCAGCTGTGGGTGATCACCGGGTATGAGGAGGTGGTGTGGCTGCTCCGCCATCACGAGCTGTTCTCGTCCGCCATCATGAAGCACAGCACGGCGCCTCCGTATCCGCCGGTCGAGCCGGACGACCTGCCGCTGTTCGACGAGGTGCGGGAGTTCCGCGGCGATCAGTTGGTCGAGCAGGACCGGCCCGAACACCTTCACCAGCGCGGCGTGGTACATGAGTACTTCACGCCGACGGCGATGGAGTCGTGGCGACCGTTCGTACGGGACGCGGTGAGGGAGCTGCTGGACGAGCTGGAACCGCTTGGACGCATGGATGTCCTGACGGAGTTTGCCGCTTCGCTTCCGGTCCGCGTCATCGCCCAGATGATGGATGTCCCGTACGAGCACCGAGACCACCTCCGCGAGCTCGCGGACAGCATCCTCTACATGAACAGGGGCGAACCCTGGCGGCTCCGGCCGCTGACCGAGGGCATGCGGGGCATCGTGGAGTACGCGGCTCCCCTCGTTGAGGAGCGCCTCGAGTGCCCCGGAGACGACTTCATCTCGATCTTGGCCCAGGGAGAGAAGACGGGCGTCTTCACCCGGCACCAGGTGCTCGTCAACACGGGGCTGCTCCTTTTCGCAGGACACGAGACGACCATGAACCTCATCTGCAACGGGCTCCTCGCGCTCATCCGGCACCCGGACCAGTGGGATCGGCTGAGGGCGGACCCGACTGGCATGGCCCGGCTCGCCACCGAGGAGTGTCTCCGCTACGACCCGCCCGTGAAGTCGACCCAGCGGATCGCCGCCGAGGACGTCGAGCTCGGCGGGAGAACGATCCGCAAGGGGGATCGCATCCGGTGGATCATGGCCGCGGCGAACCGGGATCCCTCGGTTTTTCCGGATCCGGAGCGGTTTGACATCGGCCGGCAGCCGAACCCCCACGTCTCCTTCGGTTCGGGGATTCACTATTGTCTCGGCGTTGCGCTCGCGCGGATGGAAGGGCAGGAGGTCTTCGGAGCGTTGGCCGAGCGCTTTCCGAGGTTCGAGCTCGCGACCGAGGAGGTCGAGTATCAGCCGAGCATTCAGTTTCGTTCGCTCAAGTCACTGCCGGTGACCTGGAAGCAGGGGGATCGATGACTCGGCGCCTCCACGTCTCGGTGGACCACTCGCGCTGTGTCGGCAACGCGATGTGCCTCGCGACCGCGCCCGGCGTGTTCGCCCATAACTCGGACCGGCAGTCGGAGGTGGTCGATCCGGCGGGAGACACGGAAGAGAAGATCCTCGAGGCCGCCGTCAACTGCCCCACGGGCGCGATCCGGGTCGAGGTGGCCGAGAGCGGCGAGCGCTTGTTCCCGCACGGCGGGTAGCCTGCGGCGACCTGCTCCTCGAAAGCGATCTGAGACAGCTCCCAACGTGTGCTGCGGGCTGCTTCGGCTACAGCACGCCCAGGACCACCGCACCGAGCGTCAGCGCGCTCATCAGGGCGAGGACGAGGTGTGACCGGCGGGTGAGCAGGTAGATCATGAGGGTCGCGCCGATCGGGGCCGTGAAGGCGAAGATGTACAAGAAGGTCAGGACCACGTCCTTGATCCACCAAACGCCGGTTAGGCCCGCCAGGCTCGCCTGCGTCACGAACGGCCGCACGACCTCGTTTGCCAGGTCCTCCAACAGGAAGAGAATCACGAAGGCGCCCCCCAGGCGCAGATAGAGGCTCACCTCTGCCCGGCTCTTCTTCCGGAACGGGGCGTAGATGAAGCCGATCACGGGACGAAAAAGCCGCGACAGCGCGTTCCCGGGCCGCACGTGGTGATAGAAGAGCCGGATTCGGTAGCTCCACCGCACGAGATCTCCGATGAGCGGCACGTGATGCAGCGGAGCGAGTTGCCGGCCGAAGTTGAGGACCACGATGAGGGCGACGACGGCGGCGATCGCCTCCACATTGCCGGTGGCTCGGCTCACGCTCCCCAGAGAGAAGCCCGCCACGACCAGCACCAGAGCATCCGCCACCATCTTCCTGACGCCGCGGAGACCGCGATGGGAACGCGGGTCATACCAACGCGGCGGGCGCGCCAGCTCCGAGCCGTCGGACGGGGGCAGGAAGTCCAGACCCACGGGCGGGAGGCCGAGCTCTCTTCGCTGGGCCTGCATTGTGTTGTGTTCAAAGACCATCTTCGGGATCAGGAAGAAATCGACCACCCACCAGACCAGCGCCCCACCACCCGTCAGCAGCATGAACATTCCCGTCCACACCCGGTTCAGGTACATGCGGTGGACCCCGAAGATGCCGAGGAACATCCAGAACAGGTAGGCGAAAGACCTTCGCTTCAGCGGGTAGTGGTAGAGGTCCTCGAGGATCTCGGGGGGGATTCTCTCTGTCATGCCAACCCGCTATACGTGGATCTGAAAGGACCCGGCTCTGGGGTCATCGGTCGCTATGGCGATAAGGTACCACTGGTGTCCGAGCGGCGGCGAGGCGGCCCGTGACGTTGGTGTCAGAGCGGCCGACGACGTAGCGGCCCACCGTGTCGCTTTCGACTTCCGGCCTTCCGAGCCATCTTCTGCGTTCCACCTGAAAGGGACACCATGGAACGGATCGTCGAGTGCGTACCCAACTTCTCCGAGGGGCGAGATGAAGCGATCATCCAGGAGATCACCGGCGCGATAGAGAGCGTGTCGGGCATCACGCTGCTCGACGTCGACCCCGGCGCCAACACGAACCGCACGGTCGTCAGCTTCATCGGCGCTCCAGAGACGATCGGCGAGGCCGCCTTCCAGGGCGTCAAGCGCGCCTCCGAGCTCATCGATATGCGTGAGCACCACGGGGCGCACCCGCGCTTCGGTGCGACCGATGTCGTGCCCTTCGTCCCCGTCGCCGGCGTCACGATGGATGACTGCGTGGAGATCGCCCGCCAGGTGGGCCGGCGGATCGGCGATGAGCTCGGCATCCCCGTCTATCTCTACGAGCACGCGGCCAGGGTGCCGCAGCGCCGCAATCTGGCCGCCGTCCGCTCCGGCGAGTACGAGGGGCTGGAGGGTAGGCTCTCCGACCCCGAGTGGGCGCCCGACTTCGGACCCGCGGAGTTCAATCCCACGGCCGGAGCCACGGCGGTCGGGGCCCGTGAGTTCCTCATCGCCTACAACATCAACCTGAACACGAGCGACCGCCGCTACGCGACCGAGCTTGCCTACGAGCTCCGGGAACGCGGCCGCTGGAAGCGCACCGGCCACACAGAGCCGTTCTACTACAAGGGCGAGGTGGTGAGCTTCCCCGAGGACGGCACCTACCCCTGTGGTAATTGCGACTTCGTGGGCGGGTCGGTCGACGAGCTCGCCGGCCACCACACGGAGGCGCACGGCGGCGACCTCCGGGAGCGGTACGGCACGATCCCGATCGATCCCGAGCACCCGAGCGGCCCGGTGTTCAAGGACGGACGCTTCCGGTGCGTGAAGGGTCTCGGCTGGGTGATCGAGGAGTACAACCGGGCCCAGATCAGCCTGAACCTGACGGACTACAACGTCAGCCCGCCGCACGAGGTCCTGGAGGCGGCTCGGGAGGAGGCTTGGAAGCGCGGCATCGTGGTCACGGGCTCCGAGATCGTCGGGGTGATCCCGTACGACGCCATGAAGCGGGCGGCGCACTACTACCTGAAGCGGATGGGTAGGTCCACGGGCGTCCCGGTGCCCGATCTCATGGAGACGGCCATCCAGTCGATGGGACTAGGGGACGTCTCGCCGTTCGAGCCTGAGGAGCGGGTGCTCGGCCTGCCGAAGCTCGAGGGCCCGCTTGTGCTCCGGCCCACCTTCGATTTCGTGGACGAGGTGTCGCGCGACACGCCCGCTCCGGGCGGGGGATCGGTGGCGGCGCTGGCCGGCGCTCTGGGAGGCGCCCTGACCTCGATGGTGGCAAACCTCAGCGCTCCCAAGGGCGGCTTCGAGGACCGGTTCGAGGCCCTGTGCTCCATTGCCGAGGGAGGCCAGGAGGTCAAGGATGCACTGCTCCGCGGCGTCGACGACGATACGCGGGCCTTCGACTCGGTCATCGAGGCGATGCGAATGCCGAAGGACACCGAGGCGGAACGCGACGTACGCGCCCAGGCCCTGCGAGAGGGCTACAAGGAGGCCACTCGGGTGCCTCTGGCTACGGTGGAGCTGTGCCGCGATGCCCTGAAGCTGTGCGCCGAGATGGCGCCAATGGCCGACTCCCAGATGATCAGCGACGTGGGCGCGGCCTCCTTGCTGGCCCACGCCGGCGCCCGAGCCGCCGCGTATAACGTGCGGATCAACCTGCCGCACACTCGGGACGAGGGTTTTTCAGAGGAGATGCGCGGTGCCGTCGAGAAGCTCCTGACGGAGTGTGCCCAGCTCGCCGAGGCCGTGGAGGCCGACGTGGAGAGAGCGCTGGAGGGGTAGCGTCGAGCCTGAAGGGGGAACGGTGCTGCCCCTCGCGGGGCAGCAGGCTTTGGGGGATCCCTTCGGAGCTGCCGGGAGGCCAATCCATGAACAGAGACGTGAGTGACTTCCTGCGCGATCTCGCGCCAGAGGATGCCCACTCGCTGGCGGTGAAAGAGCTGATCAAGGAGGCGGCTGGGCTGTCGGCCGGCAACGAGGCATAGACTTGTGCGACGGCGGTGTCGGCGTGGGCGCCGCTTCGCCCGGCGGCCTGACGGGCGAGATCCGCATCCAGGGTGCTCAGATAGCGGTCCGCAGGCGCTGCCGATATTCTTAGCTCAGCGCAGTGTGACGACAAAGGACGGAGGGAGGCTGCCGTTATGGACACGGCGAAACTGATCTTGAACGGTAAGGAATACGAGTTCCCCGTTGTGGTGGGGACGGAAGGCGAGGTGGGTATCGACATGACGACGCTCAGGTCCAGGACGGGCGCCATCAGCCTGGACCCGGCGTACGGAAACACCGGCTCCTGCCTCAGCACCATCACCTTCGTCGACGGGGAGAGGGGGATCCTGCAGTACCGCGGCTACCCGATCGAGCAGCTGGCGAAGTCGGCCACGTTCGTAGAGGTCTGCTTTCTTCTGATCTACGGGCATCTGCCCGCGCAGCAGGAGCTGGAGGCTTTTCGCCATGAGCTGACCCGTCACAGCTTGATTCACGAGTCGCTCAAGAACTTCTTCGATGGTTTCCCCCCGCCGGCTCATCCGATGATGGTCATGTCGGCGATGGTTGCGTCTCTGTCGGCTTTCTATACGGGTACGGGCGACGCCGACGAAGGCGACCTCAACATCATTCGGCTGCTGGCCAAGGCCAAGACGCTCGCCGCCTTCTCCTATAAGAAGTCGATCGGCCAGCCCTTCATCTACCCGCAGAACGATCTGAGCTACACGCAGAACCTGCTGCACATGATGTTCGCCGTGCCGGCAGAGCCCTACGAGGTCCCACCAGTGCTGGACCGGGCGCTCAACCTCCTGCTCATCCTGCACGCCGATCACGAGCAGAACTGCAGCACATCGACGGTTCGCATGGTGGGAAGCAGCCAGGCGAATCTCTTCGCCGTGGTTTCGGCGGGCATCTCCGCCCTCTGGGGTCCGCTGCACGGTGGGGCCAATCAGAAGGTCATCGAGATGCTGGAGATGATCCGGGACGATGGAGGCAACTTCGAGAAGTACGTCGATCTGGCCAAGGACAAGAGCTCGCCGTTCCGGCTCATGGGCTTCGGACATCGGGTGTACAAGAACTTCGACCCGCGCGCCCAGATCCTCAAGGAGTCGGCGGACGAGGTGCTGGCGGAGCTCGGCATGGATGATCCACTGCTCGAGATCGCCAGGAGACTGGAGGAGGTGGCTCTGGAGGACTCCTTCTTCGTTGAGCGTAAGCTCTACCCCAACGTCGACTTCTACAGCGGCATCATCTACCAGGCGATGGGCATCCCGACCGGCATGTTCACGGTCATGTTTGCCCTCGGCCGCCTGCCGGGATGGATCGCGCAGTGGAAGGAGATGATGGAGGATCCCCACGTCCGGATCAGCCGTCCCCGGCAGATCTACATGGGGGAGACCGAGCGTTCGTTCGTACCGCTGGAGCTCCGCGAGGCGGAGGGCAAGGAGCGGCCGGAACCGGCCGTGGTCTAGACTAAGGCGACGGCGAAGACGGACGCGACGGTGGACTCACCCGCTCTGGCCATCCTGGGTGGTGGGAACATCGGACAGGCCCTGGCACGAGGCTGGGTGGCCTCCGGTGAGCTCTCCGCCGGACAGATCACGATCACCCGGCGGCACGGCGCCGCTCTCCAGTCTCTGGCGGAACAGGGGTTCGACGTCGGGACCGATAACCGGGAAGCGGTGCGACGAGCCGATACGCTCCTGATCGCTGTTCAGCCCCAGCAACTCATCCCGCTGCTGGGCGAGATCCGAGATGTGCTGGATTCTGATCGGCACATCGTCATCTCGGTCGTGTCGGACGCCACGGTAGCGGATATCCAGGAACAGTTGGGAGTACCGGTCCCGGTGGTTCGCGCGATGCCGAACACGGCGATCGAGATCCGCGAGTCCATGACCTGCCTGGCGGCCGATGAGAGCTCCGGCCCCGCGCTGGCTCAGGCGCGCTCCCTGTTCGACGCGGTCGGCAGAACTCTCGTCATCGACGAGGAGCTGATGGTGAGCGCCACGGCGACGTGCGCCTGCGGAATCGCCTTCTTCCTTCGCGCGATCCGCGCGGCCACCCAGGGCGGTATCGAGATCGGATTCCACCCGGAGGAGGCCATGCTGCTCGCGGCTCAAACGGCGAGGGGCGCCGCATCCCTCCTGCTTGGCGTGGGAAGCCATCCGGAGGCCGAGATCGACCGGGTCACCACCCCCCGCGGCTGCACGATCGCAGGCCTCAACGAGATGGAGCATCAGGGCTTCAGTTCGGCCATGATCAAGGGCATCCTCGTATCGGCGAAAAAGGCGGCTGGACTTTTCGAAGCCGGGTAAGGCTTGAGCCCGCCCGCGATGAACCGGCCAGCCAAGCTCGCCCGCGTCATGGGGCTCCGCGACGTCGTCCTCCTGCACGTAGTCGCCATCGTGGGTGTTCGCTGGCTCCTGACGGCAGGCCGGATCGGGCCATCCTCGATCCTCCTCTGGGTCGCTGCGGTGATGCTCTTCTTCGTTCCCCAGGGCCTGGCCGTTCTCGAGCTGTCGGCTCGCATGCCCGAAGAGGGAGGCGTCTACGTGTGGGCGAGGGAGGCGTTCGGCCCGTTCCACGGCTTCGTCTGCGGCTGGGCATACTGGGTCAACAACCTCGTCTACTACCCGTCGCTCATCGTCTTCATCGGGGGAAACGCCGCTTTTGTTCTCGGTCGGAGCTATCTCGGGCTGGCCGATAACACGACCTACCAGATCCTTTTCTCGCTCGGGATCCTCTGGCTGGCGATGGGCCTCAACATCGTGGGCCTCCGCACGGGCCGGTGGGTCCAGAACGTAGGTGGGCTCGCGACGTGGCTCGTCGCCTTCATCCTGATCGGCCTGGGGATGGCGACGTGGTGGAGCGGTTCGGGGCAGGATCCACTCTCGGGGGGCTCCCTCGTGCCGGACCTGTCCGGTTCGAACATCGCTCTCTGGTCGAGCTTGTGCTTCGCCCTGGCTGGCCTCGAGCTCGCCGTCGTGATGGGCGGAGAGGTGAAGAACCCGTCCCGCAACCTACCCCGGTCCATCCTGATCGCTGCGCCGATCATTGCGGCAATCTACATCCTGGGAACGCTGGCGATCCTCGCGGCTTTCCCGGCGTCGGAGGTGAACCTCGTGACCGGCGTCGTGGAGGCGATCGGGCGGATGGGTGAAGCCATGGGGATCCCGGTGGTCCGGTTGGCCGCCATCCTCATCGTCCTCGGCGGCCTCGGGGGGGTCGGCGCCTGGCTGGCCGGCACGGCGCGGATCCCCTTCGTGATCGGGCTGGACCGATTCCTTCCAGCCGCCCTCGGAAGGATCCACCCCCGTTGGCACACGCCGTACATAGCGTTGTTCGTTCAGGGAATCGGTGCGAGCGTCTTCATTCTCGTGGCCGCGTTGGGAAGCACGGTCGAGGAGGCGTACCTCGTGCTGGTGGACACGACGATCATCGTCTACTTCATCCCGTATCTGTATCTGTTTGCAGCGCTGCCGGTGCTTCGGCGCCGTGCCGCGCAGAGGGAGACGATGGCAGAAGTGTCCGACTGTGCGAGGGAGACGTCCTTCCGGGTGCCGGGAGGAAACGCCGGACTCGCCTTCGTGGTGATTGCCGGGTTTGCGACCACGGCCGTGTCCATCGTCCTCTCCGCTCTTCCGAGCGACGTTGTTGCGTCGCCGGTCGTGTTCGTCGCCAAGATCGTGGGTGGGGCGGGAGGCCTCATGGCCATCGGGCTCGTTTTCTACGTCTCGGCCATGCGACGGCGCACCGGGAGGAGGGCAGGGACATGATTCTCAGACGATGACGGGCTCAGATAGCGTTACCATACCAGAGCTTCCGCACGATCAGCTCAGGGAGATTCTAAAGCAATACGGACGCGAGCCGCCGCTGTCAGACACAAGTACGAACGGGACCGCCCGCCGTCCCGCTAAGCGCCGAGGCGCTCGGCCACGGCGTCCAGCTCGGGCCGGATCGGCGTGGGGCGCTCCACGGTCCGAGAGGCGGCCGGCACGTCCTTCAGGCCCGTACCGGTCACGAGGAGGACCACGCGTTCCTCCCGGCCCACCAGTCCCTCGGCGAGAGCGACGTGCAGGCCGGCGAGCGCTGCTGCGCCGGCCGGCTCGGCGAACACCCCCGTGTGCCGCGCCAGGTAGGGGATCGCCTCCAGGATCGCCTCGTCGGAAACCGCCACTGCGCCGCCGCCCGATTCTCTGATGCGCTTCAGGCACAGGATAGCGTTGCGGGGAGCCTGGACGGTCAGGCTGTCGGCCACGCTGGCCGCTTCGGGCACCGGCGTGACCGTCTCGGCGCCCTCGCTGAACGCCCGTGCGATCGCCGCGGATCCCTCGGGTTGTACGGCGATCAGCCGGGGCTCACGCTCGATCAGGCCGGCCCGCACCAGATCCGAGAAGCCCTTCCACACCCCGGCCAGGATCGCGCCGTCCCCGGTCGGCACCAGGACGGCATCGGGCACGTCCGGCGCCATCGCAGCGGCGATCTCGAGCGCCGCCGTTTTCTTGCCCTCGATGGTGAAGGGGTTCAGGGCCGTGTTGCGGTTGTACCAGCCGAACGCGTCACACGCCGCGAGACAGAGCTCGAAGGCGTCGTCGTAGCTGCCCTCCACCGGGAGCACCTCGGCCCCGTAGCAGAGCAGCTGGATCAGCTTCGCCTCCGGCGCCGACTCCGGGACGAAGACGACCGAGCGGATCCCCGCGGCCGCTCCGACGGCCGCCAACGCGGCAGCCGCGTTTCCGGTGGAGGCCGTGGCGACCGTGTCGAAACCATACTCGCGAGCCTTCGCCACCACGAGCAGGGACGCCCGGTCCTTGGTGGATCCGCTCGGGTTTCGCGTGTCGTCCTTGACCGACAGACGCGGAAGGCCCAGGGCGCTGCGCAACCGGGGAGACTCCAGCAGGGGAGTGCCTCCGACCACCAGCGGCGGCAGGAGCTCCGGAGAGGGAATCGGCAGGAACGCACCGAGGAACTCGGCGCTGGAGGGCGCAGACGGCGGCCATGCGGCGGGGATCTCCTCCATCTCCACCTGGAGCACGCCACGAGTCGGCCCGCCCGGCTCCTGCTGGCCGGAGCAGCTGTCGCAGACCAGGCGCTTCGGGTCCTCCGGGTACTCGCTGTCGCACTCGATGCAGCGAAAGTGAAAGATCACATCACCAAGGCCATGAGGGCCTTCTGGACGTGGAGTCGGTTCTCGGCCTCGTCGTACACGACCGAGCGCGGTCCATCGATCACCTCGTCGGTCACCTCACGTCCCCGGTCGGCCGGTAGCGGGTGCATGTAGATGAGGTGGTCCTTGCCGAGCGCCATGCGCTCGGCGTCGCACCGCCACTTGGGGTACCTGTCGATCAACCCGATCCCCTCCTCCACGTCCTGAGTGTGGACGAGCGGGCCCCACGACTTGGGGATCACCACATCCGCCTCCTCGAACGCGTCCTCGAAGCGGTGCGTGATCTCGAACCGGCTGCCCGCCGCCTCGGCGTTCGCCTTCGCCTGCTCCTCGATCTCCGGCATGAGCCGGAACTCCGGCGGGTAGGCCAGTGTCACATCGAGGCCGAAGCGGGGCATCATGAGGATGAGGCTCTGCGGCACCGAGAGGGGCCGCACGTAGTTGGGCGCGCTCGTCCAGGCCACGCCCAGCTTGAGGCCTCGGGTGTCGCCGAATCTCTCGCGGATCGTCATGTAGTCGGCGAGGATCTGGCACGGGTGATACACGTCGCACTGCATGCTGAGCACCGGGATCTCAGCGTGCTCGGCCACCTCCCGCAGGTAGGCGTTCCCCTCACCGTACGTGCACTGCCGGATCGCGATCCCGTCCCCGTAGCGCGACAGCACGGCCGCCGTGTCGCGCGCGTTCTCGCCGTGGCTGATCTGCATGCGGTCCGGGGAGAGGTAGATTCCGTGCCCCGCGAGCTGCGTCATCCCCGTCTCGAACGAGTTCCGCGTCCGGGTCGAGGCGTCGAAGAAGATCATGTACAGCGTCTTCGCCGCGAGCAGAGGCATCGGCTCTCCGGCCGCCCTCGCCCGCTTCAGCCGCTCGGCGAGATGGAAGAGGGATTCCAGCTCCTCCAGACTCCACTCCTGAGTCGTGATAAAGTCCCGGCCTTTGAGGCCGGTGGGTATCGTAAGGTCCATCACCCTGCCAGCAGCTCCTGTTTGCGGTCTGCCAGGTACCGGGGGATCAGGCTGTAGACCGCCGCCGCGCGGACGAGGTCCTCGACGGCCACCCATTCGCCCGTCGTGTGCGAGAGCTCCTCCAGCCCCGGCGCGAATCCGACCGAGGGAATCCCGTGGCGGCCCATCGTCGCGACGCCGTTGGTCGAGAACGACCATCGCGAGATCGCAGGCGGCGAGCCGAGCACGGCCCGGACAGCGTCCGCGACGCCTGTTACCAGCGGGTGGTCCTCGGGCAGCACCCAGCTGGGGAAGAACTTCTCCTGCCGGGCGCGCTCACCGCGCCAGCTCACCTCGTCGTATGTGAGCATCTCCACCGCGGCATCACCGAGATGCGGGAGCGAACGCAGCTCCTCCAGCGCGTCCTCGGGCGTCTCTCCCGCCGTCAGCCGGCGGTCGATGTTGATCATAGCGCCCTCCGGGACGGCGTTCAGCGACACCGTCGTGCACGCGACGTTGGACACGACCACGGTGCCCTTGCCGAGGAAGTGGTCGGAGGGCAGGCGTTCGTTCAGCGCCTCGATGTCCGAGATGATCGGCGCGAGCTTGTAGATCGCGTTCTCGCCCCGCTCCGGGTGGGCGGCGTGCGACGAGCGGCCGCTCGTCGTGATCGTCGCCTCCACGCGGCCGCGCTGCCCCCGGTAGACCCCGAGGTCGGTGGGCTCCCCGATCACCACGACGTCGGGCCGGATCCCCTCCTTCTCGATGAGGTGCAGGAGGCAGTACCCGTCGCAGTCCTCCTCCATCACCGAGGCGGTGAGGTAGAGCGTGACGTCGGTCGGCAGGTCGCGCTCGCGCGCCAGCTTCGCGCCGTACGCCATGCAGGCGATCGCGGGCAGCTCGTCGACCGCGCCGCGCCCCCACACCTTGCCGTCCTCGAGCTTCCCCTCGAACGGGTCGTGTTCCCAGGCGTCCGGGTCGCCGACGCCGACGCAGTCGATGTGGCCGTCCATCAAGATCGAGAGCGGCCCGTCGCCGAGACGCGCGACCACGTTGCCCAAGCCGTCGAAGAACACCTCGTCGAACCCGAGGCTCTCGTACTCCCGCTTCACCCGCTCGCACCGATCGCCCTCGTGGCGGCTCTCCGCCGGAATGGCGATCATCTCTCGCAGGAAGCGGACGATCTCCTCCTCGTGGCGTCGCGCCCCCTCGACTGCGCTCCGCCCGTCCTTATCCGTCATTCGCGCTCGCCCCTCGCCGGATCGCCTCCAGCGCGCCGGTGTCGCGGTTGAACGCCTCGATGGCGCCGTCCCACTCGGGGAGCTGATCGGCGAGATCCTCCCAAAAAACCGGGCTCCAGAGGGCGTTCAGCTCCTCCACGCTCTTCCCCTGCTGCTCCACCCACGTAAAGTACTTGAGGTTGTGGATCGCCTTGCGATCCGTGTGGCGCAGCTCCCGGAAGTGATCGGTCGTGGCGCCCAGGAGGTACCGCTCGAAGTCGACCTCCGCCGATCGCTCGTCGTACGGCCCTCGGTCCTCCTCGAGCTCCTCGAGTCGCGTCTCGTACATCTCCACCGAGTCGGTGAACGAGGTGAGGATCACGTCGTGCTCGTCCAGATCGAAGTAGTGTGCCGTCTTGATGGCCGCGAGCGCGTTGCAGATGCTCGAGATCCCGAGGAGCGGCAGCCGATCGAGCACCTCGTCGGGAACGCCTCGACCCTGCAGGACCGGCCGGCCCGCCGGCTCGTTGAACAGGCGGAGCAGCCGGATCGTCGCCTCGTCGTCGATCGCGGTCACGACGTCCGTGTTGCGTACGTTGTGGATCCAAGGGATGTGCTTGTCGCCGATCCCCTCGATCCGGTGTGCGCCGAAGCCCGTCAACAGCAGCGTCGGGCACTGGAGTGCCTCGGCGGCCGCGATACGACTCCCCGGGAAGCAACGCTTCAGGTAATCGCCGGCGGCGAGCGTGCCTGCGGAGCCGGTGGCGCCCACCCAGGCGGCACATCGGTCACTTGGGCGGGCGATCCGCTCGAACGTCGACTCGGCCGCCGGTCCCGTGACGCCGTAGTGCCAGAGGTAGTTCCCGAACTCATCGAACTGGTTGAAGATCACCGCGTCCGGCTGGCTGCGTCGGATCTCCCAGCAGGCGTCGAAGATCTCCTTGACGTTGCTCTCACTGCCGGGCGTTCGAATGATCTCGGCGCCGATGTTCTCGAGCCAGCGGTAGCGCTCGCGGCTCATCTCCTCGGGGAGGATCGCCACCGCCTGGCAGCCGAGTAGGGCACTATCGAACGCCCCGCCGCGGCAGTAGTTGCCCGTAGAGGGCCACACCGCTCGGTTCGCCGTCGGATCGAACTCGCCCGTCACCAGCCGCGGCACCAGGCAGCCGAACGCGGCCCCGACCTTGTGGGATCCGGTCGGGAAGTGCTTTCCCACGAGTCCGACGATGCGGGCGGGAACGCCCGTCAGCTCCGGCGGAAGCTCGAACGCGTTCACGGGCCCGAAGCCGCCGGTCTCCGGATCGTTATGCCAGGTGATCCGAAAGAGGTTGAGCGGATCCACGGCCTGCATCTCCACGCCCGCCAGGCCGTCGACGATGGCCGCTTCCAGCCCGGAAGGGTCCCGCATCTGCGCGAAGGTGGGGATCACGATCCCGCGCTCCCGGCACCGTTCTACGGCTCTGCGGCGGACGCGCTCGTCAGTTACGCGCTTCAAATGCCTCCCTCGTGGCCCAGGTAGGGGGTTCCCCAGCTCAGAGAATGAAACCGCTCCCAGAGCGCCGGCGCCAGCTCGCGGGCCCGTCCAGCCAGCTCCTGCGGATCCAGCGTCAGGTGCTGGTAGTCCTCCAGGAGAACCCTCCCGTGGGCCACCGTGTGTCGGACCGCAGCCTCGCTCACGCCGTAGGCGAGGTGGCCAAACAGGTTCTCCCGGTACAACGGGGTGGGCGGCTGCGAGTCCACGGCGATCACGTCCGCCGGTGCCCCCGGCGTCAGCTCGCCGAGCAGTGGCTCCGGGAAGAATCGGCGCGCCGCCACCGCGTTGACCGTCAGCAGCTCGGGCAGGATCTCGAAACCCGACGACGGGTCCTGCTTTGCCCCCCGATGGGTGAGGAACGCGAAGCGAATCGCACGGAGCATGGAGGACGACATCCCATCCGTGCCCAGGCCCACGGTGCAGCCGAGAGCCGCCGCTTCGCATACGTCCAACCGTCCCACCCCGTTGTTCGCGTTCGACTCGGGGTTGTGGATGAGGATGGAGCCGGCCCTCGCTGCCCGCCTGTAGTCCGCCTCCTCCAGGTGGATCCCGTGTGCCAAGAG
>Ga0114947_10000430_pt1 | contig 14126 bp, 12 predicted proteins | sample CR02metaG_FD_99656 | JGI IMG/M metagenome (GOLD analysis project Ga0114947, IMG submission 99656) | Deep subsurface microbial communities from Mariana Trench to uncover new lineages of life (NeLLi) - CR02 metaG | ecosystem: Environmental > Aquatic > Marine > Ocean trench > Sediment ...
CAGTTTTGGAACTTCTTTTAAAATATTCCATAAAAAGATTCTGTAACGCGTGGGTTCTTTCTTCAGTAAATCTATATAGTCGCTCATCTTCATTTTGGCATGGGGTTGATTAAACCCTTCTTCATGGCGCACAGGACGATCGTCGTATAAAGGCACTGTTATATCACCAGCAAGCTCCGACATATATTCAAGATTCCATTTACTCATGGCAGGCCAATCATCCACAAAACGTTCAATAATAACCGGTTTTTGCGGTTTAAAATAATTCTTGAGGAAATCTTCCTTAGTAATTGTCGTAACTCTATCTATTACTTGTAAATACATAAAACAAAATCGTCATACGAAATTACAAAACTTTGATAAAACTATTGTCAAAGCAGAAGGGTCAATCCAATAACCGGCCTTTTATTTATAATCACTACTTACTCTCCGTCTGTAGTTACAACAAGTTGATCGGAAAAATCACTAAATCCGTCTACACCACAATTCGCTCGGACGTAGATTTCGTAGGTCGTGGATGCGGTTAAATTTCCTATTTCAAAATTGCTTTGCGAAGTTTGAATGCTTGTTCCGGTTCCTAGTGGAAATCCAGATGGACCATATTCAATTTCCCATGCTGTTTCATTATTTTCATCCCAGGTTAACTCGATCGTTGTGGAACTTACCGAAACCAAGGCTAAATTTGTTGGTGTATTACACAACTCCACGTTTTCCAGGGTTAAAAATAAAGCCGAAATATAATCGCTAAAGCCATCACTTCCGCAATTGGAACGTAAAAATATCTCGTAATTAGTGGAAGGATTTAATTCATCGATCAAATATTCGGTTTGAGAAGTTTGCACTAAAGAACCGGTACCTAAGGCAAAACCTCGTTCTCCGTATTCAATTTCAAAAGCCGATTCACCACCCGTTTCCCAACTAAAGAAAACCGAAGTGCTATTTACCTGGTCAATTGAGATATTTTCAGGTTTTGAACAATTTTTGTTTGAGGAATCGTCATTCTTGGAACAACTCATAATAATGGAGCAGGCCAAAGCCAAAAAGAACACTTTTTTCATAATATCAGGTTTTTAGAATTATGTAGTATTTGGCAGATTCCTAAAACGCTGTTTCCCGTTTAAAAATTGTATATGCGTTGGATTCCGAAGAAAAAGTAAAAAAAATTAGTTCAGTAAAGCCTTGGTTTTAGCTTCTTCATTGTGCTAAATTGTAGGTTTCGACCAGGGCCATTTTGTTTTTTCTGAAGTATAGGTCGCACAACCCACATTTCAAAATTAAGTATCTTTAGATTACACTACACCTATGATACACTATAAATCGGCATCGACGATCGAGGAACTCAACCAGATACTTGCCCTTCAGCTAGAAAATCTACCCGGGGCTATTTCCGAAGAAGAACAAATACTCGAAGGATTTGTTACCGTACATCATACCTTCGATCTACTGAAGCGAATGAACGATGTTTGCGCGCACATAATTGCGATTTTTAAGGGCAAGGTAGTTGGTTATTCGCTTTGTATGCACCCTAAATTCGGTGATGAGATCGAAGTACTACAACCTATGTTCGCTGAAATTAAGAAGGTTGTTACTGATGGGGAAAATTTTATGGTTATGGGGCAAATATGTATTGATAAAGAATATCGAAAGCGAGGGGTTTTCAGAAAACTATACGAGACCATGCTAAAGGAAATTCAGCCACAATTCAATACTATCATAACCGAAGTAGATCTAAAAAACGGTCGTTCACTACAGGCTCATTATGCGGTAGGATTCAAATTGCTGTCGAGCTATCATTCCGGGGGTCAGGATTGGGCATTGATCTCATTGTCCTGATCTCTCTAATAAAAATATCGTTTGAACGCTTCAATAGCAGCGTAGTCCGCCAGGCCTAAATTGTTATACTTTACGGCCGTCGATCTATTTCTATCTTCCACACGAACCCAAAACTCCCTGGAGTCATCACCCTGATACATCACGCCATCCTTTTGGGACTGATGATAAAAAATAGCGTGTCTCTTCTTGAGTACCTGATCCGGACTCAAAGGAACAGCCATTTCGATCTCGTACGCTTCCCATTCTTGCCAGGCACCGCGATACAGCCAAACCCAACAATCTTTCATATACGGTTTGGATTTCAATTTGTCCAATACATTGATCAACGCATCCAAGCAAATTTTATGTGTGCCATGAGGATCTGACAGGTCTCCTACCGCATATATCTGATGAGGCTTTATTTCCTCGATCAGGTCATACAACAGATCGGTATCCTTTTGTGATAACTTATTCTTCTTGATCGTGCCGGTTTCATAAAAAGGCATATTCAGGAAATGCAGATTTTCCTCTTGCAATCCTAAATAATTCGTTGCGAGTATGGATTCGTTCTTTCTTATTAATGCTTTTAATTTTTGCACATCTAAAGGATCAACCTCATCTTCTTTTTTAACAGAGAGAAACGCTACGATTTTCTCCGTTCTTTTAGAATTTGGAGTCAATGCCAAAGCAATTTTTGCGAATTTCAACGCCTCATCATCAGACACAGAAATATTTCCGGAAGTTTGGTATGCAACGTGAACATCATGGCCTTGCTCTACAAGTCTATCTAACGTTCCGCCCATGGAAATCACATCGTCATCCGGGTGTGGACTGAAAATGATCACTCTCTTCTTCGAAGGTTCCGCTCTTTCCGGGCGATTTGAATCATCGGCATTTGGCTTCCCTCCTGGCCAACCAGAAATAGTATGTTGCAACTTATTGAACATTTCAATATTCAGATCATATGCCGTTCCTGCTTCAGCCAATAGACCGGACATTCCATTATCTGTATAATCCTTATCTGTTAATTTTAAGATCGATTTTTCCAATAATTCGCTAAGCCATACTACCGCTTTCAATCGCAGTGTCGCTTTCCAGATGCAAGTAGTGACCAACCAAGGGGTTTTTATACGTGTAAGCTCTGAAGACGCCGCATAGTCTAATACAAAAGTTGTATTGTGATGAACCTGAAGGTAGGTAGCAGGAACATTTGACGTTACGTTTCCTTCGATCGTTTGCTGTAATATATTTGATTTGTTGATCCCCCATGCTAGCAGCACAATTCTTTTGGAGCTTTTGGTCGTACCAATGCCCATGGTAATCGCTTTTTTCGGCACATTATCCATTCCCAAAAACGCTGGGGCTGCATCCACACGTGTTAAATGGTTGAGCGTTATAATACGTGTAGCCGAATTTACATGCGATCCCGGTTCATTAAATCCAATATGGCCTGTTCTTCCAATTCCCAGTAATTGAAAATCCAAACCACCGGCTTTCTTGATTTTCTCCTCATAATCCAAACAGTAATTTCGTAATTCTTCAACATCGATCATTCCATCAGGAATATTTACGTTTTTCGGCGGAATATCCACATGGTTAAAAAGATGCTCGTGCATGAAGTAATTATAACTTTGGATATTATGTGAATCCATACCCAAATATTCATCGAGATTAAATGTGATCACATTTTTAAAACTCAGGCCTTCCTCCCGATGCATCCTTACAAGCTCTTCGTATACCCTGATGGGAGACGATCCGGTGGCTAATCCCAATACAAAAGATTTCCCTTGTTTTTGTTTTTCTCTAATTAGATCGGCTATTTCTTTTGCGACTAAAACCGATGCTTCAACAGAGGAATTGAATATGACATTGTGAATTTTTTCAAATCGCGTTTCTTCAAACTTTCCGGGTTCTTTATATAAAATCGATTGGTCCTGTGATATTTGCATATCTAAAAAAAATGTTACGAAGTTAAGCCAGCTAAGTTAGCAAATTACTTAATCACAAATAGATATGGATAAAAAAAGCCTTCCGAATTGGAAGGTTTTCTAACTTTTATTAATTTTTATTTGCTGAATCAGTCTGCTAAAACAATTATTTTGTTGTCGTTCATTTGAACGGTACCACTGTTTATTTCCAGTACCCATTTACCATCGTCCTTGCTAAATTTACTTTCAAATCCTTCTGCAATGGTTGGGCTTCCAACAAATTTTACTTTACCCGCACCCAATAATGAAACAATGGGCGCGTGATTGTTCAACATTTGGAATGGTCCATCCACCCCAGGTACTATGACCGAAGTTACTTCGCCACTTACCAAGGATGCTTCTGGAGTCACTATTTCTAAATACATATATTATTGTTGTTAGTTGTTAGTTGTTAGTTGTTTGTAAATTACGCATTGGCATGACAATCAACTAAAAACAATTTACCAAATTATACTTCGGCTAACATTTTCTCACCGGCTTCTATCGCTTCTTCGATGGTTCCTTTTAGGTTAAAGGCCGCTTCAGGTAGGTGATCTAACTCACCATCCATGATCATTGTAAATCCTTTGATCGTTTCTTTAATATCCACCAGACATCCCGGAATCCCTGTAAATTGTTCTGCTACATGGAATGGTTGAGATAAAAAACGTTGTACCCGACGTGCACGTCCTACAGCCAGTTTATCTTCTTCACTTAATTCCTCCATCCCAAGGATGGCGATGATATCTTGCAATTCCTTATAATGCTGTAACAACTCTTTTACACGTTGTGCACAGTTGTAGTGCTCTTCACCTAAAATTTCAGCAGTTAGTATTCGAGAGGTAGAATCCAACGGATCCACAGCAGGATAAATACCTAATTCGGTAATTTTACGAGATAATACTGTTGTTGCATCCAAGTGAGCAAATGTAGTTGCCGGTGCGGGGTCAGTTAAATCATCTGCAGGTACGTAAACCGCTTGAACAGATGTAACAGATCCTTTTTTGGTAGAAGTAATTCTTTCCTGCAATGCTCCCATTTCGGTTGCAAGTGTAGGTTGGTATCCCACCGCAGATGGCATACGACCTAAAAGAGCCGATACTTCAGAACCTGCTTGCGTAAAACGGAAAATATTATCTACAAAGAAAAGTACATCTTTTCCCTGACCATCGCCGGCTCCGTCCCTGAAATATTCAGCAATCGTCAAACCAGATAAGGCAACACGGGCACGTGCTCCGGGAGGTTCGTTCATCTGTCCAAATACGAAGGTAGCCTTCGATTCTTTCAACGCAGCCTTATCGACCTTACTGAGATCCCATCCACCATCTTCCATAGATTTCATAAAGGCGTCTCCATATTTCACAATACCGGACTCCAGCATCTCGCGTAAAAGGTCATTTCCTTCACGGGTTCGTTCTCCTACTCCGGCGAACACGGATAATCCACCATGTCCCTTGGCAATATTATTGATCAACTCCATCAACAATACAGTTTTACCTACCCCGGCTCCACCGAATAATCCAATCTTTCCTCCTTTTGCATAAGGCTCGATGAGGTCAATTACCTTGATCCCTGTAAATAAGACCTCGGTGGAAGTTGACAGATCTTCAAACTTAGGCGGCGCCCGGTGAATTGGCAAACCATTGTCTCCATCTTTCGGAAGGTTCCCAATACCATCAATGGCATCTCCGATCACATTAAAAAGACGTCCGTATATATTTTCACCAATCGGCATTTGAATAGGCGCCCCTGTTGCAATGGCATCAACACCACGGCTCAATCCATCTGTTGAGTCCATTGAGATAGTTCGTACGGTGCTTTCACCTATATGTGACTGAACTTCGAGTATCAACAAGGAACCATTATTATCCACTTCAAGTGAATCGTAAATTTTTGGAAGTTCCGCCCCATTGGCAAACGAAACATCTACTACCGGGCCGATAATCTGTGCAACTTTTCCTATTACTTTTGACATTGATATAAGTGTTTATTTTTTAGTGCTACCAGAAGCTTAAAAATCTACCTCCAAAATCGGGGCAAAGATAGTTTTTTCTATCACAATTATGCAATGGATTTTAGTAAAATTTTGAGGCTATTTTAAAGAGGGTAATCCTGTTCAATTCTTTCGAATGGCACCGATCTATTCAACTGTAACCGACTTGGCTAAATTACGGGGTTGGTCGACATTTTTCTCTAGCATGACAGCTATGTGATAGGAGAGTAACTGAAGGGGAATCGTAGTTACTAACGGACTCAAACTTTCAGGAGTCCTGGGGACTTCTATGATATAATCTGCCAATTCCTTTACCTGGGTATCCCCTTCGGTAACTACTGCAATAATTATCCCTTTTCGGGCTTTGATCTCTTCGATATTGCTAACCACTTTTTCGTAGTGATTGCTATTCACCGCGATTACCACAACAGGCATTTGCTCATCGATCAAAGCGATGGGGCCATGTTTCATTTCGGCTGCCGGATATCCTTCGGCATGTATGTATGAGATCTCTTTAAGTTTTAAAGCGCCTTCGAGCGCAACTGGAAAATTGTATCCCCTTCCGAGGTACAGAAAGTTACCGGCACTTTTAAAAACTTCGGCGATTTCCTTTATTTTAGCTTCCCCTTTTAGGGCTTCAGATACTAATGTTGGTATCATTTCCAGCTCACGTAAGTACTTCATATAATCACGCTGAGAAATGGTCCCTTTGACATTTGCAATTTTCAAAGCCATCATAGTTAAGACCGTGATTTGGGTTGTAAAGGCTTTCGTAGATGCCACCCCTATTTCAGGGCCGGCATGCGTATAGGTACCGCTGTGGGTTTCCCGAGAAATAGTGGATCCCACAACATTACAAACGCCATAAACGAAGGCCCCATGTTCCTTAGCCAATTTAATGGCAGCAAGGGTATCGGCCGTCTCACCACTCTGTGAAATGGCGATAACCACATCCTTTTGTGTGATAATGGGATTCCTATACCTGAATTCACTGGCATATTCAACTTCAACAGGTATGCGAGCAAGGTCTTCAAAAATATATTCGGCTACCAGCCCGGCATGCCATGAAGTTCCACAGGCTACAATGATGATCCTTTCTGCATTCGTAAATTTTTTAATGTGGTCTTCCAAACCACCCAATTTAATAATGCCTTTATCAGCCAATAATCGGCCCCGGTAAGTGTCCCTGATCACGGTTGGTTGCTCATAGATCTCCTTAAGCATAAAATGGTCGTATCCTCCCTTTTCAATTTGCTCCAAATTCAACTGAAGTTCTTGTATGTAAGGTGCAACCAGGCTATCGTCTTTGATCTTGCGAACATTTACCCCTTTTTTAAGGCGGATAATCGCCATCTCTTCGTCTTCGAGATAGATGACATTATTTGTATATTCTATAAACGGAGTTGCATCACTTGCAACAAAAAATTCATCATCACCAATTCCAATTGCCAACGGGCTTCCGAGCTTGGCAACTACAATTTCGTCCGGTTTGTTTTTATCAAAAAGTACAATGGCATAAGCGCCAATTACTTGGTTTAAAGCAATTTGCACCGCTTTCCCTAATTTTACATTCTCTTGTTTTTTAATTTCTTCAATTAGATTTACAAGGACTTCGGTGTCGGTATCGCTATGGAATATATATCCACGATTGATCAATTCTTTCTTGATCGAGACATAATTTTCGATGATCCCATTATGGATAATTACCAAGTCACCACTATTGGAATAATGTGGATGTGAATTGATGTCGTTGGGAATGCCATGTGTTGCCCAGCGTGTATGACCGATACCCAAATTTCCACGAGTTGAAATTTCAGATTTTACACGTGACTCCAGTTCCGCTACTTTTCCCTTGGTTTTTGACAACTGAATATTCGTGCCATCAAACAAAGCGACTCCGGCACTATCATAGCCCCTGTATTCCAGTCGCTTCAATCCGTTTAATATAATGGGATATGCATCTCTCTTTCCTATGTATCCAACAATTCCACACATTGTATCGGGCTATTCAGGTTCTGTATAAAATATTTGAAGTTTTAGTCTCTTGTCGGTATTGTCGGTTCTATTTCCGTAGAGAACCGTGCCTTGATGTGCAACAACACCGGATGCAGGTATTTCCTTAATAATTATCCCCTGCCTTGGTACTAAAGAGTCTTCCAAATCTTGAAAACCAGCTATGGTGACATTTTGAGAAACTATTAATCCGAGAGGTACATTCAAAGAATCCCTGTTGATAATATCACTCAAGTGGGTGGTGATCTTAATTTTATAAAAATCACCGTTTCCGTCGCTTCCTCTTTCCAGTCTCCCCAAATGTTCTGAAATAGCATCTATGGGTTCTAGATTTGAAGTAAGATCAAGATTATAATCAATCAAGCGCCTACCGTTTTTTGTATCATAGATGATCAATCTCTCTGGTTCGGCCGAACCTCCGTTAATTTCATCTTGATTTACATAAAAGATCAAGTTGGCTTCATTTATAAGCCATCCTTTATCCCTTAGATCTTCCAACTCATCTGCCACTCCATTGTCGTCCAGGTCTTCACCGAAAAGTTCTATTATGGTCAATATACCTTCTCCTCCTCTTATATAAAGATTCTCTTCTCCTTCACTAGTGTTGGCATTTATCAACTTATGTTCAATATGTAATGGAATGCTCTCCTCAAACACATTCACTACAATAGCGTTGAAAAGCAATTCTAAATCCCCATGAAATTCCTCCACATCTTCATCGCCACAAGCTTCTCCCACATTTAACGAACTAAAAGTATAATACAAATTAATGCGGGCATTGTTCAGCGGATCATTATCGGTATCTGAAATATCGAATAGAAATAGGTTGCCATCATCCGTAGTAGAGGCTACCTCAAAAAACAAGCCTCTAAAAAACTCCCTGAAGTTGTTATTATTCAGTAATGCCAGGGATCCTTCGTTGTCAATTATCTTTTTCTGAAAGAACTGGTTCGGCAATTTTACGCGTATTCCGGGAGGCAGCTGTCGTATCACGTCAACTTCTTCTCCTTGTTCATTTGTCTCGGTCTCTAGAATTGTATGCGGCTGGTCACTTGGTGTAAAATCTTCGATGGTAAAGTCTAAACTGCTGATACCCCCACTGATAATATGATCTTTAAATAGAGGCCCTTGGTTCGAATAGTAATTCTGGAGTTCTTCAAAGCCGGATTCAGGGTCTAGATCCCGTAAAAACAGGTTTGACTCATAAATAGTAATGTTCACTGGATCGTTTCCGTACACCGAATCGAGCACATAGGTTGTTTCTTCTCCATCTACCGTTGCCTCACTAAAGAAAGGTATGTATAACACAACGCTGTCCAATACCGTACAATCTCCAAAATCTGGATCGGTACTTCCTTCACCCAATGTTACTTGCGTCAACAAATGGGCAATGGTTTTTCCATATACCGGATCATTATATATTCCCAATTGATACACCGGTAACCTATTGGATTGAATCGACGTGATTTTTTTACTGTAGGCAATTACAGTTCTGCTATCATCCAGTTCGGTATTGAAATTCTGATCAATAATATCGGCGTTAATATTGCTGAAATCTTCTTCGCAAGAAGCCAGCGCTATAATTGCTGATAAAATCACCCCTAGCCTGGGCAAAAAATATTTCATCTTCATAGGTACAACCGTGTTTTAGTCTAATACTTTTGATTGGTAAAAGTCTAAATATGCCTGAGAAAATTCTTCTTTATTGTGATATTTTAACACAGGCTTTTCGAGATTTTTAAGATATGTTTCTAAGTTGGGAGAAATTTCTTTCGAACCAACGATTACCGCATCACTATGATCGATAGCAGATTTCATTATATTGAAGTAATCCGGCGTTTTTAAGTGGGCTATATGATCTTCGTCAATACCGTCAAATTTTATCTTATTGATCAGCTCTTTATTTAAGGTATTATCAAAGCCATTCTCGTATAATGAAGTAACAATTTTACTATTTTCAAATAACGGTTCATTTTTGTAATAGGTCCTGAGATAGAGTGGTAAGAATGAAGCCAACCAACCATGTACATGGATAATATCAGGTGACCAATTGAGTTTTTTTACAGTTTCAATAACTCCTTTGGCAAAGAAAATAGCACGTTCGTCATTATCATCAAAGAAGTTCCCATCTTCATCGGCATAAGTAGCCTTGCGCTTAAAGTAGTCTTCGTTGTCGATAAAATAAACTTGCATTCTTTCCCTGGGGATCGAGGCCACTTTTATAATAAGAGGCATGTCAAGGTCATTGATAACCAAATTCATTCCGGAAAGTCTAATTACTTCGTGGAGTTGGTGACGACGTTCATTTATATTTCCATAACGGGGCATAAAGATTCGTATTTGTCCACCGTTATTATTTACCATTCTGGGAGCTTCAAACGACATTGAAGAAATCTCGGTCTCCGGAAGATAAGGTATCACTTCAGAAGAAACATACAAGATTCTTTTATCTTTCATATTATTTACTTTACAAGCTTATTGTTAAAGGATGCAAAATTACGAAAATTTATGCGGATTGCGTTTAATATCTTAATTTTGCTCGATTTTAATATTGTATGATATATCACCATCACCATATACTAAATAAGGAGATCGCTTCTGTCAAAAGGAAAAACAAGACGATTGGTTTTGTTCCAACCATGGGTTCATTACATCATGGACATTTAACATTAGTTTCCAGAGCACTAGAAGAAAATGATATAGTAGTAGTGAGTATCTTTGTTAATCCCACCCAATTCGATAAGCCGGCAGACCTGAAAAAGTACCCGAGAACTATGGATGCAGACGCCGATCTATTGAAAACCTTGAAAGGTCCCGTATATATCTATGCACCGCTACCTTCAGATCTGTACGGAGATAATGTGGTTTCGAAAAAATACAATTTCAGTGGATTGGAACACCAGATGGAAGGTAGATTTCGACCGGGTCATTTTGACGGGGTAGGAACAGTATTGAATTTGCTTTTCAGAGCCATCAGCCCAGACCATGCTTATTTTGGAGAAAAAGATTTTCAACAGTTGCAGATTGCAAACAAGCTGGTTGAAATTGAAGATCTGCCGACCAAAATCGTAGGCTGTCCTATCGTAAGGGAAGAATCCGGTCTGGCGATGAGTTCTCGCAATAAAAGACTCTCTCCAAAACTCCTTGAAGAAGCCGTTTTGATACACCATATGCTTGTAGAAGTTAAAAAATATTTCGGCCGATATAGTATTGCGAAGCTTTCCATAATTGTAGAAAAGGCATTTCGGGAAAACGAACATCTCGAATTGGAATATTTTGAAATAGCCAACATCAATAATCTCAAAACCGCGGCGAGAAAGCGTGCAGGAATTAAGTACCGTGCTTTTATCGCTGCCTTTGCGGGAGGGGTGAGATTAATAGATAATATAGCATTAAATTAATATCTTTGCACCATGCAAATTCATGTAGTTAAATCTAAAATCCACAGAGTTAAGGTCACCGGTGCTGATCTTAATTATATAGGCAGTATTACCATTGACGAGGACCTTATGGACGCCGCTAATATCGTTCAAGGTGAAAAGGTCCAAATTGTAAATAACAATAGCGGTGAACGCCTGGAAACGTATGCTATTCCGGGTCCAAGAAAAAGCGGAGAGATCACCTTGAATGGCGCAGCAGCTCGTAAGGTGGCCCTCGGAGACATTTTAATACTTATCACTTATGCCATCATGAGTGTTGAAGAAGCCAAAACATTCAAACCTGCCTTGGTCTTCCCCAACGAACAAAACAACTTACTAACGTAGTTTGAACAAATCGTTATCCAAATTTCTGCAAATAGTCCTGCCCTTAGCCCTAGGGTTGTTCCTGATGTGGTATATCTACTCACAGTACACTCCAGCCCAACGTGATGAGGTCTTTTCGTATTTTGAAAACGCAAATTATTGGATCGTAGCCCTGTCCGTATTGCTAAGTATCATAAGCCATCTGATACGTGCGTATCGTTGGAATTTCATGCTGGAACCTATGGGATATCATCCAAAATTGCTGAATAATTTTATGGCGGTATCCATATCATATTTGATGAACATTTTTATTCCTAAAAGCGGCGAAGTTTCCCGGGCCATGGTCTTGAGAACCTATGAAAATGTTCCGTTTGACAAGGGGTTTGGAACCATTATTTCAGAACGGGTAGTGGACCTTTTAATTCTTTTTCTATTTACTTTTATCGCCCTTGTTATTCAGTTTGACGCATTGTATACCTATTTGATCGAAAAAGTCCCGATCAAAGAGATCGGTTTTGTCTTGCTGGGGTTAGTAGTACTCTTTTTAGCATTCTTATTGTTTTTGAAATATTCAAATAACAAATTCAGCAACAAAATTAAAAGTCTCGTGTCCGGACTCAAAGAAGGCGTTTTTAGCATCGTGAAGATGAAAAAAAAATGGAGTTTTATTTTCCATAGTTTGCTTATTTGGCTATTATATGTCGGCTCTTTCTACACCGCAACTTTCGCACTTCCGGAGACCGCAGGAATCGAATTAGGCATTATCATCATAACCTTTGTTGTAGGCAGCTTCACTTTTGCCTTTACCAATAGTGGTTTTGGATATTATCCTTTGGCCATCGCAGGTATTTTATTGATATTTGGTATTTCTGAAACCGTAGGTACCGCATTTGGATGGATCGTTTGGACTTCTAATATCGCTTATATTCTTATTTCCGGCGGATTGTCATTTATCTTGTTACCTGTTTACAATCGATATAAGTAGTAATAGTTTTCTTCTGAATCTATCAATATTCAAAATTTACTATCTTTCCCTCATTAAAATATCAGAAAATGAAAAAAAACCTACTATCTGTTATTTGCTTACTGCTGTGTATTTCGGTTTTCGCTCAATCCAAAATTATTTATGAAGAGTTCACCTCATTAAAACTAGGCGAACCCAGACGATTGAAGATCCAACTCCCCAGAGATTACGAAGAGAATGTCGATAAGGTTTATCCTATTGTTTTGGTGCTCGATGCCAACTATCTTTTCGAGCCCGTAGCGGGAAATGTTGACTATTTTGGGTATTGGGAAGATATGCCGGAGTGTATTGTAGTAGGTATCATGCAAGGGGATTCACGCTATGACGACTGCTACTATGACGACATAAATTTTATGCCCGCTGAAACGGGTGCTGATTTTTTTGAATTCATAGGCCTTGAGTTGATGCCTTATATTGACAGTAGTTATCGAACTGCCAAATTCACCATTGCCATAGGACACGATTTTACTGCTAATTTTATTAACTATTACCTGTTTAAGGATCCCCCTTTATTTAATGGCTACATATGTTTAAGCCCGGATCTGGCTCCTTTGATGGATGAACGGCTACCTACTCGCATCCCGCACATACAATCTAAACTCTTTTACTATTTGGCTACAGGAACCGACGATATTAAGGATCTGATGGAAATTGCGGAAGACCTCAACAAATCCCTTTCCCCGTTAAAAAGCGACCATTTCACTTACTATTACGATAATTTTGAAGGTGCCACTCACTACTCCCTGGTTGCCAGGGCGATCCCATCGGCCATGGAAAAGATATTTTCGGTATATCGTCCTATTTCCAAGCAGGAATACAACGATGTTCTGCTTAAATTAGAAACGCCTATCCATGAATACCTAATGGATAAATACAAAACTATCGAAAACCTTTTTGGACTTACAAATCCTATTCGTGTTAACGATTTTATCGCAACTGCCACGGCCTGTGAGAAAAAGGAACAATGGGAGTCATTGAGGGAAATTGCGACATTGGCCAAAAGACAATATCCGGATACGGTATTGGGTGATTACTACTTAGCCCGTTACTATGAAGAAGTGGGAGAACCTAAAAGAGCTATGCGTACCTACCAGGGAGGATTTGACAAAGAGGAAGTAGATTTTATCACCATAGATCTAATGCTGGATAAAGCAGATAAGATCAAGGAAGACTTTGGGTATTAAAAAGTCATAGCATAGCATTAGAAAAAGTAATTCCAGATTTTTTAATTCCCCGGGATATAAAGTTGTTGCTTAAATATATCTATTTTTGCAGAACGATATGGCCAAAACAAAAACCACTTTTTTTTGTCAAAATTGCGGAAGTCAATTCGCCAAATGGCAAGGACAATGCACGTCTTGTAAAGAGTGGAATACCATAGTCGAAGAGATCATACAAAAGGCCGAAAAAGTCTCCTGGCAAATGGCAGATGGCCAGGCGATTAAAAAAATGGCGAAACCTCTAAATGTTTCTGAAATAGCCGAGACTTCTGAAACTCGCTTGCAAACAAAGAACAATGAATTCAACCGCGTACTTGGTGGAGGACTAGTACCCGGGTCTCTCATACTTTTGGG
>Ga0114947_10000431_pt1 | contig 14125 bp, 14 predicted proteins | sample CR02metaG_FD_99656 | JGI IMG/M metagenome (GOLD analysis project Ga0114947, IMG submission 99656) | Deep subsurface microbial communities from Mariana Trench to uncover new lineages of life (NeLLi) - CR02 metaG | ecosystem: Environmental > Aquatic > Marine > Ocean trench > Sediment ...
CTCCAAGCGGAGTCGCTCCAACGTACCGCCTAAGTACGCCTCCGCTCGTCGATTTTTCGCGCGCCGCTCGGCTGCGCTAGCGTCGAAGCCTCGCCTCTGAGATCTTTTTGACCAGCCTGCAAACAGCTTTTTTTACCAACCTGTTAGTAATCAGTTATCTGGTTTTCTTCCGGTTAAGCTCGCCCGGCTTAAGACCACTGAATGGCTCTTTAGTCACTTCGGTAACGTCTGGAAAATAATTCAAATATTTGATCTCGGCCCAGGGGCCATCCACCTCGAAGGCACTCAAGGTACCGTTATCAATCCTGAGTCGGCGAAACTCTTGCAAGGGTAGCTTCAAGTAGTGACAGAGGATAGCGCGGATGACGTCCCCATGGGAGACGAAGAGCAGGCGGCCTTTCGGGTACTCCCGGATCGCCCGCCGGATGGCCTTCAACCCCCTCCTCTGTACATCGACGATGGTCTCTCCCCCTGGCACGGCGGCCTTGAGCGGGCTTCTCAGAAAACGATGGTAGGCATCATCTTTGATCAATTCATCAAATCGGTACCCCTGCCAACGACCGAATGCGATCTCTGTGAGGTCTGGGCTGATCTTAACCGATTTGTGACATTCCTTGGCGAGGATACGCGCAGTCGCCACGGCGCGCGTTAGCGGGCTGGTGTATATGGAGCGGATCTCTAGTTCAGGTACAAGTCTGGCTATTCGTTTTCCCTGAGCGATTCCCCTTCGGCTAAGAGGGATCTCGAGACGTCCCATGACGCGCTTTTCCTGGTTCCAGGCAGTCTCGCCATGCCTCATAAGGAAAATGGTTTCCATGGATAGGTCTATAAAAGAAAGGCCGACGCCAAGCATCGGCCTTTTCTATGCCAACTCAGGTGCCGCGAATCAGCAGTAATTAGGCCGCATGGGTTTCCCGGAGATTGCAGAACTCCTCGTAATCGATGAGCTTGTGGATAGAAGGATTTTTCCCGCAGACTGGGCAATCCGGATCCTTCTTGAGGTTCAGCGTAGTAATCTCCATGGAGAGGGTATTGAAGCAAAGGAGTTTCCCAACCAGGGGGTCGCCTTTCCCCAGGATGAGCTTGATAGTCTCAAGGGCCTGTATGATTCCTATGAGACCCGGTAGGACACCCAGGACCCCTGCCTCGGCGCAGCTTGGAGCCATTCCCGGAGGAGGGGGTTGCGGATAGAGGCAACGATAGCAGGGACCCTTGCCTGGATAGAAGACTGAGGCCTGGCCATCAAACTGAAAGACACTTCCATGCACGTTGGGTTTATTGGCCATGACACAGGCGTCATTGACCAGGTAACGGGTAGGGAAGTTATCGCAGCCATCTACGATGATGTCATAGTCCTTGATAATCTTCATAACATTCTCTGAGGTCAATTTTTCTTGATAGGTGATAACGCGCACATCAGGGTTCAGGGCCTGAATTGTTTGCTTTGCCGAATCGGTTTTTGGCTGCCCAATTCGGTCATTGGTATGCAGGATCTGTCTTTGCAGGTTGGATAGATCCACCACATCAGGATCAATGATTCCCATGGTCCCCACACCGGCCGCTGCTAAGTAAAAGGCCGATGGAGAGCCCAATCCCCCGGCGCCGACCATCAGCACCTTTGCATCGAGGAGTTTCGCTTGACCCTCTTCACCCACCTCCGGAAGCATAAAATGGCGACTATATCGGGTCATCTGTTCTGGAGTGAATTGACGGTCTTGAACGGTCTGATGTCCGGCAGCCTTCCATGCCGAGTACCCCCCCGACATGGATATAACCTCTTGAAATCCCATCTCCTTCATGGCCTTGGCAGCCAACAACGAGCGGACACCGCCCGCACAGTAGGCGATAACGGGTCTCGACTTCTCGGGTATGGCGCTTTCCACTCTCATCTCCAGAAAACCACGAGGGATGGATACAGAGCCTGCCAAATGGCCCTCCCGGTACTCTTCCTTCTCACGTACGTCCAGAAGTAGATATTTACCGTTTTTCGCTGTCAGCTTTTGGACCTCGTCAACAGAAAGCTCTTTGACCTCATTGCGGGCCTCAGTCATGAGCTGATCAAAGGTCTTTGCCATACTCCCTCCGTGCAACCTGCTGATTTATCTGGCTTTTGGCTCAAAGCCAGACTCTTAAGATCTAAGATAGGTCCTATTACCCCGTTAGTCAAGATATCTGACATAATTAGTCAAAATACAATCTTATTTTGGTAGCATAATTATTAACATTTTTTAAGCCTGAAAACCACCTAAAATATACCGGGTGGTATAGGATACTGCGCAATCTTTCGCTTGATTCAGGCTAGTCCGTAGAACCTCTTGGCATTCGCCGAAAAGATCTTACGCTTGGCGGAGGCCGAAACATCCTCACGCGCCGCAAGTCCGGGGATATCCGGCAGGAAGTCCGCCCGGGTACGCTCATGGGGGTAATCCGACGCAAAAAAGACATAATCCTCACCAAAGAGTTTGAGTACGTAGGGTAGGGTACGCTCCTCTGATTCTATCGAAACGTAGACACAGCCGCTCGAGATATACTCACTGGGCAATCTTTTGAGATAGGGTGCCCATTTCTTACCTCGCCGCTTGTAGTCTTCGTCGAGGCGATCCATCATGAAAGGTACCCATCCACACCCAGCCTCCAGAAAGGCTACCTTGAGAGTAGGGAAGCGCTCAAAGACCCCTTGAAAGACCATGTTGGTCAGATGAATCATGAGGGGCAGGGGATGCTCGAGGGCATGAACTTCAACAAACGTATTCAGAAAATCAAAACCCAGACCACGGCTGGGCGCCCCGTGAACTGACAGGCCCATGTCCAGCTCACAGGCCGCTTCGTAAAGGGGAAAGAAGCTCTCATGGCCGTAGCCTTTCCCCAGACTCGTGACTGATGGCAGGACGGCAGCCGGCATACCCAGCTCTTTTTTTGCCCGGCGCATCTCCACAATGGCCGCCTCCACATTGTGAATGGGAATCAATGCAGCGCCGAGGATACGCGGCGTTTTTTTCATATACCGGTCATGTAACCACGAATTGTAGGCGCTGGCTAAATCGGCTGCCCACGATGCATCTTGAATCAACCCAAAGGCGAGACCGGCAGTAGGATAGACCACGGTCTTATCAATCCCACAGTCGTCCAGAAAAGATAGCCAGGTATCGCAGTCTGGATGATCGCGCCGCCCCGGTGAGCTGGTGTTGGACGAACGCGCCCAACCGTCCAATGACGGGAAGAGGGGATAGGTCTGCACCAAAGTTCCATCCTTGCCGGCACTGCTGCTATAGTCTTTACCCAAGAATTTTACCAGCTCATCTCCGCGCTCCATGACATGGCCATCGCCATCAATGACGGGGTAAGGATTCTCTCGCATAACCTACTTCCTCTCGCTCAGTTTGGTAAACGATATATGTCACCGCGTCTCGGTGTCAATCCCGATACGCTTGCCGATTCTCTTTGAATAGCCGGCCCAGCCCTGGAATGTAACCGCCAAGTCCGAGTCTTTGCCGGCAGGCCCAGAGGGTAGCTTGGTTGCTCGTGACCACCGGCCGACCGAGATTCTCTTCACATTTCTCAATGGCCTCGATCATCGTGGTATTCGTGCAACTTAAAAAGTAACCTTCGGCTTCAGAACGCATGTTTTTTATTGCAATCTCCTTCCAGTCATCCGCTGTTAGCTTGAGGTATTGGTCAGCCCCGACCAATCCGAGCCCCAATTCATGGATGACCTCAAAACCAGCCTCGTGCAGGTAGCTCACCTCATGGAGGTTTGTTTGTTCGACATAGGGGCTAATCATGACGAGTTTCTTTATTTCTAGGTAACTGAGCGCCTCCCTAACCGCCTGTCCAGTGGTCAAGGCAGGACACCCGGTGGTCTCGTGGATTTGTTCTACCAGGCGGGCTTCACTGCCCAATCCTTCTTCCATTGAGCTGGCGGTGCAGTGAAAAACGATCACACCCGGTTTAATATCGGAAAGGGCTTGGGCGGCCTCGAGGATTGCTGCTGTGAGCTGGGGGAGAGGTTTATGCCACTTACCGGTCATGCGGAGTCGAGTGACGTGAACTCCTATATCGTTGTTCACGTATTTGTTGAATTGCGGTTCCGTGACCCGATTGCTCGAGGGAATAATGAGGCCAATGCGGGCTTGAGGATTCATGATGCCCATGTCTGTTTAGCCACACCGATGGCTTTTGGCTCTGGTAGGTTCTTCAACGAGAAGAACTCAATGGCGTTCCGGTTCAGAATCCTTTCCTTCTCGGCAAAGCTTAGATCTTCAGCATCGAGAATGTCTTTTACGGTAAACGGAAATCGGCAATCCCAATGACAGTAGTCAGACGCATAGAGCACGCTTCCCGGCCCCGCCGACTTGAGCACACGATCCAAGCCGCTCTCCTCCGACTCGCAGGTAAGAATGACCTGATCGCTTTGGATGATCTCGCTGGGTCGTCTCTTCAGCTCGGGCATTTGGGGGGCCAGCTTTTCCACATGCTCGTCCAACCGCTCCATCCAGTAGGGAAGCCAACCGGCACCCCCTTCCATAAATCCCACCTTCAACCGCGGATACCGGTCGAAGACCCCTTCACCAATCATGTGCATCATTGCGATCATAAGCTCAAAGGGGAACGCGGTCATGTGCACGTAAACGTACTTTAAAAAACGCTCACTCCCTGCTCCCATGACCCCTGAGACGCCGGGGATCCCATCGTGGCCGGTCTGGGGATGAACGCATAGTGGTATGTCGAGCTCCTGGGCCTCTGCAAAGATGGGGTCAAACATCGGGTCTCCCATGTTTATTCCGTACACGTTATTCGGGAGCATGGCTGTCAGCACATTGCGTTTGGCGAGATATTGGAGTTCACGGACGGCAGCCGGAGGATCCTGGCAAGGGATGAGTCCCACGGCACGTAACCGTGTTGGGTCCGCTGAGCAGTAGTCTATCAGCCATTCGTTAACCGCATGGCAAAGTGCCGCGGCCAGATCTTTATTCATCAGACCGTTAACGGTGAGGGCAATCTGCGTACCAAAAATCACTGCCACATCGATTCCTTCCAGGTCCATGTCCTTCAATCTCTGGTGGGGATCGGTCATCCCCGGGCGGGGTTTCCTTGCCTTGTCGGTAAAAGGTCCCGAGACGCCGGGGGCCGGTCCTTCGGCATTGGGCCAGATCCTTCCTTCCAGAAGGAGGCGTGGATGACCGCGGTTGTCTCTGAGTCGCACAGGCGCCAAGGAGCGGAATGCTTCGGGAAGCCGGGAGGCGATATCCGCATCCCCTTCGTTGACATGCCCGTCGGCATCAATGACAAGAGTCCGATCAAAATCTTCCATAGTCTCCTCCTCCCTCCTAAGCGTAGGGGTAGAATAGAAAGAAAACGATAGAGAGTAAAGCCAGCACCCACAGGCCTGGTTGAACTTCGCGATATCGGCCCGCAACGACTTTGCAGAATGGGTAGAGGACAAAGCCTCCCGTGATGCCGATCCCGATGTTATAGGTAAAACTCATTAGAATAACAACGGTAAAGGCGGGAATGAGTTCCGTGTAATCGTCAAAGTTGATCCTAGTGATTGGAGCGAGCATGAGTAACCCCACCATAATGAGAGCTGGGCCATAGGCCTCCCCCGGGACGGAACGGACAAAGGGCGTAAAGAAAAGGGACAAGGCAAAGAGCACGGCGATGACTACTGCGGTGAAGCCTGTGCGGCCTCCCGCCTCCACCCCCGTTGCGGATTCGATGTATGCACCGGCCGTGGTTGTACCCACCAAGGCCGCAAATACGGTGGTAAGGGCATCCACCATCATGGGCCGTTCAATCTGCGGAAGATTCCCGTCCCGATCCAGGAAACCGGCCCGCGCAGAAAGGCCGATGAGGGTCGCCATCGTATCGAGAAAATCCAAAATTAATATAGTGAGGATCACGGCGGAGAAGCCCCATGTGAGTGCGCCGAGAATATCCAACTGGAGAACGATGGGTGCTGGGTTGGGTGGCAGACTCACCCAGGAATCCGGGGGGTTGGCAACTCCGGTAAAAAATGAAACGAACGTGGTCAACAAGATTCCCAGCAGAATGGCGCCCGGGACACGGCGAATCATCAAAACTGAAATCATTAAAAATCCAAAGATTGCCGTCAGGACATTAGGAGATACGAAGTTTCCGATCTTAACCGGCGCTCCCGGGTTCCCCAATACAACAATACCGGTGGTATTCAAGCCGATGAAGGTTAGAAACAGTCCGATACCCACGGCAAAGCTGTAACGCAAACCCGGCGGCACTGCCCCCATCAGCCATTGACGGACTTTCAAAGCGGTGAGCACCACAAACAAGACACCGCCAATGAAGACTGCCCCCAGAGCTGTCTGCCAGCTGTAACCAAGAACCTTAACCACCGTGAACGCAATAAAAGCGTTCTCTCCCATATACGGGGCGATGGCAAAGGGTCGCTTGGCATAGACCCCCATTAGCAAGGTACCAAATAGGGCCGTCAGGATGGTTGCAACCATGGAAGGACCAAAGGGAATGCCCGCGACCTTGAGAATGGCTGGATTGACCACGATGATATAGGACATGGTCATAAAGGTTGTCATCCCGGCAATGATTTCGCGCTGGAAATTGGTTCCATGTTTTTCAAAGCCATAGTATCTGCGAATGCCATCTAGCATTTACGTCTCCATGCCGGCCAAGATTATCCAATGTAAGAACTCTGTGTCAATGAAAAGCTATCGACGAAAAGGTCACAATATGCTGACATACGGGTTGACATCTGTTGGTGGCAGCCACTTTAATTCTCCCTTCCTATCCTATTGAAATAGGGTTAGAATTTTAGTGATTGGCTGATCGGGCAAAATGTCATAGCCCTACATGAAGCCTCCCCGGGTTTACCCCCGTGGTATCATTTCTTCCTTCGGCGGAATCCGCCGAAGCTCCCTCCTTCGCTCTGCGAGCTTCGGAGGGTCCGACCGTCGCATTCATCCATGGGCTTACGCCCATGGTCTTCTGCGAAGGCGGATAAATATGGGCTATGCCAGTCAGCAAATTCTTTGTTAGGCGTTAGCACCGTGACCAAAGGTAATTGCCTCAGGGCCTTAAATCTATTTGGGAAATTCCTGCTCGGCTGGTTTGTCCTGGAGACTCTTCTGTACTACTGGTCTGGCCGCTTTTTTACTGAGCTTGATGACGGTTTGTACTTTTTCAGGATCGGATCGTATGGAGAGGGGCTACGCCTCATCATCATGATAGCAGTCTCTGGTCTCACCATAGTGGTCATGGGGCCATTTTTGCTGGAAGGGAAATGGGCTGGGATTTTTCTGGCTATTCTTTACTTGGCCTTGGGTAATACCATCAATCCTTTTTGGTATGTATTTCCAGGTCAGTGGCAAGGGACACCGGACGAACCTACGACCTTTCTCTCGGCAATCAACGTTACCTGGTCTGGGATCGTGCTAATGGGAATCGTGGGTTTCTTTTATTTCAGGCGGTGGAAACCCGAAGTTGAACCTCAACCCAATCGCTACAGCGACCGCGGACCTTTGATAGAAGAAGGAGAAGAAAAGGTCGTTGGTAAGGAGTGAATGAAAGATACCTTGTGGCAGTCTGTGGTTTAGAAACCGAAAGGGTAAATACCGCAATCAATCCGAAGCTGCCTGATTAGACCCCGGAACCCCGCGGGAATTGGGACGTGGAATCGTGGCCCCGAAAAATCCCTGCAAGGCAACGGTAGCAATGGACTATCCATAGGTTTGACACATTTTCTCGGTATCCGGCCTGCGCTACCCTGATTTTCCACCCCCGTTCCCTCCAAATTCACCAAAATTAACTGCCGATTCCCGACCTTTAATCACTTTAGCTTACCCTTCCTCTCCCATCGAAATAAGGGTAAAATTTTACCTAAGGATAGTTTTCGAGACGCCAAAAGGAGATTGTGCCATGGACGCACCAAACGACCCAAAAGGTAGTAAATTCAAGGTGTTCCAGCCTTCAGATCTCTCTTTTCCCAAGGACAATACGCCGGAACAGGAAGATTCTGAGGTCCGTGGCCCTGAGACCCAGAGTCTCCAGGGCCAGGGTCCTGAGGTTCGCGAACCCCAGACCAACCGCCCTCAGGTCCCCAATCCGGCGCTCAAATTGACCTTAGCGGTCCTCCGATCCGAACAAAATCTTGCCATGGGAGTATTCGCCGGATTCGTAGCGGCAATCGCGGGTGCGGCCGCATGGGGCGTGGTTACAGCCTATGCGGAATATCAGATCGGGTGGATGGCCATTGGCATCGGCTTTATCGTGGGATTCGCCGTACGTATCGTCGGCAAAGGGATCGATACCTCCTTCGGGGTCATCAGCGCTGTCCTGTCTTTGTTCGGATGCGTGCTGGGTAATCTCTGGACCATGACCTACTTTATTGCGGCGCAACAGGGGGTGCCGCTGCTAAAGGCTGTCTCCCAGCTGAATCCTGATATCGCAGTCAAAATAATGGTGTCGACTTTTAATTATATGGACCTCGTATTTTACGGCCTCGCCCTTTATTTTGGATACAAGTACGGTTTTCGTCAGATCACCGAGGATGAGCTAAAACAATCGTGAGGAAGAGCCTTTTTAATACTCTACTTGAATAGACGATCCTGGACTGCGTTCAGGGTTCAACTCAGCCGTTTACGACGGCAGCCCAGAGTTGGAGGGTGGAAGGTAATTAATGACACAACAATGGAATATGGGGGCGAGCATATTCCATGCTAGGCGCTATGGTAGGACAAGGTGATTTCCCCAACAATGTCTAAATCCTGGCCCTTCCGTGGGGTTGGTGTCATGACTGCCTGCCTTCTTGCGACGTTTGCGTTTCCGTTAATTGCAGGTATCACTTCCGGTTCCCTTCCAACATCGGTTGCAAACCTTTTCTTTTTCCTATCACAGTTTATCTTTCCCTACGACATGCTGGTTGTGAGCGGTAGATTCCCCTTAATTAAAGCCTTTCAACCTGGAACGGCTTTGGCCCTTAATATATTCAATTGGGGTACCGTCAGTCTTTTGTTTGCTTGGTATTTCCAAAAAACTGAGAAGCTCAATCACCTGTTTCTGTGGGCAGCTATCACGGTGTTCCTGGTCACGATCGCTATGCAAATAATGTTTGGGATTCTAGGCCTAGAGATATTACTGGAGGGGCCGTAATCCAGCCGTGTCTGAGATGCTCATGAATTGACCAAAGAATAAATTAACATAGCTTGTGGCGCCCAGTAGTTTGTTGAAAAAAGCTGTTTGCAGGCTGGTCAAAAAGATCTCAGAGGCGAGGCTTCGCCGCTAGCTCAGCCGAGGGGCGCGCGAAAAATCGATGAGCGGAGACGTACTTAGGCGGTACGTTGGAGCGACTCCGCTTGGAGCGGGAATGATTCCCGCAGCGATCGAGCGCAACTATCCTAAACGCCTGCTTAAAGCAGGCTGGTGGCATGTGAGTCTTTTTAGCAGCCTGATAGATTACCGGCCGAATAATAATTAAGGGAGACAATTATGCAGGTACTTTCTTCAATGAGCCCAGTCCGAAAAACCATCATCGCTGTTTCATTATTATATTGCATTATTTTTTCAGTCTTTTATTGGTCCGACTCCGTCGGATTCTGGCACACACTGCAACAAATGAATCGTTTTCCACTGTTTGCCTTTTTAATTGCAACCTACGTCTTTATTGCAATTGCTGTGGTCGAGTTCCTGAGAACAGTGTTCCTCATGGCTATTGGTCTAATGATTAAACCTCGGTCCCAGTGAGGGTCTAATTTGTAGTTTTTTACTTCCCCAGCCAATCTGTGAAGTTATTTCTCGACAAGGGATTTGACATCCACGAGGTGTCTGGCTCTGGAAGCTCCAGGACTTCTCGAACCGTTAACCAACCCTTCCCCAAGGGCATAAAGCCACTGGTTCCTCTACGGGTCGTCCAGGCAAAAGAACCCCTCTCCTCGCACAGCTGCGCTACTTGCAAGGCAATACGAACATCCTGGTCAACATAATCAATGACTTGCTGAAACTGCCCTTGTGCCCAAAGTTGTGGGGCCAAAAACCCCGACATGCCAGCTGGCTTGCCAGGTATGCCCATAGCATGCGCAGCTTTGTCTAGGGCAACAGGAAATCCGCGATCGCAGAATATGTGAAACATCATATCCACGTGGTTTAGCGCCAAGTCCCTACATGGCTCGAGTGCATCGGCTTCCTCCGCCAATACGTCAAAATCAAAACCTAAACCGTTCCATGTCAATAGGGTATAACCTCCACGGGCCATATCACGCAGGTAATCTACCATGCGATGGGCCTCCGCCTGAGACATTTGCTTCGCAGGATTCCCGTCCGGGGATTTTCCGTGCCAAATGATCGAATCCGCCGCGTCACTCGCATGCGCAGCCGCACAGGTTATCCCAAGGGGCCTATGGTCACGCCAGTCGAACTCCGGCCCCGGAATATCCGCGGCTGTTTCAATATCAAAGGCTACGTATTTCCTTACCATTGGTTTGGCAGGGATTCATTATCGGCCGACAGTCCAACCATCCGGGTGAACGAACTCGGCCCGGCCATCGAGAGCGGGGAGCTTTGAGCTGTCTTCAGTTCCACAAAAGCCGCTCGCTGATCTTTGCCCACCTGCTCAATGGTTCCGGAAACCTCATGCCCCAGTCGCGAGGGAGACTGAAAGGGAGTGGTCCCTTCCACCGCCTTGAGGTCCGTGTGGCACACCCCGCAGGCCGCCACCCGGATCAGGACATCGCCGTCGCCGATGGACGGCATTTCCATCTCTTCGATCTGCAGCGGTTTCCTTGCCTCGTATAGTACTGCAGCTTTCATCTTGACCTCCTAAGATCTGATAAAGTGTCCTTGTGTTAACTCCCAATACATCCATATCGTGTTCTTTTCGAGTGTCCTTCCAATCATCAAACTTCTCCATGGCGTTCTATAATCCCAATAGCTTCTTGTAACGCTCTACGTCAATGGCCTTTTTCACCAGACCTTCTTCGTTCTTGAGGATCGGTTTAGCGACCCGCTCCGTGGATGTCTTTGGAAGGCTCTCTCGAAATTGAATAAACCGCGGCAACTTGAAATTTGCCAGACGATCCTTGCACCAATCAATGACCTCTTCTGCCCTAATAGATTGCCCTTGCCTGAGAACGATACAGGCCATCACTTCATCTTCCCCGAGTTCAGCAGGGACAGCGATGACGGCAGATTCCAAAACCCTTGGGTTCTCGTTTAAGACTGCCTCGACCTCAGTGGCAGAGATATTTTCTCCGCCTTTTCGGATGATGTCTTTTTTACGGTCCACAAAGTGAAAATATCCATCGTTGTCCTGATAACCGTGATCACCGGTATAAAACCAACCATCGCGAATGGCCTCCTGAGTTTTTTGAGAATCCTTGTAGTAACCCTTCATCATCACGGGACTTCGAACCAATATTTCGCCCACCGCACCGGTAGGGAGGTCTTGGCCGTAGTCATCAACGACCTTCATTTCAGCAAAAGGCATCAGGTTCGGATGCTTTGCCGGCAGACCTATGCTCTTCATTTTGATGACTCCGCCTATGGGATTTTGGGAGACGGCAGGGACTTCCGTCATCCCATAGGCATCAATGACGTTCGGGATTTTAAATCTCTCGGTAAAGGCTCTATAGACAGCGGGGCTTATGCCCGCACCGATTGCGACTCGTAATGTGTGTTCGGGCCGGAACTCCTCCTGGGGACGAGCGCACAAGACCGTACCGATAGTCCCAACAAAATTGAATTCGGTTGCTCCGTATTGGACCGCCTGTGACCAAAATTCGCTCGCACTAAACCTACGAATTAGAATTAAACTTGCCTCAGCGGCGATGGCCCCCCAGGTACAGTAAAATTGTGCGTTCATATGGAAAAGGGGGAGGATGGCCATGATTCGGTCGTTTGAATCAATTTGGGCTCGTATTACGAAGGCCTCACCCGCTAGTATCGACGTTCTTTGGACATGCAAAACTCCTTTGGGAAACCCAGTGGTCCCGGAAGTATAAATCACACATGCGAGATCTCCCCCCTTTAGATCAAACTCCCTCAACCCATTGGGCATGTTACTGCATAGGCTTTTGAAAGAGCTAACCCCTTGGGGTAATTGATTCGCTTCCGCGCCAACGCAAGAGATCCACTTGAGATGAGGGCAGTCCTTTTGAATCCCTAGGGCAACTTCGAGATGCTCCTTGGAGGCTATGAGCCCCACCGCCTCGCAGTGGTTTACAACATACTGGGCCTCGTTTGCTTTGAAATGAATATTGACGGGTACAGAGACACCGCCAATTTTGTTCAGACCAAACCAGCAATATAGAAAATCAGGAATATTTGGGAGAATCAGGCAAACTCGATCACCCTTCTTAATACCCAGATCACGTAAAGCGTTGGCGGCTTGGTTGACTCTTAGATCAAACTCCCCGTAGCTGATCACCTCATCATCGTGATAAAGAAAGACCTTTGACGGGTTTTTTCGAACCTTGCCCTCCCAGTAGGTTCTCAGATTGTTTCCATTCGCAGTCGGGTCACCCATTGGAAGGTGAGGCTATGTCATCCTACGGATAGATTCAATCTCGTTTTGACTCGATGGTTCCCAGAGTTGTTACATTCAACGGTAGTCAAGTCGCGGCCTAGGCCAATCCAGCCCATATTGGCCTTCCCCGCAAAGCCCAGTGGCCTGAATATTGGCCCCAAAATGCCTGTGGTATATTCTCTCAGCCATACCCCTCGGGCAGGGGTTTGTCTGAATATTTGTGGATCGAAATCACCAAGGCTGGCACGATAAGGTGGCAGAAACCCTGGTGGTTTTTAAAGATTAAGACAAACCTTTTCAGACCCAATCATTCCCCATTTTTTTCCTATTGGCCCGCATCTCGACTAGCCTTAGGAGCCAAAACAACATTGACCTGAGCCTTAAACCATTATATTTTTCGTTCTCTGACTCTAAGTGGAAAAAAATCAGTGCCTGACAAACACAAGGTAACCATCCAGGTTAATGAAGTAACCCACTCGCATGATGTCGAGCCGCGTCTTCTATTGGTTCACTACATCCGCGATGTCATCGGTCTCACGGGGACCCATGTGGGGTGCGAGACCAGTGTGTGCGGTGCCTGTACGGTAATGTTAAACGGCATGGCGGTAAAGTCCTGCACCGTTCTTGCTGTCCAGGCGAATGGGGAAAAGGTGCTGACCATAGAAGGACTCGCCCAGGGAGGTGAACTCCATCCGATTCAAAAAGGCTTTTGGGAGTGCCATGGGCTCCAATGCGGATTTTGCACCCCAGGGATGATACTCAGCGCCTACCAACTGCTTGAGCGCAATCCACAGCCCACGGAGGAACAGATCCGCCGTGGTTTCGAGGGGAATCTCTGCCGATGTACAGGCTATCAGCATATAGTGGACTCAGTCCAATACGCGGCCAGAGAAATGCGGGCTAGGAGCTAAAGGATGCCGGTCAGCAAACTAGTCGGTGCCAGGGTGAAGCGGCGCGAAGACCCTAGATTGATGCGTGGACTTGCCCACTACGTGGATGATGTTCGGTTACCCGAAACTCTAACCGTTACAATTTTACGTAGCCCGTACGCCCATGCAAAGATCAAGGGTATTCACACCCAAGAGGCATTGAGGCACCCTGGTATCGTAGCAGTGATCACCGGAGAGGAGATCCACGACAAGGTCGGGACGGTTCCGGTCGCCGCTAAAAACCCCACCCTGAGGGTTCCGCCGCACCATGTCCTAGCCGTAGAAAAGGTCTGTTTCGTTGGCGAGGGCGTCGTTGCCGTTGTGGCCGAGGACCGATATACGGCACAGGATGGCATGGATTTGATCCAGGTCGACTACGATCCACTCCCTGTTGTTACCGATGCAGAGAAGGCGTTGACCCCGGCCAGCCCAGTCATCCACTCACAGTGGCCAGATAACGTCGCTTTTCGATGGGGGCAAAAGCAAGGAAATATCGACAAGGCCTTCAAGGATGCCTATAGAATCGTGCACCAACGCATCGTCCACCAGCGCCTTGCACCCATCGCTTTGGAACCGCGAGGCGTCTTGGCCCAATATCAACCGGGCAACGACGAACTCACGGTTTGGTCTTCCACACAGATTCCCCATCTCCTCAAAACCCAATTGTCCCTGATGTTGCGTGTGCCTGAGC
>Ga0114947_10000435_pt1 | contig 14066 bp, 13 predicted proteins | sample CR02metaG_FD_99656 | JGI IMG/M metagenome (GOLD analysis project Ga0114947, IMG submission 99656) | Deep subsurface microbial communities from Mariana Trench to uncover new lineages of life (NeLLi) - CR02 metaG | ecosystem: Environmental > Aquatic > Marine > Ocean trench > Sediment ...
CGTTGACGCCATGATCGCCGGGGGCGGTATCGATGCCCTGGTGGTCAGCCTTCCGCGCCGCTGCCTCGGTCCGGCGGTCCTGGCGGGGCTGGAGGCCGGTCTGCCGGTTCTATCGGAAAAGCCCATGGCCATGACGCTCGGCGGGGCGCGACGGCTGGCCGAGGCCGCCGAGCGGTCCGATCAGCCTTACGCGGTCGGTTTCATGAAACGGCATGATCCCGGCGTGACCCTGTTTCGCCAGAGATTAAATGAATGGATCAAAAGCAACCAGGCGGGCGCCATCGAGCATGTAATCGCCAGGGATTTCTGCGGCGGCTACGCCTGCGAAATTCCGTCCCACGTCAGAACCACCGAAAAAGCCGCCGAGCGTTACCCGGAATGGCCCGCGCTTGCCGATGGAATCGATGTCCGCTGGCGGGACAGCTACGACCGCACCATGAACGTCATGCTGCACGATATCAATCTGCTGCGTTTGCTGTTCGGTGACAAATTGGAGCCCCTGTCGTTCCGAATTTCGCCGCAAAATACGCAAACCGCCGTTCTCGCGGCGCCAACCCACGACGTGGTGCTTCACATGGGGCGTTCGGAAATGGGGGTATGGGATCAGACGATCGAGGTCTATTTCGAACGGGGCCGCCTGAAGCTCATATTGCCCTCGCCCGTTGATCGCCGGAAAAATGCTGTTATGGAAGAGACCGTCGCCGGGGAAACCACTGTTTCGAGTCCGCCGGAAGATTCTCCATGGGCGTTTTTCGAGCAAGCGGAAGCCTTTCTCGACCACGTTAGGAACAGGAACCTCCGGCAAATATCCGATGGCCGCGACTGCCTTCGGGACATGGAGATCGCGGACAGGCTGTGGAGGTTGATCGATTGCCCAACGGCGAAACCATAACCCTGTTCGAGGAACGGCATGCCTGCCGCCTCTGTGGATCGACGGGCCTGGAGGTGGTGGTCCCGCTGGCGCCACTGGCCATCATGTCGCCCAATGTGGGAAATTCGGAGGCTGCGGCGAACGTTTCGGCCCGGGCCGACGTCATACAGTGCGGCGCTTGCGGCTTCCTCCAACTCCCCGTACTCATCAATCCGCGATTTCAGTATGCCAACTTCCGATACAAAACCAGTATCTCGCTGGGACTGCGCGAGCATTTCGAGCGGTTGATGCGCGGACTGGAACGAGACGGCGAAATCCAATCCGGCTCGTTCGTTTTTGAGGTCGGCAGCAATGATGGAACCTTGCTCGAATTTCCAAAGTCCATGGGCGCGCGGGTTCTCGGCATTGATCCGGCCGTCGATATCGCCCGAGAGGCCACAAGTAAAGGCATCCCGACCATTGCCGGATTTTTCGACCAAACGCGCGGCGAACGCATTCGCGCCGAGCATGGCGAGGCGGACTTGGTCATTTCCAACAACACCATTGCCAACTTGGATGATCTAACCGATATCTTCCAGGGCCTGCGGCAAGTCATCGCCAAGGATGGACTTCTTGTTATCGAGACACAGTATGCCCTGGACGTATTCGAAAAGTACCTGCTCGACGTCATCTACCACGAGCATGTTTCCTATTTCGCCGTCAAGCCCATGGCTCGGTTTCTCGAACGCCTGGATTTCGAACTGATCGGCGCGGAACGCATCCCGCCGAAGGGCGGGTCGATACGTTTTCTGGCCCAGCCTGCCGACGGACACCGTCCGGTTCACGGGTCGGTCGATCAACTGATCGCGTTGGAAACCCGGAACGGCCTTTATGACGGCAGGTTATTCTCCGGCTTCAACGACCATATCCAGACCCTTGGCGATCAACTGCGCAAACGAATGAAGCGCGTGAGGGAAGAAACCGGACGATGCTATGCCTACGGCGCGTCGGTCGGTTGTTCGGCGCTTATCCATTACTTCGGACTGGCGCCGCTGATCGATGCGGTATTTGACGACACCCCCCTGTCGGCCCAACTCATGACCGGCGACGGCCCCCTACCGGTTCGCCCCGGCGCCGAACTCGCCGACGAAACCCCGAGCGAGGTCGCGGTATTGGCCTGGCGTTACATCGATGCCATCGCCAAGGGAAACGACGCCTTTCTCAAGAAAGGCGGGCGCTTTTACCGAGTATTACCGACCCTTTCCGATTACCCACCCTGACCCCATCCCCAGATCGTTCTTTTGAGAGTAGTGACACAAGCAATGACATCTTCGATCAATGACCTGACCATCGTTGCCGACATTGGCGCCCGCTATGGCATCCACCCTAGTTGGAACGACTTTCAGGCCCCCCTTCGATATATCGCATTCGAACCCGATAGCGAGGAAGCCGCCCGTCTGCGCACCCTCTATGACCAAACCCGCTGGTTCCAGTATGAGGTCATGGAGACGGCGTTGGATCGCGAGAGCGGCGAGCGCGATTTTCACCTCCTGAAGCACCGCGGCCTGAGTTCCTTCCTTAAACCCGATCTGAATTCCGAGTGCTTTCGCCACTTGAAGCCGGGCCAAGCGGAGATCGAGAAGGTCATCCGCATCAAAACCGAACGTCTTGACGATGTCTTTGGGCGGATCGGCCTGACGCCGGACTTTTTGAAGGTCGATACGGAAGGAACCGAACAGGATGTGATCGAGGGGGCCTCGAAACTGCTGGAGGCAGGTATTTTGGGGGTTCGCAGCAGTTGCAACTTCCAGCCATGCTTTATCGGCCAGAAATTGTTTTCCCAATCCCATGACTATCTCCTGGAGCGGAGCTTTTTCCTGCTCAACCTGGATTACAAGGGCTTCGGCTATCCCCGCCTTGGCCTGTTCCGCAAACCCGACCCCATCGAAAACGAAGATTTCCGATACGGCATCTTGGTCGCCGCCGATGCCGTTTGGACCTTGCGCCCCGAGGTTATTCGGGATCGCTATGGAACCGGCGAGGAAGGGGTGACGAAGGTTCTCAAGTTGGCCTATTTCTGCATGTTGAACAACGCGCCGGACTACGGCGTCGATTTGTTGCGCGAAACTTTTTCGGGGCAAAGCGCGACCGACGGCATTCAAGATACCCGCCTTTACAAAACCCTTCGCCTCCACGCCGCCCGGTTCCTTGGGCGCTGGCGCACCGTCCCCGACGACCAATGGGACAAGGCCCGGGGCCTTTTCCAGGAGATTTTCGGCCAGGAACTCCAAGGCGGCAGTGAGTTTTACCCCCAGGTCGCGCAAATGACCAGCGAACTAAAGCCGTAGGATATAGTTCATGGAAATTTCGGGTTTCACGCGAACCTCCGATGCCGTCTTCGAATCGTCGGCGAACCCGGTAACCGTCGATCAAAATCAAATCGCCAAGCTGGTCCTCGCCGCCAAACAGGCGGAGAACGGCCGGGCGCGATTGATCCTGCATCCCAGCAGAACCGACAGCCTGCACGAAATGGTCATCGCCCTCCCGCCGCGCAGCTTTGACCACCCGCACATCAATGATCGGTCTGGGAAATCCTTTCTGGCACTATCGGGGGACTTCTGCGTCGTCACGTTTCACGATGACGGCGAGATCGAAAATGCCATAATACTCTCCGCCAAGGGCCATATCGGCGCCAAAATGGTTCGCCTGGGGAAGCCCACCTGGCACACGATTATTCCACTCGACAGGGATTGCGTCTTCCTTGAAACCATCCTCGGACCCTTTACCGGCAATCGGTTTTTGCCAACCTGCCCCAACCCCTCCGAGGAGGCCTTCCGACTCTTTGCCGACCGGGCCAGGAAGTTCGCGCTGGAGAAATACCGGGAAATCAAGGGGTCATAGGTATTCCCGCCCGCCAAATCCCGGCTTGCCCGTTCCCTCAAACGGGGGCTCAATTTTGCCCGAATACCCGTCGATACACTTCGAGGTCTCGCTCGGCCCGCCCGAGGTTTTCGGGAGAGCCCATATCACGTAGATAGAGAACCCTCTGATAGGCCTGAATTCGGCCGAGAAACGCTGGGAGGACTTCCGTGCTTAGGTCAATGACCGGCTTGCCGAGTCCGACCATGAAGTCGATGACTTTTTGGCTGAACAAATAAACGGCGCCGTTTGCTGTGTTGCCGGGAGGGTTCTCGGCCTTTTCATGGATTCTCCGGACAATGCCCTGGTCGTCCAACTCCAAAACCCCACAGGTTTTCGGGGAGTCGGTGGTGAACGATATCATGGTGATTTCTATACCCGCCCTTCGATTTTCGTGATGATCCCGAAAGGCCACGAAATCGAAACAAGTCAGATTGTCTGCATGGGCAACCAAGAAGGACTCCCCGGCCACAAAATCCCTGTTTTGAAGAACCGTACCCCCCGTCCCTAGCAGATCGGTTTCATGAACCAGGACAACCCGATCACGCCATCGGCTCCGGTTAACGAATTCGACAACCGCTTCGTGCAAATGATGGGTGTTGACGAGAACCTGCTCGACGCCCTGGCTGAAGAGCATCTCCAGCCAGAAATCCAACAGTGGGCGCCCATTGATCGGAACCAGACACTTGGGAACCGTGTCCGTGATGGGCCGCAACCGCGTTCCAAGACCGGCGGCGAGGAGGATGGCTTTCACAGGTGTAGCTCCGCGACCAACTCTTCGCGGGTCAGGGGCGTGTTGCCGACGCGGCTAACCTGACAGGCGGCGGCGATCGACCCCAGGAAGGCGGCCCGCCAAATATCGGCGCCCACGGCCAGAGCCAATGACGCCGTCGTTAGCAGCGAGTCGCCGGCTCCCGAAACATCCATCGCCTGCCTGTTGAAGGCGGGCAGTCGGTCGGTCGTGATCTCGGCATCGTCCGTGGACGAGGCCTGGATGATTAGACCCTCCCGCCCCAGCGTGATGAGGACATTTTGAGCCTCCGCCCGTTCTTGCAGTTGGTGGGCGACAACGGCCAGCCCCGAGTTCGAGTCCCGTATGGACAGGCGCGCCTCGTATTCCGTCGGTGTTACGATCTGCATTCCCTTGAAACGGGAAATGTCTCCCATCTGCGACGAAGCTTGACTATCTGCCGCCATTATCACGCCCAATTCCTGGCATCGCGCACGGACAGCATCGACCAACGGCTGGGGTAGCGCGCCGTAATTGAAGTCGGAGAAAATGACAAGGTCGGCGTCATCAATCGCCGATAAAACCTGCCGAATTTGTTGGCCGATCAATTCGGCGCTGATCTCGTGTTGGCGCAGATGATTGACCCGCAACAAGGTCTTGCCACTCGCCCGGAACCTTTGCTTCCAGGTGGTGGGCCGGGTTTCGTCGGTCAACAGGTTGACCTCGACACGGTAGCCTTCCAGGCTTTGCTCCGCAAAAGCCCTCATTTTGTCGTTGCCCGCCACCGAATAAAGACGGACATTGGCTCCCAACATCCGCGCGTGGGCGGCCACAATCCCGGCGCCGCCAACAAAATTATCGCTCTTGATCGGGGTAACGACGATGGTTGGATCCTCCTGGGACATGCCCAGAGGATCGCACGTGACGTACTCATCGACGATTAAATCACCCAGCACGATGACGCTCAGGTCGGAAAATCGGGAAACCACGTCCTCGAGATCCCGCGCGTCGAATCCGTGCCTTTGGAGAAACCCATCCGGTTTCCTTATGGTTGAGAAGTTGACTTCCATGATGTCCCGCTGCAGTAAGTCCATGGACGAAAATCGCACCTCGCCCGAACTGAACAGCAGTTTTCCACCGTAGGCGTCTACGGCCTCTTTCTCCACGTTCCAGGAGTCGGCGAACTCCTTCCCCTTGACCACCACATGGGGTTTCAGCTCCGCGATAAAGGCCTCGAGCGGGGGGGCGAGAAGGAAGGCAAAATCCACCAGTCCGATGGAGCGAATGCTCTCAAGCCTCAGGTCTTGGGGAACCAAGGTGTTGCCGCTCCCATCGGCGTTTACACCCACGACGAGAATATCCCCGCATTCGGCGGCAAAATTCAAGAGGCGAAAGTGACCCGGATGGACGACATTGAAATTTCCGCTGAGGAAGACAACCCGCGAATCGGGTTCACGAAGCTCCGCGATCTGTCGAATAACATCCGCGATGAGAGGATTGGGTTTCACCATGGCCTGTCGGTTTATCCGTTCATAAATGCCGCTAGAATCGAAAATACGCCAGATTTGAGGTTTGGGGCGGCATTTCTATAATTTGATAAGGCAACGTCCGCTGATCGTACCATCGCGCATTCCTTTTATGGCTTCGTTAATATGATCGATATCAAACGTGTGGGTAATCAGTTCCTTCAATTTCAGTCTGCCCCCGGCGTAGAGGCGCTGATAGCGCGGGATATCCTCGTGGGGGACGGCCTCGCCGCCATGTGAGCCGCTAAGCTCCTTCCCGAAATGCAAGGGCAGCGAAGGGATGGTGATGTCGTTACCTTTCTTCGGAACTCCGACCAAAATCGTCCGCCCCCGGGCAGAGGTCAGAGCGTATCCCGTGGCGATGACCCCGGGATCGCCCGTGTTGTCGATAAACACATCGAGCGGTGCTTCGCCGAGTATTTCCCTTATCGCCGCCGCCGCATCGGACTTTCGCGCGTTAATTCCGTGGCTCGCCCCCATTTGCCGCGCCATCTTCAGTTTTTCGTCGTACAGGTCAACGGCGATGACCGGATAGGCCGATACCATCGCCGCCGCCTGAACCAGGCTCAGTCCGACGCCGCCAGCGCCGAAAACCACCACCGACTCGCCGATTTTGACGCGCGCGTTATTGACGACGACACCGAAGCCGGTTGTCACGGCGCATCCAAACAGAGCGGCAACGTCCATATCGCTACCGTCCGGAATAGCCGTCATGCGGTTTTCCGAAACCACGGCATACTCGTTAAAGGTCGTGACCCATCCGGCGTTGATGGTTTGGTCTCCAAGCCGATATGTCGGCGGCTGGGATTCGATGCCCAGCCCCGGCCGCCAATGGAGAACCACCTTGTTTCCGGGTTGAACATGGCGAATGCCGGGACCGGTCGCGATGACTTCGCCCGAACCCTCGTGACCCAGGAGGTGGGGGAGAAAACGGTCCTCTCCTTTCACGCCGTCGATTTCACCCAGTTGCGAACCACAGATCCCGCTGAAATGGACTTTCACTAAAACCTGTCCGACGTCGAGGGTTTGGGGAATCTCGATGCGCTCGATAGCCAAAGGCTCCTTTTGCCGCACCAGCACGGCCGCCTTCATGGTCTTGGGATGGGCCTCCATGGTCGAATCATGTCCTCATTCGAAATAGATAAACGAGTAATCGCCGCTATAGCCCGAGATATCAAACCACCAGCGCCATTCCTCGGGAGTGTTGAAGGCTTCGCAGGTTACCTGCCAGTAAAGCAGATTGGTTTTCTCCTCTTCGGTCCGGTAGGATTCGACGCAAAGGTACTTGTTCTTCCGACTCACGCGCTCCATCTCGCTCAAGGCCTTGTGCAGGTCGTGGCAGTGGAGATTGTGTAGCGTGTTGATGGATATGACGAGATCGAAGCTGTCGTCGTCATACGGCAGGCAGTTCGCCGATCCGACCCGCAGGCGGTCCCGAATTTCTTCCTTGGCGTTTGCGATGGCGTACTCCGAAATGTCGATGCCGAACGGCTCGACGCCCGGAACAACCTGGGTAAAGTCATATATGAGAAATCCTTTCCCGCAACCGACATCTAAAACGCGATCCCCCGGCTTAATGCCGTAATGGTCCACCATGGCCGCCGCGACCTTGGCCCAACGGCCATCATAGGAGTAGCCGCCGTAATTAATCCGCCGGTCGCCATCCCAATAATCATACCCCCATTGCTTCGCCAGTTTCGCGGCCAGGGGCTTGGGGAAGTCCGGGTCGTTCACCCGAGCCAGATAATCCCTCTTCGTACTATTGTGAATTGCCGAAAGAAAATCGATGTATTCCATGCCTACCTTGCCATTCGTCGTGCAGGATCGCCCCGAATCAGAGGCGATAGGTATCCCTGATATCATGTAGAGCGCCCCGAGCCGTCGCGAGATGCGTGTCCTTGTAAAGCGCCTCGTCCAGTTCGGGATTGGCAAATTTTTGCCGAGCAACCCACTCCGGGACGAAGGCGTTCAACAGAATACAGCACCATTTCAACCCGAACATGGGGCGTAGCATTCGGGCCCGTCGTTTTTGAAAATCCCTATCCATAACATGCTCGGTTGCCGCCAAAAGAAATCGCTCATACCACCGCTCGGCCACCGGAACTCGCGGCTGAAAAAAGAAATCCGCCGCCATTTTCGCCGGGTCATCCCAACCGGCATATTCGAAATCGATAAAGACAATGGAGCCATCAGGACGGCGCAAAGCGTTGTGAAACCCGAAATCTGACGGCGATAGGCAGCGATCACTTTCGGAAAGATTCTCATCCAGGGAGAGCCTTAGAGATCCGGCCTCCTCCACGATGCGGTCCCTGATCCGTGACCAACAATCCGATATGTCATGGCAGAGCCCACGGACCGCCCGCGCCGTATCGCCGTCTTCGCCTGGCCCGTTTCCACTGGTGGCTTTGGTCAGCCGCCCAAGCCGGAAGTCGAGCACCTTGAAGTGTCCATCCAAACTGAAACAAGCCTCGGAAGCGGTCGGCAGGTGAACGGCGGCCCCACAATGAGCCTTTGCGTTCAGGAGCCGTATAAAATTTATGGCGCTCATCACCTCGGTTTCGCCGATTTCATCAGGCGTGATCCCACGCCCCTCGATGTAATCATAAAGCGCAACCCCATGATCCCGATCCCACGCGATTGGTCTGGGAATGCAACATGGGGCAACGTCCGAGGCGTAGGTCGAAAAGGACCACTCGGCGTCGAGGCGATCTCGATCGTCTGCCGGGCTTGAAAAATACCACTTCACGACCATTCGACCGGCGTCGGTTTCGAGGAAATACACCAGATTGTTTCCACCCGCGTCGCACCTCGTCATTCGCGAGAAACTTCCGGAAATGCCGAGTTGCTTGAGAAGTTGCGCGACGATCTTCCGCTTTGACGCCATGATCATCCGCCCAAGCCTCGGCGCTCCATCACGGTGATGTGGGAACGAATATCCTTCCAGTGGACAATGGACTGAATTCCCGGCAAGGGAGCATGATACCGGTCGGGATCAAACAGTATCCTCCGGGTGCCGTCGGGAAATCCGGGCGCGGTGAGAATCTCCGGCAAGTCATCGACGAAAACATCACATTCCAAAGCTCCTACCCGGGATATCTTTTCATCTTTACCTTCGTAGAAAGAAATATTATCGCGACAGATCAGCGCCCCCCCTTCATCGACAAGGGTGGACTCGATCCAAGCTTCGGCAGCCTGGTGTAGGTCATATCTCGGCCCCGCGAACGGATACCGCGTTTTGTGGCTGATGATATAGACGGTTATGGCGCTATCGCGCGCGTGGCGCAGGAACTCGACGACGCCGGGAAAGGCGCTCGCATCGGCCATGCGCTTGCCGTAGACATAACCCTGCAATTCGGTCCAGGCATCTTCGTTTCCGGTTCGGCGCATATGATCGCGTATCGCGACCTTTGAGGCGGGGACGGCCGGGTCGATTAATCCGTGATCGACGGCGACCATGTGGAAAACGTGATCGTAGCTGACAATTGTATTGTCGAAATCCAAGCCTATCCGCATGGTTCCCACGTTAGTCCCTTTGGCCACCCAGAATTTCCGAAACCGTACCGGCAACATTCCCGGCGGTCAGGCCGAATTTTTCGCGCGCGTAGTCCTGTGTCCCGACCTCGTGCATGAACAGGTCTTCGACCCCGAAGTTAATTAACCGACCGGGGCAGTCGGCTTGCGCTGCCCACCATTCGGCGATAGCGCCATAAAGCCCACCGATCTTGCTATGCTCCTCGGCGATGGCGATCAAGGGAAAGCGCTCGAACAGTTGCCTGAGGCGATGGCTGTCGAGCGGCTTCACGGTATGGAAGTTCTCGACCCGGGCTGATATTCCCGCAGCGTCAAGGTCGGAAGCCGCCGCCAGCAATACCGGCATGATGGTTCCCGTACCGATAAGGCAAACGTCGGCACCGTCTCTCAGGGTTAAAGCCTTTCCAAGTTCGAACGGGGGTTCCCCGTCATGCAAAACAGGCTCGCCCTTTTTACCTATCCTAATGTAGACGGGTCGGTCCTGTTCTAGGGCGGCGCGCAGTCCAAGGCGCAACTCAACCGAGTCCGCCGGGCAAAAAACCGTCATGTTGGGCAATACCCTCAGGAGGGCAATATCCTCGCAGGAATGATGAGTCGGGCCAAGTTGGGCGTAGGACAGTCCGGCCCCCATACCGACGATGATCACGGGGGCTTCGTGATAACAAACATCGACCCGAATCTGTTCCAAGCACCGAGTCGTGGTAAAGGGGGTTATGGTGTAAACCACCGGACGATAGCCGGACATGGCCATGCCCGCCGCCATGCCCATCATGTTGGCTTCGGCGATTCCGCAATTGAAAAAGCGCCCCGGAACCGCTTCCTTGTACCGATCGAACAGGCGGTTCCCGATATCGCTCGACATGAGAACGACACGAGGGTCGCTCTGGCTGAGCTTGGTGATTTCATCAGCGAATGCGTTTCTCATTCACCCACCCCCAATTCACGGCGCGCCGCCGTGACTTCCTCGGCGGTCGGAATTCGGTAGTGCCAATTATTATCATCTTCCATGAACGAAACACCCTTGCCCTTGACCGTATGGGCGATGATAGCCACCGGCCTTTCCGATCCGTCGGGCAGATTGTCAAAGACTCTAATCAACTCTTCCATGTCGTGTCCGTCCACTTCGCGGGTGCTCCAACCGAAAGCACGCCACTTGTCGGCCAAGGGGGCCAGGGCGAGGATTTCCCGGCTCCGGCCCGTTGCCTGCCATTTGTTGAAGTCCACAACAACTGCGAGATTTTGAAGCTTCTGGGCGCTGGCGAACATGGCGGCTTCCCAGATAGAGCCTTCATTGCACTCTCCATCGCCGAGCAATACCACCGTTTTGAACTTGGACTGGTTAAGACGGCCCGAAAGCGCCATTCCGAGACCGATGGGCAGGCCGTGCCCCAAGGATCCCGTCGCCGCCTCGATACCCGGAAGATGGCTGGGGGAGGGAGGGTGCTCGCCGAACCGGCCACCGGCTCCATGGTCGTCGTCGATCAGATCCTGGTGCGGGAAGAACCCTTTGAGCGCCAGGGTTTGATAGAGCGCGGGCGCTCCGTGCCCCTTACTCAGAATGAATCGGTCGCGGTCGGCGCGGGCCGGGTCTTTCGAGTCGATGTCCAGGGCGTGAAAATAAAGCGCGGTCAGAATATCGACGCAGGAAAGGCAGGATCCCAGATGAGGCATCTTTTTCAAATGCGATAGTTCGACGATCCGCGCCCTGAGCGTTCGCGATATCTTTTCCAGGTTTTCGAAGTTAGACATCATCACACAAAACCAAGTTTATTTTTCCGGTGCCCAGGCATGGGACTCCTCCGTGATTTAAACTCTGGCGTTTCACGGGCGGTGAACATAGTCGAACGGTTGATCCTTCAAGACCCCGAGATTGTCCTCGACCCAAGCGATGCAGGCATCCAATCCCTGGTCTAGAGTGATTTCGTCCCGCCAGTCCAGTTCGGCGCGGATCTTGCCGCTGTCCAGGAGATAGGCTGAGTCCTTCCCCAACCTGTCCTCCGACACTTGGACCGATTCTTCGAACGAGGCACCCATTTTCTCGCAGATACTCTCGACGAGCTGGCGAATGGAGACGATCTCGTTTGTCGAAATATGATAGGTAGCGCCAAGCTTCCCTTCCGACATGACCTTCCATGTCGCCTTTGAGACGTCCCGGATATGTATGAAGGATCGACGCGACACCCCACCGCCATGGAGGCTCAACGTTTTTCCAAGCTTCAAGAAAAGGATTGTGCGCGGGATTATGCGGTACAGTAGTTGGCCCGGCCCATAGACGTTGGCCGCCCGGGTAAATACAACGGGAAAATCGTAGGCATCGAAAAAGGTACGGAGGCTCATGTCAGCCGCGGCGCGGGATACGGCGTAGGGCGTGCTCGGGTTGAAGGGTGCGTCTTCCGCGACGAACCCTTCGGTGCCGCCATAGACCTCTGGCGTCGTTATGTGGACGTAGCGTTCAAGGAAATCGAACCCGCGTAGCCGGTTATGCAGTTTCACGTTCGAGACCACGTTAGTCATAAACCAATCCTCAGGGGTCTCCCAACTCTGCCCAACCATGCTCTGGGCAGCGAAATTAACAAAATACCGCGGTTTTTCCTTGGCCACCAAGGCAATGATTTTATCGATATCCTTATTCAAGTCGTATGGGAAAAACCGGAACCCCGTTTCCCGGCCATCCCACCGATAGGGAAGGAACGCATGGTGAGGCTCTGTCGAGCGGCTCATGCCCAACACCTCCGCGCCACGCTCCAGAGCATAGGCCGAGAAACTTGCACCAGAAAAGGAATTACTGCCGAGCACGGCAATCTTTAGGGCGTCGCTCATCGCGCTTTCCTTTGGGGACGAGTTCCCGAAACTTCCGTTCCAGGCCTCAAAGAACAGTCTCGCGCATCCATTTCAGGTTATGAAAACGCGGCTCATCGCGGAGCCTCCCCGCGCTGTAGGCTGCGATGATTTCACGAATCGCCGCATGAACCGACTTCCGAGGCTTGAACCCAGTCGCCACCAGCTTATCCGAATTGACCCAGTAGGACCGGGGGTCGTCCGATTCTGTCACCGTAATCTTGGCCGCGACCTCGCTCGTCACCATCTCGGCGATCTCCAGGATGGAGATGTTCTCGAAGCCGGCGTTGTATATACCTGTAATCTCCGGGTGATCGAGAAAATGGAGGTAAACGTCCGTAATGTCGTCCATATGAATATTGGGGCGGATCTGCTTGCCGCCGAATACGGTAATCTCGCCATTGGTCAATGCCTGCATGGTCAGCATATTCACCGAGACATCGAGGCGCATTCGCGGAGAAAGGCCGCACACCGTTGCCGGTCGCACGATCTGTACGCTCATCCGGTCGCTGTAGGACAGCAATACCCGCTCGGCGACCATCTTGGTCTTGTTGTATTCGGAGATCGGATTCAACTCCAGATCCTCCGTCACCTGTTCCTCTTTCTTAACGCCGTATACGCTTCCCGACGAAGCATAGATGAATTGCCGAACACCGTGGCGCACGGCGCGGTCCGCGAGACGCATGGAGGCCAAGACGCTGACTTCCCAGGTCAACTTGGGATCAAGATCGCCGCAGGGGTCATTGGCGACCGACGCGAGGTGAATGACCGCTTCGACATCTTCGAAGTCAATCCGTTCGGGTTCAAGAATGCTGATCCGCTCAACCAAGAGGTCGGGGTGGGGCTGGAGGAAATCACCGAACCACATGGTATCTACAACATGAACCCGATGGTCCAGCGCCAAGAGCTTGGGGACCAGAACGGTTCCCTTGTAGCCGCAACCACCCGTCACGAGAATTCTCATTTGTTTCCCAATTTTCCCCTTGTCACACGAATAAACGAGCCCCGTTATCGAGGCGTTGACACCTTAACCGTTGCAGAACAGAGAGACTACTGTTCTGATCCTGGCGGCATGGAACAGTCAGCGATGGGCAGATGCGTGACCAGTTGTCGTTCCTCAAAACCTCGTCGGCCGCGGAAAACCTGGCATTTCAGCCCACTGCCGGCTACCGTTCGCAGCATGCAAACGATCGTCGTGATCCTCGTCGCCTTCGTCCGCGAGATCGTCCTGAGCCGCGCAACGTTGCAGCTGGAAAACATTGCTCTCCGCCAACAAGTGGCGGTCCTGAAGCGGGAAAGACCACGGCCGTGGTTTCGTCCGCTCGACCGCGTGTTCCGGGTCTTCCTTTCCCGCCTGTGGCCACGCTGGAAGGACGCCCGTGTCATCGTCAAGCCCGAGACGGTCATCGGCTGGCACCGCCAGGGGTTCCGCCTGTTCTGGAAATGGAAATCCTGCCACGGAAAGCCGGGTCGCCCGCGAACCTCGAAGGAAATACGCGAACTCATCCAACGAATGAGCCGCGAGAACCCGTTGTGGGGCGCTCCCCGAATCCACGGCGAGTTATTGAAGCTGGGCATCGATGTCTCGTAGGCGACTGTAACGAGATACATGGTACGGCATCCGAAGCCGCCGTCGCAGACCTGGCGGACGTTCCTCGACAACCACGTGGGC
>Ga0114947_10000436_pt1 | contig 14066 bp, 9 predicted proteins | sample CR02metaG_FD_99656 | JGI IMG/M metagenome (GOLD analysis project Ga0114947, IMG submission 99656) | Deep subsurface microbial communities from Mariana Trench to uncover new lineages of life (NeLLi) - CR02 metaG | ecosystem: Environmental > Aquatic > Marine > Ocean trench > Sediment ...
TGTCCTTCTTCGAAGGTACTGACAAGTTAACTTTTTTATCAATACAAATTCCCTTTAGTGTTGCCCTGTTACGCTACTGCACTTTTCCAACACGCTAAAGCACGTATCCGAAATAATCGATACTGAGCTGCCGATATTAAATGGCGACCGAGATTAAATAAATTGTAGACAGCAGCATGAACAGTTAAGAAACTTTGAGCTTGATGAATTGATTTAAATCTGCGCATACCACGTTCTCGAACCCTGGTCGGTTGATGCGAAAGCTCAGCCCGATTGTTTGCATACTGAGATGTATCGTGAATTGTATTAGGGATCAATTCCCGATGTGCGACGCCATAACTTCTCAATTTATCAGTTACTATTTTCCTGGGTTCGTCTTGATGTTTCTTCAATAACCTTTTAAAGAATCGCTTTGCTGCTGCACCATCCCGGCGTTTCTGAAGATACACATCAACAACCTCACCATCCTGATCAACCGCCCGCCAGAGGTAATGTTGAATGCCACCAATTCGAATAAATACTTCATCAATGAAAAATGTATCACCATATCCTCAATGTTTTCTCTTCAGCCTGGTCGCATATTTCGGGCCAAATCTATTGCACCACAATCGGATCGCCTCGTAAGTGACATTTATCCCTCGCTCGGCTAATAAATCTTCAATATCACGATGACTGAGATTGAATCGATAATAGAGCCATACCGCATGTTGGATGATTACCGATGGAAATCGATATCGTTTGTATATATTTGATTTATTCATTCGGCAATTGTCGCCGAACTTCAGTTAACTTGTCAGTACCCCCGGGGCGGTTTAGACATCCAACCCTGCCGATGGCAACAGCCTGTTTCAATGCTTATTCCCTGCGCAAGATGACGCAAGAGAGAGGGGGGAGGTTCAACTGGAGCGAGTTTGGCTTATTCATACAGGTAAAATCTTCACTTTTAACCCCCCCGGCATTGCCGATGTTGCCACCACCATAGACCTCTGAATCGGTGTTCATCACTTCCCGGTAGAAACCTGCCTGCGGCACGCCGAGGCGATAATGTTCCCTGGGCACAGGCGTCAAATTAAGTACCACAACCACAAAACCGCCATGTTTATCCCTGCGGATATAACTAATGATCGAGTGCGCAGTATCGTTACAATCAATCCATTCAAAACCATGAGGCTCGAAATCAACTTCGTACAGCGCCGGAATTTCACGGTAGAGATGATTCATGTCCCGCATCATCAGTTGCAACCCCCGATGCGGCATAAAATTTGACTGATCCCATGAAAGGGACTCTTCATGATTCCACTCCGGCCATTGGCCGAACTCGGTACCCATGAACTGAAGCTTCTTGCCAGGGTGGGTATACATATAGGCATACAACACTCTTAAATTGGCAAACCGCTGCCAGTCATCCCCCGGCATCTTGCCCGGCATCGAGCCCTTGCCGTGAACTACTTCATCATGCGAAATGGGAAGTACAAAGTTCTCGGTATAGGCATACATCATGGAGAAGGTCAGCTGGTCCTGGTGATAGCCGCGGTGAATCGGTTCATTCTCAAAGTAGCTCAAGCTGTCATTCATCCAGCCCATGTTCCATTTCATCGTGAAGCCAAGCCCACCCAGGTTTGTCGGATGGCTAACCATCGGCCATGAGGTGGACTCCTCGGCCATCGTCACCGCACCGGGATGGCGTTCGTGTACCAGGTGGTTGAACTGTTTCAGGAACTCCACCGCTTCGAGATTTTCGCGGCCACCATATTTATTGGGCATCCACTCACCCGCTTCACGTGAGTAGTCGAGGTATAGCATGGAGGCCACTGCATCCACCCGCAAGCCGTCAATATGAAACTTATCCAGCCAGAACAGTGCCGATGCAATCAGGAAATTACGCACCTCGTTACGGCCAAAATTGAAAATATAAGTCCCCCAATCCTTGTGCTCACCCAGACGCGGGTCCGCGTGTTCATAAAGCGGCGTTCCGTCAAAGCGTCCCAGGCCCTGTGCATCTTTGGGGAAATGGGCCGGCACCCAGTCCAGAAACACACCCATGCCATGCTGATGGCAGTGATCCACAAAATAACGGAAATCATCCGCTGTGCCAAAGCGGCTGGTGGGTGCAAAATAGCCCATTGTCTGGTAGCCCCATGAGCCATCAAACGGATGCTCGGTCACCGGCATCAGTTCAATATGGGTATATCCCATCCACAGACAATACTCCACGAGCAGATGTGCAAGCTCTCGATAGCCCAGGTAATCGCCTCCAGCTTTACGCCAGGAACCCAGATGCACTTCATAAATGCTCATTGGCCTGTCCAGCGCCTGATGCTCGGGCCGGTTGCTCATCCAGCCCGAATCATTCCACCTATATTCATTCGGGTTGTGAACGATACAGGCAGTTTTCGGGCGAACCTCCATCTGTTGAGCATAAGGATCCACCTTATCAAACACATCGCCATTACTGGCACGGACCTCAAGTTTGTAAACCTCGCCCTCACACAGGGCAGGGATAAACAGTTCCCAAATACCGGATGACCCACGTGTGCGCATCTGATGCTCACGTCCATCCCAATGGTTAAAGTTGCCTATAACGCTGACTCTCTCTGCAGCGGGCGCCCAGACCGCAAAGCCGACGCCCCAGACGCCATCCAATTGGCGGATATGCGCACCGAGTATCTTGTATTTTTCAAAATGATTGCCTTCAGCAATCAGGTGTAGATCCAGTTCGCCTAAAATTGGAGGGAAACGATAGACATCTTCCTCCTCCCAGACATGCCCTTCACGATCCTCAATTCGGAATCGGTATTGCGTATCAAATGATCCTTTGGGGAGGCTAACTGCAAAAAGTTCTGTGCCTTCGATCCGGGGCATGGGTTTAGCCCTTCGGCCCGTTTCAAGCAGCCACATCTTCTCGGCGCGGGGCTTGAACGCGCGGATAACAACACCAGCCTTGCTTGCTTTTAAGCCTGTAGCCTGGTGACGCCCGAGATAGGCAAAAGGATCATGCCCCCTGGCTTCGATTACTTCGGTTGCGTTTGATGGTATTATTTTCAAAAATTTTATTTTTTTACGACTATGAATTGAGAGTTAAAGGCTGTTCATCAGGTAATAACCGTGGGTTCACTACACCCGGTAAATTCTTCAAACCTGGAAATGCTCGCACTGATCTCGATGAGGTCACTAAGGGCTGCCTGGGCATCCTCTGCCTGCTTTTCCACGTCATCTTCAAAAGATTCAAAATAGAGTCGCACGGTTGCGCCCTCGGTACCGGTACCGGAAAGACGAAATACAATTCTTGAGCCATCTTCAAAAAGTATACGTAAGCCCTGTCCTTTACTGACTGATCCATCTACGGGGTCGGTATAGGCAAAATCATCACAGGCTTTAACCTGCCGATGCCCAAATTTATTCCCCGGTAGTTTCGCAAAGCACGATCGCAGAAAATTCATCATCTCATCCGCCCGAGCTGCATCCACCCCTTCATAATCATGACGGGAATAGTAATTACGGCCATACAGGGCCCAGTGTTCGGTCACAATCTGCTCAACCGACAGCTTTCGTACTGCAAGTACGTTGAGCCAGAAAAGCACTGCCCATAGGCCATCTTTTTCACGGATGTGATCCGAGCCGGTGCCAAACGACTCCTCGCCGCAAAGCGTTACCTTGCCTGCATCCATCAGGTTGCCGAAAAATTTCCAGCCCGTGGGCGTTTCATAACAGTCGATTCCCAGTCGACTGGCCACACGGTCAACAGCCGCGCTGGTTGGCATCGAGCGCGCCACGCCCGCAATACCATCGGCATATCCCGGCACGAGCCGGGCATTGGCCGCGAGTATCGCCAGCGAATCACTCGGGGTGACAAAAAAACGCTTGCCCAGTATCATGTTACGGTCACCATCACCATCTGATGCGGCGCCAAACTCGGGTGGGTTTTCTTTTCCAGGCGAGTAGCCAAACATCATCTCAACCAGTTCTCTGGCATAAGTCAGGTTCGGATCGGGATGACCGCCTCCAAAATCCTCCCTGGCAATACCATTTATTACCGTGCCGGCTGGCGCTCCCAGCATCGTTTCAATTATTACCCTGGCATAGGGCCCCGTCACCGCATGCATGGCGTCAAACGCAATACGGAAATCACCTGACAGAAGTTCACGGATCGCATCAAAGTCAAAGATCGACTCCATTAACGCCGCATAATCTGCAACAGGATCAATCACTTCAACTTGCATCTCTCCAAGTTGCACGGTTCCAATCTGGTCGAGTGCGATATCATCAACTTCCAGGGTTTTGTATTCGCTGATCTTTTCAGTGCATGCAAAAATCGCCTCGGTAGTCCCTTCAGGAGCCGGGCCGCCATTGCCAATATTGTATTTGATACCGAAATCTTCATCCGGGCCTGCCGGGTTATGGCTGGCAGAGAGGATCAGGCCACCATGGGCTTTATATTTGCGGATCACGCAGGATGCTGCAGGTGTAGAGAGAATACCGCCCTGGCCTACAAGGACTTTGCCAAAGCCATTCGCCGCCGCCATTTTTATGATGGTCTGGGTAGCTTCGCGATTATAGAAACGACCATCACCACCAACAACCAGCGCATTGCCGGAAAAATCACCAATGCTGTTAAATACAGACTGGACAAAATTTTCCAGGTAATGTGGTTGCTGGAATACCTTCACCTTCTTCCGCAGCCCGGAAGTTCCCGGACGCTGCCCCTCAAACGCGGTGGTTGATCGAACGCTGACTGCCATGACCCTTCTATGTCAATATTCAAATTCTTATTGACCGCAAGTATAAAGCAAAAGCATGTACATGACGCCGCCTTCATAATCACCCGACCGATGTTTCCCCGCGTAGCCTCTATGCGATAAATCTGGTAGCCTTGCCGCCATTTGATTCAGTTTAAGCGGGGAAGAATCGATGCAACTAAACCATATAGAACGTAACATCAGTCACCTGACAGCCAATACCGTTGCGTTTGTTCTGGCTGGTGGTAAAGGTTCGAGACTCAAGGCTTTGACCGACTGGCGTGCCAAGCCGGCAGTGCCCTTTGGAGGCAAGTTCCGGATCATCGATTTTCCACTTTCCAACTGTATCAACTCCGGCATTCGCCGCATCTCCGTTGTCACTCAATACAAATCCCACTCATTGCAACGCCATCTACAGCGTGGCTGGAGCTTTCTCTCCGGTCAGTTCGGCGAGTTTCTGGAAGTACTGCCAGCCCAGAAGCGCCAGGGCGAAGGCTGGTATGAAGGTACGGCAGATGCTATTTTTCAGAATCTCGACATCATCCGCGAATACGATCCGACATATATTATTATTCTGGCAGGCGATCACATCTACAAGATGGATTATGGCAAGATGATTGCTGCCCACGTGGCCAGGGATGCGGAAATTACTGTCGGTTGTATTCCAGTATTGCTCGAAGAGGCCAGTGAATTAGGTGTTATGGCCATCGATGACGAAGAGCGCATCGTCGAGTTCACCGAAAAACCGGCCAATCCCAAGTCTATGCCGGGTGATTCTTCCAGGGCGCTCGCCTCGATGGGTATCTATGTCTATACCACTGAATACCTGCGCAAGCGCCTGCTTGAAGATGCCAGGGACGAAACATCCTCCCACGATTTTGGGCGTGATCTGATTCCTCACGCCATTCAACACGCCAACGCGTTTGCATTTCCATTCGTGAATGCCAATACCGGTGCGCCAGGTTACTGGCGTGATATCGGTACAGTCGATGCCTACTGGGAAGCCAATATTAATCTGGCAACTCTCAACCCCGAACTAAACATGTACGATGCTAACTGGCCTATCTGGACTAACCAGGAACAACTGGCACCCGCCAAATTTGTCTTTGATTTTGATGATCGTCGCGGTTATGCAGTGGATTCACTGATCTCGGGGGGGTGTCTGATCTCCGGCTCCATCATTCGTAAATCAGTGCTCTTCTCTAATGTTCGAGTACATTCTTACTCATCTGTAGAAGATAGTGTTGTGCTACCCGATGTGGTCATCGAGCGAAACTGCAAGTTGTCAAAGTGCGTAATTGATAAAGGCAGTATCATTTCAGAGGGAACAGTGATCGGTGAAAACCCTGAAGAAGACGCTAGCCGATTTCATGTCAGTCAAGATGGTGTTGTCCTTGTGACACCTGAAATGCTGGGCCAGGAACTTCATACCGTATAAATTTACTGTTTTTCCGAATAATTTGATTCAAAAAAGAAGATCATGAGTACACCGCTATCAGTCATATTCTACTGGCATATGCATCAACCCTTCTACCGCGAGGCAGAGAGTGGCCGCTATCATATGCCATGGGTCTATCTGCATGCGATGAAGGATTATACCGATATGGCTGTCATCCTTGAGCAGATCCCCGGTGCCCGCGCCGTTATCAACTACGTACCATCCCTGACTGCACAGATTGAAGACTATGCTCTCCAGTTACGTGACTGGCTAAACGGCGCTCAGGGAGAGCTTCCCGACCCATTGCTTACCGCACTGGCGCATGAAACCGGTCGTTATTCCGATAAACAGTGTATCTACCTGCTGGAAACCTGCTTTCGCCTCAATCACGAGAGGAATCTGCATCGCTATCAAGCGTTCAGCCGACTCTGGAATCTCGCGGAGCATACAAAAACTTATGATGCCACGACCTACCTTGGCAGGCATTTCTATACCGATCTGGTCACCTGGTATCATCTCGCCTGGTTAGGAGAATCCGTTCGCGAGACCAACTTTGTTGCCCGCAGGCTGATCGAGAAAGGACGCAACTTTAGCTACCAGGATCGCCGCGATCTAATGACGCTGATTGCATCCCTGCTCAGTGAAATTCCCGATAAACATCGCAAACTTCAGGCTGAAGGCAAGATAGAAATTTCTACCACCCCTTATGCACATCCGATTATTCCCCTGCTGCTTGATTTCAACACGGCACGGGAAACCGTGCCTGATGCGCTGATCCCCGAACAGCCATACCCCGGGGGAAAGGAGCGCGCGCGAGAACATATCCAACTGGCTATAAAATACCATGAAAGCATGTTTGGACAACCAGCAGCAGGTTGCTGGCCTGCTGAAGGGGCGGTATCTGAAGATACGCTCGCTCTGTTTGGAGAGGCCGGCTTCATGTGGTCTGCAACGGGTGAAGGTGTACTGAATCAATCGCTTGGATACAACTCGAGAGAAAGTCAGCAGCACGAGGTTTATCATCCCTGGCTTGTGGGTGAAAGCGAAGAGCAGATCACCTGCTTCTTCCGCGACGATCGCCTCTCTGACCTGATTGGATTCGAATACTCACGATGGGATAGCAATGATGCAGTAAACAACTTCATGCAGGAGTTGGCAGGCATTCGTGATCGTACCCGGGACATGACAAATCCCGTGGTGTCGATCATCATGGATGGTGAAAATGCCTGGGAACATTACCATGAAAATGCGATGCCCTTCCTGACCAATCTCTATCAATCGATCGCAGAACACGAGGATTATAAACTGACTACTTTCAGCGCTTATCTGCGGGAATCGCCAGCGACAGAATCCTTGAAGAAACTCACTGCCGGGTCCTGGGTATACGGTAATCTGTCAACCTGGATTGGTGATAAAGCCAAAACCCGTGGCTGGGAACTGTTGATCGAAGCGAAGCGTGCCTACGATAGCGTTGTTAGCAGTCTCTCTGATCCACAACAGGAGGCAGCCAGTGAACAACTTCGTATCTGTGAAGGCTCGGACTGGTGCTGGTGGTTCGGTGATTATAATCCGGGAATGGCGGTCGGGGATTTCGATCGACTCTACCGTCAACACCTGAAGAAACTCTACCTGCTGCTCGGCCTGCCCGCGCCCCCGTCACTGGATCACAATATTTCCACCGGTGGCGGAGATTCCGAGGGCGGTGGAACCATGCGCAGAGGGCATCAGGAGACGTGAATTTATTCGAAACGCCCTCGCTATTCATGTCTTGACCTGATGCCGATGATACAAAATGAATCAGTGGATTGATCGTCGACGCTCTGGTGTTTTATTGCATATCAGCTCTCTTCCAGGCCCTTTCCCAGGCGGTGTTTTGGGTAAAGAAGCCCGCGTTTTCATAGATACCATAGCAGATGCAGGATTCTCGGTCTGGCAGTTTCTGCCCCTTGGGCCTACACACGGCCATGGCTCGCCGTATCAATCACTCTCCTCTGCGGCTGGTAACCCCGAGTTTCTGGACCTGCGCGACTGCGTAACCCGTGGCTGGCTTGGCGAAGCATCATGTCAGGCCACCATCGAAGGCGAGCTTTCGATGGTGGCAGCCCGGTCCGAGGCCGCAAATGGGTTCTGGTCCAATGTTGCAGAAGATACCGCGCTGGGCCGGGAGGTTGAAGCATTTCTAACCCAAAATTCTGACTGGCTGGATGACTATGCGCTCTTTGCGGCACTGAAAAACGGTAGTAATGATCTCCCGTGGTGGCAATGGCCGGAGTCTTTGCGCGACAGGTCTGCCCACGCACTCGATACGGCCAGGACAGCTCACTCAACCCATGTACGCCAGATTCAGTTTGAACAGTTCCTGTTTGCCTGCCAGTGGCAGCAACTCAAACAATATGCTGAAGCGCGGGGTGTGTTGCTGTTTGGTGATATTCCGATCTATGTCGACCACGATTCCGCAGATGTTTGGACGCATAGAGGGTTGTTCACCGTAAACAAGGAAGGTCTTTGCGATCATGTTGCCGGCGTACCCCCCGATTACTACTCTGAAAATGGTCAGCGCTGGGGCAGCCCGCTCTACCACTGGGATGCAATGAAATCAGACCGTTTTGAGTGGTGGGTTAAACGTATTCGCAGACAGCTAAGCCGTATGCACCTGGTTCGCATTGATCACTTTTGTGGGCTGGAATCCTATTGGGCTATACCGGGAGACAGGCAGGATGGACGAATCGGTGAATGGCAGTCCGCACCCGGCGCAGAGCTGTTGGGAGCACTGAAACAAGAGCTCGGACAACTGCCCCTGATTGCCGAAGACCTGGGCCCGATAACCCCCGAGGTGATTGCATTGCGCCAGGAGTTCGGCCTGCCCGGCATAAAAGTCCTTCAGTTCGCCTTTGGCGACGACGCATCCAACCCTCATCTCCCGCATCATCATGAGATCGAATCTGTCGTCTATACAGGCACCCATGACAACGATACATCACTGGGTTGGTACCACGCCGCCACGGAACATGAGATTAGCCAACTAGCCAGTTATCTCGGTGTAGACTGTGACAACCAGATGCCCCTGGCGATAATTTGCTCCGCCCTGGACTCGGATGCTAAACTGGCCATAATACCTGTCCAGGATCTACTGGCACTTCCGACTGAAGCCCGGTTCAACATTCCTGGAACCCTTGAAGGAAACTGGTGCTGGCGGCTTGAAAGCCTTGATTCACTTATAGAAGTAAAGGATAAGTTTCGGGAACTAAACTTTCTTTATGGGCGCTGACTGTTAATCCATTCTTCTGAGTTTATATTCGTTAATCAGTCCGTTGGTTGAGCTGTCGTGGCTGGTGATTTCGTCATCGAGTATCAGTTCAGGCAGGATTTTACGCGCCAGCTGTTTGCCTAGTTCCACGCCCCACTGGTCAAAAGCATTGAGATTCCAGACCACGCTCTGCACGTATATCTTATGTTCATACATGGCTATCAGTGCACCCAATGTTTCAGGCAACAGTTTTTGAAATAGAATTGAATTGGATGGCCGGTTACCCGGAAATACCTGGTGCGGCAGCAGTGCTTCCAATGCATCACCAATTAGCCCTTCGGCCTCCAGCTCAGCACGTACTTCGTCTTTGCTCTTGCCGAGCATCAGTGCCTCGGACTGGGCAAAAAAGTTAGACAACAACATGGTATGGTGCTGTCCGATCGGGTTATTGGTATCGACAGCCGCTAAGAAATCGGTCGGTATCAGTTTCGTGCCCTGGTGAATCAATTGATAAAACGCATGCTGGCCGTTGGTGCCTGCTTTGCCCCAGATAATCGGCCCGGTCGAATAGTCCACGGCCTCACCGTCCCGGGTCACCCGTTTACCGTTACTCTCCATATCTCCCTGCTGGAAATAGGCCGGGAAACGGTGCATATACTGATCATAAGGTAAAATTGCATGGGAATCAGCGTCGAAGAAGTTGTTATACCAGACACCCAGTAGTGCCAGAATCACCGGTACATTCTCTGCAAACGGGGTAGTGCGGAAGTGCTCATCCATATCGTGGGCGCCAGAAAGCAGCTTCTCGAAATTGTCCATACCGATATAGAGTGCAATGGAGAGACCGACCGCACCCCACAGTGAATAGCGACCGCCCACCCAATCCCAGAACTCAAACATGTGATCGGTATCAATGCCAAAGTTTACCACGGCCCTGGTATTGGTGGAAACCGCGACAAAATGTTTCGCTACTGCCGCCTTGGTACCGCCTCGGGTCAAGAACCAGTCACGCGATGTCCTGGCATTGGTGATGGTTTCCTGCGTGGTGAATGTTTTCGAGGCAATAACGAACAGGGTTGTTTCACGAGACAGTCGTTTCAGCGTCTCAACAATCTGGGTGCCGTCCACGTTGGAGACGAAGTGAACATTCAAGCCTTCCTGGGCGAAAGGTTTTAATGCCTCACAAACCATCACAGGCCCGAGATCCGAGCCGCCGATACCGATATTTACAATGTCCGTAATCTGCCTGTCCGTGGATCCGAGCCACTGTCCGCTACGTACTTTTTCGGTAAACTCCCGCATCCGGGACAACACATCATTGACTCCCGGCATCACGTCGACGCCATCCGCCAGGATCGGGCGGTTGGAACGATTGCGCAGCGCCACGTGTAACACCGCACGACCCTCTGTATTGTTAATCTTCTCACCTGCAAACATGCGCTCAATCGCCACTTTCAGGCCCACTTCCTGCGCGAGCTCAAAAAGAAGTCGCATGGTCTCCTGATCAATCCTGTTTTTGGAATAATCGAGCAGAATATCTTTGAACCGGAGAGAGAATCTGTTAAAGCGCTCGGGATCCTGCTGAAACATATCCCGCATGTGAATGTCTGAAATCTCCTGGTAGTGCTCTGTTAATGCTTTCCAGGCCGACAATTGTGTCAATGCGGACATGGGTCTCCAATAGAAAGGGTAAAAATTAAAAAATACAACGGGCAGAGTTTGACCCATGCTTATCCTAGTTCAATTCTTACGAGCCTGACAAGCTCTTGTTACGTGGTTACTATAGAGATATCTATCGGGAGATAATAAATGGCCGGGCTCAATATTGTTTTCATTGCATCGGAGGCAGCTCCGCTGGCAAAAACAGGCGGTCTGGCTGATGTGGTGGGCTCACTGCCGCTCGCCCTGAAAAAACTGGAACACCAGGTAACCGTCATTCTCCCCTTCTATCGCAAACACCTGGCCAGTGCCGGAATCAAAACCAGGCCCTTGAAGGAAGAGATTGAGACCTGGGCTGATGGCATTCAACACCTCTGCCCGTTGCACAGCGCAAAGGTGGATGGATTAGACTTTATACTTGTCGAGCAGGATCACCTCTATGCCCGCGATGAGCTCTATGGTCCACCAGGTGGAGCCTATGAAGACAACCTGCTTCGTTACCTGCTGTTTGACCGTGTAGCCCTCGAATCCGCCGCCAGGCTCAGCAACAGGGTCGACATCATCCACTGCCATGACTGGCAGACCGGCATGGTTCCCCTGCTGCTCAAAACCCAGTACCAGAATCTTGCAAAAATCGCTGATACCAAAACTGTCTATACCATCCATAACCTGGCTTATCAGGGTAGTTTTCCGGCAGAATGGATACACAGACTCGGAATTCCATCGCATCATTTCCATCCTGGGGGTTTTGAGTTTCACGGCCAGATTAACTGTATGAAGGCGGCCATCGAATCTTCGGATTCCATCACCACGGTCAGCCCTTCCTATGCTGGAGAAATACTAACTCGCGAGTATGGATGTCAACTGGAAGGTTTTCTGCACGATCACGCGTCAAAGCTATCCGGCATCGTAAACGGCCTGAACATTGACGAGTGGAATCCTCTCAGCGACCAGGCTATTGCAGCCAACTTTGGCCCCGGGGAAATCGCCGGGAAAAATAAGTGCAAGAAGGCATTACAGATACATTGCGGGTTCAAAGTTTCTGCAGAAACCCCGTTGCTAACGCTCATCTCGAGACTGGCAGAGCAAAAGGGTATCGATTTGATAATCGCCAATATAGGACCCTGGATGAAGCGTGGTTACCAACTGGCAATCCTGGGGTCAGGAGACCGGAAAAATGAACGGCTGCTGCAGAAATTGTCCAGGAAGTATCCCCAACAGTTCTATTTCTTCCGCGGTTTTAATGAATCACTGGCCCGACAGATCTATGCAGGCGGAGACATGTTCCTGATGCCTTCACGCTTCGAGCCATGCGGGCTCGGGCAGATGATAGCAATGCGTTACGGTAGCGTACCTGTCGTGCGCGCAACGGGAGGTCTACGGGACACGGTGACTGACTATAACGCTATTAAATCAAAAGCGACCGGCATCCATTTTTCGATGGCGACATCCAGGGCTTTTGATATTGCAATCAAACAGGCGGTTTCGCTCTATCGCACACCACGCATTTGGTCACGCATCCGCTCAAACGCACTGAAACGTGACTCGTCATGGAATTCATCGGCACAAGCTTACGAACGCCTTTATGAGTCCTTGATTGCCTGGACCCCGGCCGTCGCAAACGACCTTGTTAAGGTTACCTCCTCGCCCATGTGACACACCTCACCTAAAATGGAATTCAGCCTGAACTTTGCTACACCATTTTCACCACCACCTGACACGATGCTAAGCGTTGCAATTCACGCGGTGGTATATTTAGCGTATTTAACGATCACCCCATTTGCTAAAATGTTTTGCCATGAACACGGATAACCCAACACTACAGGCACTCATCTTTGACGTGGATGGCACGCTTGCCGATACCGAACGCGATGGACACCGCGTTGCCTTCAATGCTGCCTTCGATGAGTTCGGCATAAACTGGGACTGGAGCGTAGGTACCTACGGCGAACTGCTCGCTGTCACTGGCGGTAAGGAACGGATGAAATATTTTTATGCGAAATATCCAGCAGCGCAGCAAATATCCGACAAATCCAAACAGTGCATGGATGAACTAATTCCGGAAATACACAAAGCCAAGACAAAGCATTACACCGATCTACTGGCTACCGGCGCTATCCCGTTAAGACCCGGTGTCGAACGGCTACTAAACGAAGCCCGTGAGCGTGGATATCGTTTAGCCATCGCCTCCACCACTACGGCAGAAAATGTAACCGGTTTACTGCAACACACGCTGGGTACAGAATCAATCGACTGGTTTGAAGTGATAGCCGTTGGCGACATAGTGCCTGCAAAAAAAACCGGCGCCGGATATTTATCAGTACGCGCTGCAACAAATGCAATTGGACGAAAACTCGTGCCTGGCATTCGAAGACTCTGCGAGTGGAATTCAATCGTCACTCGGTACAAATTTGGCAACCATTGTTACAGTCAACGACTACACTGTCGATCATGACTTCAGCGGTGCGTCCATCGTGCTGGATCAGATGGGCGAACCTGATGAAAATTTCACCGTACTTGCTGGCGATGCAAAAGGATATGGTTACCTCAACTGTGACCTGCTCGTCGCGCTACACCAGCAACATCTTCGCAAATAACGGAAGTAATCCGGGCCAGACGGGCTGGCCCTGTTGCTTGCGGTGATGAACCTGCGCGTGATTTGGTGCGAGCGCAGGAGACGGTGGAGGGACGTTTAACCTGCATCAACAGGCTCCAGCTTCCAGATATCACGGTTATAATCCTGCATCGTTCTGTCGGTAGAGAATTTACCGCTATAGGCCGTGTTATAGATGCTCATGCGCTGCCATCTCTGTTGATCCTTATAAGCTTCAGAGGCGAGCTGCTGGGCATCCACATAGGAACGGAAATCGGCGCCCACGAGCCACGGGTCATTGCTGTTACGGATCGCAGCGGTAATGGGTGAGAAAAGGCCCGGCTCGAACTGGCTGAAGTGGCCAGACTCCAGTAGTTCCATGACCCGAGAGAA
>Ga0114947_10000438_pt1 | contig 14037 bp, 11 predicted proteins | sample CR02metaG_FD_99656 | JGI IMG/M metagenome (GOLD analysis project Ga0114947, IMG submission 99656) | Deep subsurface microbial communities from Mariana Trench to uncover new lineages of life (NeLLi) - CR02 metaG | ecosystem: Environmental > Aquatic > Marine > Ocean trench > Sediment ...
CCGCTCATCTCCAATTACGCCGAGGATGGTGCGTTCTTCTCCTCTGGATATTTGAGACTTGAGCCCCAATTCCCGAAGTCGATCGGTCACATGATCGATATCCTGCTCGGTGGCACTGGGTTTAAACACGATAATCATGGGTGGGGCATCCCTTGATCCACACAAGGAACCTGTTCCAATACCTTGGCGAGCGCATCAAGGAATCGGGCGTTCTCATCAGGTTTCCCAATGGTCACACGAACCAGCGAGCCTCGGATATGGCGGACGATAACCCCCTCTTGGAGGAGCTTTTCAAAAAGCTGCGGGCCGTCCCGCTTCGTATCGAAATACAGAAAATTGGCTTGGCTGGGAAGCGGATTCAACCCTAGGGCTTGGAGTCCTTTTTCCACAGTGGCCATTTCCACCTCGTTGAGGGCCCGGCTGGTGGCGACATGGTCGTCGTCCCGGAGGGCAGCTAAGGCCGCCTGTTGCGCCAACGAGTTGGTGTTGAAGGGATTGCGCACTCTGTGGAGGAAATTGAGGATTTCCGGTGTCGTAATGCCATAGCCAATGCGCAATCCAGCGAGACCATAGATCTTGGAAAAGGTCCGTAGCACCACAACGGGACGGTTTTGTTTTACAAAATGGATACTGTCGGGGAATTGAGGGTCCCGCACATATTCATAATAGGCCTCGTCGAAGACCACAATGACGTGATCCGGAACGGCGGTCATGAGGGCTTCCACGTCGGTCCGGGTGACCATGGTGCCAGTGGGATTGTTGGGGTTACACACAAACAAGAGCCGCGTGCGGTCTGTCACCGCCTTGGCCATGGCAGGAAGATCATGCCGCCAATTCGTCAAGGGGACTTCAATGGGGATGCCGTGGCCACCGGTCACGGCCAATTTGTACATCACAAAGGTGTGGTCGGCCATGACGGCCTCCTCGCCGGGAGAAAGGAAGGCTTTCACCAGCAAGCTGATGATCTCATCCGACCCGTTTCCGACAATGATCTGGTTGGGAACCATTTTCCATCGGTCCGCCAGCGCTCTGGTCAGATGGTGAGCTCCTCCATCCGGATAGCGGTGCAACGTGCCCCCCGCATCGCGGAGTGCTGCCAAGGCTTTTGGTGAAGGCCCCAGAGGATTTTCGTTCGAGGCGAGTTTCACCGCGTCACAAATGCCAAGCTCTCGCTCCAACTCATCCAGAGGTTTCCCCGGTGAATACGGCACGAGCTTCGCAATGTTGGGATGAACCGTTAGGCCCATAAGTTGATCCTCTCAAACCTTACTCCTGGCAACAAAACTCCCTGAAGGACTGTGCCCAGCATTCAGGTGCCGATAGGGTACGACCCCAAAATTTTCAAGAACAGGCAGCGTCCTTTAATCTCTTCCAGGGTCTTTCGAATTCGGTCTTCTTCAGTGTGTCCTTCCAAATCCACGAAGAAAAAATACTCCCACGCTTTCCGGCGAGAAGGACGGGACTCGATTTTGGTCATATTGATGCCATTCGAGGCGAAGGGGCGAAGAAGGTCGTACAACGCGCCGGCCTTATCTTTGATGGACAACATGATAGAGGTTTTGTCTTTCCCGGTTCGCTCAGACGGGTTGCGAGAAAGGATGAGGAATCGGGTGAAATTGTTGATGTTATCCTCAATCCGGGATTTGAGAATTTGCAATCCATACAGCGAAGCAGCGAGGTCAGAGGCGATGGCCGCGGCGGTCGGTTCGTCTGCGCACTTTTCGGCGGCGCTGGAGGTGCTGGGAGTCTCAGCGATCAAGACGTTGGGAAGGTTGGTTTCCAGCCAATTGCGGCATTGCGCGATAGCATGTGGGTGAGAGTAGAGAGTTTGTATCGCCTCAAGGCCGTCCGCCTTTGACATGAGATGATGGGAAATCTCTTGCAGGACCTCACCGTAGATGAGGAGATTCGAATCAATGAACATATCGAGCGTATAGTTGACCACGCCTTCGGTTGAATTCTCGATAGGCACGACCCCAAAAGTGGCTCGTCCCCGCTCGACTTCATCAAAGACCTCTTTAATTCCGTTGACTGGATGATATTGAGCCGATTGACCAAATTTCCCGAGAGCGGCCAGGTGGGTAAACGTGGCAGAGGGACCAAGGTAGGCCACCGTTTGAGTCCCTTCTAAGGAAAGAGAGGCCGACATAATTTCCCGGTATACGGGTCGAATGGCCTCATTGGGGAAGGGTCCTGAATTTTGGCGCATGAGGCGTTCCACAATGGCCGACTCCCGACCGGAGGTGTGGAGGGGCGCGTTGGCATCTAACTCCTTCTTCAGGCGCCCGATTTCAATGACATGCTTCGAGCGCTCATTCAGCAGACGAAGGATTTCATTATCCAGCCGGTCAATCTCTTGCCGGCAATCCTCGATTTTCTTGCGATCACTCATGAAAGGCCTATAAAACCGAATAGTTAGGTCAATTTCTCAGCATACCCGGAAGTGTAAGTCATTGCAAGAAATGGTTGTGACAGTCAGCCGTTCGGAATGTTCCTTGAAAACTGCTCCCGTGAGGCTTACCTGGCGTGGCAATGACGTTTCCAGCCAGCCGCAAGAGTGCAGGGGTATTTTCCAGTAGCCCCCAGTGTTCCGTGGCGCAGCTACTGGCGGGCCAGAATCACCAGTCGGGCATTGGCGGTGAAGAGGGTGGCCAGGGCGTCCTTGCAGGCCCGCACCTCCTCTAAAGATCATTTGCTTGGCCCTGTAACCAGATCAACCAACCTCACGGAAAGTTGCTCATTGGCCCGATTCCGAAATGGCTGTAGGCGCTCTATTGTTACTTGCAAAGAAATTCCGTATGTGCTTTAAGCGATCAACCTACTGATCCAACCCGAAAGCTTGATGGGACCCCATCTCCACATAGACTGTTTTTCAGGAATCAGCGGGGACATGATGCTCGGCGCACTCGTTGATGCTGGACTGGCCCCCACTTCGCTCAAACGGGGCCTCAAAGCCTTAGACATTCAGGGGTATCGGTTAGAGACGACACAGGTTCAACGTGGGCCGCTTCGGGCAACTAAGGTGAATGTTAAAATTCAAAAAGGTCTGACGGCCCCACTTTCGGTTGCCCGCATTCGCCGACTCATCACCAGAAGCACCCTTCCCAGCCGAGTCAAATCCCAATCACTTGAGGCGTTTGATCGACTGGCTCGGGCGGAAGGGGCCGTGCATGGCATTGCACCGTCAAAAGTTCATTTTCACGAGATCGGGGTCATTGATTCCTTAGTGGATGTGGTGGGTGGTATGTTGGGATGCCATCTACTTGGCATTCAGACCGTGTCCGCTTCACCAGTCAATGTGGGATCCGGAACCATCCACTCTTCTCATGGAACCCTCCCAGTTCCCGGTCCGGCCGTAGCGGAATTGGCCAGGCAGGTTCCGGTATTTTCAGCGGGCCCTCACCATGAGTTAACCACCCCAACCGGGATGGCCGTGCTCACCACACTCACGCAAGAATTTCGGTTACTCCCATGTATGGTCACCGATAGGATCGGATATGGGGCAGGAAGCCTGGACTCCCAAGAATGGCCTAATGTGCTACGAATTTTTGTTGGGAAGCCTTACGCACCTGGAGCAGACCACCTGGAGCAGATTGTCCAGATTGAAACCAACGTGGATGATCTGAACCCCCAAGTTTACGAAACGGTCATGGACCGGTTATTTCAATCTGGCGCTCTGGATGTGACCCTTACCCCCGTGATCATGAAACGAAGCCGTCCGGGGATTGTCCTCTCTGCCCTGGTGAACCCAGCCCAGGTTGAGGCAGTCGTGCAGGCGATCTTTCAGGAAACCAGTACCTTGGGAATTAGGGTCCAACCGGTCACCCGCTATACACTTCCCCGGAAAGTGGAAAGGCTTCGCCTACGACAAGGATGGGTTAGGGTGAAAACAGCCCGTGTTGGGGATGCAGCAAAATTCATTCCGGAATTCCAAGACTGCCAGAAAATCGCAGATAAAACCGGGCGACCAGTACGGGAGATCCTTGATGAGGTGGTTCAGGAATTAAAAAATATCAAGCACAAGTTTTCTTCCACTTCGACCCGGTAAGCCGATTTCCCCAAGGAACTTCCGTCCGTGGCCGTAACGCCTCCATTTCCCTTTGCTCCTCCAAATCGCCCAATTCTCGCGATAACCATGGGAGATCCCGCAGGGATCGGCCCTGAAATTATTGTCAAAGCTCTGGCTTCACCAACTGTCTGGAGGCTATGCCGTCCCATCGTGGTTGGTTCGGTTCAAGTCATGGGGAAAACCGTCCGGGCTCTTCGCTCCCCAGTCAAAGTGGTGGGACTCAAAGATGATCCTACGGTAGGGCCCCGGAGCAAGTTCACCAGGGGATGTCTCCCCGTGCTAGATCCTATCGGGAAAACCCTAGGGCGTTTTCAGATGGGGAAACCAGCAGCAGGTCCTGGTTTAGCTTCTGTGGAGTGTATCAAGAAGGCTGTCCAGCTTGCCCTGAGTGGTTGTGTTGCTGGGATCGTCACGGCACCGATCAATAAAAAGGCGATCAGCCTAGCCGGGTATGCCTACCCTGGGCATACGGAACTCTTGGCGGATTTTACCGGCTCAAAGCAGGTGGGCATGATGATTCTTGGGGGCCCCTTCAAAATTCTCTTTGTCACAACCCATGTGGCCATTCGTGACCTCCCCGCTGCGCTGACTCCCTCACGGATTCTCGGTGCCATTCGCTTGGCGAATTTTGCACTGCAGAAGTATTTTAAACTTTCCAAGCCTCGGATTGGTGTGGCAGCCTTAAACCCCCACGCCGGTGAAAACGGGCTGTTCGGAGATGAAGAGCGCCGAGTGATCGCCCCCGCCACCCAAAAAGCCCAAAAATGCGGCATTCAGGTTAGTGGCCCACTTCCCGCAGATACCCTGTTCGGAGCCGCTGTTCGCGGGGCCTACGATGTCATTGTCGCGATGTACCACGATCAGGGTCTCATTCCGCTAAAGACGGTAGCCTTCGGCCGTTGCGTGAATATGACAGTGGGCTTGCCCATCATTCGGACTTCCGTGGATCATGGGACAGCCTATGACATCGTTGGCCAAGGGAAAGCCGATCCTCAAAGCCTGATCGAGGCGATCAAACTGGCGGCTCGGTTCGCCCGTCAAACATGACGTTCGCAGGCACAATGGCCGGAAAAACAGCGTAGGACCTCCGCCCGGTTCATACCTCATTCGTACGCATCCAACCCGTGAACTTCTGGATTTCCGCCAAACGGATCGTTGTAAAGTGATAAAGCCTTCGGGGTCATGACCCAATGTCCAGCCCATCGAGTTCATCCAAGGCCCCAGGGAGAAATTGGAACGCGAGAACGGCAGCTTGTGAGATTTTGCGGAAGATCGAGCGGTATGACGTCTTTCCGGACGAAGCCTTTGACCGTTTCACCAGGGGTATTCACTTGCACAAGCAGGATCTTTCCCTGGCATTCGATTTGGTTTATGGCGTGCTGCGCCATCGGGGGACCCTCGATTGGCATATCAACCTGGTGGCAGATCGCCCGATTCACCGACTCCCAGCTTCAGTGGCGCAGGCTCTTCGATTGGGAGCCTACCAAATCCGCTATCTTGACAAAATCCCCCATTCGGCTGCCGTCAATGAATCCGTAAAACTGGTGAAGACAACGCCGGGTCGAAATTGGGCCGGATTTGTCAACGGGGTCCTTCGCACCCTTTGCCGACTCCCGATCCCGCCCTGGCCAGAGGTCTCTGAGGATCCCGTCACAGCGTTGTCAATCCGCTATTCCTGTCCCCCTTGGTTGACGGAGAGGTGGATCAGCCGATTCGGATTGGAAGGGGCACAGCGTGCTTGTCGTCACGCGGCCACCATTCCCCCTTTAACGCTCCGCACCAACACCTTACGGTGTTCACCGAATGCTCTTGAAGCTAGGCTCATTCAGGAAGGCTACCATGTCAGACGGACCACAGTCAGTCCTGTGGGGATGGTCCTTGAAAAATGCGGCTCTCTCAGCAACCTTCAGCCCCTTCAAGAGGGTTGGTGTTATGTGGAAGACGAAGCGGCTCAGTTGGTTCCACTCCTGTTAGATGTGAAGCCGGGTCACCGAGTCCTCGATGCGTGCGCCGCTCCAGGGGGTAAGGCCACCCACATTGCCGCCCTCATGAAAAACCAAGGTGAAATTATCGCCATCGACAAGAACCCAAAGCGTTTGAAGGTTCTTGAAGAAAACTGTCGTCGACTCGGAGTCTGCATTCTCACTCCTATTCTCGCAAGCGTGGGGGAGAACTGGAGTGACGCCAAAGAGCATGGATCTCTCACTGAAGAGAGTTTCGATCGAATCTTGGTGGACGCACCCTGTTCCGGCATGGGAGTGTTAAACCGCCACCCTGAAGCCAAATGGCACAAGGGGCCAGACCGGCTGGAAGTTCACAGCATGGCCCAAAACCAGATCCTCGAACATGTGTGGCGTCTCTTGAGACCAGGTGGAGTGTTAGTCTATAGTGCCTGCTCGACGGAGCCCGAAGAAAGTATCCAGGTGATCTCTCGCTTTTGCCGGGCACATCCAGAGTTTTACCACGAAGCCTCGACGCCCTGGCTCCCTCCCCTAGGTCGGTTTCTCGTGAATCAAGACGGAGACCTGCTGACAATGGCTACGCCATACCCCATGGATGGGTTTTTCGCCGCTCGTCTCCGAAAGGAAGAAACCTTATGACGGTACCACCAGTCCAAATTGCTCCTTCGATTCTCTCAGCCGATTTTGGTCGCCTGGCTGAGGAAGTCTCACGTGTCGAAGCTGCTGGCGCAGATATCATCCACATTGACGTCATGGATGGCCACTTTGTCCCCAATCTCACGGTCGGCCCCCCAATCGTCGAGGCCTTACGGAAAGTGACGGCCCTTCCCTTGGATGTTCATTTGATGATCACACACCCCGATTCATTTATTCCCGAATTCGCCCAGGCTGGGGCCAATTACCTGACAGTCCATGTCGAAACATGCCCGCATTTGCATCGAACGATTCAGTCCATCAAGGAGCATGGGGTTAAAGCCGGGGTGACGTTGAATCCTTCAACCCCCTTATCGACCCTTGAAGAGGTCATCTCGGTTGTAGACCTCCTGTTGATCATGTCGGTCAATCCTGGATTCGGCGGGCAGAGTTTCATTCCTTCCAGTCTCGATAAAATTGTCCGGGCACGCCAGTTGATTGCCCGCACCAAAAGTCACGCTGTCCTCGAGGTGGATGGCGGCGTGAAGGTTGAGAATGCGGCCGAGATTATCAAGGCCGGGGCGGGGATCTTGGTTGCAGGGTCGGCGATTTTTGACAGCTCGGATTATGCAGCCACGATTAGGGCCTTTCAGTCCGAGGCACACAAGGTCCTTCATTAGGCAATCGTATGGACACCATGACCATCCATGAGAGTTTGCACCCCCTCGAGGTCAATATTCTGGCTGTATTTGATCAAACGAGCGGGCCAGTCAAGAATACCCAACTGGTTGAAATGAGCCACCTTGAACAATCCCAAGTCAGCATGGCCCTGGGATGGCTCCAGGCCAAGGGTCTTCTTCGAATGGAGTCAGAAATCGTTACGCCATTGGTCAGTCTCACGGATGTGGGTCAGCGGTATCACGTGGTGGCCTCTCCACTTGACTGGATTTTAGGTGCTCTTTCTAGTGCCCACCAGGAGGATCGTCGGTTGACCGTCAAGGACCTCCAATTAAAAGAGGAATTCCAGCCAACCGAGTTAAGCCGAGCCATCGGCCTGTTGAAAAAAGAAGGGGCCATACGCTTGGTATCAGGCGGGGTCGTCGAAGCCACTGGTGTGGAGAGCCCGACCGAAAAGGCCCTCCGGTCACTTCTCATCCAATTACACGAAGGCCCGAAAGGTCTTCACACGTTTCCTTCCTCCCTTCAAGCCACGATCCGCCACTATTCCGTGAAACGCGGGAACACCCGGGAACCGTTTCGGATCGAGGAACGGATTGAACGAGTCTACCTCCTCACACCTGAGGGCCACACCGTCGCCAAACTCTGTCGTCCCGGGGCTTTAGAGGAAGTTTCCCAGCTTACCCCGGAAATGTTGAAAGATGGGTCCTGGCGAAATAAACGGTTCAGAAGGTACACCATTAACCTTCGTCCACCGAGGGTCGCGTTCGGGCGCCGACACCCCTACCGTGAATTTTTGGATTCCGTCAAAGGAAAGCTTGTCAGTATGGGATTCCAGGAAATGCGGGGGCCGTTGGTGGAAACGGAATTTTGGGATATGGACGCCCTTTTTATGCCGCAATTCCATCCTGCGCGGGCCATTCATGACGTCTACTTCGTGAAACGGCCAACTCATGCCGACAAAATTCCGGAACCGTTTCTCTCCAAAGTTGCCGCCGCCCATGAGAATGGTGGGGCCACCGGGTCGACCGGGTGGAGATATCGCTATGACCGGCAACGCGCCTGCCGGCTTGTTTTACGAAGCCAGGGAACGGCCGTTTCGGCGCGGACGCTCGCGGCGAACCCAGCTATTCCCGGGAAATATTTTTCCATTGCCCGGTGTTTCCGGTATGACCAAGTCGATGCCACCCATGCCACGGACTTTTTCCAGGTGGAGGGCATTGTCTTAGGCGAAGACATTAACTTTCGCACGCTGTTGGGTCTCCTCACGCTTTTCGCTAAAGAAATGGCCCAGGCTCAGGAAAGTCGGTTCTTGCCCGCGTATTTTCCGTTTACGGAACCCTCGGTCGAGCTTCATGTTCGCCACCCACAGTTAGGGTGGATGGAGCTTGGGGGCGCTGGACTGTTCCGCCCTGAAGTGACTCACCCCCTGGGTGTCACGGTTCCCGTGATTGCCTGGGGACTAGGGCTGGATCGAATGGCCATGGTGGCGTTAGGTCTCCATGATATTCGAGACCTATTTTCCTGCGACCTGGAAAAGGTTCGAACCATGCGAAGCCGCTTCATATGAAATGGGAAAACCCTCGTCGGCCCCAGAACCGCATTCACCACAATCATGCCCACCATTTCTATTTACCACCAGGATTTTGAGCGCCTCCTCGGCCGAGCCGCAACGGTTGAAGAAATCGAAGCGCGGTTGCCCCTGGTCAAGGGGGAGTTAAAGGATTACACCCCAACCTCTGGAGAGCTTCGAATTGAACTACAGGACAGCAATCGTCCTGATCTCTGGTCGGTCGAAGGCATTACCCGGCAAATCCGCTCAGCTCTTGAGGGGTGTCCAGTTCAGTACCCATTCCTCCGAACCAAATCTCGCCCCAAGCGCCGGATTATGGTGGCAGCGGGGATGGAAAACGTCCGACCCTTTGTGGCTGCCTGTACCGCCGTAAGCTATAGGATGACCGAGGACGGGTTAACCCAACTTATTCAGGCGCAAGAGAAACTGGCGGACATTTACGGGCACAAACGTCGTTCGGTGTCCATCGGTCTCTATCGCCTGAATCCGATTCAATTTCCCGTTACCTACGGGCTTGTCAAGCCCCAAGAAGCCCGTTTTGTTCCTCTCGGGTTTTCTGAAAAACTGACCTTGCAGGATATCCTTGCGATCCATCCGAAGGGAATGGAATTTGGATCGATTCTTGCCGGGCATGATTCACTGCCTCTGCTTTGGGACAAGGAAGGGCAGGTCCTTTCTTTTCCTCCCATCATCAACAGCCAGGAAATTGGCGAGGTTCGCCCAGGCGATGCGGAATTGTTGATAGAAGTTACTGGGACCGATCTCCGGATGGTCCTCCTTACCCTCAATATTTTTGCCGCCAACCTCGCCGACCGGGGAGCTTCCATTGAAGCCATCGAGGTGGCCTACCCTTACGCCACGGAATTTGGAAGAACCGTTCGGACTCCCTGTGAATTCACCCAAGTCCAGCGAATTTCCGTTCATGCAATCGAATCAGCCTTAGGGCTACCATTAGGAGCCGAAGCGATAAAACAAGCTTTGACGAGTTATGGGTATGAAGTGAAGGCCAGCCAGCGCAAATTGGCCCTAAGACTTCCTTGTTACCGGAATGATTTCATGCATGCGGTGGACGTCGCGGAAGACGTCGCCATTAGCCGAGGGTATGAGTCCTTTACCCCTTTGATGCCTGCCCAATTTACTGTGGGGGCCCTTTCACCCATCGAGACAATCTCCGACCATATCCGAGACCACATGGTGGGATTGGGGTATCAGGAGATTATTTCCAATATCCTGATGTCTCCGGAAGATCTGGTCGATCGGATGCGTCTTAGAATCGGGGACCCCGGACAATTTGTCGAGATTGATAACGTGATGTCCCAGAATTTTTCCTGCCTGCGATCTTGGATGATCCCATCCCTTCTGCGAGTAGAAACGGCCTCTCCTCGCACCTTCTACCCTCACCGCCTTTTTGAACTCGGGGAGGTTGCAGTCCCAGACCTCGGTCAGGAGTTGGGCTCGCGTACTCTCACGAAGCTCGGAGCCCTCATTGCCCACCCCACGTCAAGTTTTTCCGAAGTACACACCTCCTTGGACCAGTTGATGTATCACTTGGTTCGGACTTATACACTGGAGCCAACCAGCCATGGATCGTTCTTGGAGGGACGGGTGGGGAAGATCATCTGCGAAGGCCAGCCAATCGGACTCATTGGTGAACTCCATCCAGAAGTCCTGGAAGCCTGGCAGATTACTATGCCTGTCGCCTTGTTCGAACTCGAGGTTGAGCCCTTGAGTGAAGGAGGGTGAGGAAAACGCCGTGCGAAGAGAGTCTGACGACCGTTAGGTGGTAGCTTTGGCCAGATCGGCTAGCTTTTTAAATCCGTCGACGTCCCGAATGGCCATATCCGACAGGACCTTCCGATTCAACACCACGTTGACATTCTTGAGAGCATTCATAAACCGGCTGTAGGTGAGACCGTACGAGCGAACGGCCGCGCTGATACGGGTCACCCACAAACGGCGAAAATCGCGCTTCCTGCGCTTGCGACCAATGTACGCATAGACCCCACCCTTATCGACCGACTCCGTTGCAGTGCGAAATAACTTCCCTTTCGCTCCATACTGACCCTTTGCAAGCTTGAGCCTTTTTTTTCTACGCCGCCGAGTCTGCGGCCCGCCTTTTACCCGAGGCATGTGCTTTCTCCTTGGTCTAATTAAAGTGGTGGTTAGGAATAAGGGAGCAATCGTTTGACTGCAGAACGATCAGCCTTAGAAATCAGAACCGTATCATTGAGCCGGCTTTTCCGTTTGGCATTCTTGCTGGTAAGAATATGCCTCAACCCAGCCTTTCGTCGCATCAATTTCCCTGTGCCAGTTCGCCGGAACCGTTTACTGGCTCCTGCGTGATTTTTCAGCTTCAGTCGAGCCATCATTGTACCCCTTTAACTCTTGGGCGCCACAACCATAAACAGATTTCGCCCTTCCATTCGAGGTTGGGTTTCAATCGTCCCTGCTTCCACTAAATTTTCCATGACTTTTCTCATGGCCTGTCGCCCAAGTTCCTGGTGCGCCATTTCCCGACCTCGAAACATGACGATGATCTTTGTCTTATTCCCGTCGGCCAGAAACCCACGAATTTGCCTGACCTTGGTTTCCAGGTCATGCGTGTCGGTTCTGGGCCTGAACTTAATTTCCTTAACCTGCGTGGACTTTTGGTGTTGCCGGCTCTTATGCTCCTTTTTACTCTGCTCATACTTAAACTTTCCATGATCCATGATCCGGCAGACAGGCGGGTCGGAATTTGGAGCCACCTCCACCAGATCGTAGCCCAAATCCTTGGCCTGCCGAAGGGCATCAGGTGTTTTCAGAATACCCAACTGCTCCCCGTCAGGACCGATGACCCGAACTTCAGGGGCCCGAATCAAATGATTGACGCGCTGTTTTCCGCTAATAGGTCGGCTCATTCCTCAAGAGATGAACTGGTCAGTTCCTCCACTGGCATATCACTTCGAATGAGATCCAGTACCTCATGTATCTTTAAAGCTCCGAGGTTCGTCCCACCCCGCTTTCGTACCGAAACCATTTCTCCCTCTTTTTCCCTTTCTCCAACAACGAGCATAAAGGGCACCTTAGCCTTTTCAGCTTCTCGGATCTTGAGCCCCACCTTTTCATTCCGTAAGTCAATCTCCGCTCGAAAGCCAGCCGTCCGAAACTGCTCCACCACTTGCCTTCCATAAGGAACTTGCTGGTCAGTAATGGGGAGAACTTTAACCTGAACGGGGGCAAGCCAGGTAGGGAAGGCTCCGGCAAAGTGCTCGATCAAAATTCCGAAGAACCGCTCAATGGAGCCCAATAAAGCCCGGTGAATCATGATGGGCTGATGCGCTTTCCCATCATCTCCAATATAAGTCAACCCAAACCGCTCGGGATTATTAAAATCGATCTGGATGGTGGAGCATTGCCAGGCACGGCCCAAGGCGTCTTTGATCTTCAGGTCAATTTTGGGTCCATAAAAAACACCTTCCCCCGGATCGACCTTGTAGGAAAATCCTCCCCCCTTAAGGGCCGCCGCCAAGGCCTGAGTGGCTTGATCCCATTTCTCCTGAGCGCCAACCGCCTTGGGTGGCCTGGTGGAAAGATAGAGTTCGAACTCTGAAAATCCAAACCGCCGAAGCACAAAAATGGTAAAGTGCAATACCTGACGGACTTCTGACTCAATCTGGTCCGGTCGGCAGAAAATATGGGCATCATCTTGGGTAAACCCGCGAACCCTCATAAGCCCATGAAGAACCCCAGACCGTTCATATCGGTAGACCGTTCCCAACTCTCCATAGCGAATGGGTAATTCACGGTAGCTCCGGAGATGGGACTTGTACACCATAATATGAAAGGGACAATTCATGGGCTTCAATTGGTATTCACTGGCTTCCACTGTCATCGGGGCAAACATATTGTCCTGGTAATAGTCTACGTGACCACTGGTTCTCCATAAATCCAGACGGGCTACATGAGGGGAGTAGACCAATTCGTAGCCGTGTTTAAGGTGTTGTTCGCGCCAAAAATTCTCAATCAACAACCTGATCAAGGCACCTTTGGGATGCCAAAGGATTAAACCCGGCCCAATCTCGTCTTGAATGCTGAAGAGGTCCAGGTCCTTGCCCAACTTTCTATGGTCTCTTCGCTTGATCTCTTCCAGGCGAGCCAAATGGTCGTCGAGTTCACTTTGCGTGGGGAAGGAGATTCCGTAAATTCGCTGCAACATAGGGTTTCGTTCATCCCCCCTCCAGTACGCACCAGCACTCGACAGAAGTTTCAACGCCTTCACTTTGCCGGTCGAACCAACATGAGGTCCCCGGCAGAGATCAACAAAATCTCCCTGGCGATACAGGGATACCTCCTGGTCTTCAATCTGTTTTAAAATTTCAACTTTATAAAGTTCCCCTCTCTTCTGAAAAAATCGAATGGCTTCATCTTTAGACATCTCGAGGCGTTGAATTGGGAGATCTGCCTTGATGATGTCACAGACCCTCTGCTGGATTTTCTCTAAGTCTTCTGGGGTAAAGGGCCGTTCAAAGGCAAAATCATAATAAAAGCCCTCTTCAATAGGAGGGCCAATGGTGAGATTGGCCGAGGGGAAGATTTCTTTTACAGCCTGGGCCATGATGTGTGCACTGCTGTGCCAATAAATTTCTTTTCCATCCGCTGAAGAGAACTCTATCGGCTCCAACGTCACATTTTGTTTAAGCTCGGTGTCAAGGTCTTTTGGAATTCCATCAACCTTGACGGCAAAGATGTCGGTGGGTTTGCTTTTCCCTTCCCCACGCAGGGCTTCCCGGGCGGTTATGCCAACCGGAAGAAGGCGGGTGGACTTTCCTGGAAATGAAATGTCAATGCCGTGGGAATCGACCTGCACTTCTGGACCTTCAGGAGACACAGAACTAGCTTGTTTTACAGCCACAGAATCATCCAAAGCTGGCAAATGAGTCTATCAGGATGGTAGGCGCGGGCGGTATTGAACCGCCGACCTCTACCGTGTCAAGGTAGCGCTCTCCCCCTGAGCTACGCGCCTAAATACAATAGAGTTATGCTAGTTTACCCTTTACCGTAATGTCAAGAAATGATTGATTTAGTTGGAGAAAGTCTGTAGGTCAATGAAGAAACTTACCGCACGTGGCTTGTGTTTCTAG
>Ga0114947_10000439_pt1 | contig 14034 bp, 10 predicted proteins | sample CR02metaG_FD_99656 | JGI IMG/M metagenome (GOLD analysis project Ga0114947, IMG submission 99656) | Deep subsurface microbial communities from Mariana Trench to uncover new lineages of life (NeLLi) - CR02 metaG | ecosystem: Environmental > Aquatic > Marine > Ocean trench > Sediment ...
AAGCTGGGACTGCGCACCCAGGCCCCCTTATCCACATCCACACCCCGAGCAAGACCCCTCACAAAGCAGGTCTTCCCGCTTCCCAGCTCGCCGGTTAGCCCAATGATCTCTCCGCCCCCTAGGAGCCTCCCCAACTTCCTTCCCCAGCTTTGAGTTTGCGCGGAAGAACGAGAAAGGACCCTAAAGGACTTCATCGAGGCTCGTTACTCGTGTAATCGTCATTCGTGTATGCGTTATTCGTCTCGAGTAACGAATCAACGAGTTAACGAATAACGATCTTCCTTGAGTCGCTGGATCCCCTGGGGAAGTCCCTCCACCACATCGGAGGCAATCAATCCGATTTCCCCATGGCTCGAGGCTACCTGATCACCCACAAAGCCATGAAGAAACACTCCCAGTTTAAGGGCCTCCCCTGGGCCAAGACCCTGAGCCAACATGCCTGCCAAAATCCCCGCCAGCGCATCTCCCATACCGCCACTGGCCATCCCCGCATTCCCGGTCGGATTGATATACACTTTACCGTCCGAAGTGGCAATCACACTCCTTGCTCCCTTAAGCACCACATGGCACCGATACTCCCGGGCAAAGCTACGGGTCACGCCGACCCTGTCACGGTTGACCGTGGCAGTATCCGATCCCATGAGCCGAGCCATCTCTCCGGGATGGGGAGTCAGGAGCGGGGGCGTTTTGGTGTTACGGAGTCTGTCCGTGTCTTCCGCTAGAATGTTCAGTCCGTCCGCATCAATGACCCAAGGCATCGCTAAGTTTTTAAGCAACCACCACAACGCGCTTTTGGCTCCATCCTTCACCCCGATCCCAGGACCGAACAGCAGGGCGTTTTTTTTATTCAGCAACCGGGCCCAGCCCTGATCGTTTGGCGCTGCCAATTCTTCTTCCGATGGCCCTCCCAAAGGCTCCGTCATGGACTCCACCATCGCGGTGGCAAAAATATCGTTGAGGGAACGGGGGGCTGCGAGGGTTACCAGTCCAGTCCCCACACGCATGGCAGCCCTGCAGGCGAGGATCGCCGCGCCGGTTTTTCCCCTGGATCCAGCCATCACCAGCAGGTGACCGTAGGACCCTTTATGGGTATCCGCTGCCCGGGCGGGGATCAGCCAACGCATTTCCTGCTCCTCCAGGAGCTCTGTCTGGGGCCCCACCTCCTCAACCGCCTTGGGATGAATTCCGATATCCACCACGCCCAGATCACCGACATAGGACAGCCCGGGATGGATCACTTGACCTAGCTTCGGGTAACCAAACGTAACGGTCATCTCGGCCTGGACCGCCGTTCCCAATGGTCGCCCCAAGTCGGCATCTAATCCCGATGGAATATCCACGGCAATGATGGGAAGACCCGAGGCGTTTATGGTTTCTATAACATCTGCGTAGATGCCACGGACCTCATCTTTCAGGCCCGTACCCAAGATCGAATCGACGACGATGCCATAGCTTTTCAGCTTTTGCGAAAGCAGGGAAAGAGACCCCTTGTCCACCTCGGAGACCTTTCCCTTTGCCTTGAGGAAGGCACGGAGATTCTGAGCCGCATCACGAGACAGGCTTTCTTTCTTGGCCAGGAGGATAACCTCACAAGGAATTCTTTTTTTTTTCAGGTAGCGGGCGACGACCAATCCGTCCCCTCCGTTATTCCCCCTCCCCGCAACCACCAGGACTCCACTTTTGACCGCACCGCGAAAACGATCAAGCAGAATCTTGCAGACCCCCTCACCCGCCCGCTCCATAAGCGTCAGGCTTGGGACACGGTGCTTCTCAATGGTCAAGCGGTCCAGTTCCCGCATCTCTTGTGCCGTAACAACCAACATGGTTATGCGTGTATTCGTGTACTGGTTATTGGTTAATTGTTAAGCCGTTATTCGTCAACTGGTTGCTTGCTAAGTTGCTTTTGGTTAGCACGATTATACGAATAACGAGTATACGATTAACTTCTTTCAAGGGGTGACTACGAGGAGGTTTTTCATCTCCATGACTGCCCTTTCCATGCCTACCATAATGGCTCGAGCGATGATGCTGTGGCCGATGTTCAACTCGACGATTTCAGGGATGGCGACAATAGGAAGGACATTTTCGTAATTCAACCCATGTCCCCCGTGGACCTCCAGTCCTAGCCTATGGGCCAGAGAAGCTGCACTTTTCACCTCTTTGAGCTCGCGTTTGCGGTCTCCAGAGGCGTCGCAGTACTGACCGGTATGAATTTCGACACCATGGGCCCCGATCTCTCGACTCACCTCGATCTGCTTCGCCTGAGGATCGATAAAGAGGTTCACATGGATCCCTGCTCCCTGAAGACGGTCCACCGTCTCTTTCACTTTGGCCCGATGAGCGATCACGTTGAGGCCGCCTTCGGTGGTAAGCTCCTCGCGCCGCTCAGGAACGAGACAAACGTCGTCGGGCCTTATCCTCTTGGCATACTCCAGCATTTCAGGGGTCACCGCCATTTCCAGGTTTAGCTTGGTGGCGAGCCTCTTACGCAACCGTTCTACATCCCGCTCCTGAATATGGCGCCGGTCTTCACGCAGATGAACGGTGATGCCATCGGCGCCACCCTTCTCAGCGAGGAGCGCAGCCGCCACCGGATCGGGTATATCGATCTGTCGTGCCTGACGCACGGTGGCGACATGATCTACATTGACCCCAAGCCGCATCTTCGTTAATCGCAGGATCGTATAATCGCTATTCGTGTCATCGAATCAACCAGCAACGAGTTGACGAGTAACCAATTACTTGTCGCTCCCCAACGTGACACGAATCTCTTCCGCTATTTCATGGGCCAATTTTCGAATCCCGTCCTCGTCCTCCCCTTCCAACATGATCCGCGCCAGAGGTTCTGTCCCTGAGTAACGGACCAGAACCCTTCCCCTCGCCCCCAATTCCTTTTCAACCTGGGTTATTCTCTTTTGGACCCGAGGGATACTGGAGAAGGCCTTCTTCTCCTTGACTCCCACATTGAGTAGCACCTGGGGGAGCTTGGTGATCACCCGCTTCAACTCTCCCAACGACCTCCCCTGTTCCTTCATGATCGTCAAGATCTGCAGGGCCGTGAGACAACCATCGCCGGTCGTGTTGTGGTCCATGAAAACCACATGGCCCGACTGCTCTCCACCTAGGTTGTACCCCCCACGAAGCATCTCCTCCACCACATACCTGTCTCCCACAGCGGTACGGACAACTGTGATCCCCATATCCTCGAGCGCGATATCCAGCCCGAGATTGCTCATGACCGTCCCCACCACGGTTGACGAGGCGAGGAGCCCGTTTTGCTGCATGTATCGAGCACAGATGGCCAGAACCTCATCCCCATCAACAATCTCCCCTTTCTCGTCCACAAAGATGGCACGGTCAGCATCCCCGTCCAGTAAGAGGGCCAAATCGGCACCATGCTCGAGCAGGACGCTTCGTGCCGCCTCGGGATGAAGGGAGCCACAGGCCTCATTAATATTTTCTCCATCGGGATTGACCCCAATGGGAATGACCTCTGCTCCGAGCTCGCTTAAGACCTCCGGGGCCACACGATAGGCCGCCCCATGGGCGCAGTCCACCACGATCTTCAATCCGTCCAGGGAGAGGTGGCGTGAAAAGCTCATCTTTAAGTAAACGACGGTCCTCCCCACCGCATCGGGGATACGAAACGCCTTTCCCACCTCTGAAGCCGTGGGCCTGTGGCGATCTATGGTGCCCCCAAAAATCAATTCCTCGATCCGCTCTTCGATGGCATCCGGAAGCTTGAAGCCATCCCGGGAGAAGAACTTGATTCCATTATCTTCAAACAGGTTATGAGAAGCAGAGATAACGACCCCTGCGTCAGCCCTCATGCTACGAGTGAGGAAGGCAACTCCTGGTGTGGGTAAAGGACCGACGAGCAGCACATCTACGCCCATGGAGCAAATCCCGGAGGCCAATGCCGTCTCGATCATGTACCCGGAGAGACGAGTGTCTTTGCCAATGAGGATACGGTATCGGTGATCTACCCTACCTACGCCCTCTTTCCCCGGCCCAGCCCGCTTGACCCGTTCTGGATCCCGAAATACGTAGGCCAGCGCCCGGCCCAGCTTTAAAGCCATCTCCGAGGTCATGGGCTCTAAATTGGCCACTCCCCGGATCCCATCGGTGCCAAAGAGCCGTCTCTTTTGCCCTTTTTTCTCCCCCAGGGGAGAGTGACTCATACCATTCTTTGCTACTGGCTGATCATTTTTCATTGAATAGTCGCTCCGAAACGAATCTTATCAGCAACTCTAAGCGCGCGAAAGGTGGACCTGACGTCATGAACCCGAATCATGTTAGCCCCTCCCAAGGCAGCGGCTACCGCTGCCGCTATGCTTCCTTCCAGCTGGTCTTCGGGATCCACCTGAAGGACCATGCCGATGAAGGTCTTGCGTGATGGACCCACTAGCAGGGGTCGCCCTAAAGAGCCTAGGGTCGGCAGAGAGCGCAGGAGCTCCAGGTTGTGATCCAGATTTTTTCCGAAACCGATCCCCGGATCAATAATGATGTTTACGGGGTCCACCCCTGCTGAATTTGCGAATGCTATTTGGCCCCGCAAAAAATCGGCCACTTCTTGAACGACATTACGATAATTCGGCTGGGCCTGCATGGTCCGAGGCTTACCTTGCATGTGCATGAGGACCACCGGCACCTTCTCTTGTGCCACCAGCAACGCCATGGCGGGATCAAACCGCATCGCGCTAATATCGTTGACCAGATCCACACCCTCGTCCAGGGCACGACGGGCCACATGGGCCTTGGTGGTATCAACCGAGAGGGGTATGGAGAGGGCTCGTCGAAGCCCTTGAAGGACCGGAATCACTCGATCTAATTCATCTTTGTCAGAGACCGATTCGGCCCCTGGGCGTGTGGATTCACCACCGATGTCGATCACATCGGCCCCTTCGTCCGCCAGCTCAATGCCACGGGCAATTGCCCTGTTCGGGTCCAGGTAACACCCTCCATCAGAGAATGAATCCGGCGTAACATTGAGAACCCCCATGATAGCCGTTCGACGGCTCATGTCTATGGTCCCATGACGCGTAGGAAGGACCCATCCAGACTGGTTCGTGGAACTTTGCGAGCTGTCCAAGGGTAAATCCGATTGACCAGGCATCGATCTAAACGTGAATCCCTCCCTCTACGTAGGATCCTGCCCCCTACTGCCGGGCAATCTGTCTTTGGACTGAAGAGTGGAATTGAGGAGGGCTAACAAATCCCTCGGTAGGCCAACCTAAGCGTTGGCCGTGGCCGGAGCCGCAGCCAGGGGTTGTCCGCTGTTCCCGCCAAATTCCCGGACCAGGGCGTCGATATCTGAACCGTCCAAGGACTCCTTCTCAAGAAGCTGCTGAGCCACCTTATGAAGGAGTCCGAGATTGGTCGTGAGGATCTTCTTGGCTCGCTCATAGCATTCCAGGATGATCCGCCGGACCTCGGCATCAATGGCGACGGCCGTGTTCTCGGAATAATCCTGTTGCTGAGTAAAATCTCTCCCCAGGAAGATCTGTTCCTCTTTCTTACCAAAGGTTATGGGTCCCAACTTTTCGCTCATTCCCCACTCACACACCATTTGATGGGCAATCTCAGTGGCGCGTTCTATATCATTACCCGCCCCAGTGGTCATATGATTCAGGACCAGCTCCTCCGCCACACGCCCTCCAAAGAGGATCACGACGTTGTTGAGCAAGTAATCCTTTGGATAGGTGTGTTTTTCATCGATGGGGATTTGCTGGGTAAGCCCCAGGGCCGTACCCCGGGGAACGATGGTCACTTTGTGGATCGGGTCTGCCCCCGGGAGCATCTTAGCCACCAGGGCGTGACCTGCCTCATGATAAGCAGTAATTCGCTTCTCCTCTTCACTGATAATCATGCTCTTGCGCTCAGTGCCCATCATCACCCTGTCTTTTGCCAACTCGAAGTCCTGCATATTCACTTTATCTTTGTCCTCGCGAGCAGCCAACAGAGCCGCCTCGTTAACCAGGTTCTCTAGATCCGCGCCGGCAAATCCAGGGGTCCCTCTGGCTAAAATGGCGATGTCCACATCGCTGTCCAAAGGCACTCTGCGAACATGCACATACAAAATCGCTTCCCTCCCCTTGATATCCGGGCGAGGAACAATCACCGTGCGGTCGAAACGCCCTGGACGAAGAAGGGCGGGGTCCAGGACATCGGGGCGATTGGTTGCAGCGATCAGGATGACTCCCTCGTTGGCCTCAAACCCATCCATTTCAACCAACAGCTGATTCAGGGTCTGCTCCCTCTCATCATGTCCTCCACCCAGACCCGCGCCACGTTGGCGCCCAACGGCATCGATTTCGTCGATAAAGATGATACAGGGGGCATTCTTCTTCCCTTGCACGAAAAGGTCCCTGACACGAGAGGCCCCGACGCCAACGAACATCTCCACAAAGTCAGAACCGCTAATACAAAAGAAGGGAACCCCTGCCTCTCCTGCGATGGCACGTGCCAAAAGGGTCTTGCCTGTGCCTGGGGGGCCTATAAGGAGGCATCCTTTTGGAATCCGCCCACCCAACTTCGTAAACTTCTTCGGGTCCTTTAGAAAGGCAATGAGTTCTTGCAAATCGACCTTAGCCTCCTCCACGCCTGCCACATCGTTAAAGGTGATTTTGGATTGGTTTTCGGTGAGAAGGCGCGCTCGGCTCTTGCCAAAAGACATCGCCTTGCCACCTCCCACCTGCATCTGGCGCATAAAAAAGATCCACACGCCAATCAGAAGTAGCATGGGGAACCAGTTTACGAGCAGGACCACATACCAGGGAGATTCATCCTCCGGTTTTGCGGCAATCCTGACCTTCCTGTCCCTCAGCATCTTGACCAATTCAGGATCAGTAGGGGCAAAGGTCTTAAACGACTCTCCGCTTTGATACTTCCCCTGGATCCTCTTCCCCTGAATGGTGACCTCTTGTACGTCTCCCTTGTCGACGGACGCCCAAAAGTCGCTGAAGAGCACATCGGGTTCGCTGCTGTTCTGTCTGGTAAAGACATTAAAGAGCAGGAGAAACATCAGCCCCAAAACCAGCCACAGGGCTAGATTTTTAGTTGTTTGGTTCAATCGAACTCCCTCTGGAAGGAACCCCCGGGAAAGGAAGGCACCTTATCGACATTTACCACAGACAGAGATTTAGATCAACATATCTAGCGCAGCGGAAACATCAATATTTTCAAGGGGTATGTATAGCATCTACCCGTCGAGGGGCACAACCCGTACCTGTAAGATCTCTCTTGCCTTTAGCCCCATCTTTGCAAGCTCGCTCCGGCCGTAACGGGGAATCCATATAACTTCCTCTCCGGCCACCAGTATGGGAAGAGTCCAGCGCACCGAGAGAGGAATCTTCTTTTCGATAAAGAGGTCTTTGACCTTTTTATGTCCTGTCATCCCCAGGGGTTGGAAGCAGTCCCCAGTGCGGAAGTTCCGAACGGTGAGGGGTTCCGGGAGCGAAGAAGAATCGAAATACGCTTCAAATTCGTATTGAGGTCGTGCGTCCGGTGAAACATGGGAGCTTCTCAGGCTCTGAAACCTCACCCCTGCTTCAGGGACGACCAAGGCTCCCTCCCGTGGAAGGGTATAACTATAGCAAATCTGGCCAGGCTTTATTCTTCTCGTTCTCTCGAGGCGAATGGCATCGTACTCCTTCACCAGATCCCAACCCTTGGGCAGAGACAATCTACCTTGTGATGGACCCTGAGCCATGAAGTCCAGGACCATTTCAACATAGCTAAAGGCCATGCCCCGAAGACTATCGGAGTTGGACTCGACCCAGGCACGGATGAGCCTGCGCTGCATCGCCTTGTCTTCTCGCAGCAGTGCCCCAACCATGAGGCTCCCATCACCTCCAAGCCGTTCGAGGCTCCGCTGGGTGATCTCAGCCAAAATTTTCTCTTCATCACGAAAGATCTCTGCTAATTGCGCCAACCTTCCACTTACTCCATCATCAAATCTCTCCCTAAGCTGGGGAAGCAGTTGGTGGCGAGTCCAGTTGCGTAGGAGGCGGCAGTCCAGATTGGTGGAATCCGTCCGATAATCGAGATTTCGATCCCCAAGATAGGCCAAGATTTCTTGGCGAGAGGCCTCAATGAGGGGACGGACCAGCAACGAATCAGAGGGCCCCGTACCCTCGCCCTTGAGGTGGCGTACGGGTGGGATACCGCTCAACCCTCTCCGTCCACTCCCTCGCAGGAACCACATGACCACAGTCTCTGCCTGATCATCCCTCGTGTGTGCCGTAGCTACTTTATTGAGGGTGCAGTTTTCGGCGACATGAGCAAAAAAATCGTATCGTTCCTTACGGCCGAGGGCCTCCATGTTCCCCTTCCCTCTTGCCAACTTCACGCGCGGAAGATCGACTTCCTTAAGATAAAAGGGGATGGCCCATTGGTCTGCCAGATGAGCGACAAAGCGCGCATCCTCCCGAGCTTCATCTCCGCGTAGGCCATGGATCAGGTGGGCCACAGCCATTCGCAAGCCGAGTTCTTCGCGTAGGCCCAACATCAGGTGGAAGAGCGCGACAGAATCTGGCCCTCCTGATACCCCTAACAATACGCTATCCCCATGCGATAACATCCCGTATTTTTGGATGGTTTTCCTGATCTTAGTCTCGAGATTCATCATGAGGTTCTCACCCAATTTAACATTCTGCTGGGATTACCCCGTAGCACAGAACTCCTCTTGTGTTACTGCGGCGATGATTGTTCTGACCCCCTTACTTAAGGATAACACCCTAAATCGAGGAACTTAAGTTGTGCGACGGGGTGGACCACCTGAAATCAAGCGGACATAATTCAGAGTCACCACTAAAACTTCCGTAAACCCCGTACCACGGGCTCGCGCCCGTGGCCTTGTAGCACCCTGTGGAGTAACCTCTCAGTCGAGACCTCTCAGCTCTGTTGTGGATAGTACTCCACAGGGGGAGTCCGGAACATTCACCCTGTTCCAACGATTGCCATAGGGAACGCTTCGTTTACTCATGGTGAATTTGGCACGTGGTTCATCCCCGCCCGTCGAGAGCCTTAGGGCCGTGAGCTTGTCGAAGCGGTGGGTCGAGCGACGCTTACGCATGCGGCGTGCTGTGGTTCGGGGTAAAAATAAACCCCGATCCGACAAAAATGCGTGATCCATGTGCGATCTTGGGCCAGCCATTTCAACCCCGAGCCGAAATTTTGCATGCCGCGCATGGCGTCTATATCATAGACAGTGGATGGTAATAAGGGATAGTTTTCGCCGCCTTATCCTGCCTGGTTTTTTTCGGCTCGGGGTCAAGAGCCACACTCCTTGGCCATTACTACTTTAAGCTACCGGCATAACCGGTCATCTCCACATACCCAAGGCCTCCAACGGAATTTTTCCGGAAGACCCCCTGGACTTGGACGGCTCCTTCCCAGTAGGTCACACGGGTACTCTTTCGCGTGTCCAGCTCCTGCTCGAAGAAGAAAGGAACAACTTCCAAGCTAATGTCCTCAGCCGGAATCGAGATCTTCCATCCCATGGGATAGGTACCGCCGCTTTGAGGGCTCTTCCACTTGCGCAACACCTCCACCTGGAATTCCGCCAAGCGGAGATGCCGTGCCGTTCCATTCTTATAGACCAGTGTGCCGCTGGAATAAGAGTCCGCCGAACCATCCTTGCGGCGGATCAGATACAGCATAATCTCTGTTTGGTTCTCTAACTGGAGGCTAAACCAATCCCATCCCACCTGATGCTCTCCCAACTGATCACTGCCAAACTCGTGATCCATCCAGCTTAGACCCCGAACCTTTTCTCTTTTCCCCCCAATCTCCACCTCTCCCTCCGTCTGCAGTCGGGTCAACGAATAGTAATAGGAAGCTCGACCTTTTCCTTCTCCCTTTTGGCTGAGTCCGTTCTGGCCGTGAAGAACTGGCGGCTTGAGTGGTGTCAAACGCAACTTCAAAACCTTTTTCCGATCCTTGACCGTAATCACGTGGCTCTCGCCCTTGAGCTCGACCTTCCAGTCTTCATTCCAGACCAAATAACGGGTACTTAATGCACCTGCTTTTCCATCGTGTCCTCGGTTCACCCTGTCCCGAAAGACAAACCTTTTCGCTATCTTATCCGACAGCGCGAAATGGGCCATGTAAAGGTCTGTAAACAGGGGTAGCCTCCCGCTTTCTGCCTGCTGGCGGTCTCGTAAACCATAGCGGAAAAACGTGACCTGATAGCCATAACTTCTCCCCGTTTCGGTCTCCAAATGGCCGGTGTAATACCACCACTCAGTCCTGAAATCTGGGTGCGAAAAATGATCCTGGGGGAAAGAGATCTTTCTGTTGGGAAGGGCGAGCTGATAGCTGAAGGATGAGGCTATCAAGAAGGTCACCAACAAACCAAGAAGGATGGATTTTTTACTCAACATGTTAAAATTTCCGAAATCTAGAATATAAGTATACCACCTCAAACCGCAATAGCGGATCAGATGATGGCCATAAAAAAATGGATTGAGACAAAACCGAAGTAATGCTATAGGAGCCTTTATGGAATCAGGAGGATACGCCCGTCCGGAGCTACTGACCTCCCCGGACGACTTGAATCAAACCTTAGGGGACCCTTCCTTATGCCTGATTGACACCCGACCCGCAGAACAATTCGCTCAAGGTCATATCCCTGGATCTGTCCATTTCGATCTTTTCGGTCTAAGCCTCATTGATACCAGTCCGGCCCCCCTCAAGGCCTTCAATTTCATGATTCAGCACATTTTCGACATGCGAGGAGTAAACCAAAATAAGAGGGTCGTTTTTTACGAGGAGACCTCGGGGATGAGGGCCGCACGCGGACTGTGGTTTTTGGAATTCTTTGGCCATCCAAATGTTCAAGTCTTGGATGGCGGAATTCAGGCTTGGAGACAAGGTGGATTTCCCATCACCACCGAGGTCACCCCACCAGTTCCATCACGATTGAAAGTAGCAGAGAAAGAGGAGCTTTTAGCCACCGCGGACACTATATTGGGATCACTGAATCAGAATAAATCCTGCATCCTTGATACCCGCAGTGACGATGAGTACATGGGACGCAATGTTCGCGCTGCCCGAGGGGGGGCTATCCCCGGTGCCATCCACATCGAGTGGACCCGTAGCCTGGACGAGAGAGGTCGATTCAAGCCCGCCTCAGAACTGAAAGCCATGTTCCTGAAGGCTGGAATCACTCCAGACAAGGAAATCATCGCCTACTGTCAGGGAGGCTACCGCTCGGCCCATTCCTACCTGGCCCTCAGGCTCCTTGGCTATCCCAGAGTGCGAAATTACCTAGGCTCCTGGAAGGAATGGGGTGATCGATTGGACCTGCCGATTGAGAAGCCCTGGGAGACACGGTGAACCCCCCCCCCTCACGCAAACGCGCCCCAAGTAAGGCCCGCTTGTCGCAGAAGGCCGTTTCCGACCTGGGCCGTGCCCTCTCTTCCACGCTGGATCTGGACGCAATCTTTCAGGAACTGGCAAAGGGCGTCAAGGCACATATCCGTTACGATCATCTCTCAGTCCACGTGGTCAACAACCACGAGGCCAACCGTGTCTTTCTTTCCTCGACCAACCAACGGACCGGAAAATCCATGGCCCCCGATGGAAGCGAAAACTCCCTCATTGATCGTATCCTACGCGAAAGGAATCCTATTCTTTGGAAAGACGCCCGCACTGAGAAGGGACACGGGACCGAGCAGCTAAGCCAAATGGGACTCAGATCCTGTGTCGGCATCCCGCTAATTCACCAAAACGAAGTACTTGGAAGTCTTCACGTCGCCAGCAAACGACCCCGGGCATACGGTGCCAAAGAGCTTCACTTCCTTGCTTCGGTAGGCGCATGGCTTGCCTCCGCCATGGACCACGCCCACGCCTATGAAAAGCTAAAAAAACAAAATGATGGCCTTAAGATGGCCACCGAGCACAAGTCGCAGTTCCTCGCCAGGATGTCCCATGAAATTCGCACTCCTTTAGGTGTGCTCCTCGGATTCTTGGACATACTCCATTCCGGGACCCTCGGCACGATTAACGAGGAACAAAAGACCGCTGTCGACAAAATGCAAATCCAGTCCCGCAGGCTCCAAAAGATGATTAACGACGTGCTGAACCTTTCGCGTATCGAAGAAGGGACCATCCCCCTCGAAATCTCGACCTTCCCCACTGAGAAGATTATTGACTCCCTACGAACACTGGCAGATGAACTGCAGAGGAAGAGCGAGCTAAAGGTTCGCTGGGATATCGATCCGAATCTCCCTTCCCTCACGACGGATGCCCCTAAGCTCGAAGAAATTCTTCAGAACTTGATCGTGAACGCCTTCAAGTATACCCCGGCGGGAGAGATCCAGATTCGGATCAAGAATCACGCGGCGACCAAAATTGTAGAGTTCGTAGTGGAAGACACTGGATTGGGGATCTCCCCTCAAAACATCCCAAAGATCTTCGAAGGGTTTCATCAGATTGACGCCACAACGAGCAGCCAGGGTGTCGGCCTTGGGCTCACCATCGTCAGGAAATACTTGGAACTCATGAAGGGCACCATTCAAGTCGAGAGCAAGCCTCACAAGGGCTCCAGGTTCAGAATAACCCTGCCCTATATCCTAGATACCTAGAGAACCCCCCGGTTGGATTCTTACCGATAGAATGTTCAACAGAACGACTTCAACAAAGATTTTCGCGCCAAGACGCAAAGGGAAACTAGTAGGCAGATAGCAGTAGGCAGAAAGCAAAATGCTGAGAGCTGACGGCTGATAGCTAAGTTTTAAGCGCGCGCCGTTCGGCTGAGCTAGCGTCGAAGCCTCGCCTCTGAAATCTTTTTGACCAGCCTGCAAACAGCTTTTTTCCACAACCTGGTAGAGAGTACAGTCGAGGTTGACCCTGAATCCCTCGTTCGTTACACAGGGGTGTGCACAGGTTACGGAACGAGTCGGAAGGAGGTTGTTAAAATGCAGCTAAAAAACCAGGTAGCAATTGTAACAGGGGGTGGAAGCGGCCTCGGGCGTGCCATGGCCCTTGGGCTCGCCAGAGAGGGAGTCAAGGTTCTGATCGCAGAAGTAAGAGAACCTGAAGGTCAGAAAGTCTTGGAGGAGATTCGCTCCCTTGGAGGAACCGGGGATCTCTTTGTTGGAGACATCAGCCAGGAGAAAACGGCCAAAGAGCTCATCGAATTCTGCAACCAACGAATGAACGGGTTGGAAATTCTTATCAATAACGCCGGTCTGAGGATGGAAGACCATGAGGACGGTGTCTATGAAAACTGGAGGTGCCTCAAAAAGCGCCCCACTCACGAAGTCCCTGTTGACGAATGGGATTTACTTATCAGAATCAACCTCAGGGCACCCTACCTCTGCACTCACTTTGCTCTTCCCCATATGATCCAGCAAAAACGAGGCACCATTATCAGCACCTCCTCCGGTGCCGGGAGCCGGGGGGTTGCCGGCAAGAGCGCCTACTCGGCATCCAAGCATGGTATTGAAGGTTTCATGAAGACCGTCGCAGAAGAGGTGAATCAGTTCGGGATCAGTGCCAATTCCATCCATCCAGGGCGTGGGCGCGCCAATGTGGATGGACGCGGGGGAACACCTCCCGAGGTCATGGTCCCCTTGGTCCTTTTCCTGTGTAGGCAGGACCAGCCGAAGGTTACGGGGCAATCCCTTACCGCGATGGATTGGAATGAAGGGAAAGTGAAGCAGCAATGAAGTCTCCACGGTCTTACGCCCGTGGTATCTTTCATTTCTTCGGCGGAATCCGCCGAAGCACCCTCCTTCGCTTGCCCTGTGGAGTAGGTTCTCACTCGGAGGATCTCGTCTCGACCGTGGCGAGTACTCCACGGGGCGAGCCGAGCTTCGGCCTTCGCCGACTGTAGTCGGCTATGGCCGACGAAGGTCAGAAGGTCCACCCTTTGCATTCATTCACGGCCTAACGGCCGTAGTCTTATGCGAAGGCGGACAAAAGTGACGGCCCCAGGGGGCCAAACATCCCTCAGGACCCAATGGCTGCGGACGCAGGGCTCCCTTTGGCTTCGCCCAGGCTGCGGATTTCTGGATAGACCTCACG
>Ga0114947_10000440_pt1 | contig 14023 bp, 11 predicted proteins | sample CR02metaG_FD_99656 | JGI IMG/M metagenome (GOLD analysis project Ga0114947, IMG submission 99656) | Deep subsurface microbial communities from Mariana Trench to uncover new lineages of life (NeLLi) - CR02 metaG | ecosystem: Environmental > Aquatic > Marine > Ocean trench > Sediment ...
AGCTCCACCCCGATGTGGTGGTGCGCGCCCGGCAGGCGATCCGGGAATGGAGTGCCTCGCTCCCAGAGGTGCGGCGTGAGCGCGAACTGTCGCCGGGACCACCGAACTAGACTGCCTCTCGATCGACGTCGTATCGTTCACGGTAGCTGGCGTACTGCTCCGCGAGTCCGTCGTAGCTCCAGCCAAAGTCCACGGGATCGTAGACGTGGCGCCCGAAGCTCGTCTGGCCGCGGCTGTCGATCCAGGCCTGCATCCGCTTCTCGTGGAGCGGCGAAGGCTCTTGATCGTAGTGCGCATAGATTCGGCGGACCGTCTCGAGCGGGTCGGCGATCAGCGGCGCGAACGGCTCGCGGCTCTGAAACCACCGCACGCCACCGTCGGTCGAGTCCGGAGAAGGCGCGCTCTGGGCGTGTGCGGTGGCGGAGGCGGCCAGCCACCAGAGGGCTCCGAGGAGCGCCGGACCGATATGCCATTGCGAAGTGATCATGCTGGAGTTCTCCTGTCACCGGGCCGGGTCAGCGGTCTGCCCGGCCCCGAGCGGCACGGGCGAGGCCAAAGTGGAATGAGATGGCCGCGCGCACAATGAGAGGCGGGACGCGAGTGAGATGACCTACAGAGACTTGGACATTCGCCTGATCCGTGCTCTTCAGGAGGACGGCCGCCGCTCGCTTCGCCAGCTCGCAAACGTGCTTGGCGTCTCCACGAGCACGGTCAGCAAGCGGCTCGAGGATCTGAGGGAGCGAGGGGTCGTGAAGGGCTTCCGGCCCGTCATCGACTATGCCAGGCTCGGATACGGCCTGATCGCCGTCACGAAGATCAAGGCCCGGGGGGACGCCCTGCCGTCCATCGTCGAAGCGCTCGCAGCCGAACGGAACCTGACTCACGTCTACGAGATCACGGGCGAGTTCGACGTGCTGGTGATCGGCCGCTTTCGAAACGAGCGGGAGATGAACCGTGAGATCAAGCGGATGTTGAGCCTCCCGGGCATCGAAGGGACGAACACGTCCGTCGTGCTGTCGGCGGCCAAGGAGGACGGAGACGTGGAGCTGCTGTGCGATGGCGTGGTGGAGCCGCCGGGCGACGAAGCCGAAGCGGAGCCGAGCCTCTGACGACCGCCGCCCGCCTTGCCGAGCTCAACGCGCGGCTGGTCGCTTGCCGCCGCTGCCCTCGTCTCGTCGCGTGGCGCGAGGACGTGTCTCGGGTCAAGCGCGCCGCGTTCGCCGACCAGGAGTACTGGGGCCGGCCCGTACCGGGCTTCGGAGATCCCGAGGCGTGGCTGCTCGTTGTCGGCTTGGCGCCGGCCGCACACGGAGCCAACCGCACGGGCCGCATGTTCACGGGAGATCGCTCGGGCGACTGGCTGTATCGGGCGCTCCACAAGGCCCGCGTGGCGAGCCAGGCTTCCTCGGCGGCGCGCGACGACGGGCTCGAGCTGCATGGCGCCTACGTCACGGCGGCTGTGCGGTGCGCTCCCCCCGGGAACCGGCCTAAGAGCGCGGAGCGGGACAACTGCAGCGAGTATCTGGAGCGGGAGCTGGACCTTCTGGCGCGCGTGCGGGTCGTGGTGGCACTTGGCGGCTTCGCCTACGAGCAGGTTCTGCGCGTTCTTCGCGATCGGGGCCACGAGGTCCCGGTGCCTCGCCCACCGTTCGCGCACGCGTGTGAGGTGCCGCTGGGCGGCGAGCTCACCGTCATCGCCTCCTACCACCCGAGCCAGCAGAACACCTTCACGAAGCGGCTGACCGAGCCGATGTTCGACCGGATCTGGCGTCGGGCACTGGAGCTGGGGCCGGCTGCGTAGGAGCTGGCCAACCGACCTTGGCAGGTCGCTGCAGGGCCCGACGACCTGTTAGCCCTGACCCACCTCCAGCATGCGCTCCACCGCCCGGAGCGCTCTCACTCGCACGCCCTCCGGCACCTCGACCTCGTACCGGAGCTCCCGCAGCGATGCGAGCGTCTTCTCGAGCGAGATCTTCTTCATGTGCGGGCAGATGGCGCAGGCCTTGATGAAGTCGAGCTCGGGGTGGGCCTCCTGCACGTTGTCCGACATACTGCATTCGGTGACCATGATGACCCGGTTGCCGCGTGCGGCGTCCAGGTAGCCGATCATCCCGCTCGTCGAGCCAACGAAGTCGGCCTCCGCGCACACCTCGGGCGAACACTCCGGGTGGGCAATCACCTCGATACCCGGATACTGGGCCCGGTAAGCCTGGATCTCGCCCACCGTGAAGCGCTCATGGACGATACACTTGCCGTGCCAAGTGATCACGCGGACATCTGTCTCCTTCGCGACGTTCTTGGCCAGGTACTCGTCGGGCAGGAAGATCACCGTATCGGAGCCCAGCGACTCCACGACGGCGCGAGCGTTGGCCGACGTGCAGCAGATGTCCGACTCCGCCTTGATCGCGGCCGGAGTGTTCACGTAGGTGACGATCGGAACGCCCGGGTACCGCTGTCTCAGCAGCCGGACGTCCTCTGCGGTGATGCTCTCAGACAGGGAGCAGCCCGCCTCGAGGTCGGGGATGAGGACGGTGCGATCCGGGTTGAGGATCTTGGCCGTCTCGGCCATGAAGTGGACGCCGCAGAAGACGATGACCTCGGCGTCCGTGTCCCTCGCCTCTCGGGCGAGCGCGAGGGAGTCGCCCTTGAAATCGGCGATGCCGTGGAAGATCTCGGGCACCATGTAGTTGTGCCCGAGGATGACGGCGTTCCGCACCCGCTTCAGCCGATTGATCTCGGCGATGAGGGGAGCGGCGATCTCCCACTCGAAACGCGGGATGCTCCGCCGGACCTTCTCGTATATGGGATCGGTCGCCTCGGCGACCGCGTCGGTATACTCCAACGTCTCCAACACTTCTGCCTCCGGCCACGGTCTGGCGGCTAAGGATCCTCAGAGCCGATGCTGACTGGGCGGTGCCGCGCCGGGCCCCGCCTTTGCAGCCACGCCGCCTCGCGGCGTACTAGGTGAAAACGCGAGCCCAAGGAAAGTTCCCGCGGCGGGGGCCTTCGAAGGGGCTTTGCCGAGGGCGGCGCGCGGCGCAGCAAGCATGTATTCTTTCTCCGGCACGGGCCCCGTTGCCGCCGGCGCACGCCCGCTCGGGCCAGATTGGAAGGAGCACATGGACCGACGGAGCGCCCAAGAGCGCGTCGAAGAGCTGCGCGAGACTCTCCGGCGCCACGCGCACCTCTACTTTGTGGAGGACGCGCCGGAGATCTCCGACGAGGAATACGACGCTCTCTTCGGCGAGCTGAAGGAGCTCGAGGAGCGCTTTCCGGAGGTGAGAGCGCCCGACTCGCCGACCCGGCGCGTGGGTGCGCCTCCGCTCGAGAGCTTCCCGACGGTCGACCACGTCGTCGACATGCTCAGCCTCGACTCGGCCCCCGACGAGGAGACCCTCCGCCGGTTCGACGATCGAGTGCGGCGCGGCCTCGGCGACGTCGAGCTCGCGGAGTACGTCCTGGAGCCGAAGCTGGACGGCGCTTCCGTCGAGCTCGTCTACGAGGCGGGCGTCCTCGTGCGGGCCTCGACTCGCGGCGACGGCGTGCGTGGTGAGGGGATCACCGAGAACGTGCGCACGATCCCGGCGGTGGCCCTCCGGCTGCGCGAGGACGTCCGGCCGGCGCCCGACTTCCTCGCCCTTCGAGGCGAGGTCATCATGCGAATCGGGGCGTTCCAGGAGCTGAACGAGCGCCTGATGGAAGCCGATCGAGCCCCCTTCGCGAACCCTCGGAACGCGGCCGCCGGCGCGCTCCGGCAGCTGGATTCCCGCATCACGGCGTCCCGGCCCCTCGACGTCTTCGTCTACGACATCCTGGCCATCGAGGGCGGCGATGACACGCCGGGTACCCAGTGGGAGGGGCTCGAGGCGATCCGGGAGTGGGGCCTCCCCCCGACCGAGATGGCACGTTGCGCCTCCTCCGTGGAGGAGATCCTCGAGCATCACGCGGAGCTCCTCGAGTGCCGCGATGATCTGGACTACGAGATCGACGGCATCGTTATCAAGCTGAACGACCTGGCCGCCCGAGAGCGCCTGGGCGTGACCTCACACCACCCACGTTGGGCTTTCGCGTACAAGTTCCCCGCCCGCAAGGAGGTGACGCGCGTGCTGCGCATCGTGCCGAGCGTCGGGCGCACGGGCGTCGTCACGCCGATCGCCATGCTCCGGCCTGTCGAGTTGGGTGGGGTGACGGTGAGCCGGGCGAGCCTCCACAATCGCGAGGAGGTGGTGCGCAAGGACATCCGCGAGGGTGACCGGGTGCGGGTGCAGCGGGCGGGTGATGTGATCCCGCAGGTCCTCGAGCGCGTGGAGGAGCCCGGCCGGGAGCGGGCCGAGCCCTGGCGGATGCCCCGGCACTGTCCGTCGTGCGGGTTCGAGCTCGTCGAGCGTGGCCCGTTCACGGTGTGTCTCAACAGCTTCGAGTGCCACGCCCAGCTTGCCGGCCGCATACAACACTTCGCGTCCCGTGGCGCTCTGGACATCGAGGGACTTGGGGAGGAGACCTCCCGGCTGCTCGTGTCGGAGGGGCTTGTGGCCCGCCTGCCCGACCTGTTCGAGATCGATGAGGATCAACTCGTCGCGCTGGAGGGGTTTGCGGAGAAATCCGCGGCAAACCTGGTCGAGGCGATCCGGGCTTCCTCGCCGGTCGAGCTTCGGCGGTTCCTCTACGGCCTTGGCATCCCGGAGGTCGGCGCCGCCGTCGCGCGCGACCTGGCGAGGCACTACGGAACGCTCGAGCTTCTTCGAGCCGCTTCCGAAGAGGAGCTGCAGGGGGTGGACGGCGTCGGCCCGAAGATGGCGGAGCAGATCGCCGGCTTCTTCCGACACCCACGGAAGGCGGCCCTCCTGGACGACCTGCTGGATGGCAAGATCCAGCTCCTCGAGACGGAACCGGCCCCGGACGCGGGGTCGGGGGGAGGGGCCCCGCTCGAGGGTCTCCGGTTCGTCTTCACGGGCGCCCTCGATCGGTGGACTCGCGAGGCCGCCAAAGAGGTCGTGGATGCGCTCGGCGGGCGCGTGACCTCCTCGGTGAGCCGGAGCACCGACTACCTCGTGGCCGGCAGCGATCCGGGCTCCAAGGCGCAGCGGGCCCACGAGCTGGGCATCGAGGTGCTCGACGAAGAGGCTTTCGAAGCGCTGCTCGGGGAGCGGGGCGCCGATTCGGAAGCGGGACGCTCTGGGGAGCCGGGGGCGTAAACCCGAATGGAGAACATCGAGATCGCACGTCAGCTGGACGAGGTCGCCGATCTCCTGGAGATCCAAGAGGCGAACCCGTTTCGCGTGCGGGCTTACCGAAACGCCGTCCGCACGATTCGGGAGCTGGCCGCGCCGCTCGAGAAGATGGTGACCGAGGAGGCCGACCTGACGGCTCTTCCCGGGATCGGGAAGGAGATGGCACGTCACATCGGCGAGCTCGTGACGGCCGGCGCGATGGGCGTGCTCGCCGAGCTGAGGGAGGCGGTGCCGGCCACGCTCGTACAGATCATGCGCGTTCCGGGCGTGGGTCCGAAGAGCGCCCGGAAGCTCTGGAAGGAGCTCGGGATCGAGGGGGTGGAAGAGCTGAAGGAGGCGGCCGAGCAGGGGCGGGTCGCCGGCCTCAAGGGGTTCGGCGAGAAGAAGCAGGCACAGATCCTTGCTGGTATCGAGCAGTGGCGCCGCCACACCGCACGCTACCGGATCGACGAGGCGGCTGAGTTCGTGAAGCCGCTGCTCGCGCATATGCGCTCACTCGCGCAGGCCGAAAGGATGGCGGTGGCGGGCAGCTATCGGCGGCGGAAGGAGACGGTCGGTGACATCGACATCCTGGTGCTGTCGAGCGAGCCCGAGCCCGTGATGGAGCATTTCCTGGCGTTCCCGGCGGTGGCGGACGTGCTGGCGGCGGGTGACACTCGAGGGTCGGTCATCCTGCGAAGCGGCCTTCAGGTGGATCTCCGGATCGTTCCCGAGGAGAGCTACGGGGCGGCTCTCGTCTACTTCACGGGCTCGAAGGAGCACAACATCCGGTTACGGCAGCGTGCGCTGGACCGGGGCCTGAGCATCTCGGAGTACGGTGTCTTCGAGCTGCACCAGGAGGCGTCGATGACCGCGGAGGCCGGCGCGCCAGCGTCGGGCGAGGCGCGCGAGGACGGACGCTGGAAGGCCGGTAGAGAGGAGGCGGACGTCTACGAGGCCGTCGACCTACCGTATATCCTCCCTGAGCTCAGAGAGGACCGCGGGGAGATAGAGGCCGCCGAGAAGGGAACGTTGCCCGAGCTCATCGCCCTGGAGGACCTGCGGGGCGACCTGCAGATGCACAGCACCTGGTCCGACGGGAAGAACAGCGTCGAGGAGATGCTGCAGGGGTGTGTGGATCGCGGCTACGAGTACTTCGCGATCACCGACCACAGCAAGGCGCTCGCGATGATCGATGGATTGGATCAGGAGGCGCTCGAGCGGCAGCTGGAGGAGATCGAGGAGGTAGCGGCCCGCCATCCCGAGATCCGGATCCTCCGGAGCATGGAGGTCGACATCCTGGCGGACGGGGCGCTCGATCTCGAGGACGAGATGCTCGAGGCTCTCGACCTGGTCGTGATCTCCATTCACTCCATGTTCAACCTGCCCGCCGGCCGTCAGACCGAGCGCGTGCTGAGGGCACTCCAGCATCGTGAGGTGGACGTCTTCGCCCATCCGACGGCTCGTTTGATCAACCGGCGCGATCCCGTGAGCTTCGACCTCGAGGAGGTTCTCTCCTGCGCGGTGGAGCACCGCGTGGCGGTCGAGCTGAACGCGAACCCACACCGCCTCGACCTCAAGGACACGCATCTGACGCTCGCCAAGCGGCTCGGCGTCAAGGTCGTGATCAGCACGGACGCCCATCGCGTGGCCGATCTGGATCTCATGTCCTACGGAGTGGAGCAGGCCCGGCGCGCGTGGCTCGAGCCCGAGGACGTGTTGAACACGCTCTCCCGCGACGACTTCCTCGCGTACTTCGGGCTGGAATGAGCCCAGGCAGGGCTCGCGGACTTCGGGCTGGAATGAGCCCGGCGGCTCAGCCCTTTTCCTCCTCGAAGCAGACTTCGACGCCCCGGTTGGCAAGCTCCTCCAGATAGGGCTCGAACGGGATCGCCTCGTCGGGCGCCATCACTCCCGTCTCCGAGATGATGTCGCGTCCCATGAACAGGCCGACGATACTCAGAGTGAAGCCCGTACAGCGCATCATCGCCGTGATACCGGTATCGGGATCCTCGCGGTCCATCAGGTTCCAGGTCAGCGTGGTGGGCACGCCGTCCCTCTCTCCCTCCGCGATCACGCGGAGCACGACGAGGTCCGGTTCGCCGGGACGCGCCAGGTGGGGTGACGCAGCGGAGATGAACACGTCGCGGGGCACGATCTCGTGGCCGCCGATGGTGATCGCCTCGTCCGACAGCAGGCCGAGATCGCGGATGGCCCTCATGATCTCCGCGTGTCCGGGGTATCGGAGCGTCTTGTAGGACAGGTGTCCGACCCGGTTCTGGAAGCGCCAAGGTAGGGTGGATGCGCCGCCCGCCGTATGAAACGCCTCGAGGGTTCCGAGCTCGTCGAACTCCAGCTCCTCGAGTTCCGTGAGGGCCTCCCGCTGCTCCAGCTCGCCCCCGGAGATGATCCAGGAGGGCGTCGTGTAGTAGTCGAGGGTGCCCTCGAGCGAGTAGACGATCTGGTACTTGAGGGGAGGCTGTGGGTCCTGGGGGAGACCTCCGACGTACATCCGCACGCGGTCGGTGCGGTCCAGCCGGCGGATGCCCTCGGCGGCGAGCAGCGTCACGAGCCCCGGCGCCAGGCCGACGTCCGGGACGGCCGTGCACCCTGCCTCCCGGGCGCGATCACCCATCGCGAGTTGCTGGAAGACGATATCGGTCTTTCCTCCCAGATCGGCGTAGTCGCAACCGCTCTCGATCGCGAGACGGGCGAGATCCACGTTGAACAGGTAGGGGGCGGCCGAGAGCACGATGTCCCGCTCCTCCATCGCGTGTCGCACGGCGTCCTCTTGGGCGAAGTCGAGCTCGAGAAGCTCCAGCCGGTCCTCTTCCAAAGGGATTGTGCGGGGTCGGTTGGGTTGCAGATCCGCGATCACCACGGACTCGATGTCCGGCTGGGCGAGGAGATCGTAGGCGCACGCCGAGCCCTGAAGCCCACCACCGAGAACCAGCACCCTCATCGAACCTACATCCTCACGGAATCAACACCTTCACGGAATCGGCACCCCCATCCGGGATCTCTTCCTCCAAGATGAGCACATGCTGTTGAGCACACGTTGAAGCCGCGACGTTACCCTCCAATCTGAAGGCGCACAACGGCAGACGGGGGCGGACTCGCATGCGAGGTGCGAACGAAGCGCGTGAGGTGAGAACGCCGGCGGCCGGAACGTCGAGGCTTCTCGCCGATCTCGTCCTTTCACGACACAGCCGGGTATCGCTGCGCCGCCAGCTCGTGAGCCAGCTTGGCGCGGCGATCCGCTCGGGGCGCGTCGGGCCGGGCCAGAGGCTCCCGAGCGCCAGGTGGCTGGGACCGCGGCTCGGCCTCCACCGCAACACGGTTCGGCTGGCCTACTCGGAGCTGGATCGGCTCTCCCTCGTAAGCCGCAGACCGGGAAGCGGCGTCTATGTCCCGGAGGCGTGGTCGCCCCATGGCGGAACTCTGGAGGACGCCTTCCGCGGTTTCCTGGATCGAGGGCGAGCTTCCGGCTTGTCGGCGCGGCAGCTCGATGACCTGCTCTCGCGGTGGATCCCACGCGGCACCACCCCCTGCCTCTGCGTCGCGGAGCCCGAGCCTGCTCTGCGCTCCATCCTGGTGGCCGAGCTCGCATCTGCCCTGTCGGGCGTGAAGGTCCTGGGCTCGAGCGTGGGGCGTGCGCGCAGGGTGCCGAGCGGTCTGGAAGGTTGCTGCCTCGTGGTCCGGCCGGAGCTCGTGGGGGCGCTCAGAGACACGGATCCCTCCGTGGTCGACGTGGTGCCTATCCGGTTCGCCGGCGCCGGGGCGTGGTGCGGGCCGGTGGGCCGACTGCGACCCGGGTCGGTTCTCGCTCTCATATCGATCAGCCGAGGACTCAGGCGGCATGCTCGCGAGCTCCTCGCCGGCCGGCTCGCGGACGCGATCGGGCTCATTTGCCCCGATCCGCGAAGCCCGCCCGATGTAAAGCGGGCCCTCCGAATCGCCGACTGCGTCTTGGTCGACGTCCTGTGTGCCGTTCGCCTCCGGCCGGCTTCGAGGCCGCGGTCCGGTTCCCGCGTGCATCCCCTCCGTCTGATCGCTCCGGGCTGGATCGACGAGATGGCACGGTACTTCGGTGCGGAGCGGCGGAGTTGACCGCGCCGGGCGGAACTTGAACGCGCTCGGGGCATAGGCTAGGATCATGTGCTCCGGATGCCCGCTGGAAGTCGCGAGCCCGGATGCCGTTGGCCCGTGGTGTAACCGGCAACACACTTGGCTCTGGACCAAGAGATTCCTGGTTCGAACCCAGGCGGGCCAATCGAATCGTCTGAGGTGAAGGGGTCCGTCGCGGGCGCCGGCGTCGGCGCAGACTCCTTCACTTTTTCGTTCTCGGAGGGGTGGCCGAGTGGCTTAAGGCGGCGCCCTGCTAAGGCGCTGGGCCGAAAGGCCCTCGTGGGTTCGAATCCCACCCCCTCCGTTTCTCCCGGGACGGGTGGCCGAGCGGCTCAAGGCGCACGCCTGGAAAGCGTGTGGGCACCACGAGTGCCTCGTGGGTTCGAATCCCACCCCGTCCGTTCCCACGCGACATCCTTCCTGTTGCGTGATTCCAGTCGGGGAAGGGGCGCGGCGAGACGTATCTCGGAGGGGTGGCAGAACGGCAATGCACCGGTCTCGAAAACCGGCGCCCTCACGGGCTTGAGGGTTCGAATCCCTCCCCCTCCGCTCCCCACCATTCTCACCCCACGGGTGCTTCCGCCGCTTCGCCGCAGAAGTGTCTCGCCGCAAGTCGCGGCTCGACGACGAATCCCTCCCCCTCCGCCATATCATCCTGTTGATTCGAGCGGCTCAGGAGAGAAAGGGCCGGGCGCCCCCGACGATCAGCCGCAGTTTCGAACGTCGGCGCGTTTCACGAACCGAACCGGCTTCTCGCGACGGGGAACGGTGACGATCGCAACAGGAGCGGTGAACGCCTGCGACGTCAGGCACCCGATACCCGGTGACACCTCGGTAACGATGGCGTAGAGGTACTCTTTGTCCTCGTATACGGCCGTGAAGAATACCTCGTAGCCGCCCGTCGGCCGCCTCCCCAGCGCCGCAACCAGCACCACGTCCCGTCCGAAATCGACCGCCGGCACATCCCGTGACGGATCGAATCCCGAGGTAGCCGCAGACCAGAGGTTCGCCCAATCCGCGCGGGACTTGAGCACCTCGTGAACTTCTTCCACCAGGCCGCTGTACTGCAGCTTCAGAACCGACACGAAGGGCAGCGGGGTGGCGCTGGCGGGCACGTCGGCGGCGGGTGACGTGCGTTGGACGCCGCACGCCGTGCAGAGGGCGAGCACCGCGGCCAAACGGACGGAGCTCAAGAGCCGCTCACCTCTATCGGAACGGTGAAGCGAGACGCGTCCCACGAGAGCGCCAGGACACCGCCTCCCCCGTCGGTCAGCTCGACCTCGATCGTGAACCGCTCGACCGTCTCGAGCAGCTGCTCGCGGGCCATCGGAATCCGCACGAAATCGCCGGCCGGGTCGTACGCGGTGCCCCAGATCTGGGTGAGGCTGGAGATGATCAGCTCGGCGCTCTCGGGCGTGTAGGTCGTCCACAGCGTGTACGTTCCCGCCGGCACGAGCTCCCCGCCGATGACCAGGTCATGGTCCGTGGCGAAGTGCGTCGCCGCGTTCGCCCCGGTGCGCCACACCTCGTTCCACGGAACCAATCCGCCGAAGATCTCGCGGCCGCGTTTGCTCGGGCGGCTGTACTCGACCTCGAGCGTGGCGCTGTCCACCGAGGCCGTCACGCTCTCCTGGGGTGAAGCCTGCCCGAAACCCTCACCGCGGGCGTCTCGCGCCGCGAACTCGGCGGAGAGGGCCTCCAGGTCCAGCTCGGCCGGATCCACACGCTGGATCTCGACCTTCATCGTCGTCTCCCGCCCGGTGATCCCCAGGATCCGCCCCTCCGTGTCGAGCGCTGCGATCATCGGGTTACCGAAGAACTCCATGGATACGGAGTCGGCGCCGCGGGCTTCGATCGCGTTCGGCGCGGCGCCGCGCCGCGAGCTCGGCCGAAGAATGGCGAACTCCCAGCGCTCGCCGCCTGCCGCCCCTGCCTGCCGCGCCGCCTGCTCGAACAGGCCGACCGACAGCGGCACCTTGCCGGTCGACGGGAGGGTGTTCGTCGGCACCTCCATCTGGCGCGTCTCCACGCCGAGATCTTCCTCCACCTCGAACGTGGCGCTGTCTCCCACGATCTCGATCACCGAGCGCTGGGTGGGCGGGCCCTCCGGGTTCTCCTCAGGAGTGGTCCATATGACTTCGAGCCTCCTCACGGAGCCGTCCGGCGCCAGGTGCGCTGTGTAGCGGGCCAAGCGCGTCACGGGAATGCGCATGACGAAGGCGCCGTCGATCCGGTCGGCCGAGCGGGTGAAGACCTCGACAGCGGTCGTATCGACGCCGAGCATCTCCACGTAAGCACGTGTGTCCGTTCGCTCGCCGCACGCTACCGCCAACGGCGTCCAAAGCAGCAGGAGGCTCAGCGTGCTTCTCGATCCTATGCTCATCGTTCCTTTCCTCCCTTCACTCCGGCTCGGCGTCATGGGCGAGCCGGCAGGGTTGGGTCCCAGGGAGTGAAGGCGCATGGTCATCAGGCTCCACTCGTTGGCTGCAAGCCGAGGCGGGCTACGGCCTCCTCTCGCATCTTGAACTTCTGGATCTTCCCCGTCACGGTCTCAGGGAACTCCTCGACGAACATCACGTGCCTCGGCACCTTGAAGTGGGCCAGGCGCTGCCGGCAGAAGTCGCGGATCTCATCCTCCGTGGCGCTCTGACCCTCTTGCAGCTTGATCCAGGCGCAGATCTCCTCGCCGAGCCTCGTGTCAGGCACCCCGACGACCTGAGCTTCCACGATGTTGGGATGCGTGTACAGGACCTCCTCGATCTCGCGCGGATAGACGTTCTCGCCGCCCCGGATGATCATGTCCTTGATGCGGCCCGTAATCCGGTAGAACCCGCTCTCGTCCCGCATGGCGAGGTCTCCCGTGTGCAGCCAGCCCTCCTCGTCTATCGCCTCGGCGGTCGCCTCCGGCATCTTGTAGTAGCCTAGCATGACGTTGTGGCCGCGCGTGCAGAGCTCGCCCTGGTCGCCGTTGGGAAGGGCGTTGCCCTCGCCGTCCACGACCTTCACCTCGACACCGGGCAGCGGCCTTCCGATGGTCTCGACCCTCGCCTCGACCGGGTCGTCGACTCCCGAGATCGTGACGCCGGGGGAGGCCTCCGTCAGCCCGTACGCGACCAGGATTCCCCGAGCACCCATGTCGTCGATCACCCTGTTCATCACCTCCACCGGACACGTGCTTCCAGCCATGATCCCGGTGCGGAGCGACGAGAGGTCGCGCTCCGGGAACGTCGTGTCCTCGAGCTGCGCGATGAACATCGTGGGCACCCCGTAGATCACGGTCGCCCGCTCCCGTTCTATGCACTCCAGCGTCGTCGCCGGCTCGAAGTACTCGCCCGGCACCAGCATCGTCGCGCGCGCGACGAGCGTGCCCAGTGTGCCGAGCACACACCCGAAGCAGTGATAGAAGGGCACCGGCACACACACGCGGTCCTCTCCGGTGAGGCGGAGGCCCTGCCCGATGTGATAGGCGTTCAGCAAGAGATTGCGGTGCGAGAGCAGCGCACCCTTCGGAAAGCCGGTCGTGCCGGAGGTGTACTGGAGGTTGATTGGGTCCGACGGCGAGAGGCTCTCGGAGCACTCCTGCAGGAGGCGCCCCTCTATCTCCTCCCCCCGCCGAAGCATGGCCTCCCAGGTGATCATCCCCTCGTCCGGGCGATCCGTGAAGGACACCACCCAGCGCAGCTCCGGGAACCGGCCGGACTTGAGCTGGCCCGGCTCGCTCTCCGCGAGCTCGGGGCACGCCGTCCGCAGCATGTCAAAGTAGTCGGACGTCTTGAATCGGTCGATGAGGAACAGCGCGCGGACGTCGGCCTGCCGGAGCACGTAGGCCAGCTCCTGCGGGCGGTACGCTGGGTTCACCGTCACGAGAACCGCGCCGATGCGGGCGCTCGCCAGCTGAAGGATCGGCCACTGCGGCCAGTTGGTGGCCCACACTGCCACATGATCGCCCGCCCGAACGCCTAACGAGAGAAGTCCTCTCGATGCCTGCTCGACGAGGCGATCGTATTCGGCGTACGTGCACCGGAAGCCCGTGACCGGGAAGACGAGCGCCTCCCGCTCGGGGTAGTGAGAGGCGGCAGCAGAGAGCACCTGGCCGATGGTGAGGCCCTCGACCCACGGGTCGATCTGCGTTTTCGTCGCGGCGGCCATCGACTTGGCGGTGTCGGACATCGGGCTCGGCGTAGAGGAAGCTGTACGTACCTGCACGGAGGTTGCGGGGAAAGTGTGGCCGCGGGCGCCCGACAAAAAGGGGTGGCGCCCGGAAGCGCCGGCCGAACGAGCCTCGATTCGCCGGCCGACGTGCCCGCTTTTGCACGTTCGGGTCCGCCTCTCTTAGCTTCAGGCCGCGCGGTCCAATTGCGGGGAGAGCAGGCTATCCGGAGTCTCAAGACCGTCTCGATGCCGCTTGGCAGGGTCTTTCAGCGACCTGTTCGGAGCCTGTTCGGCTTCAGGGTCGCCGTGCGCCTCGCTGCGGGCACGATCCTATCCGCTGCGGGCACGCCGGCGTTCGCTCAGGTCACCCTCAGCGTCCGGGCCGACACGGTGATGATCGATGAAGCTGTGGAGATCTCTATCTCCGGGCTGCGGCCGATGCAGGCAGTCACGCTCCGGATGGTCGCCTCATCCGCCGGGGGTATCTGGGTGTCGAGTGCCGGTTTCGTGGCCGATGGGGAGGGGAGAGTCGA
>Ga0114947_10000444_pt1 | contig 13944 bp, 13 predicted proteins | sample CR02metaG_FD_99656 | JGI IMG/M metagenome (GOLD analysis project Ga0114947, IMG submission 99656) | Deep subsurface microbial communities from Mariana Trench to uncover new lineages of life (NeLLi) - CR02 metaG | ecosystem: Environmental > Aquatic > Marine > Ocean trench > Sediment ...
CTTTCAGGCGCCTCGTGAGTCGCTCCCGCAGCTCGTGCCACCGCGGCACCACCGTCGCGCGTTCCTTGACCGCGAGCCGCGCGGCGCGCGCGAACCCCACCGCGCCCAGCGGATTCTGTGTGCCCGGCCACAGCGCGCGCTCCTGCGTGCCGCCGTACGTCAGCGGTGCCAGATCCACTCCCTCTCGACAGTAAAGGAGACCGATGCCCACCAAACCTCCCAGTTTGTGAGCGGTCGCGGAGAGCAGGTCGGTGGGGATCCGTTGGACGGAAACGTCCAGCTTGCCGAACGCCTGCACCGCATCGGTGTGGAGAAGAGCTCCGTGCCGGTGGGTCAGGCGCTCCACCTCGGCGATCGGCTGGACGGTGCCGACCTCGTTGTTCGCCCACATGATGGATACGAGCGTCGGCCTGTCACCATCCTGCGCCAGTACGGTCTCGAGAACGTCCAGGCGGAGCGTCGCCGAAGCGTCTACCGGTATGAGTCGCACGTCGGCGCCCTCTTCCGCCGCGTGCCTCGCCGCACCCAGACCCGCCTGGTGCTCGACCTCCGAGAGGAGCACGCGCGGTTGCCGCCCGGCGTTGGCTCGAACGAAGCCCAGGACGGCGAGGTTGCTCGAGCTCGTGCCGCCGCCCGTGAAGTAGACCTCGCGCTTATGACAGCCGATGAGGCCGGCGAGCTCCGCGCGTGCCTCCTCGAGGCTGTGGTGCGCCCTCTGGCCGAAAGAGTGGGAACTGACCGGATTGAAGCAACAATCGAGCGCTTCCTCCATGGCCGTCCACACCTCCGGCCGCAGGGGAGCCGTAGCGGCGTAATCGAGGTAGATCGCCTGGCCTTCGGCGTACACGTTCGTCGTCTCCGCGTTGTCCCGTGGCGCCCGGGGCCCGGGGGTTCCGGACGTACGGCCGCCGTGTCGAGGTGGTATTCGGTCCGCCACCGGGAGTTCCTGATGCGGCGCAGTGCGTCCCGACGGGTCGCGGCGGAGGGGCCTCATCGGGAAGGTTTCATCCGCGGACCGCTCCCTCTAGCTTGAGCGGCTGCTTCTCATATCGGTCATCGGCAACTCGCGCTCACACGGAGGATCATGATCCCCCTTCCGACTTCACTGCCGCCTCTTCCGCCACAGGCCGCCCGCGTCTTTCGGGCTACCGTGCACGGCCTGGTCTTCGGGGACAGGGCTCGGCATCTCCTCAGCGTACGATCGGGAGAGCCGCTGATGCTCGTCCCGGATCCACCCGGCACAGCCCTCGATCAGGTGTGGGTCCACCTCCACCGTGGCGACGCGATCGGGCACCTCCCGAACGAGATCGCCAGCTGGCTCGGGCCGTGGATGCTGCGGGGTGGTCGGGCGACGGTTCGTCCGCTTCGTGTGGGAGACGAGGGCGTGCCGAGCTGGAAGCGGCTCCTCGTCGAGGTCGCTTGCGATGGATCCGGTCCCCGCTAACGTGGCCCGCCGTACTTCTTCAGCCGCCTTCTACAGCGACCTCACGGGGAGCTGCACGACGTCGTCCACCCGCACCGTCTCGTCCGTGTAGTACGGTTCCCCGTACGGCGAGCGGATCAGCGATCCGTAGTGCCGTGCCTGAGTCTCGACGAGCTCGTAGAGCGGCTGACCGGTAGGGAAGATCTCGCCCGCGGACTCCGTGGCTTCGAACTGCGAGGCGTAGCAGCGGATCGCCTCCATCTTCCGCCGGAAGTGCTCCTCCTCCAGGCGAACGACGAAGGTGGGCTTTATGGGGTCCTCCCGGTAGCTGAGTGCGTACAGCAGCTTGTGCGGCCTGTGAGCCGGCGCCTCCCGGGAGCCGTAGCGGGCCAGGCCGGCGAGGAAGCAGGCGTCGCGTCCCAGCTCGGCGGCCACCCGGTGGTCCGGGTGTCTTCCGCGGGAGAAGGGAAGGATCACGACCCTGGGGCGCAGGCGCCGGATCATGGTCGCGAGCCGCTCGCGGCTCTCCGGGCTGTTGACCACGCCCGCGTCCGGAAGGCCCGCGTTCCATCGCACGGCCAGCCCGAGCACCTCGGCGGCTCGCTCGGCCTCCTCTGCTCGCACCTCCGCCGAGCCGCGGGTGCCCATCTCGCCCTTCGTGAGGTCGATCGCGCCGACGCGGTATCCCTGCTCCACGCACCGGAGGAGCGTCCCACCGCAGGTGAGCTCGACGTCGTCCTGGTGAGCGGCGATCGCCAGGACGTCGACTTCCGGTGGATCATCGGTTCGTGCCAACGGGCTACTCGTACCGGAGCGCCTCGACGGGATCGAGGCGCGCTCCCCGCGAGGCGGGATACAGGCCGAAGCCGATTCCGGTGAGAGCGGACACAGCGAGCGCCGCGACGATGGCCCAGATAGGTGCTTCGGCGGGAACGGGGGACCAGCGGTTCAGGCCGAACACGATGCCGCCGCCGAGAACGAGTCCGAGCGCGCCGCCGAGCAGCGTGAGCGTCGAGGCCTCGACGAGGAACTGCCAGAGGATGTCGCGCCGTCGCGCGCCCATGGATTTCCTGAGTCCGATCTCGCGTGTTCGTTCGGTGACGGAGATCATCATGATCCCGATCACGCCGACGCCGCCCACCATGAGGCCCACGCTGGAGAGCGCCACCATGACGGCGAAGAGAACGCCGGTCAGCTGGTTCCACAGCTCGAGAACCTGATCCTCGGTGATGAGGGCGAAGTTGGATTCCTGGCCCGGTGATAGACCCCTGAGCTCGCGCATTCGAGTTTCCACCGCGTCGAGCGCCTCTTCGAGGGTGACGCCGGGGTTCGGCCGCACCGCGAAGCCGATCAACCGGTCCCAGATGTCCAGGTCCTTATGGGCGGTGGCGAAGGGTACGAAGACATAGTGGGTGGCAAAGCCGGCAAACAGGTTGGCCGGCGGCCGGTAAACGCCCACGACCCGGAAAGGAGCGTCGCTGGCCCCGGTGACGCCGAACCCCGGGCTCGAGATCAAGAAGTCCTGCCCGATCGGGTCGCGACCCTCGAACACATCGAGCACCATGGCCGAGTCGATGACCGCCACGTTGCGGGCGCGGTAGTTCTCGGTCGAGGTGAACCAGCGTCCGTCCACCAAGTCCCCGTTGTCGAACTCGAGGTAGGAGTCGGTGACCGCGACCAGCGCGATCTCGGCGCGCTCGGCTCCCCGCCGGGCCTCGAATCCGGATTGAGAGAGGTCGGCGTACTCCCACACGTCCTGGATCTCGGGCAGGCGGGCCAGGTCACGCGCCAGCGCCGGGTCGAGGGGCGGGTTCTTCATGAAGGCGGACTCTTCGTCCTCGTATCCTGTGTTGATGTCGATGCCGAACGATGCATGCATGACGTAAAAGGTCGTGACTCCACGGGAGGAGATGGCGTCCGTGAAACTCCCGTTGACGCCCTGGATCACGGCAGACATGACCATCACGACCAGCACGCCGATCGTCACTCCCAGGATCGTGAGGCCGCTCCGCACCTTGTTCGCGCGCAGCGCCGAAAGGGCGATCCGAACCCCTTCGTCCAGAGCCGTCCACCAGTTCACGCGGGGCCTCCTCCGGTGCAGGCCGTGCGCGGCCTACTCGTAGCGCAGCGCATCGATCGGATTCAACCGGGACGCTCGGCGGGCAGGATAGATGCCTGAAGAAAGTCCGACGATTAGGCCCAGCCCGATGGCTGTCGCGAGCGCCCATGGAGGGATCGAGGCGGGAAGCGGACTGAGCCGCTCGACGAGTTTGCCCAGCCCCAGACCGAGAAGGACCCCGATCCCCGACCCGAGCAGAGAGAGGAAGGACGACTCGGCGAGAAACTGCATCATGATGTCCCGCTGCCGGGCCCCCATCGCCTTTCGCACGCCAATCTCGCGTGTGCGCTGCGTGACCGATACAAGCATGATGTTCATGATCACGATCCCGCTGACCACCAGAGAGATGGAGACCAGGCCGGGGACCGCCGCCAGCAGGACGTTGTTGATCCGCTCCCACGCGCTCAGCAGCTGAGTCGACGTCTGGAAGTAGAAGTTGTTCTCCTCCCCCGGCCTCAGTCCGCGGCTGACGCGTAGAGCCCCCTCGGCCACGTCCATCGCCTCCCGCAACTCGCTCTCGTTGTTGGTCTTCACCAAGATCTCGAGTACGCGGTCCCGCTTCGAGCTGAGCGTCTGGTTGTAGGTCTCGTAGGGCATGAGGATCGCCGCGTCCCAGGCGTTGCCGAGCAGGCCTCCCTTGCGCTTGAAGACGCCGACCACCTCGTAGCGGTGGGCCTCGAGTCGGATGCGTTTCCCGAGCGGTGACGCGGTGGGGAAGAGCTTCTCGGCGATTTCGGGTCCGATCACCACCACTTTCAGGCCACGTTGCTGGTCGAGGGGCGTCAGGCCGCGTCCCACCTCGACCTCCCAGCCCTGGGTGCCCTGATAGTCCTCAGAGCCGCCGATCACGCGGATGTTGCGACGGCGCCGCTCGCCGTGCCAAACCTGGCTCATCCGGCGCGCATCTCGATACGCGAAGTACCGGGCGCTCGGTACAGCCCTCCTGACCGCCGCGACGTCGTCGAGATCCGGGTACGGGTTCCGGTTGAGGCGGCGAATCTCCTCCGGCGATCGGCTGCCCGTTGTCACGGTAGGCCGCCTAACGACCGAAAAGGTGTTCACCCCGAACAGGGAGCCCGCGAAGTCCTCTTGCACGTAGCGGTTCATTCCCTCGACCACGGCAATCACGGCAATCAAGAAGGTGATGCCGATGGCCACGCCGGCCAGGGAGAAGAGGGACTTGAGCTTATGGGCCCAGATCTGGGTCAGTGCAACGCGGATCGCCTCGGCGAGGCTCATCCCGGTCCTCCCGTCCTCAGCTGCTGTCCGGGATGACCGGTGGGGCCGCAGAGGCGAAGGGTGCGGAGCTGAGCTTGGCGTCGCTGGATGCAACCATGCCGTCCACGAGCGTAATGATCCGCTCGGCAAAAGTGGCGATGTCGTGCTCGTGCGTCACCATGATGATGGTCTGGCCATGCCGGTGAAGCTCGATGAAGAGCGTCATGATGTCTGCGGAGGTCGTGGAGTCCAGGTTCCCGGTTGGCTCATCGGCCAGGAGGATGGAGGGCTCATTGACCAGGGCGCGGGCGATCGCCACGCGCTGGCGTTGTCCCCCCGACAGCTCGTTGGGCTGGTGAGTCATACGGTCGGCAAGCCCGACGTGCTCCAGCGCACGTGCGGCCCGCTCCCGGCGCGGTCCGGCCTTTACCCCCGCGTAGATCAGCGGCAGCTCCACGTTGTGCAGCGCCGTGGCCCGCGGCAGAAGATTGAAGGTCTGGAAGACGAAGCCGATCTCGCGGTTTCGGATCCGGGCCAGCTCGTCGTCATCCAGATCCTGCACCGGACTCCCGTTGAGGATGTACTCGCCGGCCGTGGGGGTGTCGAGGCAGCCGACCAGGTTCAGCAGCGTCGACTTGCCCGAGCCGGACGGGCCCATCACGGCGATGAACTCGTTGCGCCGGATCTCGATGTCGACGCCACGCAACGCGCACACGATTTCGGCGCCCATGTCGTATTCCTTACGCAGGCCGCGCGTCACGATGACCGTTTCATCCAAACCTTCCATGCGTCTCAGTTCCCGCTTCGCGAGGTCCGTTCGTCGCTCTCTTCGATTTTGACGGCAGCGCCGTCCCTCAGCTCCCGGATGGCTTGATAGCTGCCCGAGACTATCGTCTCCCCCTCCTGTAGCCCGTCAAGCACCTCGAAGTAGTTGTCGCCCGTGATCCCGATCACTACGGATCGGAAGTGGACTACGCCATCCTCCACCACGTACACCCCCTCGATCTGTGAGGCGTCACGACCTGCGATGCGGGCCGAGTCCTCCGCCATCAGCTCGTTCTCCATCAACTCGAAGTCGTCCTCGTCGATCAGCGTCAGGGCGATGATCGGAATGGCGCGCACCTGCTCGCGCGTGGCAGTGATGACATCGGCGGTGGCTGACAGATCGGGCCGGATGCCCTCCGGCGGCGTGTCGAGGGAGATCCGCACCTCGAAGTCGATCGCCTGCTCGCTCGCCGTGGACGTCCTCGACCGGACGGGACGAATCGAGCTGTTGCCGATCTTGGTCACGCGGCCGGTGAACCGCTGGTTGGGAAAGGCGTCGATCTCGATCGAGGCCGAGTCCCCGATGGAGATCTCCGGCACATCGGTTTCGTCGACCTCGACCACGGCCTCCATCTCCGAGAGATCGGAGACCGTGAGCAGAAGGCTCCCGGGGTTGTTCATCGTGCCGACGATGGCGGTCTCGCCCTTCTCGACGGAGAGGCGCGTGATGCGGCCGCTCATCGGGGCGCGGATCACCGTCTTGTCCAGCCGGTCCTGCGCCTCCCGAACCGCGGCTCTCGCCATCTCCACGCCGTGCTCGGAGGCCTGCCAAAGCGCCTGTTTCACCTCCGCCAGGGTGACCGCCCGCTCCACCTCCTGGTCGGTGATGAGGTCCTCGGTGCGCGCCTTGAGCTGGCTCAAGCGGTCGGCGTCGCGCCGAGCCTGCTCGTAGTCCGCTCGCGCCTGCACCTCCCGCGCCCGCGCCTCGGCCAGGCCGGCCTCCGCGCGCTGGACCGCCGCTTCGTACTGCGTGGCCTCGATGACCAGCAGCAGATCGCCCTCCCGGACGTTCTGTCCTTCCTCGATCGGCAGCTCCACGATCCGCCCGGAGATGTCGGCGCTGATGTCGACAGATCGCCTGGGCTCGATGTGGCCGCTCGCCCGGACCTTCGCGACGAGGTCCCGGTGCTCGACGTTCTTGACGCGCACCTCGACCGCGTCCTCGCCGCCGGCGGTCACGGCCCGGGTGGCCAGGACACCCACGACGAGCGCAACCCCCGTGCCGATCAGGATTTTCCTCCCCCGGCTCATGCCGTCGACGCTCCTCTATCTCGTTTCACGTGTTTCGCTTTGCGCCTCGGGTAGTGGTACGCCGCGGGCGGCCCGGCAGTTTCAGCACGTCAGCCTGTAAGAGCCGCGACGGCTGCCATCATCACGACCATGACCACGTAAAGCGACACGAACAGCGCCACGGAAGATCCGGCGGAGCGTCGCCGATAGATCCGGCTCACGGCGATCCCCAGCACGACGGCGGCCCACAGGCCGAAGAAGTTGAGGCCGTGCAGGAAATGGTAGGCGAAGCCCTCTGAGTCGAGCCCCGGCACGAGGAGGTGGAGTCCCAGTGTGACCTGGGCGTCCCCGGCGGCAAGTATGAGGGGAACCGTCAGCAATCCTCCGAGCGTCGGGATGAACAGGACGTGGCTCGTCGCGCTCATGGCCTGAGCGAAGGAGGCCTCTCCTCCAGCGAGCAGGTTGTAGATGAGAAGGACCACGGCCGCCAGGAACACCGCCAGCAGGGGTGGAAACACGATAGGTCCGACGAGCCGCAGGATGCCGGCGATCCGCAGCGCCGTCTCGACGCCGGACGGATCGGCGTCGTCGGGCATTTGCTCCATGATGAGCTGACGGATGAGCTCCTCCGGGATCAGCAGGTTGGCCGCGACGCTGAGCACGACGGCGGTGAGGAGCGCGCCGAGCCAGACCGGCCTCTCTCTCAGCCTCTCGAAAAGCGCTCCGGGCGAGAAGACGACCTGAGCCAGACGGGCCGGGAGGGCCGGGATCTCCGGCTTGTCGCTCACTTGGTCATCCATGTCGCTCATCCTCGCGCTCCTCCGCTCACGGCCGCCGTCTGGCCACCCAACCCCGGCTGGGGATCTCGGCGCGAAGCACCCGGCCGTCCTCCCCGGTCCACACCGCGTGCACTTCCCCCCCGCCCTCGATCACGTACTTGCGGGAGGGAACGGTTCCTTCCCCGACGCGGACGCTCTCCGCTCCCTCCTCACGGACGGTCGCTCGAAACTGCCTCCCCTCCGAAGGCACGACAAGTGATACGGTGGCCGTTCCGAAGTCGTCGCCAAGCTGCTGCAGAAGCAGGAAATAGTGGTGAGCGATGCCCCGTTCGATGACCGAAAGCCCGGGCGGCGCGACGAACTCCTTCACCCGCTCTCCCTCCTCCGAGTCGGTCTGCAGCCGGAGCCGGTTCCCCTGCCGGATGCCGACGACCGAGCGGAGCGGCCCGTCCTCCGGTTTGAGCTCGTAGCGGTTCAGTCTGAAGTCGGCGTCCAGCAGGAGCCGGATCTCGCCCCCCACCAACGCGTCGGCGCCGGGTTCGAGGGTGACGCGGGCGGCGGCCCGAATCGAGGTCCCATCATGGCGCACCACGAACCGCTCCGTGCCCACGACGCGACCGTTCAGAAGAAGGTCGAAGGTACCGGAGTCGAGCTCCTCGGGGGATTGGGCGCGGAGCGCCCGGTCGGCGGCCGAAGCGCCGGCAAACAGGACAGCCAGCATGGCTGCCCGGCGGGCGTGGCGGCTTCGCCCGAGCTCGCTAATCATCGTGCGGTTTTCCACCTCCGACGTGCCGGGCCGGCGCCTGCGTGACGTGCGAGCGCGCCGATGGCTGCGTGACGTCCGGAGGAGCCGGCGGGCCGAACAGACCTCTCCCGATGTGATCGACGAGGTACTCATAGATCGCCCGTCCTTTCTCGGCGGAAGCGATCGACGGCATGCCCACTACCCCTATGGATCCGGGAAGTGGCACGGGCTCCTCTCCGGCCACCAGCTTCCGCACGCGCTCCGGTGGCAGCAGCACATCCTGGATCCGATCAGTCCGCACGAGCTCCGGGGCCAGGTGGAGCATGAGGGAGGTGGCGAGCTCGCCGGCGTGCTCGCGCGTGTGGGGGCTCTCGAGGTAGGCGGAAAGATCGATCGCGTGAAGGTCCACCGAGCGGATGCGTGCGCTCTCGCTCACGACCGTGGCGAGCGCGTAGAGGTGCGGTCCGTATCCGTGCCCTGTCAGCAGGACGAGCTCCTCCACCCCCTGTGCCTCCCAGCAGCTCACCAGCTCGTTCAGCACCCGGTGCAGCGTCTTGCTGGAGAGGGAGGCGGTTCCGGCGTATTCCATGTCGGTCGCCGAGCCGGCTCCGTAGGGGATCGTGGGGGCGACGAGGAGATCGTATCGAGCGGCGATAGCCTCCCCCAGACGCGTGATGATCAGGGCGTCGGCTCCGAGCGGAAGGTGCGGCCCGTGCTGGAGGCACGTTCCGACCGGCAGCAGTAGCCGTGGGTCGCCGCGGAACCGGGCCGCGGCCTCCGTCCACGAGAGCTCCGCCAATCGAATCGGAGCCCTTGGCGTGGAGACGGATGGCGTTGAAGGAGCCGCTTCCGACAAACGGGCCTCACATTTGGAGGAGAACACGGGGCGGAGCCGCTCCACCGCACCGCGCTGACAGTACCGATCAAGCTCTCGCGGCGGGTCCGCGGACACAAGCTCCGCGCACGTCACTTCTGCGGGCGAGCCGCCCGCCCGATCGGAGTTCTTGAGATCCGCGACATCGGCCACCTGCCGGACCACCTGCTCACGGAGGTTCGGTACTTCTTCGAGGTGTACAAGGACCTGGAGGGGAAGGAGACCGCCCTGCTCGGGGGGCATCCGAAGAAGGCGGCGTTCGAGCGGATTCGGCAGGCGATCGACCACTACGCGGGCCTCCGCTCCATCTGAAACGACCGACGCGTGGCCGGCGGTACCGCTGAACCCAGGTTGACGCGCGCTTGAGGCGGCGTCGCACGCTGCGCTCATGCTGCAGACCGTCTCGTCGGCGTGCCTGGTCGGCCTCGACGTGGTCCGCGTCAAGGTCGAGGTTGCGATCACGCGCGGCACGCCCCTCATCCAGATCGTGGGTCTGGCCGAGAGCGCCGTGCGAGAGGGCCGGGAGCGCATACGGGCCGCCGCCGTTCAGCTCGGTCTTCACGTGCCGGGTCTCCGCATCACGGTCAACCTGGCGCCGGCCGACGTGCGCAAGCACGGCGCCGCTTTCGATCTCCCGATCCTCGTGGGAATCCTCGCCGCGGCGGGGGACGTGCCCGGCGACCGCGCCCGGCGTTACGCGATGCTCGGGGAGCTCGGTCTGGCGGGAGATGTGCGCCCCGTCCGGGGCGTGCTCCCGATCGCCCTCCACTTCCTTGGGGCCGGCGATGTCGATGGCCTGATCGTCCCGGCCGCCAACCTCGGTGAGGCCCGGCCGGTTCGTGGCCTGGAAGTGCTGGGCGCGGCTACGCTCGAGGAGGTGATCGGCTTTCTGCGCGGCGCGCGGCCGCTTCCCACTCCGGGCGACGTCGCCCCGAACGTGCCGGGTCGGGAGAGCGGGCCGGACGAGCCGGATCTCCGCGACGTCCACGGTCAGGAGCGGGCGAAGCGGGCGCTCGAGATCGCGGCGGCCGGAGCGCACAACCTCCTCCTGCGGGGCCCGCCGGGGGCCGGAAAGACGATGCTGGCCCGACGCCTTCCCTCGATACTCCCGTCGATGGACCTCCAGGAGTGTCTGGAGGTCACCGCCATCCACAGCGTCGCCGGGCGCCTTCCGAACGGCGAGATCGTGACCCGCCGACCCTTCCGGTCGCCGCACCACACGGTCAGCGAGTCCGGTCTCGTCGGCGGCGGGGCCGTGCCGAGGCCCGGCGAGGTGTCGCTGGCGCACCGTGGCGTGCTCTTCTTGGACGAACTGCCTGAGTTCAGGCGCCGGGCGCTCGACGTCCTGCGGCAGCCGCTGGAGGAGGGTGTCGTGCATATCGTGCGGGTCAGGACGGCGATCAGCTTTCCCGCCCGCTTCACCCTGGTCGCGGCGATGAACCCCTGTCCGTGCGGCCTGGGCGCCGCCGATGGAGAGGAGAGCCCGTGCGCCTGCGATCCCGCTGCCGTGCGGCGTTACGTGGGGCGCGTAAGCGGGCCTCTGCTCGACCGGATTGACATGCACCTGGACGTGCCGGCGGTCGGCTGGCGCGACCTGAGGGGAAAGCGAGACGGGAAGCCGAGCGCGCGCGTCAGAGCGCGGGTGACCGAGGCGCGCGAGCGAGCCGCCGGGCGGCTGGCGGGAAGGGCGAACGCGGAGATGGGCGCCGGGGAGATCGCGAAGGCTTGCCGGCTGGACGCTCTGGGAGAGGACCGGCTACGTGCGGCGGTGGAGCGCTTCAGGCTCAGCGCGCGGGCCTACCACCGAATCCTCAGAGTAGCCCGCACGATCGCCGACCTGGCGGGGCGGGACCGGATTACGCCCGAGGACGTGGCTGAAGCTATACAGTACCGGGTTCTACAGGGTCGTTGAGCGGCGTCTCCGTGAGAGTCGTAAGCCGCTATGAGCGCCAAAGTTGCGGCCACATCGCCCACGGCTGTTGATTAATCCGTGGCTCGCCGAAAGCGCCACGAGGCGAACCAGAGGAGGGCCGTCCCCAGCGCGAGCAGGGCCAGGTACTGTGGCCAGAGAGCCGGGCCTCCCGTTCCCTTGAGGAAGATCGCCCGGACGATCTCGATGTAATGGCGCATCGGGTTGAGGAGTGTGAGCCACTGGAAGCTGCCGGGCATGCTGCTCACCGGGAACATGAAGCCTGAGAGCAGGATCGCCGGCATGAAGACCAAGGTATCCCCGCTCCCGGGCGAGCCCCCACACCACCAGGTTCGTCGAGGTCCCCATCAGGGTCACGGTTCCCCCGAGGATGGCGGAGAACGAGAGCGGCATCAGGTATCGGGACGGCGCCTCTTGGGCCTGTTGCGCCAGCCCGAGAAAGACCGGGATAAAGATCACAACGACGACGGTGTTGTTCAGAAACGGGGAAAGCGCGGCCACCACGACACAGAGCAGCAGGAGGCGAGTCATCGGAGTGCCCAGGGGAGCGGTTCGCGCCCAGCGGCCGATCTCCTCCACCGCTCCGGTCTTCGCGAGTCCGAGTCCCAAGACGAGCATGGCGGCCACGGTGACCGTGGCGGGACTGCTGAAACCGGCGAGGGCCTCCTCGGCGTTCAGGACACCAGCGAGCAGAAGGACCACCGGGATCGCCAGGGCGACCTGATCGATCGGGTAGCGCTCGGTGACAAACAGGAAGAACGCGATCCCTAGGACCGCGAAGACAAACGCCATCTCGAAGCTCATCGCCGAGCGCCCTCCACGCGGGCCACGCCCTCCGAGACCAGGCCGACGAGCCTGAGGGTGGCCGCCGCCAGCCTGTTGCCCATCATGTCCTCTTCGCTCAAGACGGCGTCGGCCCCGCTCTCCGCCAGCATCTTTGCGTAGCGAGCGTACCTAGCGCGAGCCAACACGGGGAGGTCGGATCGGAAGGTTCTGGCCGCGCGCACGATCGCCGCTGCCGTCCTCGGTTCGGGCACCGTGACCACGAGGGCCATCGCCGTCCGAATGCCTGCTTCTCTCAGGACTTCACCATGGGAGGCGTCACCGAATTTGATCCTCATCCCAGCGGCCCGCCCCTCCTTCACAGCCCGCGGGTTGAGTTCCAGCACAAGGTATGGCGTGCCCACTTCCTCGAGCGCCGAGATGACCCTGGAGCCAGTGGGCCCGAAACCCACGACGATCACGTGCCCCGATGGCTCTTCCTCAGGCTTACCGTTCTCGGTGGAGGAGGTGCGGGGCCTACCGGGCGCACGTCCGTAGAGCAGCCCGGCGAGCCGCGGTGCACTGGCGATCAGATACGGCGCCAGCAGCAAAGTGACGACGGAGGACGAGACAAGAAGATTGAAAAGGCCCGGTGTGATCACCTCGTAACCGAGCGCGACCTCCGCCACCACGAAGGAAAGCTCACCGATGTTGCCCAGCGCCAGACCGGTCAGCACTCCGGTCTGAGGTGAAAAGCCGAGGGAGCGCACCACCATGCCGGCGATGACCACCTTCCCGGCTACGATAGCCAGGATCAGAGCTCCGACCGGCAGAGCGTTCCCTACCAGCAACTCCGTATCGGCCAGCATGCCGATGGAAACGAAGAAAAGGGCGAGGAAGCCGGCCCGCAGCGAGCCCACGTCGGCTCGCACCTGGCTGGCGAAATCCGTATCCGCCAAGACCATGCCGGCTGCGAACGCGCCCAAGATCGGGGAAAGTCCCAGGGCATGAGCGGCCCAAGTAGCGGCGAGACAGTAGGTGACGGCCAGTAACGCCAGCAGCTCACGGTTCCTGGAGCACCACCTATGTGGAGGAACGCGCGCAGCGCCGTTCGCGAAACGGCGAAGATCGCAGCGATGAGAAGCACGGCGCGAACAAGCGTGAGGATGACGTCCCAATGCACGCCGGCCCCTGCTCCGACCCCGGCAAGAAAGGGCACCGCGAGGAGCACCGGTATGACGGCGATGTCCTGGATCAGAAGGATGCCGACCGTCACTCGACCCGACACGCTGTCGATCTCGGCGCGGTCGGCCAGCACTCGGAACACGACCGCCGTGCTGCTGAGCGCGATAATGAGCCCCAGAGCCATGCTGGCCGGAAGCGGGAGACCAACGGCGTGTACGACGAGAGCGGCTGCCGCGCCCGTCAGGACGATCTGGAGGACGCCGGCCCCCGCACCGCGCGTGCCCAGTGCCCGGATACGCCGCCATGGCAGCTCCAAACCGATCGTAAAGAGCAGCAGTGCCACTCCGATCTCTGCCATGGCGTGGATCTCGGCTACGGCGCGTACCAGCCCCAGTCCGTGCGGTCCGACCAGGACGCCGGCGAGCAGGAAGCCGACGAGGGCGTTCTGACCGAGGCGAGCCGAGAGAAGCCCGAGCGTGAGGGCGGCCCCCAGTACGATGACTACGTCGCGAAGCAGAGAGAACGTGTCCATGGATTCAGGTATCCAGCTCAGATCCTTCCGCTGTGCAAAGCGAAGTCCAGGATCCAGCGGGACAGCGCGATGAGGATTAGGACGAGCCCTTCCAGGCGGCTGACACGCCAGCCACTCCTGATGAACACCATGACGATGACAACCATGGCGCACAACGAGCCCAGCGAGGCCCTCGCAAGCACGTCCAGCTCAACCGGGCGAAGCATGCCGGCCAGCCCGAGGACCCCGAGCACGTTGAAGATATCACTGCCGATGATGTTTCCCACGCTGATCCCGTAGCGTCCCTTCGCCAGACCGGCCAGAACCGTGGCGAACTCCGGGA
>Ga0114947_10000448_pt1 | contig 13924 bp, 8 predicted proteins | sample CR02metaG_FD_99656 | JGI IMG/M metagenome (GOLD analysis project Ga0114947, IMG submission 99656) | Deep subsurface microbial communities from Mariana Trench to uncover new lineages of life (NeLLi) - CR02 metaG | ecosystem: Environmental > Aquatic > Marine > Ocean trench > Sediment ...
GTTGAGTCGAGCCGCCCAGACCTTGGGCGGATTGTTGCAGCACCTGTTGGCGTTCGATCCGGACCGACTCGAGCGAGGCCGGCGAGTCTTGGGACCGTGGCTGCGCGAGGTCGAGGCGCAGCTTCGTGCCCGCGGCGTGTTGACCTTTTCGTCCCTGCTCGCGGAGACGGCGCGTCTGCTTGCACGTCGCCCGGATGTCGCGGCCCAGGTGCGGTCGCGAATCGATCAGCTGCAGATCGACGAGTTCCAGGACACCGACCGCCGACAGTGTGACATCGTTCGCGCCATCGCTCTCGACGGCTCGGCGGGGCTGAGACCGGGTCTATTCCTGGTCGGCGACCCCAAGCAGTCGATTTACGGTTGGCGCAACGCCGACCTGGCCGCGTACGACGCATTCGCCCGCGATCTGGAGAAGGCCGGCGGCGTTCGGTGTCGGCTCTCGGTCAACTACCGGTCCGTACCGGCCGTGCTCGACGAGATCGAACGAATCGCGGCTCCCCTGCTGGGTGAAGCCGAGGGCGTACAGCCGGGCTTCCAGCCCCTGATTCCGAGTCCCCAGCGCTCCGGGGAGGGCGGCTTTGCGGTCGGGCGCTTTGCTCCGGTCGAATTTTGGCTGCCCGATGCGAAGGATCCGGTGTCCGGGCGCAGGCCCCGGACCTCGGTGCTCGAAGCGGCGCGGATCGAGGCCACTGCCCTCGCCCGCGATCTGCGCGAGCTGCACGAGGCGCACGGCGTCCCGTGGTCGGACATCGGCGTTCTGTTTCGCAGCCGGGGGGAGTGGGACATCTACCTGGCGGCGCTGCGCGAAGCGGGCGTTCCGTACGCGGTCGAGGGCGATCGGCACTACTACCAGCGGCGCGAAGTCATCGATGCTTCCGCTTGGATCCGAAGCGCACTCGATCCCGACGATCACGTCGCGCTTCTCGCAGTGCTGCGTTCGTCGGCGGTAGGGGTTCCCGATGCGGCACTGCTCCCGCTCTGGGAGCGCGGCTTCCCGTCTCTGATGACGGATCTCGAAGACCTGGGAGTCGAGAAGCGCGCGGACCTGACCGTCATCGTGGGCGAGGTGGCGGCCTCCCTGCCCGGGGACGTTCCGGGTCTGGAGCGGATCGAGGGATGGGACGCCAACCTGCGGGAGGCCATCCGCATCCTGGCGGAGCTGCGGCGCTCGTTTCGATGCGACCCGCCCGATGTCGCCGTGGAACGGATGCGCACCGCTCTGCTCTTCGAGGCGGGCGAGTCCGCCCGCTTCCACGGCGCCTGGCGGATTGCGAATCTCGACCGGTTCTTCCGGGACCTGACCCGCGACCTCTGTGAGACCGATGTCCATCGCGTGCTGCGCAGGCTGCGCACCGCGCTTCTCAACGAGGAAGAGGCCGAAGAGGCCACCCCTCGCGAGGTCATCGACGACGCCGTGCGGGTCCTCACCATTCACGGGGCCAAGGGGCTCGACTTCGCCCACGTCTACGTCATGCAGCTTCACAAGAGCTCGGGTCGACCGGGGAATCAACGGATTGCGTCCGGGGAGATCGATGGCGCCCCGGAATACTCCCTGCTGGGGGCTGCGACTCCGGGTTTCGACCAGGTGCGCGGCGATCGCGCGCGGGTCGCCGACGCCGAGCTCGCGCGAACCCTCTACGTGGCGATGACGCGGGCAAAGGACCGGCTGGTGCTGTGTGGTCTCTGGCCCCCGAACGGGAGTCGGGGACGCTCCCACGCGTCGCTGCTCCGACAGCGTGCGGTGGCTCCGCCCGATCTCGATGCCGCGTTCCGCCGCCTGGGGGAGGGTGGGAACGCCGACTTCTTCGACGCCGCCGATGCGCGTTGGGTCTTCCCGGACCTATCCCGGTCGCGGGCCATGCCGGCCGCGGGCGAGGAAGAATGCGGGGTCGCGTTGGCGTCACTCGCCGAAGTCGAAGCCGATGCGCGCCGCCTGCAGGTCGCCCGCGAGGGCGCCGAGGAGACCCGTGGATTGAGCTTTGGTGCCACCGCCTCCGGCGATTCTCCCGGTGGCTGGCATGACAGGCGGGGCGGCGGGGAGGACCGGGACGACCGGAAGTTCGGGGACGCGGGGTCGCGGCTGCCATCCCGCTCGACCGGGGTCGGGGACATCGCCCGCGCGGTTGGCACCGCTGTGCATCGGGCCCTCGAAGTGTTCGATTGGACCTCCGATCTCGAGACCGAGGTTCGGCGCCGCCGACAGGTGCTGGAGCGAGAGCTGGGTTGGCTGGTGGGGCCGGAATCCGCGGAGGAAGCGATCGCCGACGCGTGCGCCCTGTTCGAGTCGTGGGCCTCCGGGCCGCTCTTCCAGGCGCTTCGCGCATTGGTCCCGCGAGTCGTCGCCCGCGAGCTGCCGATTCTGCTGCCCCCACAGCCCGACTTGTTGCCTCCGCAGCCCGGCGGCGGCTCCGTCGGTTTCGTCTCCGGCACGATCGATCTACTCTACCGCGATCCCCGCTCCGACTTGCTGGTGGTGGGCGATTACAAGACGGACCGCGTGGCGGCCGGGACCCTGATTGGGCACAGCCGCGGGTACGCGGCCCAGGGCGCGGTCTACCAGCGCGCCGTGCGCGACGCCTTCCAGCTCTCGTACTGGCCACGGTTTGAGCTCTGGTATCTGCGTCGGGGCGAGATCGTGGCGCTCTGAGCCGCAAGATCGATCCGACCCGCGCGTTCCCTTGACAATCGACCGAAATCGATCGTAGCGTGATCCGATCAAGCACTTCCTGTTTCACCTGATGCCCTACCGGGACCTACCGAAGGACTTCGAGGAAAAGCACGATTCGGCCTGGGTCTGGATCCCGAACCACCTGTTCGACCTGAAAAAGGGTCACGCCTCGATGGGAGAGCGGTCATGGAGAACGCCGTTACGCAGATCGAGGTGCTGGGCCGCAAGATTCACGAGTGCCGGGGAGGAAGCGGGCGGCCGCTCGTCTACCTCCACAGCGCCGGCGGGGAGGCGATCTGGCTGCCCCACCTCACGGGACTCGCGGAACGATACGAGCTGCACGCGCCGGCCCATCCCGGCTTTCTCAATCTTCGCACTGGACATCCGGTTCCCCGAGCGGCTCCAGCAGCTACTCTTCTACGACGTGAACAACCCCTTCGCCCAGGCGATGCTGTGCGGCCATAGGTTGCCCTTCGAGAAGCCGTCGGAGTTCGTGGTGGCGGTGAGTGAGTTCGTGGGGTGAAGGTGGCGCTTCGGTGAAAGCATCCGATCTCTTCGTGAAGTGCCTCGAGGCCGAGGGTGTCCGGCAGATCTTCGGCATCCCGGGCGAAGAGAACGCAGACCTCATGATCTCGCTCGAGGACTCCCCGATCGAGTTCGTCCTCACACGCCACGAACAGGGTGCCGCCTTCATGGCGGAGGTCTGGGGGCGGCTCACCGGCGAACCGGGAGTGTGCCTGGGAACCCTGGGACCCGGAGCGACCAACCTCGTCACCGGTGTTGCGGATGGGAACATGGATCGCGCCCCGATGGTGGTGATCACCGGTCAGGCCGACAGCAAGCGCCAGCACAAGGAAAGTCACCAACACATGGACGTGGTCGCCATGTTTCGACCGGTCACGAAGTGGGGACACGCGGTACTCCACCCCGACAGCGTTCCGGAGATCGTGCGCAAGGCCTTCAAGATCGCGGCTACCGAAAAACCCGGGTCCTGCCACATCGAGCTCGCCGAGGACATCGCGGCGCTGCAGACGACCTCGCGACCGATCGCAACCGAGCGGACCCGCCGGCCGGTTCCGGCCGACAAGGTGGTGGACCAGACCTTCGAGGCGATCCGCTCGGCCCGTCGGCCGATCATCCTGGCCGGAAACGGCACGATTCGAAAACGCGCCAGCAAGCAGCTTCGCCAGTTTGCCGAGCGCACGGGAATCGGCGTGGTGAGCACGTTCATGGCCAAGGGCTGTGTCGACATGGACGCCGAGTACAGCCTGTTCACGATCGGGCTCCAGGCGAAGGATTTCGTGTCCTGCGCCATCGACGCCGCCGACGTGGTGATCTGCCTGGGATACGACATGGTCGAATACCATCCTCAGCTGTGGAACCCCGCTGGGGACAAGCGGATCATCCACATCGATTTTCTGCCCGCAGAGATCGACGAGCACTACCGCACCGAAATCGACGTCGTGGGCGACCTGGCCCACACCCTGTGGATGCTGAACCAGCGGGTCGAGGCCGACCCCTTCCGGGTGGATACGAGCCAGCAGAAGGCTGTGCGCCGCGACATGCTCTCGGACTTCGCCGAGTACCGCGACGACGATACCGAGGGGCGGATCCGTCCCCAGAAGGTGCTGTGGGATGTGCGCCAGGTGCTGGGACCCCAGGACATCCTGCTCTCCGACGTCGGCGCCCACAAGATGTGGATCGCCCGGTACTACCAGTGCCACGAGCCCAATACCTGCCTCATCCCCAACGGCTTCTGCTCGATGGGTTTCGCTCTTCCCGGGGCGATCGCCGCCCATCGGGTCTTCCCGGACCGCGGTGTCCTGGCGATCTGCGGCGATGGCGGATTTCTGATGAACGTCCAGGAGATGGAGACCGCGGTTCGCCTCGGGTCGAAGATCGTCGTCATGATCTGGGAGGACGGCGCCTACGGTCTGATCGCATGGAAGCAGCAGACCCAGTTCGATCGCCACACCGACTTGAGCTTCGGGAACCCGGACTTCCTGGCGCTTGCCGCGGCCTTTGGCTGGAGTGGACACCGGGTGGAGAAGAGCCGCGATCTCGCCGATGTCCTCGAGCGCGCGCTTCGGGAGCAAGGACCGAGCCTGGTCGTGGTGCCCATCGACTACCGCGAGAACGCCCTGCTCACCGAGCGCCTCGGAAATATCGTCTGCCCGATCTGAGCATGTTAAACGACTCCTATCCCTACTATCTCGGCAACGAGCCGATGATCCCGAATCGGGACTTGGTGGTCCGGGACAAGTACACCGGCGAGGTTGCGACCCGGGTGGCCATGGCCGATCCGGCTGCCATCGACCGAGCCATCGGTCTGGCCGTCGAGGCCACCGAGCCCATGCGCGAGCTTCCCGCCTACGAGCGCCAGCGAGTGCTCAACCACTGTGTCGCCCGCTTCAGCGAGCGCGAGGAAGAGCTCGCCATGGCCCTCTGCATCGAGGCCGGCAAGCCCATCAAGGACTCGCGCGGCGAGGCGGGGCGCTTGATCGACACCTTTCGCGTGGCCGCCGAGGAATCCGTTCGGATCACGGGGGAGGTGATGCCCCTCGACATCAGCCCGAGGGCGCGGGGCTACTCGGGCATGTGGAAGCGCGTGCCCATCGGCCCGTGCTCCTTCATCTCGCCCTTCAACTTCCCCCTCAACCTGGCCGCTCACAAAGTGGCGCCGGCGTTGGCTGTGGGTTGCCCGTTCATCCTCAAGCCGGCGAGCCTGACTCCCGTGGGCGCGCTCATCATCGGCGAAGTGTTGGCGGAGGCGGGCCTTCCCCCCGGCGCCTTTTCGATCCTGCCGACGCGACGCGACGGAGCCGATCTCTTTACCACCGACGAGCGCCTGAAGCTGCTGAGCTTCACCGGCTCGCCGGAGGTGGGCTGGGCCCTCAAGGCCCGGGCCGGGAAGAAGAAGGTCGTACTCGAGCTGGGTGGAAACGCGGCGGTCGTCGTCGATCACGACGCGGACCTCGCCGACGCCGTCGATCGAATCGTGTACGGAGCCTTCTACCAATCCGGCCAGAGCTGCATCGGCGTTCAACGCATCCTGGTTCACGAGGAGATCTACGATCGGCTGCGCGACGGGCTGGTGGCGGCGACCGGGCGCCTGAAGCGGGGAGATCCCAAAGATCCGGAGACGTTCATCGGCCCCATGATCTCCGAAGCCGAGGCCTCGCGTCTCGACGATTGGATTCGGGCGGCGATCGCGGCGGGGGGAAAGCTCCTGTGCGGCGGCAATCGCGACGGCGCCATGCTCGAGGCCACGCTGCTGGAGAATGTTCCCGCGCAGCAGGATCTGGTTCGCAAGGAGGCGTTCGGACCGGTGGCGGTGCTCAGCTCGTTTCGCGACTTCGACCGGGCGCTGGCGGAGGTAAACGACAGCGTGTTCGGACTCCAGGCGGGAATCTTCACCCGCGACCTCTACAAGGCCCATCGGGCCTGGAATACCCTGGAGGTCGGCGCGGTGGTGATCGGCGACGTGCCCTCCTGGCGGGTCGATCACATGCCCTACGGCGGGGTCAAAGACAGCGGGCTCGGGCGCGAGGGCATTCGCTTCGCCATCGAGGACATGACGGAGATTCGCCTCCTGGTGATTCGCACGCCGGCATGAGCGGAGAGTCGATCCGAACCATCCTCGAACGCGAAGGGGCCGGCGGCGAGGTGACCGTGCGGGGCTGGATCCGGACGGCTCGCCACTCGAAGGGCGTGAGCTTCCTGGAGATGAGCGACGGCTCCTGCTTCGCCGGAATTCAGGTGGTGCTCGAACCCTCCCTCGAGAACTACGAATCCGAGCTCAGACACCTGGTGACGGGAGCCGCCGTGATCGTGGTGGGAGAGCTCGTGGACTCCCCGGGCAAGGGACAGCGCTTCGAGGTCAAGGCCGGTCGGGCCGACGTCGTCGGCGGCGTCGAGCCCGACTATCCGCTCCAGAAGAAGCGCCACTCCTTTGAATTCCTCCGCACCCTGGCCCACCTGCGGCCGCGCACCAACACGATCGGCGCGGTGCTGCGGGTGCGAAACGCGGCTTCCCAGGCGATTCACGGATTCTTTCAGGACCGCGGCTTCGTGCACCTCCACTCGCCGATCATCACCGCGTTGGACGCCGAGGGTGCCGGTCAATTGTTCCGCGTCTCGACCCTGGACCCCGGGAACCCACCGCGAAACGACGATGGCGGTGTGGATTTCGGCCGAGACTTTTTCGGACGGGAGACCTTCCTCACCGTCTCCGGCCAGCTTGAGGCGGAAATCACCGCCCTGGCTCTCAGCCGCGTCTACACCTTCGGTCCCACCTTTCGGGCCGAGAACTCCAACACCAGTCGACATCTCGCCGAGTTCTGGATGGTGGAACCGGAGATGGCCTTCTGCGATCTCGCCGACAACATGGATCTGGCTGAAGATTTCCTGAAGGGAATCTTTCGCAGCGTCCTGGATCGGTGCCCGGACGACATGGCGTTTTTCAATCAACGAATCGATGACACCATTCTCGATACCCTCGAGCACATCATCGAAACGCCCTTCGAGCGCATCACCTACACCGAGGCCGTCGAGATCCTGGAACGCAGCGGCCGTTCCTTCGAGTTCCCGGTGAAATGGGGGACGGACCTACAGAGCGAGCACGAGCGCTTCCTCACCGAGGAGCACATTCGGCGTCCGGTCATCGTCACCGACTACCCGGCATCGATCAAGGCGTTCTACATGTACCTGAATGACGACGAACGGACCGTACGCGCGATGGACGTGCTCGTGCCCAAAGTGGGCGAGATCGTCGGCGGTTCCCAACGCGAGCACCGACTCGAGGTCCTCCGACGTCGGATGGGCGATTGCGGTCTCCGGGAAGAGGACTACGCCTGGTACCTCGACCTGCGGCGCTACGGAACGGCGCCCCACTCGGGCTTCGGCCTGGGCTTCGAGCGCGCGATCCAGTTCATGACGGGGATGGCGAACATTCGCGACACGATCCCGTTCCCCCGCGTCCCCGGGTACGTCGAGTTCTGAGGCGGGGCCGTCCTCGCCGTGACCTTCCCGAACTCGAGGACCGCCCCGTCGCGCCCCGTCACGCCGCGCAGATGTAGTGGTGGGTCTCTCGGTAACCCAGCCTGTCCAGATCCCGCCGGATCTCGTCGCGCCGTTTCAGCCGCGCGACCGAGACGACGATCGGCTCGATCGGGCGCGAAGCCAGCGCTTCGGGCGCAATCACCGGCGCGCCCTGGATCACTTCGCCGATGCGCCCCGGATGCAGCTCCACGATGGCGGAGGGGCGCTTCCCCGATGCTTGTAGGGCGCGGCACAGGGTCCGTCCTGTGGCGCCGTAGCCCCAGAGGACGTAACGATCCGACGCCGCCAGGAAGCCGCGGGCCAGAAACGCCGCCTTGCACGCCGTGAAGCGCGCGATCGAATAATCCGGGTGGGTACGCGAGAGGCGCCGGGGCCCCTGCCGCCAGGCCAGCAGCCGGCGGCGGACGACACGCATCCGACATCCTTCCTCGAGCATGCGGAGCACGAGGTCGTAATCCTCGGGCCAGCCGGAGTCTCGGTAGCGGAAGGATGCGAGCACGTCGCGTCGAACCACGAGGGTGGGGTGGACAATCGGACACTCCACGAAGGCCTCTTGGCGCACCCGATCGGGCGAGTCGATACTCGCCAACCAGCGCTCGTAGGCACGCATGCCGTCGCCGAGTGCGCGCCGCGGGAAGAGGCGCACATGGCAACCCACCGCGGCGAGTGCCGGGTCGGCATCGAGGGCCCCCGCCTGCACGGCCAGGCGCTCCCGGTGCATGAGGTCGTCCGCGTCCATGCGCGCGACCAGTGGGCCGCGGCACTCGGACAGGCCCGTGTTCAGGGTCGCGACGAGCCCTCGATGGGGCGATGCGACCACCCGGAATCGCGGGTCGGTCTGTGCGAAGCCACGGGCACAGGCGAGGCTCTCGTCCCTCGAGCCGTCGTCGACCACGATGCACTCCCAATTCGACTCGGTCTGGCGCTGGATGCTGCGCAAGCAGGCGGAGAGGGTCGAGGCCGCATCGAAGACGGGAAGCAGGACCGAGACTCGGGGCAAGATTCCCGATGGCCGCTTCGCGGAGGACATGGCTCCAGCGTATCGGAGTTGCCCGGGCCGGCAAATGCCCGGAATCGAAGGTAGCGTCGGGTGCCATGGTGCTTCGAAGCCTCCGACCGGAAGATCTCGAGCAGGCTTGGGAGCTCGACCGCTACGCGTTCAATGCTCCGGACGAACGCCGGCGGCTCTTTCTGCGCTGGGACCCGGCACGCCTGGTGGGGGCCTTCGAGGACGGGCGCCTGGTGGCGCAAGCCGGGGCGATTGGGTTTGGACAGTTCTTCGGCGGCCGCTCGGTGCCGATGGGCGGGCTGTCGTCGGTGGCGGTGGCTCCGGACCAACGGGGCCGCGGCCTGGCGAAACGGGTGATCCGCGGGGTTTTGCGCGCAATGCACGGCCGGGGCGAGGTGATCTCGAGCCTGTATCCGGCCACCACCGCGTTGTATCGAAGTCTTGGGTGGGAAGTGGCCGGCGCCACGGTGATGCGGCGAGTTGCGCCCGCAGTGTTGCAGTCGCTTCCCCCGCCGGAGGCCGGACGCGTCCGCCCCGGCACCCCCGACGAGATCGAGGCGCTTCGCGCCTGCTACACGCGCCTCGCGCGGGACGTGAACGGGTTCGTGGACCGCTCGGACCTCTGGTGGCAGATCTTTCGCGACCGGTGGGGAGATCGCCGGATCTACGTGGCGGAGAACGACGCGGAAGAGATCGAAGGCTACCTGGTCTACCGCCAGATTCCGGGCGAGAACGCCGCCCTCGGCGGGTCCTTTCGGCTGGGATTGGAGGATGCGATCGCCACGACCCGCGATGCGACGCTGGGGTTGTGGCGACTGCTGGGCTCGTGGTCGTCTCAGGCGGAAACGATCCTCTACCGCGGGACCTCGGAGGACCCGCTGCTGCCGCTTTTGCCCGAGCCGCTGCTCGACGTCGTGGTGGAGATTCGCTGGATGACCCGGGTGATCGACGCCGCGGGAGCGATCGAGGCCCGAGGCTTTCCCCCCGGCGTGGAGATCGAGGCGCATCTGTCCCTCACGGACCCGGAGCTGGAGGGCAACAATGGGCCCTTCGTTCTCCGCGTGAGCAAAGGCCGCGGTCGCCTGGAGCCGGGAGGGCGGGGCACCGTCGGCATCGAAATCGGTTCCTTCTCGGCGCTCTACACGGGCTGGACCTCGACGCCGGCCCTGGTCCGGTGCGGCCGGCTCTCGGCGGGCGCATCCGACGACCGCGCGGCTCTCGACGCGGCCTTCAACGGGCCGGTACCCTGGATGCCCGACGAGTTCTAGTTCTGACGAATCTCACTCCACGAAGATCGGGCTCGACCAGGCGGCGCCCCCGTCTTCCTGGACGACTCGGACATACAGGTACTCGCCGGCCTTCAGGTCCTCGACATCGCGATGGAGCGTGACCTCGAGGAGGCCGTCGATCTCGAGTGAATCGACGACGCGACCGCTGCGGATCAGGTCGATGCGTTCGAGGGGCGCCACCGCGATCACCGAGACGAAGAGTTCTTGGCTGATCCCGCCCTCGGGGGCGCTGACGATCGAGCCCATCGGATGGGGCCCCAGCGCCGTGCGCAAGACGATCCGCGGCCCGTTCGTGGCGTACACGCGCCGGGCACGGAGCGCCTCTAGCACTTCCTCCCGCGTGTGCCCTTCGCTGAGGATGGCGGCCAGCCCGCCCGAGGATCCGGCGAGCTGGGTCAGGCCGGGGTGGCCGTCGTGACTGTCGCCACTTCCGATGAAGCCGAAGCGAACCCCCCGATCGAGCACATCGCGCACGAAGTTTCCCGGAACCGCGTCGTAGATGACCCCGGGTGAGTCGAGAGCCTCGCTGCTGCCGTGAACCGAGACGATCTCGGTCACCGGCTCGAAGACCGGATCCGGGGGGATCGTCCAATTCGTGGCGATCGGGCCCCCTGCCGAGTGGTGCGCGAACGTGAGCGCGGGCCTTCCCTCCAGAGCCTTCCAGAGCTGAAGCGGCGACTCGTAGGCGGGATCGACCGCGCTGTAGACCTCGCCGTCGTCATCGAAGTAGAGAACGTGGCGGTGGCCGTGGACCCAGCTCGTCCACTCGTAACCGAGCAGGGTCACGAAGCGCCCCGGCACGTGGAAGCGGCGTACCTGGCGCCGGATCTCCTCCCAGTTTTCGGGAGTGGAGGAGAGGGGAGGGATTCCCCAGTGATCGTGGTCGGTCAGCGCGATGACATCGAGAGCGGCGACGTCGCGCGCGTAACGGAAGTAGTCCTCCGCGGTTCCGGTACCGTCCGACAGGCTCGAGTGTCCATGCAGATCGCCCCACAAGATCCGCGGGCCGGTGGCGCTGACCAGGAGGGGATTGCTCTCGGCCTCCAGGCCGCCCGGTCCCCGAGCGTGAAGACGAATCACGCCGGGCTCGCGGGCGACGGCGTCGAGGGTGGCCGACCCCCCGGACTCGACCCCGAGCACCACGCGTTCGGGCAACTCGAGTCCCGGGGGCAACTCATCGAAGATCACTTCTCCCGTTGTCGAAACTCCCGCACTCCCCAGGGCGTCGAGCACGGCCACGGTCACGCGGAAGGTCTCGCCGGGTCGCGCGATCGAGGGCAGGGTGACCTGGAGCTGGGCGGCCGGGCCCGCCAGCACGTCGATCCCGGGCGAGTCGAGCAAGAACGAACGAGTGCCGTCGCCATCGCCGTCCACAGCGATCCAGAATCGCGAGTTCTTCTCGGCGTAGCGGTCGGCTTCTGCGCCCCAAACCCCGGCGCCGAAGGTCATCCGCACTCGCTCGCCCTCTTCCAGGGCGCGCCCGGTGACTTCGAGTGCCAGCAGCTGCTGGTCCAACGTCGAAGCACGCAGCTCCATGTCCTCGTGGCTCACCTCGATTTCGGTGTAGCCGGGCGCATCGGGAGCTTCGACCTGGGGCGTGCTCCATCCCCAGAACGGGGAGACCTGCAGGAAGATCGCACCCCCGGTTGCGATGCCCAGGGGACCCACCTCGTAGGCGATGGTGAATTGCCCCGATTGACCCGCGGTGACCGCCTCGGGCTCGGCCCCCGGATCGGCTGCCAGATCGGCCCCCGGATCGGAGAGCCAGGCTCGGCCTCCGCCGTCTGCCGGGTGGGGAACCCGCCCGGCGTCCTCCCGCAGCATGTCGAGAAGGTCCCAGCGTGCGCTGGGGGAGCCCGGGCGCTCCGGATCGGTTGCAGGCGGTTCGGCCCCGGTGCCACACGCCAAGGCGACGAGAACGGCACCGAGTGCACCGGCTCGGGGCCGGCCCGAAGTGCGGTGGGACGATCGCATCGTGCATCCGGTTGTTTCGTCCGCGCGAGCATAGCGGGATCGTCGCAACGCCTGGAAGAGAGCGTCTCGACCCCGGTGCCCGGGGTCGAGGATGAGGTTCGCATCCTCGCCTACGAGAGCGATCGCGTCGAAGTCGCTGCCGCCTTCAAGGACGCCGGATTCCCGCTTCTGCTCGACACCTACGGTCCCGGCTGGCAGGCCTGTGTCTTTCGTTGATGAGCGCGGGCTGGATCGATGCGCGCTATTCGACCCCGTAGCTCGCATTCTGGGCGCATGCAGCCCGCTGCGCGCGGGGCCGACGCGTGCGGGCCAGATCGAGGAAGAAAGCGGCGCCCGCCGCGTAGAAGCCGGGTACCAGGACGAGCATGGGCAGGGTGTAGCGACCCCAGTCGAAGGGCAGCCAGAGGCCGGTCAACAGCCACATCGACGTCGCGCACAGGCCGAGATAGACGGCGAGTTCCGGGTCGGGCGGCCCCGACGATTCCACCCGACGGATCCCCAACAGCCAGAACGTCCCGATCGCAGCCAGAAGCAGCGACAGGCCCGCCGCGTCGAACGCGCGCAAGGCAAGCCACGTCGAGAGCAGCGCAATCAACGCGGGCGCGGCGAACCGCGCCGGGGCTCCGGGGAGCTCGAATCGGTAGCGGCGGACCGCTGCGAGTAGTGCCGCCAGGCCGACGAGGGCGCCGAGCCACAGCCAGCGCCGCAGCGGCACCAGGCGAGGGTGAAAAAAATCCGGTCGGCCGACCGTCGCCATCGCGGTACGTGCGAGGCCGTCGAGGGGCGACGCCACCACGCTGGGGACGAGCCTCGGGTCCCGACTCTGTTGCGCCTTGACCTCCGACCATCCCCGGAGAATCCCTCGGGTGCGTCCGATCGGGTCGGGGTAGAGATAGGGGTTCACGGCGATGAAGACGGCCAGCGGTACCACGGCCACCGGCAGGGCCTTGCCCAGGCGTTGCCAGATGGGTTCGCGCCGAAGCAGGACGAAGAGGCCCGTCGCGAGGACGATGGGAGCCGAACTGAACTTCACCGCGCAGGCGAGCCCCATGGCCACCAGGGAGGACGCGAACGCGACGCGACTCCCCCGTCGGATGAACGCTCCGAAGGCGAAGACGGCCATGGCCTGGAAGAGGAGTTGGGGGGTGTCCATGGTGACCTGGGTCGCGTGGATCTGGAACACTGGAGACAGGAAGAGCGCGACGGGAGCGACGAAGGCGATCCAGCGCATGCCCGTGATCTGAAGCGCACTCGCGTACACCAGGGCCAGGGTGAGAACCGAGAGAGCTGCCATCCCGAGCCGGACGCCGACGAGCAGCCGCTGGGGCGGCAGGTTGCCTCGGGCTCGGTTCTCCTCGGTGCTGTGCGGCCATTCCCATCGGTAGTCCACCGGGTGGGAAGGATCGCGGAGGATCGCGACCAGGGCGCCGGTCAGGAATTTTCCGACCGGGGGATTCATGTTGCCCCAGAACCCGAGCTGCGCTTCGTCGTAGACCCGGTCCCAACGCGACCGGGGTGCTGCGTCGACGACGAGTCGGTAGGTCAGGTAGCTGCTCGTGATCCAAGCCGGCTCGTCGATGTGGGGGGGCCGGGTCGGGTCCCGCGCCAGCTCGGCCAGGGAGGCCGAAAACAGTGCCAGCAGGGCGATCAGCGCCAGATGGTGTGCGCGGGTTTGGAGCCCACGGGCGACGTCGGCAGGGCTGAGGGCGAACACTTGGGCGATCCCACTGGGTGGACAATCGACCCTCTATCGGTCCCCCCCGCGCGGACTTGAAACCCTGGGCTACGGTCGGATCGAGTGGGTGCGGGGGCCGCGGTGGTCGCGGAGTCGCGGCTGGATCCAGTCGATCCAGTCGCATAGGGAGGGTCGCGTGCGACGCGGATCGATCAGATCGTTGACGCCGAACGACTCGGCGCGGGGAA
>Ga0114947_10000457_pt1 | contig 13830 bp, 9 predicted proteins | sample CR02metaG_FD_99656 | JGI IMG/M metagenome (GOLD analysis project Ga0114947, IMG submission 99656) | Deep subsurface microbial communities from Mariana Trench to uncover new lineages of life (NeLLi) - CR02 metaG | ecosystem: Environmental > Aquatic > Marine > Ocean trench > Sediment ...
CTCGTTCTCCTCGGCTCCTCGCCACATCCCACGAGCGATATCGCAAGCGCTATCCCAACTACCACAGCCGTCCGCATGAACGCTTCCTCCCGCAAAGTCCGTCCTCACTCACCCCGGCTCGAATCCTGGCACACCCATCGGATCCCGCGCAATCCGGCGCCGCGACCAGAAACCAGCAAATGGTGAGACTATCCTATGAGCCGTACCCACACTATGTCGTATTTCCAATAATGGAATCTATTCGGGATCTGCGCGACCGCGCCATGCGTACCACCGTGGTCCTGATCGCGGCGGCTCTCGGGCTCGGGTCCTGCACGAACGGAGCCCCGGAAGGGGGACGGGTTCTGCTGCTGGGAATCGACGGTGCCACGCTCCACGTCACGGACCCACTGCAGAAACAGGGTCGCCTCCCCACGCTGGCGGCCCTCGCCCGTCAGGGCACCTCCGGGCCGCTGCGCTCCTTCCTTCCCCTCAACTCGCCCGCAATCTGGACTTCCATCGCCACGGGCAAGAGGAGAGGGAAACACGGCATCGCGTCCTTTGTCCGTTCAGACAAGCAGGGTAAGAACCGCCTCTACCAGAGCACGGACCGAAGGACGCACGCGCTCTGGAACATCGCCTCGAGCGCCGGGCTGAGCGTGGGCGTCGTGAACTGGTGGACTACGTATCCGGTGGAGAAGGTTCGCGGGATTCTGGTCTCCGACCACGCGGTGCCGGGCCAGGCGGAGGGCTATAAGGCCCTCTTTAATGCCAGCGGGGAGACGGGAGCTCAGGTCGTCTTCCCCCAGCGCTGGGGAGAGAAGCTCTCGGCGCTGCTGGCAGATGACTGCAATCTGACCGACATCCGCGACCCCTTCCTGGGCAACGAGGCGCTTCCGAAATGGGTCGCTCGCGAGAACCTGTCGAACTCGTTTCAAAGGGACGATCTGATCACTCGGATTGCGCTCGAGGTCGAGTCGGAAATCCAGCCCGACCTGCTGATGGTCTTCCTTCCGGGCATCGACCGCATCTCGCACTCGCTCTGGGGAGTGTTGGAGCCGGCTCACCTCTACCCGCCGCCATATCAGCCGACGGACTCGGAGCGGGAGGCCGGGCGCGAGGCGCTCTACCGCTACTACGAGTACACCGACGCCCTGATCGGCCGTCTGGTCGAGCGCTTCGGACCCGAGGACCTGGTGATGGTCGTCTCGGACCACGGCTTCGAGGCTGGCGCCGGTCGCCGCCTGACCACCACCACGGGTCTACACCACTCCAAGCGGGCTCTATTCGGGGTGATCTTCGCGCGTGGCCCCGGAATCCCCGCTGGGGCCCGTGCGGTGGCGGTCTCTGTCCTCGACATCACGCCGTCCATTCTTCGCTGGCTTCGGCTGCCGGTGGCCCGAGACATGGACGGAGCCCCCGCCCGCTTTCTCGAGACGCCCGCGGTGGAGCCGATCACCACCTACGACAGAAGTCCGATCGAGCACCTGGGCAACGGCTCATCGAGTCGGGAGCAGGAGATTCTCGAGGAGCTCCGCGGCCTCGGCTACATGGAGTAGCCGAGCGCAGCCTCACTCGAGGTAGCCCAGTCCGCGCAGCTGCTCCTCCATCTCAGGCGTCAACTCGTCACCCGGCCCCGCGGTCCGGGGCCCAGCAGCCAGATAGGCCGCGAGGGCTTCCAGCAAGCCCTGAGCTCTCTCGCCTTCACTCTGTATAAGGTTCCGATCCTCGCCGGGGTCCACGCTCAGATGGTAGAGCTCGGCATCACCACTGGCCTCGTGAGCGATGAGCTTCCATGCACCATCCCTCACGCTTGCCATCGGGATACCCGCGTGGCGCTTATAGGCCGAGTTCCTGAGCTCGGCGTAGGCCGGGCGGCTCTCATCGCACACACCCGCCCGCAGCTCCTTTGCAAAGCTTCGGCCGTCGAGCATCTGGGGCGGCTGCAGACCGATGAGCTCGAGGATCGTAGGCATCAGATCGACAAGGGCGCGCTGACACCGGAGTCGTGAGTCTTCAGAAACTCGCCCCTTCCAGATGACCACCAACGGCACACGCAGCGCGGGATCGTAGAGCGTGGTGCCGTGATGCATCCAGCCGTGCTCCATCAGATCCTCACCGTGGTCCGAGGTGATCACCACGAGCGTATCGTCGAGCACTTCCAGCCCCTCCAGCTCCTCCCACAGATCCGCGAACGCATCATCGAGGTAGCGTATTTCCGCGTCATACAGCGCTCCCAGGTGAGCGATCTCCGCGGGCCGAAGCGACACGACTCCGTTATTGATGGCGAAGGACGCCTCGACCGGGTAGGACTGAGCCCAGCGTCCATCGTAGTCGGTCTCGAATCTCTCGAGCTCCCTACGGGGTGGCTCGTAGGGACTGTGGACCTGATAGGTGTGGAGAAACACGAAGAAGCGCGTGTCGCGCTGCTCGGCAAGCCAGTCCCGCGCCAGCTTGAAGGTATCGCGTGCGTTACCGCTGAACTTGTTCGTGCCCCTGTCCGGACCGTTGTGATAGAGATCGAAGCCACGACCGAACCCGAAGAAGGAGTGCACGAAGCCACCTTCCGTGAAGGCAGCCGTCAGATAGCCGGCGCGCCGCAGGATCTCCGCAAGCGTCTCGGCCTCTGGACGCACCCCCTGCTCCGGGTAGGCGCGATGCCGGGGCGGGCTCAGCCCCGTGAAGATCGACCAGTGAGAGGTCAAGGTGCTCGGGTAAGGTGCGATGACATCCTCCACCATCGCTCCCCGTTTCGCCAGCCGGTCCAGGAAAGGGGTGGTGGGCCGGTCGTAGCCGTAGAGACCCGTTCGATCGGCTCGGAGGGTATCGAAGACGACGAGCAGCACGTTGGGAAGCGCGGTCTTTCTACGGCGAAGCACTCGCGGCACGGCCCAGGTTCCGGTCGACTTTGGAGCTCCTGGTTTGATATTGGGCGGGTAGTTGATGATGAAACGGAGCTTTACCGGTGAGCCGATGCTCTCGGGCAGGTTGATCCGAAACGGGAGCCACTGGTCCGGAGGAAAGTCGACCGTTCCCGTCTTCTCCAGCAGAAGGGCGTGGCCCTCCGCGCCCTCCGCCAGCAGCCGGAACGTGGGTCGGTCACCCTCCTGGAGTTCGATGCCGTAGGTCTTCATACCGATGGCGCCCGAAACCTGTGTGGAAGGGTGAACGTCCAGCGGCTCCGAGCTAAAGTCGTAGATGGGTGGCCACTTTCCTCGACGGGCATGCGGGACCAGGGACGCGCGCGCCACGGGAGGCAGCTCGAGCTCCTTGAGCATGATCTCGCCCGCTGCCAGCGCCGATTCGAGCGGTACCTCCGCTCCCAACTGAGGCAGCTGAGCGGCCGGGTCCGGACCGCAGGCTGCAGCTGCCGCTACCAGAAGTACCGAGAACGCTCGTCTATACGGAGCTCGCGCGAATGCGGCCATATGTGCGTACAAAGCTCACCGCCCCCAGCCAATAGATCACCAGAAAGAGCAGGATCACTGTCGTGAAACCATACGTCATTGCGATGATGATGCTCGTCACCGAGCCAACGACGGTCAGGCAACCGTTGACGGCCCAGGCCCAGGCGACAAAATCGCGATTGATGGCCGAGGTGAGCCGGATCCCGTACGGGAAGAACATGCCGAGCACGCCTCCGAGCGGCGCGCAGAGTAGCACCGTTACGAAAATCCGAAGCGTGAGTGGCGCCGAGAGCAGCGCGTCGAAGACGAACGGCAGGGCCAGTACATAGAACAGAACCAGCGTCGTCAGAACACCGACTAGTGCCGGCAGCGTGCGTCGCGGATCATCCGGCAGACGGCCGCTCAGATAGGCTCCAACGCCCGCAAAAGTAAGGAAGGAGAAAAGCATGACGGTCAAAGAGTATGTGGGATAGCCGAGAAAGAGAATGAACTTCTGCACGAAGCTGATCTCCGCGAAGATGAAGCCCATTCCAAGTGCCGCGAAGTAGCAAAGGAAGCCCCAACGACCCGGCATTCGACTCGCCTCCCCACGGACCCGAGTGAGTGGGAGAACGATGGCAAGAACAGAGAACAGAATGGCCAGAAGCAGGATCAGGGCCAGCACGAGCTGACCTGTGGCCAGGGTATGACCCTTGTCGATCTCGTCGCGATGCTCGAAGAGATGACGCCACTTGTAGTAGCTGAAGAAGAACGGACGGTCGTCCCTCGTCGCCTTCAGGTTCAGGAACGTATCCTCGAAGAATACCTCGCGTTCGGCGGGCGTGCTCTGCAAGAGCGTGCGGAACAGCGCTTGCTGTCAGCCCGGACGATTCGGCAGGTACCAGGCTTGGAGCTGGTTGTCATCTATGAAACGCTCCATGGCCGAGATCTCGTCCTCGGTAAACGGTTGGCGCTTGGTCAAGACCTCGAGCTTCGTGATCCCCCGATCCAAGGCCACCACCATGACGTGCTCGTGTGGCCGCTCCACACCGAGCTCGCGCAGCGCGTCGTACGAGACCGAGACGAAGCGAAGCGCGTGCCGTGGATACCCCTTGCTCGGATGATAGTCGAGCGTGCCGATGCTCAGGAGTCCGTCCTCGCGAAGCACGCGGAAGTAATCGAGGTAGGCATCCACCGTATAGAGGTAGTTCTCCGACAGGATATAGGCTCCGCTCGACAGAGCTGCGAGCGTGTCCACTCCAGTGATCTGGATTATGTCGAATCTCTGATCGGTCGATCGAACGAAGTGACGCCCTTCCGCGGCGTGGATCTTTATGTCTGGCTGGTCGTATAGGCCTCCCGTCCACTCGCGAAACTGGTGCGTAATCAGGTCGACCGTCACGGGATCGAGCTCGGCCCCCGTGATGCGGGAGGCCCCGTTCTCCACGGCGATGATCACATCCGCTCCTCCACCAACACCGATGATCAGAACCTCCGGTTCATCTCGAACAACGTAGGGGGCCGTGAGCACGTGGTGACGGAACATCTCGAAACCCCGTCGCTCCTCCGTGACCTGGTACATGATGGCCGCAGCCCCTCCATCATGCACGATCATGCGAAACGGAGGACGATAGCCCTCGTAGCTGGGACTGATCCCCTGCCTTCGATATCCCCCAATCGAGGCTTCGCTGCCACGATAGCCCACCATGTCCGTGCGGAAGATGGAGGTCCAGCGCGAGTAATAGGTGACCTGTCCGAGGTAGGCAGAAATGAACTTGTCCTTGGCCGGAGTAAACGGGAGCCAGCCGGGAAGAGGACCGATCAGGGCCAGCACGACCACGGCGAGCACGAGGTTGCTGTTGCGAACCAGGGGAGCGGCCCGGCCGGCGGCAATGACTCCGCTTGCAGCAAACACGAGCGCGACCAGGATAACGACACGCGGAGTTTCCAGCCACTCGATGGCCAAGACCACCAGCGCGCAGCCCAGCCCTGCTCCAATCAGATCCCAGAAGTAGAGCTGGTTGACCAAGGGTCCCGCCGCGCGCAGCGCGATCGTGATCGCCAGGCCTGCAAAGAAGAAGGGAATTGAGACCACAAAGAAGTACAGTACGAACTTGGCAAGCTCGTTGGAGTTGCTAAAGATCTCGAAGGGATGCAACGGAACCATGCCGATCACGACGAGCATCACCAGGCTGGTGACGGCACAGATCGCCGCATAGATGCCGATAGAGCGCTGGATCGAGCGACCGATGAGACTCGGGAACGCGGCCACCATCGAGCCGCTGGCACCGAACCCGAGCAGCGCGAGGCTGACCGAGATGTAGGCAAAGTGATACCAGATCAGGAAGGAGAAGATCCGGTTCAGCGCGATCTGCACCATCAGTACGGCCAGTGAAAGCAAGAATACTGCTACGAAAATGCTACGCGGAAGCGGAGCGTCGCTACCCGGCTCTCCGTTCGTGGTCATTCCCGCTCTCCTTCCGAAGCAGACATGATCTGGCGCACGGGGTCCGCTGAGGGGGCCGCACCATATCACTTTCGCGCGCCCCCGGGGCCCCTAGTCCGGACTCGCTCGCACCTCCACGCGCATACCGGTCTTGATGCCGCGGGCCTCAGCGAAGTTGCCCTGGTCGATGGCGAAAGAGAGATGATCGCGACTGTTGAAGTAGGCGAGGGCTTCGCCCCGAGGCACCTCGCCGAAAGTCGAGGCCAGTGGCAGTGTGAGATCAGCATCGCCGATCCTGGCTCGGATCCGCTTCGGCAGCTGCGGAAAAGCCTTGCGCATGTGCGAGCGTTCGATGTTGGTCCAAACGTTCCCGTAAGGCTCCCCGATCAAGAGCACGATCCCTCGCACGCGATCCGCAGCCACCTGGGGAACCGGGAAATCGACCCGCACCAGCTGCTCCAGGGCAGGCCCAGCATCCTCAGGAGCAAACTTCCCGGAAGCGAGGAGTGCTGCGCTGGGCGCGAACAGGTCCCGACCGTCGAAGGTGGAGCTTCGACTCGGCCGCATGAAGCCCGAGTTCGTGATCTCCCACACGCCCTTGATCGCGTGGTCACGAGCCACTAGCCATGCGAGTCCATTATCCGGAGCCACTATCAGCCGCTGATCCTCGGTCTCGAGCACGATGGCGCGGCGGTTCGTGCCCACGCCGGGGTCGACGACGCCCACGAAAACGGTTCCGGGGGGGGGAAGTACTCTACAGCCTCGTTCAGGTAGAACGCCGCCTGGCGAACGTTAACTGGGTCGACTTCGTGCGTGCGGTCGATGATCCGTAGCTCTCGATCATGTGAGAGCATTACGCCCTTGCATATCGCAACGGCATCGGCCTTGACCCCAAAGTCGCTCAGGAACACGATGAGCCCGTTCGGCTCGAACGCGTGGGCCTCGGAAGCTAGAAGAACCATCAGGCTGATAAGTATGTTGGTGCATCTCATTCAGACTTCTCCTCAGAGTCTCCCTGCAAAGTGCCTCGGGCCCGATTTGGCAGCTCCGCCGTATAATCTCTCAACTCCATGGATCAAGCCAGCGGCAACAACCAGGTCCGTCCGGAAAAGGGTCTGCTGTTGATACTGCCCGCATGGGCCAAATCCGCTGGCGGCCCATTCGTCTGGGGACTGCTCGGCCTAATCGCTTGCCTGGCCGTAGCCGGGCTCGAGCCCAACCTCGTGGAGGAGGGTCTCGTCGTTCATGTGGCGCAGCGTCTGGTCTCGGGAGAGCACATGTACCGAGACATCACCTTCTTCTCCGGCCCCCTTCCCTTCGACCTGCTCGCGCTTCTTTTTCGCATCTTCGGCGAGGAAGTCGCCGTCGGCCGCTACGCAATCGCGGCTCTGCACGGGCTCGCAACCGGGCTTACCTACGCGTTCACGCGCCAATCGGGTGCGGGAGCGTTCGCCCATGCAGCAACCGGGGCCATTGCGGCCGTTCCAGTCATTCTCTTTCCGTTCTTCTCGATGTTCTGGTACACGACGCTCGCGTACCACCTGAGCTTGATCTCGATCTATGTCACGCTACGAGGCACGCGCTCCATCCGTTGGGCGATCACAGCCGGTGTGCTCGTAAGCTGCGTTGCGCTCTGCAAGCAGACACTGGGTGCGGTCCTGGCTTTCGGGCTTCTGGTCGCATTAACGGCCGGCTCACCTCCCGGCCAACGTCTCGCCCATGCGCGCGCTATGATGCTCGCAGGTGCAGCCACCGCGCTGGCGACCGTGTCGCTATTCGCGTTGCGCGGAGACCTAGCGGAACTGGTGCGCTGCCTGGTGGTGATCCCGCTCTCGCTGGGAGAGACCTACGGCACGCCCTACATCAACCTCTGGCCGCCCGGCGTGCTCGATCCGGAGATCCTGTCGAACAAGGTTCTCTACGTGCCGAACCTCTTCTTCCTGGCGTATGGGATCTTCACCCAGGTCGGCCCCAAGATGATCTTGTTCACCCAGCTTCTCTACGCGCTCCCACTCGCCGCGCTCCTCGCCACCGCGATCAGAAGGCTGACCGGCCCCCTTCCCGCGGGAGTGCTGCTGAATACCGCGCTGCTCTTGGCCATGAGCGCGAATCTCTTCCCGCGCTCCGACTGGGGCCACCTGGTCTTCGCGATCCCATCAGCGGTCGTACAGATCGTGTTGCTGTCGAGCACCTCGCATGCCGCGCAAGGACCCGCGCGTCGAGCCTCGTTCATCTTTGCGGTCGGGCTCGTTCTCGTGGTAGCCAGCGCAACGCTGTGGGTCGGTCGCACCCTATCCGGGCTCGCCGTCACATCGTACTGGGGGCCTCGCATTCCCCAGCGACCCGTCAGCCAGATCTATCGCACCGTCTCGATCCCACGCGTGATCAGCTACCTGCGCGTGAAGACAAAGCCGAAGGAGCCGATCTTCGTGGCGCGTTCGGAGCCGTTGCTCTACTTCGCCACCGATACGACCAACCCCACGCCTTTTACTGGCGTTCTGCCGGTTCTGCACGACGAGCAGGAACGCGCGATTCTCGCGGCGCTACCCGAGCTGCGTTACGTGGTGATGAGCGACATCGACCAGCCTGCCTACACCTACTACTCGGACGAGCTGCCCCGTGTTCAGGCGCACCTTGAACGCTTCTTCCGGGTCCCCCGCGATTTTCCGCTGGACGATGCCAGCTGGATCATCCTGCTGGAGCGAGGCCGGGATCGGGGCCCGACCGCGATCGACCTCGTGAGGGCGAGTGCCAGCGCTGAAACCTGGGTTCGCGACATTCACGGCATCCAGCACACCGTGACGGAGCCTCCCCCTCGCATGGCCGCGCGCCAGAACCGACGACCGCTCGCGGTGAGGCTCGGCCCGTTCGGGGGCGGTATCGATTTCCAGGTCTCACTCCCCCCGAACGCGGTGTTTCAGGCCGGTGTCGGCTTTCGCGGCATGGTGTCCGTGACGGATTTCTACATTCATCCTGCGGGCGCGACTCTGGTCCTCTCCATTGGACGGGAGGGTCATTTCAGGAAGCTCCGCTCGGTGCGCATCGATGACTCCGAGCAGGCGGGTCGGCGCTGGAAGCCGTTCGAGATCGGCCTCTCGGCCTACGCTGGCCAGAGCGTCACGCTACGCCTCGAGGCGGTTCCCGACAGCTTCTTCCGGCCCGACACCTTCACCTGGTGGGGCAGCCCCCGGATCGCCCTGCCGCCGAGCTGACCCGGCGCCGGCGCTTGTTTCTAACCTCTTGAAAGTAGTAAGCTATTTCCGCCTGGAGGAGACGCCATGGCGCGGGTCATCGCCGTCGTTCCGACCTACAATGAGATCGAGAACTTACCGCTGCTGCTGCCGCAGATCCTGCAGCAGGACCCCCGCATCGAGGTGCTGGTCGTTGACGACGACTCACCCGACGGAACCGGCAAGTGGGCGGAGGAGGTCTCAGCGAACGAGCCCCGGGTGCACGTGCTCCACCGAGCGGCCAAGGAGGGCCTGGGCAAGGCCTATCGTGCCGGGCTCCGGATGGCACTCGACCTGGGCGCGGACTTCGTGATCCAGATGGATGCCGACTTCTCTCACCCGCCCGAGACCTTGCGTACGATGCTGGCCGAGATCGAGGACCACGACGTGGTGATGGGCTCGCGCTACCTGCACGGCATCACCGTGGTTAACTGGCCGATCGAGCGAATCCTGCTCAGCTATTTCGGCAACCGGTACGCACGTCTCATCACCGGTCTCCCCATCACCGATATGACCGGGGGCTTCCGCTGCATGCGCCGAAGCCTGCTGGAGCGCATTGGGCTCGAGCGCATACGCTCCGACGGCTACGCCTTCCAGATCGAGATGAACTACCGGTTCTTCAGACAGGGGGCTCGCGTCAAGGAGATTCCTTTCTTCTTCCTCGATCGTACGCGGGGGACCTCAAAGCTGACCTTGCGCATCGGCCTGGAGGCACTCTGGGTCGTTTGGTGGCTGAGAATAGCGGGCTGGCTCGGGCGTCTCTAAATACATGCCTTCGCCATGTCGCATCCTCGTTTTAAACGAGAGGGATCCGCTTCACCCGGCGGCGGGCGGCGCCGAAGTCCACGTCGCCCAGATCGCCCGCTGTATGCAGCAGCTGGGATTCGAGACCACCCAGCTGGCATCGAGCTTCCCCGGCGCGTCGGTTCGGGAGAGCGTTCCCGGCATGGAGATCTGGCGCCTCGGAAACCTCGCGGCCTACTACTCGCGTGTGGCCTGGACCTGCGCGCGGGAGACACGGCGCGGACGCTTCGATGTGGTGGTCGAGCACCTCAACAAGGTCCCGTTCTGCGCCGCGGCCTATGCGGCTGTTCCGGTGCTGGCGGTCAACCATCACCTCTTCGGACGAAGCGCATTCAAGCAGGTGGCGTGGCCGATCGCCGCAACCGTTGTTGCCATAGAGAGGCTGATCCCACTCGTCTACCGCAATGTTCCCTTCCTAGCCGTATCCCAGAGCTCCAAAGATGACCTCGTCAAGCGAGGCATCCGCCCCGATCAGATCGGCATCATTCACAACGGAATCATGTTGCCCAGGGTCGAACCCAAACCTCTCAGCGAGCGCCCCTGCCGGGTCGCCTACCTGGGCCGCCTCGAGCCTTACAAGCGCGTGGACCTCATGCTTCGCTCCTTGGCGACCCTGGTGGAGAGATTCCCATTGCTGGAGATCGTGCTGGTCGGCCGCGGGACGGCCAGGCCGCACCTGGAGCGCGTGGCGGCCGAGCTGGGGCTCTCCGATCGGACTCGCTTTGCGGGCTTCGTGAGCGACGAGGAACGCGACCGGCTTATAGGGGATGCCCGGGTCTGCATCTGTCCATCGGTCAAGGAGGGATGGGGAATCACTGTGATCGAGGCCAACGCGCTGGGGACGCCAGTCGTGGCCACGGACGCCCCAGGTCTGCGTGACGCCGTACGCAACGGAGAAACCGGAGTACTGGTAAAGGACGGTGAGCCGAGCGAGTTCACCGAGCGACTGGCGACCGCAACTGCGGATCTGCTCTCAGACACCTCGCTCGCGACGAACCTGTCGAGCGGGGCGCGCGAGTGGGCCCGGCGCTTCAACTGGGAGTCAGCCGCTTCCAAGATGGCCCAGGCGATTGAGAACGTACGGAGAGCCGGGTGAGCCGAGCTCCCTCGCGCGGCCTCGTCTGGGCGGCTGTGGCTCTGGGCGGGACCGGCCTCGCCATCCGCATCAACAACGCGTTTCGCTACCCCACCAATTGGGGCTTCGACGCAAAGTACAACTGGGAGTACATCGAGCGGCTGATGAGCTCGTGGGCACTGCCCGCTCCGGACGCGGGCTGGGCCACGGGTCACCCGCCCCTCTTTTATTACCTGGGCGCAGCGATCGGCCGCGCGCTGGGGCATCCTGACACGGAATCCACGACCCTCGCGATCCGGCTGGTGAGCGCTGCTGCGGGCTTGCTGACGCTCGCTCTCGCCGTAATGCTGGTTCGACGGGTGGACCCCACGAACCCGCGTCGAGCGCTTCTGGCCGGCGGGCTGTTGCTCTTTCTGCCCGTGCACATCTACATGAGCGCGATGCTGAGCGAGGAGATCCTCGCCTCCTCGTTTACCTCCGCAGCCGTGACCGGCGTCGCGCTGGCGCTGACGAGGCCGGGAAACGCCCAGCAAGAGCGAGTCCGCGCACTGAGCATCGGTCTTGCTGCTGGCTTGGCAGTCCTCACCAAGCTCTCCGGTGTTCTCGTTGCGCTCGCGGTGGCGGGGGCGTATGCGCTCGATGGCTGGCGTAGGCGCGAGCTGGCTCCAGCTCTGGGCCGGATCGCGCTGGTGCTGGGGGCCGTCGCGCTCGTAGGCGGCTGGTACTACGCACGCAATCGGATCGAGTACGGCTACTTCTACCCGCAAAATCTCTCGACTCACGAGGTCATGTTCACGATGCCCCCCGGAGAGCGGAACATTGGAGACTACCTGCGCGTACCCCTTGCTACCTGGACCGATCCGCAGCTACTCGCGCCGGGGCTGATACGGTCGGTCTGGGGAAGCACCTATGCGACCGTCTGGTTCGATGGCCATCGTTTCTTTCTCCCCAAGAGCGGGAACCCAGTGCGAGCCGCTGGTATGGCGATCCTACTGCTCGCGCTGCTACCAACCGCCGCGTTCGCGATCGGCCTGGGGCGTGGAGTTCGGCGAGCCTTGAGCTCCACCCACACTCCAGACACGCCTCTCCTCCTGCTCGTGGGCCTCACCCTGGCGGGCTACGTGCTCTTCACCTGGCGCAACCCCTGGTTCGCCGCCGTGAAGGGCAGCTATCTCCTCGGTCTCGCGCTGCCGTTCTCCTTCTACGCCAGCGAGGTCCTGGCAGATTGGACGCGGGGGCGCGACGTACGCTCCCGGCTGGTCTGGGTTGCGCTGGGCCTGCTGGCGCTCGTAGTGGCTGCCACTTTCACATACGGTCCGATCTTCGCGAAGTGGGGCGAGTACCCGGGGCTCGAATGGAGGCAGTTGGGCTCATGAGCGGCATACGCCAGGTGTTGAAGTGGGTGCTTCCGTTCGCGGTGAGCGCTGCTTTCCTCACCTTCCTGCTCTCGCGCATAGACGCCGGCGAGGTGCTCGATCTCGTGACACCTCAGGTCCTGTCCATCCTCGTGCCCGCGATGCTGGCCTTCGCCGTGATTAGCCTCTTGATCGAGGCCATCTGTCTGGTGCGGCTGGTGCCTGCGCCGCGCGAGGTGTTCGGCCTAGTGACGGCCGCGCGGGTCAAGTCGGCGAGCTATCTGCTCTACATCGTCAACTATGCGCTGGGGGCAGGTGCGCTCACCTTGCTGCTGCGACGGCGTGCCGGCATGCGCCTCAGCGATGCGGGCGGAATCGTGCTGCTGTTGGCAGCCTTCGACCTGGGACTGCTGCTCCTGGTCACTGCTGTGGGCGCGGCCTGGTCCGAGGCCGAGACTCCGAGAGTCCTGGTCGGGGTGATCGTAACGGCCGGTGTGGGCATGGTGGGCGGCCTCGCGCTGCTCCGCAGCTCGCGCCCGCTCGGGCCCCTCGAGCGCATTCGCTCCATGACTCTCTTTCGCGCCGCGCGCACCAGCGCGCCCAGTCTGCTGCTCGAGATCGGTCTGCTGCGCCTGGTTTTCGTCTTCAACTTCATCGGGCTGGCGTGGATTTCACTCGTGGCCTTCGACGTAAGCATCCCGCTCGGAGACGTGGCCGTGAACTTCGCCATCGTGGCCCTGATCTCGACGCTCCCCATCGCGGTCGCGGGCCTGGGCACGGGGCAGGCGGCGTTCGTCTACATGTTCCGGGACTGGGCGACCGAAGAGACGCTCCTCGCGTGCAGTCTGGCATTCTCCGCCGGCCTGATCTTGCTTCGGGCGGGCCTCGGCTTCTTCTTCTCACAAGAGTTCGTGCGCGAAGCGCTGAAGGGAGAGCGAGGGACGGACGCCGACCAGACCAGCTTTACCGGCGAACGGCTGCACGAGGGAAGTGAGCTCTTCCAGGTGGATCTCACTCGCCACCGAGCCGCTTATCGTTTCGCAAAAGGAAAGGCGGCCGGCGCTCGCGTGCTCGATCTCGGCTCTGGCTCCGGCTATGGCACCGCTGAGCTCGCGAACGGCACGTCCTCAATTGTGGGTGTCGACCGAATCGTGCCCGACCCCAGCGCCCGCCAGAGCTCTGCACGCTGGGTGCGTGCGGACCTGAACGGCCTTCCCATAGCGTCCTCCTGCTTCGATCTCATCGTGAGCTTTCAGGTGATCGAGCACCTGACCGACCCCACAGAGTACTTGAGATCGATCGCGCGCTTTCTTGCTCCGGGCGGAACCGCCCTGATCACGACCCCGAACCGACTCACATCCGATGGCGAGAATCCGTACCACGTGCACGAGTACCTGGCGGATGAGCTGGCCGAGTGCCTGAGTGGCCATTTCCATAAAGTCGAGATGAGAGGGGTTGGAGCATCGCCGCCGGTGGCACGCTACCTCGACGCCAGGCTGCGGCACATTCGACGGATCACGCGACTCGATCCCCTGCGACTGCGCCGACGTATCCC
>Ga0114947_10000459_pt1 | contig 13810 bp, 7 predicted proteins | sample CR02metaG_FD_99656 | JGI IMG/M metagenome (GOLD analysis project Ga0114947, IMG submission 99656) | Deep subsurface microbial communities from Mariana Trench to uncover new lineages of life (NeLLi) - CR02 metaG | ecosystem: Environmental > Aquatic > Marine > Ocean trench > Sediment ...
AGCGTCCCTTGCCTGTGTTGGAGACCAGACGGATGGTACCCTAATCAGGTCGCCGTTGACAACACCCGGTGGGGGGCGCAGACTAGTAGGTTGCAGTCGTAGTGATTGGTCAAATTTTGCGGGAAACGTGTTGATCAGGCAAGCGAGGTCGACCGCCGTGATCGGGTGGGCCGCGACGCTGTTTCTCTCAGTGTCAGGGTCCGTCCTCGTGGCAGCGCCCCAGCCGGCGCTCGGCGCCGCTGCTCCCCCGGCTGGCGCCATCGAAACGACCGCGACGTCGGTCGAGGCCACCCTCGACCGGTATTGCCTCAGCTGTCACAATGAACGGATCGTCACCGGTCGCGACACCGCGCCGACGATGCTGGTGTCGCAACTCCGGGCCGCAGGGCTCGCGCTCGATACCCTCGACACGACGCGCGTCGGCGACGGCGACAACGCCGAGCTCTGGGAACGTGTCGTCCACAAGCTGCGCTCCCGCGCGATGCCGCCGGTCGGCCGTCCGCGTCCAGACGACGAGACCTACGACGCGGTCGCGTCCTGGCTCGAAGCGGAGCTCGACCGCGCGTCGGCTCGCGCGCCGAATCCCGGCCGCCGGCCAGCGCTCCATCGTCTCAGCCGCACTGAATATCAGAACGCCGTCCGCGACCTGCTCGCGCTCGACGACCTGCCGAGCGAGCTCGCTGTGTCGATGCTGCTGCCGGCCGACAACGCGACGAGCGGGTTCGACAACCTGTCGGAGCTGCTGTTCGTCTCACCGGCGACCCTCGAGCGATATCTCGGGGCGGCGCGCAAGATCAGCCGCCTGGCTGTGGGCGACACGACCATTCCGCCGATCGTCGATACGCATCGGCTCGACCGCGACCTCATTCAGGACGATCATCTCGACGGACTGCCGCTCGGCACGCGCGGCGGCGTCCTCATCCGCACCTACCTGCCGGCCGACGGCGAGTACATCGTGACGGTCGAGTTCGCGCGCACGGCGCGCCAGGAGCACGAGGTTGAGATCAGCGTCGATGGCGAGCGGATCAGGCTCATATCGATCGGCGGTCGGCCGCTCGTTCGAGGCGCGAGTGGGGTGTTCACGTTCGGGCCGGAGCCGTCCCTGGAGGTGCGCGTGCCGCTCGGTGCCGGTCCGCACGAAGTGGCGGTGGCGTTTCTCCAGAAGACCGGCGCGCAGCACGAAGGGCTGACCCGCGCGGCGCGGCGCGGGCAGGCTCGCGAACCGGCGATCGCGAGCGTCACGCTCAGCGGTCCGTACGGCGCCGACGGCACCGGCGACACCCCGAGCCGCCGGCGCATCTTCACCTGCACTCCGGCGGACGGCGCCGCCGCCGAGCCGTGCGCCCGCCAGATTCTGTCGACGCTCGCCCGGCGCGCCTATCGTCGGCCGGTGACCGACGACGACCTTGCCGTGCTGCTGCCGTTTGTCGAGCAGGGCCGCGCCGAAGGCGGGTTCGACCGTGGGATTCAGCGCGGAATCGAACGGCTGCTCGTCAGCCCGGAATTCCTGTTCCGGATCGAGCGCGACCCGGCCGACGTGCCGCCCGACACGCCGTATCGGGTGAGTGACCTCGAGTTGGCCTCGCGCCTCTCGTTCTTCCTCTGGAGCAGCATTCCGGACGACGAGCTCCTCGACGCGGCCATCGCCGGCGAGCTGGGTGACCCGGCGGTGCTCGACGCTCAGGTGCGGCGCATGTTGGCCGACGACCGGTCGCGCGCGCTCGTGAACAACTTTGCGGCGCAGTGGCTCTATCTGCGCGATGTCGAAGCGAAGGAGCCCGACCCCGGCTTCTTCCCCGGATTCGACGAGAATCTGCGGCAGGCATTCCAGCAGGAGACGGAGCTCTTCGTCGACAGCGTGCTGCGCGGCGACCGCAGCGTGCTCGATCTCTTGGCGGCGGACTACACGTTCGTCAACGAGCGGCTCGCGAAGCACTACGGCATTCCGCATGTGTACGGCAGCCACTTCCGGCGCGTCTCGCTCGCCGAGACCGAGCGTCGCGGATTGCTCGGGCAGGGCGGCATCCTGACGCTCACGTCGTACGCGACGCGGACATCGCCGGTGCTCCGGGGCAAGTGGATTCTGGAGAACCTGCTCGCGGCGCCACCGCCGCCGCCGCCGCCGGACGTCCCCGGGCTCGCAGAGACGACGAGTGACGGCGCGGCGCTGTCGATGCGCGCGGCGATGGAGCGGCATCGGGCAAACCCGGCGTGCGCCAGCTGCCACGCGCAGATGGATCCGCTCGGCTTCGCGCTCGAGAACTTCGACGCGGTCGGTCGCTGGCGGACCCGCAGCGAATCGAACGAGCCAATCGACGCCTCGGGCGTGTTGCCCGACGGCACCTCGTTCAACGGGCCGGACGAGCTGCGCCAGGCGCTCCTCCGCGACCCGAGTCGATTCGTCACGACCATCGCCGAGAAGCTGCTGACCTACGCGCTCGGGCGCAACCTCGAGCACTACGATCGGCCGGCCGTTCGCGCCATCGCCCGCGCGACGGCCCAGGACGACTACCGTTTCTCGTCAATGGTCCTTGGCATTGTTCGGAGCACGCCGTTTCAGATGAGGAAGTCTGATGTCCCGAATTAGAGATTCACGAACGTTGTCCGGGCGGGGCATTCCGCCTGGCGGCGTTGCTTCTCAGTCGAATACCGCCAGTATGCTCCCTCGTCGCGCCTTGGCAAATGAGCGCCGCGCTCCGGACAACTTGTCCGCGAACCTCTAACTCGGAACACGAATCATGATCATCACCAAGAAAGCGCTGCCGCGGCGCACGTTCCTGCGCGGCATGGGTGCCACGATGGCCCTTCCGCTCCTCGATGCGATGGTGCCGGCCGCGACCGCCCTCGCGCAGACCGTCGCCAATCCGACACTGCGTCTCGGCTTCATCTACGTGCCGAACGGCGTCATCCAGGATCAGTGGGTGCCGACCGCGACCGGTCGGGGCTTCGACTTCTCGCCGATTCTGAGCCCACTCGAGCCGTTCCGCGAGCAGGTATTGGTGTTGAGCGGCCTGGCGCATCGGCAGGCCGACTCGTTCGGCGACGGCAACGGCGACCACCCGCGCGCCACCGCGGTGTGGTTGAGCGGCGTGCACGCATGGGAGCGTCGCGGTCGTCAGGGTCCGACCGACATCAAGCTCGGGATTACGGCCGATCAGATCGCGGCGCGTGCGCTCGGCACGCAGACCCCGCTGCCGTCGCTCGAGCTGGTGCTCGAGACACCGACGGCGATCGCCTGCGACACCGGGGACTGTTTCTACTCGAACACGATCTCCTGGCTCGACGAGACGACACCGCTCGACATGGAGGCACACCCCCGTATCGTCTTCGAGCGGCTGTTCGGCGACGGCGGCAGCGCGGCGGATCGTCTCGCCGTGATGAAACGCACCGGCAGCATCCTCGACTCGGTCACACGCGAAGTCGCCCGTCTCGAGCGGACGCTCGACCCGCGCGACCGGAACAAGCTGGACGAGTATCTCACCGCCGTCCGCGACGTCGAGGAGCGGATCCAGCGCTCAGAGTCACGAGACGTGGAGTCGATCATCGAGCTGCCCGAACGGCCGGTCGATATTCCGGAGACGTTCGACGAGCACGCGATGCTCATGTTCGACCTCCAGACGCTCGCCTTCCAGGCCGACATCACGCGGGTCTTCACGCTGATGATGGCCCGCGAAGCCAGCCCGAGGACCTATCCGGACATCGGGGTGCCCGACCAGCATCACACCATGTCGCATCACCGGAACGATCCGGAGTACATGGCCAAGAAGGCGAAGATCGACACCTATCACATCCACCTGCTCGCCCGCTTCCTGGAGAAGCTGCGGAACACGCCGGACGGCGACGGCAACCTGCTCGACCACTCGATGATCGTCTACGGCGGTGGCATCGGGAACGGCAACCTGCACGAGCACACCAACTTGCCGTGTCTGGTGGCCGGGGGGGGCGGCGGCCGGCTCAAGGGCGGGCGTCACCTCGCCTACCCGGAAGACACGCAGATGGCGAACCTGCTACTCACCGTCCTCGACAAGGCGGGGGTGCAGGCGGAGCAACTCGGCGACAGCAGTGGCCTGCTGAACACCGGGACGCTCGCCGACGTGTAGTGGAATGGCCCGCCCCGGGTAACACGGGCCTTCAGGGCCCATCGTCCCAAGGCTGCTGCGCCCCGGTAGCAAGGGCCTTCAGGCCCGTCGCCAAGGCTGCGTCCCGGTAGCGGGCCTTCAGACCGGTCGTCCCAAGGCTGCTGCGCCCCGGTAACAAGGGCCTTCAGGCCCGTCGTCCCAATGGTGTGTCCGGTGCGCATCGCATGCGATGTGCACGACCGGCAGGCCAGCAGCCGCTGCTGACGATGTCGTGATCTCTCGAGGCCGCACCCAGCCAACGCGGTCGTCCAGCCCCCGCGTAGCGGGGCTGTGAGACAAGCTCGTCTAGCGAGGCGGAGCCTCGCTAGACGGTGAGGCGATCGAGCGGGCCCGTGCTGTCGCCGAAGGTTTCGACGGGAACCCCCAGCTTCTCCAGAATGGTGACCCACAGGTTCGCCAGCGGCGTCCCCTTGGGGTAGCGGACGTAGCGGCCGCCTGTGATCCCGGCTTTCGTGCCACCGACCAATGCAATTGGCAGGTCGTCATAGAAATGCGTGTTGCTGTCGCTGATGCCGGTGCCATACAGGAGCAGCGTGTGGTCGAGCATCGTGCCGTCGCCTTCAGGCAACGCGGCCAGCTTCTCGACCAGATACGCAAACTGCTGGCAATGGTATTCGTTGATCTTGTGCAATCGCTCGAGCTTCGCGGGCTCATCCTGGTGGTGCGACAGCGGATGATGCGAATCTGAGACGCCGACTTCCGGATATGCGCGGCCGCTGATCTCACGCGCGAGCATGAACGTGCTGATGCGGGTCAGATCGGTCTGATAGGCGAGCGCCAGCAGATCCATCATGAGCTTCGCATGCTCGCCGTAGTCGCTCGGCACCCCCACCGGCTGATTGACCACCGGGAGCTCCTGCGAATTTTGTCGCTCGGCCATCTGGATGCGCCGTTCGATATCGCGCACCGCCTCGAGATACTCGTCGAGCTTGGCCCGGTCGCTCGACCCGATGACCTGCCCGAGCCCCTTCAGGGCGTCGCCGACGCTATCCAGAATGCTGCGGTCCCGGCGCATGCGGGCCAGCCGTGCCTCGGGATCAGTGCTGCCGGTCGTGCCGAACAGGAGCTCGAACACGGCGCGCGGGTCGTTCTCGATCGGAAGCGGCGTTGTCGGCGTACGCCAGGCGATTGTGTTCGTGTACGCGCAGCTTGCGCCACCGCACGAGCCCAGCATCGCGTTCGACTCGATGCCAAGCTCGAGTGAGGCCAGCTGTGTTTCCTTCGACAGCTCGCGCGCGGCGATCTGGTCCATCGAGACCTCGGCATACACGTCGGCGCCGTTGGTGGCCTTGAACGGCACACCGGTCAGGAAGGTGCCGGCAGCGCGGGCGTGGGCCCCGCCGCCCTTGACGAGGCTCGCCGCCTCGTCGTCGAGGCCGCCACACATCAGGATGTAGTCCTTGAACGCGCTCAACGACCGCAGCGTGGGCGGCAGCTCTGCGAGCGGCCCCTCGGTCTTCGGAGACCAGTAGGGCATCGACATCCCGTTGGGGACGTAAAAGATCCCAAACCGGCGGACCGGTGCCGCGGCGGTCTTGCTGAGGGCGGTCAGCGCCGGGACCATGCCGTCGAGTAGCGGTAACGCGATGGTCGCCCCGAGACCGCGCAAGACGGTGCGGCGTGGCAGATGCATCTTGCTGATGAACATGCCCAATCTCCTCTGTGCCCTGCGTGCGACGCGCGACCTGTGGACGCGCGCCACTACGCGCCTATGGCTGTTGCGCGACCGCGGTCGGCGGCGCCGTCTCGCCCGCGCCCGGTGTGCGCTGCAACCGGAACGGATCGCTCGCGACGATGTGCTGCAGGAGCGACGACCACCGGTAGTCGTCGCGTGCCACGTCGCGCACAATCTGCCGGATGGCCGGCGCGTCATAGTACGCCACGCCGCGCCCCAGCGCGTAGGTGAGCAGCTTCTCGGTGACGGTCCTGATGAACGCGCCGTGGCCCTCACGCAGCAACGCCTCTCGAAACGCGCGCGGGCTGTCGATGGTCTCGCCCGACAGGCTGATGGTGGCATCAATGGCAGCCCTCCCGTCGGTCTCGCGCCATCGCCCGATCGCGTCGAAGTGTTCTAGCGCGAACCCCAGCGGATCCATGCGGCGATGGCAGCTTGCGCAGACGGGGCTGCGCCGGTGCGCCTCCATGCGCTCGCGCAGCGACGTCGGACTGCTCGCGTCGGCCTCCTCGAGCGGCGGCACATTGGCCGGCGGCGGCGGCGGCGGCGCGCCGAGCAGCGCCTCCAGCACCCATTTCCCGCGCAGCACGACCGACGTGCGATTGGCATAGGACGTCACCGTCAGGAGACTCGCGTGCCCCAGCAGACCGTGGCGCCGGTCGTCGGTCCACGTCACCCGACGAAAATGGCTGCCGTAGACGTCGTCCACCTCGTAGTGCCGGGCCAGTTGCTCGTTCAGGTAGGTGTAGTCGGCTCGCAACAGCTCCGGGATGGGCCGATCCTCCCGCACCTGACTCTCGAAGAACAGCTCCGTCTCGCTGACCATCGCCTTGCGCAGCGTGTCGTTGAACCCGGCAAAGAGGTTCCCGTCCGGATCCTGCGCGTGGATGTTGCGCATCTGCAGCCACTGCCCGACGAAATCGTTCATGAACCGCGTGGCGCGCCGATCGGCGAGCATGCGTCGCACCTGCCCGGCCACGACCGCGGGATCACTCAGCCGGTTGCGCGCGGCGAGATCGAGGAGTTGGTCATCGGGGATGCTTCTCCAGAGGAAGAACGAGAGCCGCGACGCCAACTCCAGATCGCTCAATCGGTACACGGTGCCTGGCGGCGAATCGACGGGCTGGGCTTCGACGCGGAGGAGGAACTGCGGCATCGCGAGCAGCGTTTCCAGTGCGCGCTCGATCCCCGCATCGAAGTCTTGGTCGGTGCGGCCCTCCCGATAGGTGTCGAGCAGCGCATCGACTTCCGCGTCAGTGACACCCCGTCGATAGGCGCGCCGCGCCAGCGAGGTGAGGATCTCGCGCGCGCACGCCTCCTCGGCCTCGTCGCTGCTATCGCTCGGGTAGCAGGTGAAGATCTGTCGCCGACTCGGAGTCTCCGTCGGTACCGTGCCATCGAACGGGCCCGAGATAGTGAGCATGTCGACGCCGGGCAGATCGCTCACCGTGGCGGGCGACGGGGCGGCATCGGTGAACGCGACCGACACGAGTCGCGTGCCCGCCTCGAGCGGCACGCGCAGCTCCAGCTCGTCGTCGGCGGTCATCCGATACTCGTGAAGCCGCTGGCCCTCGACATCGCCCTCGCGCACCGCGACCAATTGCCCGGGGTCGGGTCCCGGGTACATGCCGCCGATGTCGAACGTCTTGACGAGGGCGCGGTCGACACGCACCTCGATGCGATGCGCGCTTTCCCCGATGCCCTCAATCGCCTGGGTCGTCCCGTTCCGCTTGAGGCGGATCGCGAAGACATAGTCGCCGTCGAGCGGAAAATGGTGGCGCACGGCCAGGCCGCCGTGGGTCGCGAACGGCATGTCCTCGCTCAGTCGGACGTCGCGCCGTTCGAACCCGGTCCGGTACACCTGCATGACCGGGCGGTTGTCGGGACTGCCGACCGCCGCGCGACTGATCTTCGTGGCCGCGGTGATATACCGGGCCATCAGCGCCGGCGTGATCGAGAGCACCTCGGCGTTGTTGTCGAACCCGAAGCCGGCCATGTCGCTGGGCAGCAACGCCGTGCCGTCGATTTCCAGCGCGAGCAAATCTTCGATGGCATTGACGTATTCGACGCGATTCATCCGGTGTGCGACGACCCGTCCAGGGTTGGGGTCGGCCGCGGCCACCCGGTCGAGCGCCGTCTCGAGTGACGTGGCGAAGGCATCGATGGTCGACGCATCGGGTCGGGGCCGACCCTCGGGCGGCATCTGCCCGCTGCGGAGCTTCTGCACGACCTTTTCCAGCATCTCGGCGTTCGCGGCGACCTGCTCGATGTCGAGCTGGTCGAGCAGGAGGCCGGCGGTCTGCAGCCGCTCGTTGTGGCAGGTCACGCAGTATCGATCGAAGAGCTCGCGTGACGGTGGTTGGGCCGCCGGCGCCGCCGCTTCCGTGCGCTGCGACGATCGGTTCGCCGCTGGCGCGCCCGCGGCCTGGACCTGGGCGAGTTGCAGAGACACGCCTCCGGCCACCGCGAGTCCAACCAGTCCGGCCGTGCTCAATATCGTCGGCATGTACTATGGTCGCCAGCCTCGTGAACGTGATTCTGGCCTGGATTTACAGTGTGGAGTATATCACCGCTTGTGACGGCGCGGCTCTCTGCGTATAGTTGTGCGTATCGCTGGTTGTGAGAACGAGAGGACAAGCACCTATGGGCGCCACAGTGAATCGTCTGGCCGGCATGTGGGTGTGTCCGTTGGTCGTGGCTGTCGGCGTGGCGACGTCCGCCGGACAGGATCTGCGGCTGGTGCACGCCGTCGCGGACCAGGACACGCACGCGGTGCGCGCGCTGCTCGACGAGGGCGTCGATGTCAACACGCCGTGGGCGGACGGGTCGACGGCACTCCTCTGGGCGGCCCACTGGGACAACCTCGACATCGCAGACCGGCTGCTCGGCGACGGAGCCGACGCGAATGCGGCCGATGACCACGGCGTGACCCCGCTCGAGCGGGCCGCGGAGAACGCGAGTCTGGCCATGGTCGAGAAGCTGTTGGCCGCCGGCGCCGACACGACCATGGCCCAGATCAGTGGGCTGACGCCGCTGATGACCGCTGCACGGACTGGCAATGTGCAGGTCGTCAGCGCGCTCCTGGCCGCCGGCGCGGACATCGCCGCGGCCACGACCGAAACCAAGAGCACGGCGTTGATGTGGGCGGTGGCGGAGTCACATCGGGACATCGTCGGTGTGCTGCTCGATGGCGGCGCCGACCCGCACAGCTCCACGGCGCAGGGGTTCACGCCGCTGCTGTTCGTCGCAGGCAACGGCGACATCGAAATGGCGGAGACCCTGATTGCCGCCGGTGTCGACGTGAACGAGACCGGCGTGGACGGCACCCATGCCCTGCCGTATGCGATCGGGAGTGGCCAGGACGCGTTCGTCCGGTTTCTGCTCAGACAGGGCGCCGATCCCAACGGCTCGATGGGTGGCATTCACGCGCTGCACGTTGCGGCGGGAGCCGTCGGCACCTGGTTGAGCGATTGGTCCCGCCACCATGGCCTGGGCGGCTCGTATCTTGGAGGCGGGTTCGGACGGCGGAGCAGCCTCTCCGCGGATCGCCGGCTGCCGCTGGTGCTCGCGCTGCTCGAGCACGGCGCGGACCCGAACATCCGCATCACGACCTCCGCCATGTTCATGAGCTACATCGGCCATCCCACGAAAGGGGCGTTCGAGCCGTTCTCGATCGGCACCGGAGATCTTCGAGGGGCCACGCCCCTGTGGGTGGCGGCCTACGCGGCAAATCGGAACGGCACCGGCGAGATCGAGATCATCCGGACGCTCCTGGCGGCAGGCGCAGACCAGCACCTGACGACCGATGACGGGACCACGCCGTTCATGGCCGCCGCGGGGCTCGGTCGCGGTTCGTATACGCCGCGGGAACCGCGTGGGGCCCGTTCGCCAAGTGCGGAGGCGGCGGTCAAGATGCTGCTCGAGGCGGGTGCTGACATCAACGCGGTCAACGAAGCCGATTTCACGGCCCTGCACGGTGCCGCGTTCCGCGGGTTGAACGAGGTGATCGAGTATCTGGTGGCCAAGGGCGCCGCCATCGACGCGCGCGATTTTCGGGGACGTACCCCGTTCCGTATCGCGGAAGGCGCCAAGCAATCCTTCCAGTTCCAAGGCTGGCCGGAGACCGCCGATCTGCTGAAGCAACTGGGCGCCGATACTCGCCTGGGCATTCCGGGAACGGTCCACGAGCGCCTGCGCGACGTTCCCGTCGCCGCAGACCAACAACCCTGATCGGACCTCGGGTAGACAGGCGCGCCGGAGGCTCACTCTCGCCGTCCCTGGCGCAACGCTCGATCGAGCACGTCGGTGACGGGGAGAATGTCTGGGCCCCTCCGCCAGGAGGCGTCGTCGAGCGGGTGCCCGTGCACCGCCACGATGCCGAGGATATCGCGCCACCGGCGGTCGGAGACCTCCTGGCCGCGGCGGTACCGACGGAGCTGCTGTCGGAGAATGTCTTCCGCCGTGGAGACGGAGAGAACGCGATCAGGCCCTGACCCTCGGCACCGCCGCCTACATGAGCCTGGAGCAGGCCAGGGGGAAACGCTCGACAAGCAGACCCACATCTTGGGCGTTTCCCTGGAGCACGGAGCACACCGATGACTCCTCGCGTCGTGTCCACCATGTTGACCATGGTCCTCGGCCTGGCGTTCCTCGGGGCGCCCGCGCCGGCGACGGCACAGGTCGCCGACGTGTCGCCGGTCACCGACGCGATGCTGGCCGCGCCGTCCCCCGACGACTGGCTGCACTGGCGACGCACGCCGGACGGGTGGGGCTACAGCCCGCTCGACCAGATCACCCGCGAGAACGTCGGGCAGCTCCGCATGGTCTGGTCGTGGGCCATGGAGCCCGGCATGCAGCAGACGACGCCGCTCGTCCACGACGGCGTCATGTATCTGGCCAGCCCCGGCAACATCGTGCACGCGCTCGACGCGGCCACGGGAGAGCTTCGGTGGGAATACCGCCGGGAGTTCCCGACCGCCGCCGGACGCCAGCGTCCGAACCGCAGCCTCTCGATCTACGGCGACAAGATCTTTCTGAACACCGCCGACGCGCATCTCGTGGCGCTTGACGCCGACACGGGCGAGGTGGTCTGGGACGTCGAGGTCGCCGATGCGGAGAAAGGGTTCCGCTTCACCAGCGGTTCGCTCCTGGCGCGTGGCACGGTGATCTCCGGCATCACCGGGTGCTCACGCTTCTGGGACGAGGGCTGCTTCATCACGGCGCACGATGCCGAGACCGGACGCGAGCTCTGGCGCACGTCGACCGTGGCGCGCCCGGGCGAGCCGGGCGGCGACACCTGGGGCGACCTGCCGATGCTGTTCCGTGGCGGCGGGGACGCCTGGATCACCGGCAGCTACGATGCGCAACTCGGTCTGATCTACTGGGGGGTCGCCCAGGCAAAGCCGTGGGCGCAGGTGAGCCGCACGACCAATGCCGACGCGCTCTACACCAGCTCGACGCTTGCGCTCGATCCGGACACCGGGGAGATGCAGTGGTATTACCAGCATCTGCCCGGCGAATCGCACGACATGGACGAGGTGTTCGAGCGGGTCCTGGTCGATGTCGACGGGCGGAAGTCGGTCTTCACCATGGGGAAGCTCGGCATCCTGTGGCAGCTCGATCGGGAGACGGGCCGATTCATCCGCGCGACGGACCTCGGCTATCAGAATCTGGTCGATGTCGACCCGACGACCGGGCGGGTCTCCTATCGTCCCGGCAAGATTCCGCAGCTGAACGTCGAGCTCGAGTTCTGCCCGAGCCACTCCGGCTTCAAGAGCTGGCGCGCGATGGCGTACAGCCCGGAGACCGAGGCGTTCTACATTCCGCTCACGCTGAACTGTCAGAGGTCGATCTACATCGAGGTGGAGCAGCGCGAAGGGGGCGGCGGTGGCGGCCTCGGCCGGCGCGAGAACCTGCACCACCCGGCGAGCGACGGCAACCTCGGCGAGTTCGTGGCCATGCACGTGAGCGGCGAGATCCTGTGGTCGCACCGCACACGCACCCCGTTCAACTCGGCCGCGCTGACGACAGCGGGCGGACTGGCGTTCGTCGGCGACTGGGATCGGTTCATCCACGCCTACGACGTCGTGTCAGGCAACGCGCTGTGGGAGACACGGCTGCCGACCTCGGTCCAGGGGTTCCCGATCACCTACGCGGTCGACGGCACGCAGTATGTCGCGGTCCCGGTCGGCACCGGCTCGGGAAGCTGGTCGACGATTCCGCTGACTTTGACACCGGAGAAGCGACGTCCGGCAACCGGCAACGCGCTGTTCGTCTTCGCGCTGCCTGACTGAAGAAGTCAGAAGGGCGCAGGCAGAAGGCAGCAGACTTGTCCGCCGAAGCCTTGGCGCAGGCGGGAGGGCTTCGCCAGCTGTGGGTCGAGCTGGGTGTTGGCGGGGAGGCGCAGCAATGCAAGTCAACCGCGTGGACATCGTTCTTGGTTGCGTTTTCCTGTTCGCCCTCGGCCAGCCGGCGAGCGGACAGGTCGCCGAATACACCGAGGCGCCCGCCTGGCCCCGCCCGGCGACAACGGCGGCCGGGACGCCCGCGCCGTGGAACTTCGGTCAGGTGTCGGGGGTCGCCACGAGCGCGGATGGCAGCATCCTGGTGCTGCATCGCGGCGCGCAGCCGATCATGCTGTTCGACAGCGGTGGGCGGTTCGTCCGGGCCTGGGGCGACGGCCTGTTCAGCAACGGCAAGGTCGGCGGCATCCCGCCGGGCGATCGCGTGGCGGAACAGTCGGGCTACACCGCCGTCTACGGGCCGGCCGGATGCCATGCGTGCGGCGCGCACTCGGTGCGTGTCGATCCGGCGGGCAACATCTGGGCGGTCGATGCCCCGGGTCACGTCGTCTACAAGATGGACCGGCAGGGGCGCGTGGTCATGGAGCTCGGCACGAAGGGGGTCGCCGGCACGAGCCGGCACACCTTCAACCTGCCGACCGACGTCGGGTTCGCCCCGAACGGCGATGTCTACGTCAGTGATGGCTATGGCAACGCGCGGGTGGTGAAGTACTCGGCCGACGGGCGGTATCTGCTCGAGTGGGGCACGCGCGGCACCGGTCCAGGCGAGTTCGGCCTGCCCCACAACCTGGTGGTCGACGCCGAGGGACACGTCTACGTCACCGACCGGGACAACCAGCGGGTCCAGGTGTTCACCCCGGACGGCGAGTTCCTGAACGAGTGGCCAGACATCGGCGGGGTCTCCGCGCTCGTCATGACGGACGAGCAACAGATCTGGACCGGCGGTACGCTGCGGAGTCTCGAGGGCGAGGCGGTCGCGACGTTACCCGGTGGCAACGGCGGGCACGGCATGACCGTGTCCGATGCGGGAGACGTCTTCGTGGCGCAGCTCAGCGGACGCGTGCAGAAGTTTGTCAGATGATGGCAGGTTTCCTCAGTGCGCGCCGGTGCGTGTCAACGTCTCCGGCCACGCCTGAAGTCCGGATCGGGGTGCGATTTCCCATAGCTGACGATCAAACGTCGCCAGAACAACATCCTGGCCAATCGAGTCCTGCCAGGTGAGGGCCGCCGCGAGCTGTACGGCGTCGTACCCGCGCAGACCGTGTTCCCAGGCCAATGTGTGGGCCCGCGACACGAGCGCTTCGGTGACGGGAATTCTCGCGAGGTCTGGCCACTCTCCTGACAATCTGCGCTCCGCCCGCCGGCCGCCGTCGTTGTCCAGAACGCCGAGGCGAACCGCGCGGGCGAGCGCAGCGGCTACTTCGGCTCGACTGATGAGCGATGTTGCGACGGCCGCCGCTGCGGCCGTCAGGGCAATCACCTCTTCGGACCCGCGCTCGGTCACGTACCGTTTGACGAGCGCGCTCGCGTCCAGATAGAGAATCACCTGCGGTTGTCAACGACGATGTCAGCCACGCCTCGCTTTCCTCGCGCGAGAACGTCAGGCGTTGTCGTCCCCAATCGACGACCACTCCACAGAATCGTGCCGGCGTCCGTCAGTGTCTGGAGTCGCTCGACTAGCGGACGCCCCTCGG
>Ga0114947_10000460_pt1 | contig 13804 bp, 14 predicted proteins | sample CR02metaG_FD_99656 | JGI IMG/M metagenome (GOLD analysis project Ga0114947, IMG submission 99656) | Deep subsurface microbial communities from Mariana Trench to uncover new lineages of life (NeLLi) - CR02 metaG | ecosystem: Environmental > Aquatic > Marine > Ocean trench > Sediment ...
GGGGGCTGTGTGGGCCGCGTATTGTTACGGTTTGAGAACTCAAATGCACTAGTTAAATAGGGATATGAAAAGTTCGCCAACGAATAAGGCGAACCGTTCTAGTGCATTAGTCCTCGTCGTCCTCGATTGCCTCGATTGCCTCGATTCGTGCCAGGCCCACGAGCCGCTGGCCTTTCTCAACACGAATCAAACGAACGCCCTGGGTGTTGCGCCCCATGATAGAAATATCATCTACGCCTGTACGTACCAGTGTGCCGTTTGAGCTAATCAGCATAACTTCGTCTTCGTCCGCAACCAATAATGCGCCAACCGTTTTACCGTTCCGGTCGCTGGTCTGAATTGCTATTACACCCTGTCCACCACGGCCCTGCACCGGGAAATCGTCAACGGGCGTGCGTTTGCCATAACCGTTCTCAGTCGCTGTAAGAATCAGGCCATCGCTCATGATTGAGAGAGCGATCACTTCGTGACCGTCTGGCAACTTGATTCCCCTCACACCTGCAGCACCTCGTCCCATTGGACGAACGTCCTCTTCTTTGAATCGAATCGACTTGCCATGACTGGCGACCAGCAAAACCTCAGCTTTACCATTGGTAATTGCAACGTTAACGAGCTTATCGTCGTCACGCAGGTCGATCGCGATAATGCCGTTGGCGCGAGGCCTCGAGAATTGACTCAGCGGCGTTTTCTTGACCGTCCCAGCTGACGTAGCCATGAATACGAAATGCCCTTCTGCATACTCTCGAATTGGCAGAATCGCATTGATGCGTTCGTCGTCCTCGAGCGGCAGCAGATTGACGATCGGTTTACCACGAGATCCACGGCTTGCCTGCGGAACCTGGAAGACCTTGAGCCAGTACATCTTGCCGCGACTTGAGAAGCAGAGAATTGTGTCATGCGTGTTCGCGATAAACAGGTTGTCTATGAAGTCTTCGTCTTTGACTTTCGTCGCCGACCGGCCCCGTCCGCCCCGCTTCTGCGCCTGGTAAGATTCGATGGGTTGCGCTTTCGCGTAGCCACCATGTGACATCGTCACAACCACTTCTTCTTCGGGAATCAGGTCCTCAATACTCAGATCGGAGTGATCCTGAACTATTTCGGTGCGGCGCTCATCGCCATAAGCGTCCCGAACCTCGATCAACTCTGCCTTGATAACGTCGAGCAGCATGTCCGGTGCTGCCAGAATGCTCGAAAATTCTTTAATTTTACCTAATACCTCTTTGTATTCTTTTACTATTTTATCTTGCTCAAGTCCCGTCAACCGATGCAATCGTAGATCAAGGATGGCTTGCGCCTGAACAGCCGACAGATGGTATGTACCGTCGATCAGACCGGATGTTGTATCCATTCCATCGGGCCGGGTATCCATATCACCCGCGCGCTCCAGCATGCCGGTAACTGCACCTGGCTCCCAGTCCCGTCGAATTAATCCGGCTTTGGCCTCCGCCGGGGTCGCCGATGCCTTGATCAGCTCGATCACGGCATCGATATTGGCCAGTGCGACGGTCTGCCCCTCCAACACGTGCGCCCGATCGCGAGCTTTGCGCAGATCGAAAATCGTCCGGCGGGCTACTACCTCACGGCGATGTGCCAGGAATGCTTCAAGAATCTGTTTGAGATTCAAGAGTTTTGGCTGGCCATCAAGCAATGCGACCATGTTGATGCCAAAGACGTTTTGCATTGCGGTTTGTTTGTACAGGTTATTCAATACCACGTCGCTGACTTCACCCATCTTGAGTTCAATGACGATACGCATGCCGTCCTTATCAGACTCATCACGCAACTCACTGATGCCCTCAATGCGTTTTTCACGCACAAGATCCGCGATTTTCTCGATCAGGCGTGCTTTGTTTACCTGGTACGGCAGCTCGGTAACGATAATCGCTTCCTTGCCACGTGCATTAATGACTTCAACATGGGTTCTGGCACGTATATGTACGCGACCCCGGCCGGTTCGGTACGCGGAATAGATACCCTGTGCGCCATTGATAATACCCGCCGTCGGAAAGTCCGGCCCCGGTATATGTTCCATCAACGCTGGAACGTCAATGGCAGGATCTTCGATCAGGGCCATGCACGCATTGATGACTTCATTAAGATTGTGCGGCGGAATATTCGTCGCCATTCCCACCGCTATGCCCGACGAGCCGTTGATCAGCAGATTCGGAATACGTGTCGGCATAACAGTCGGTTCACTTTCGGAACCGTCATAATTCTCGACGAAATCGACTGTTTCCTTGTCGATATCTGCCAGCAACTCATGCGCCACCTTCGCCATGCGCACCTCGGTATACCGCATGGCAGCGGGTGAGTCGCCATCGACAGAACCAAAGTTACCCTGTCCATCAACCAACATGTAACGCAGCGAAAAAGGTTGCGCCATTCGAACGATCGTGTCGTACACAGCGGAATCGCCATGCGGATGAAACTTGCCGATTACATCGCCGACCACCCGAGCCGATTTCTTATAGGGTTTGTTGAAGTCATTGCCAAGCTCGCGCATGGCGTGCAGTACTCGACGATGGACTGGTTTCAGCCCGTCACGAACGTCGGGCAGCGCGCGACCGACGATCACGCTCATTGCATAGTCGAGATAGGACTGCTGCATCTCATCTTCGAGACTTACAGACAGCAATTCCTTTGCAACTCCAACCATATTTCTCTACTTTTCCTACTCAAAACTCCAGCATGATCCCGATCCTGAAATCGGGCTCAAAAAGTCAGTTATTGCTGGAATTCAAGCGAACAAAATTCGTGTCAATTTAGGGCTAATTTCGGCCCTGTTTGGCGGCCGGATTAGACCTAGAATAATACCACACGGGACCTCGAAACAGCAGTGTTTTAGCGCCTTTCAGGGGTATTTAAAACGCAACTGGAACTGCTGTCGATGACGCGTATACTGCCCCGACTATGCAGCATTGCGATACCCTAATTGCACCCCGATGGTGCGTCCCGGTTGAACCTGCGAACGTGGTTCTTACCGACCACGCCGTGGTGGTAAATGACGGGCGCATAACCGACCTCCTTACCCTCACCGATGCACGCGAAAAATACCAGCCCAGCGCCTTCATCGAGAAGCCGGATCACCTGCTGATTCCAGGGCTCGTTAATACCCACACGCATGCTGCAATGACACTGATGCGCGGTCTCGCCGACGACATGCCATTGCAAGCATGGCTGCGGAAAGGGATCTGGCCGGCAGAAAAGCGCTGGGTCAGTGCGGAAATGGTGCGAGACGGCACTGAACTCGCTATAGCGGAAATGATTTCAGGCGGCACGACCTGCTTCAGCGATCAGTATTTCTTCCCGGAAATCGTCGCTGAGACTGCCGTCGACCTTCACATGCGGGCGATGGTCGGAACACCGATCATCGAGTTTCAGACGGCATGGGCTGTTGACACGGCCGACTACCTGCGTAAAGCCAGCGATCTAGTTCACGATCCGTACGCAGACCACCCTCTCGTGTCGACCTGCTTTGCGCCGCACTCAATTAATTCATTATCTGATGAGTCGTTTATCGAACTTCGGGTGCTCGCCGATCAACTGGACGTCAGAACTCAGATTCACTTACACGAGTCGGCGGTCGAAGTGGCGACCGCAGTTGAGGAGACTGGCAAACGACCGGTCGACCGATTACGGGAACTCGGGCTCGTTAATGCGTCGTTGCTGGCCGTGCACGCCGTTCATTTGAGCGATTCCGAAATCGAATTATTCGCTGAGTCCGGCGTAAGCATTGCTCATTGCCCGCATTCCAATCTAAAGCTCGCCAGTGGAATCGCGCCCGTGGCGAAGTATCGTGATGCGGGAATCAATGTTGCCATTGGCACCGATGGCGCTGCCAGCAACAACACCCTCGATATGATGTCCGAAATGCGTACAACCGCACTGCTCGCCAAGGCGACTGCATCGGATGCCGCGACGATACCAGCCAACGTCGCCCTCAGGATGTCGACACTCGATGGAGCCACTGCGCTGGGGCTGGCGCAGGAAATCGGGTCCATCGAGCCGGGAAAATGGGCAGACCTGACATGCGTCGATCTCAATCGATTGCATAGCCAACCCGTGTACGATCCTGTTTCGCAACTGGTCTACACGGCCAGAGCCGATCAGGTGACGGATGTTTGGATTGCCGGAAGACACCAGCTTGACAACGGTCGACTCGCGCATATCGATACGGACAGCCTTCTACAACGCAGCAACGAGTGGCGTGACCGTTTCGTTGCGTCACAGCACTGATCGCAGGTAGCAATTTTAATGACGACCGTAAGAGATAATGTCGATCCTGTTGAGGTCGCCAAGTTCGATGCTCTTGCCTCGCGATGGTGGGACCCCGATGGTGAGTTTCGGGCTTTGCACGAAATCAACCCGCTGCGGCTGGACTGGATTCGTCAACACGTACAATTGTCTGGCACAAATGTGCTCGACATTGGTTGTGGCGGGGGCATTCTTGCGGAGTCGATGGCGGCGGCGAACGCACGTGTCACGGGTATCGACATGGCCGAGGCGCCACTCGCTGTAGCCCGGCTACATCAGCACGAGTCGGATGTCGAAGTGGAGTACAAACACACAACAGCTGAAGAACTGGCCGCTGCCGAACCGGGCATCTTCGATATTGTTACTTGCCTGGAAATGCTCGAACACGTCCCCGACCCAGCCCGCGTTGTTGCGTCCTGTGCTGAACTCGTCAAACCGGGCGGGCACGTATTTTTTTCTACAATCAATCGAAATCCCAAGTCATTCGCTTTCGCGATCGTTGGCGCCGAGTACGTTCTCAAGTTGCTGCCCGCCGGTACGCATGAATATGAGAAATTTATCCGTCCGTCGGAGCTCGAGTCCTGGGCAAGACACGCAGGGCTTTCCCATCGGGACAGTATTGGCATGCACTATAATCCGCTCACCAAAGAGTACTCGCTGGGCGAAAACGTTGACGTCAATTACCTGATGTATTTTCGACGTGAGTGAACTCTACGGCGCTGAGTACAACGCCGTCTTTTTCGATCTCGACGGTACATTGATCGATACGGCGCCCGATATGGTTGCGGTACTGCAGCGACTGCAGCAGGAGTATGGTATTGATCCTGTCGCCTATGATCTGGGGCGATCCAACGTCTCCCGTGGTGCGATCGGATTATTATCTCTGGGCTTCCCCGAAATTGACGTCGAGATCGGCGACGCGCTGCATCAAGAATATCTGGAGCGCTATGCCGAAACGGTCTGTGTCGAATCGCGCGTCTTTGATGGATTGAATGAAATGCTTGACCAACTCGACGACATCGACTGCCCTTGGGGAGTGGTCACCAATAAACCGGAACAGTTAACCGCACCGTTACTGGCCGAATTAGGACTGGCAGATCGGTCGGTGTGTACGATCAGTGGTGACACGCTGGGTGTTAGAAAGCCGGACCCCGCCCCACTGCTTCTTGCATGTGAACTGGCCGGGGTCGAGCCGGCCACAGCGATTTACGTCGGCGATGCCGAACACGATATTGAAGCCGGCCGGCGCGCAGGCATGGCAACCATTGCTGTAAGTTACGGTTACGTCACCGAAGAAGACGATCCCCGCGAGTGGGATGCCGATGTCATCGCGACAACACCCCAAGAACTCACACAAATTGTCCTCAATGCGGTTAACCTTGAGGCCTGATGAATTCCTTTTCGCTTGATCCTGTTTACCTGACCGTCGGTATACCGGCCGCAGCCATGGGGCTGCTGGTTGGTGTTGTGATTGCCTGGTTGATTGGCAAAAGTCGTGAGAAACGCATGGTTGAAGAACGCGAAGCCGCCTTCGAGCTCGCAAACGCCAAGCTAACGCAGACATTTGCAGATCTCTCCAATCGTTCATTGCAAGCCAACAGTGAAACATTCCTGAAACTGGCCGAGCAAAATCTCGGCACACAGCAAGAAAAAGCAAAGCGTGAACTAAGTGAACGTGAGAAAGCCGTTGCAGCGCTCGTCAAACCGATTCGAGATGCGCTCGAAGCATCACAAAAGCAAATTTCCGAACTCGAGAAATCCCGCAGCGAGGCGTACGGCGGTATCAAGAGTCAACTCGAGGCGATGCAACTCAGCCAGAAGTCACTGAAGCAGGAAACGCAAAATTTGGTGAACGCGTTGCGACGGCCTGAGGTTCGCGGCCGTTGGGGCGAGATTACACTGCGGCGTCTTGTGGAATTGGCGGGTATGGTCGAACACTGCGATTTCGTCGAGCAGGTTCATAAGGAAAGCGATGGCCAGATCATCCGCCCCGACATGGTCGTTAGCATGCCGGATCATCGTGAACTCATCGTCGATGTAAAAACACCGCTGGACGCGTACTTGTCGGCCGCTGAGGCCGCGGACGATGCGCAGCGTCAGCACGACCTGGAGCGGCACGCCAAAAACGTCCGTGCGCATATCCGCATGTTGGCATCCAAGGCCTATTGGAACCAGTTCGACAAGAGTCCCGAATTCGTCATCCTGTTCATTCCGGGAGACCAGTTTCTAAGCGCGGCGCTCAACGAACAACCCGATCTCATTGAATACGCACTTTCCGAACAGATCATACTCGCGACGCCAACCAGCTTTGTCGCGTTGTTGAAGGCAGTGGCCTACGGCTGGCGACAACTGGCGTTAGCGGACAATGCGCAGGAGATTCGAGTACTCGCTGAAGATCTTTACGCCCGTCTTGCCACGTTTGTTACCCACATGAACAAAGTCGGCCGGCAACTTGCCAGTAGTGTGGAAAGCTACAACAAAGCCGTAGGCTCGCTGGAACGCAGCGTGCTTCCCGGGGCCCGCAAGTTTGTGGAACTCGGCGTACACCCGAAAAAGAAAATGGAAAAGCTTGAGTCCCTTGAGCCGGTTCCACGCACTTTGATTGAAGGTAGTGACACTTGAGCGTAGACCCGCGGACCTATACCTATGCTGACGATGTACTGCATGATCGAATAATACTAATCACTGGTGCCAGCGATGGCATCGGCAAGTCCCTGGCGATCGAAGCCGCTCGCCTTGGCGCACAAGTCATCCTGCATGGTCGCAACTCGGAGAAGCTCGAAAAAGTCTACGACCAGATCGAGGCGACTGACGGCGCACGACGCCCCTCCATCGCGGTACTGGATCTGGTTGCGGCGAATGCGGAAGGTTATTCAACACTCGCTAAAAGCATTGAAGACGAGTTTGGGCACCTGGACGGTCTCGTGCACAACGCCGGTATTCTGGGCGAGCGCTATACGATCGAGCAATACGATGCTGTGTTATGGCAGCGCGTGATGCACGTCAATGTGACGTCCGCGTTTGCACTGACTCAGGTGTTACTGCCATTGCTGAAGATTTCTGCGGATGCCTCGATCATTTTCACAAGCAGTAGCGTTGGACGAAGCGGTAAAGCATTCTGGGGTGCCTACTCTGTCTCCAAATTTGCGACCGAAGGGTTGTCGCAAGTGCTCGCCGATGAGCACCGTCACGCGGCATTACGAGTGAACTGCATTAATCCAGGAGCAACGCGAACGAATATGCGTCTGGCTGCCTATCCAGCCGAGGACCGCAATACATTAAAGACCCCGGACGAGATACTGTCGCCTTACATTTACCTGTTGGGAGCGGACAGCAGGGAGGTCACTGGTCAGAGCTTCGACGCTCAATAGATTTAACATTAAGTTAACGATATAACAATTTATTTTATAACATATTTTCTTTTTTTCTTTCGTCCCCTTTTTGGTGAACGATAGTCGTCTACTGGCGGTCCCAGGCCCGCGGCGAGATAAAGCAGCCGAATCTCTGCCGGCGTCAGCGCCTCGTACTTGCCGCGACGCAGTCTTCTTGGCAGCCGTATCGGGCCGTACGCGAGTCGGATGAGTCGGCTGACCTCCAGTCCAACTGCCTCCCACAAACGTCGTACCTCGCGATTACGCCCCTCCCTGAGCGTTACATTGAACCAGCGATTAGCGCCCTCACCGCCGCCTGACTCGATCGAGTCGAAGCGCGCAGGACCATCCTTCAGTGCGACTCCGGAGCGCAACGTGTCCAGATCTGTTCTGGACGGATTGCCGCGCACGCGTACTGCATATTTGCGCACGATTTCGGCTGACGGGTGCATGAGTCCATTTGCCAGGGTGCCATCGGTCGTAAAAATGACCAAACCGGTAGTTGCGAAATCAAGACGCCCGACCGCAACCCAGCGAGCTCCCTTAAGTTGCGGTAACGAATCGAATACGAGTTTCCGGCCTTCGGGGTCGTCCCGACTCGTGATCTCGTCACCGGGTTTGTTGTAGATGATATGGCGATGCGCCTGCTGGGTAGTTCTCACCGCAAGCGGACGGCCGTCGAAGGTAATTTTCTCGGTGCCCTCTATTTGATCGCCAAGTTCAGCTACCCTTCCATTGATGGTCAGGCGCCCCTCCCTGATCCAGGTTTCCACCTTGCGCCTCGATCCATGCCCAGCAGCAGCCAGTACTTTCTGGATGCGCTCAGCCAACCGGTTGGGGCCATTCGGAGACGCTGAGTTCCTCGTCCTCCGCCGGCTCTTCCTCCCCCTCGCGCAAAAGCACCGGCATCTCCTTATCGGCTGACACTTGGTCTGGATCACGTTCGACGACTTCAAAATTTACATCATCGGCCACGTCCTGCTCTTCAACTTCCGGTAAATCGAGTTGAATCCTGAGGCTCTCCCAGTCAGCCAGATCCGCAAGCGGGGGCAGGTCATCCAGTTTCCTGAGACTGAAATAATCAAGAAATCCTTTTGTTGTCCCAAACATCGCGGGCCGTCCTGGAACGTCACGATGCCCCACAACCCTCACCCAATCACGCTCGAGCAATTGCCGCGTGATATTGCTGGTGACGGCAACGCCGCGGATCTCCTCGATTTCACCGCGCGTTATCGGCTGGCGGTAAGCGATCAGCGCCAGTGTTTCAAATAAGGCGCGCGAATAGCGCGGCGGACGTTCGTCCCAAAGTTTCTGGAGCCGATCCGCCATCGAAGCCCTGACCTGCATACGGAACCCGGACGCCACTTCGGAAACGACAATACCGCGCTCCTGATATTCATCATTCAGGGTCGCGATGGCTTTTCGAATCTCGGCTTTTTCTGGTGCCATTCGACCGTCGAAAAGATGTCTCAGCTGATCGATATTCAGGGGCCGCCCGGCTGCCAGCAACGCTGCCTCCAGAAAATACTTTATTTCATTGTCGTCCATTACTCTTCTTCTACGGGGTCCTGATCGTCATCAGAGTCTTGATCTCTGTCGCTCACCAAGCGCACCGAGGACGCCGCACGAATATGCAGCGGCGCATAGTGATCTGACTGCACGACTTCGATAACCACTTCTTTCAGTAACTCAAGCAGGGCGATAAATGTCACAGCGACGCCCATGCGTCCTTCTTCGGCATCAAAAAGGTCCTCGAAGCGAGTGAATGTGCTGGCCTTGATGCGCGTCAGTATCTCGCTCATGCGCTGACGAACCGACAGCGGCTCGCGTTGCAGATGCAGGTTCGAAAACAATTCAGCGCGTTTGAGCACATCATGAAATGCCAGCAGCAGCTCTTTCATTGTGATGTCAGGCATTTTGGTGGTGACCTTCCGGTCAGGCGCATCCGCACTGGCAATAAATACGTCTCGTTCAAGGCGCGGAAGCTCACTGATGTCTTCCGCTGCTTTCTTGAAACGCTCGTATTCTTGCAGCCGTCGCACGAGCTCGGCGCGTGGATCGTCTTCGTCCTCTTCTTCGATCTGAGGTCTTGGCAGCAACATGCGTGATTTGATTTCGGCCAGCATTGCAGCCATTAGCAAATATTCGCCGGCCAGATCGAGCTGCAACTCCTTCATGACGTCTATGTATTCAACGTACTGCCTGGTGATTTCGGCGATGGGAATGTCGAGGATGTCGATATTCTGGCGTCGAATCAGATACAACAGCAGATCGAGGGGCCCCTCGAACGCTTCCAGGAAGACCTGCAACGCGTACGGTGGGATATACAGGTCCTGTGGCAGCGTCGTTACAGGTTCTCCGGCCACAACGGCAAAAGGCATCTCTCCCTGAGCGGGCAATCGTTTCTCATCCTGAGCGCGTTTGGGCGCGTTTTCAGGGGTCAGGACTGTCAAGTCTGGTTTCATGCAGATTCCGGCGGATTGCGCCGTGTCTCCGGCGCACATCGGCGCATTCTATCGCATATCTGACGCGTCAGGTGAATTGGCTAACGTCGCCCCGACCGACACGCAAAACATCAATTTTGCCCTTCGACAAATCCAGTATTGAGGTCGGAACCAGGCCTGCCGGGCCCGAATCGATTATGGCCTCTATTTGATTCCCGATTCTGTCCTCTATGTCCACCGGATCGGTAAGAGGCGCGTCATCACCTGGCAGCGTCAATGTCGAACTCATGATCGGCTCTTTTAACGCACCCAAAATCGCATGGACCAAAGGATGCTCTGGCACTCTCAGACCAATGGTTCGGCGCTTGGGGTTCTGCAGCATCTTGGGCACTTCCCGTGTTGCCGGCAGGATAAAGGTGTACGGACCCGGCGTAAGAGACTTAATCAGCCGATATGCCCAATTGTCGACACGTGCATACAAGCTGATTTCTGACAGGTCGGCACAGACCAACGTGAAATTGTGCTTCTTGTCCGTGCGCCGGATTCGTCGAATTCTGTCGATGGCCTTTGTATCGCCGATGTGACATCCAAATGCGTAGCTGGTGTCAGTCGGATACGCGATCAGTCCGCCGCTACGCATAATTTGCACGACAGTTTCCACACGTCGTGGTTGCGGGTCAGCAGGATGAATTTCAATGAGTTCGGCCACGCGCGGATTGTAGGGTAGCAATGGCTTCGCGGATACCCCTGCAATACGCTATTATTCGCGACCACTTCCGCTGACCCAAGTGTCTAAATGAACATTTTATTTGAATTCCTGCCGCTAATCCTGTTTCTGGGTGCGTTCTTATACGACGGCATCTATACAGCGCTGGTGGTCTTGATGATCGCGATGCCGATAGGGCTAACTGTCAAATACATTCGTACTAAATCCCTCGACAAAATGTACCTGTGGTCGACAGTATTTCTACTGGTCGCCGGTGGCTTTACTTTGTATTTCAGGAATCCGCTTTTTCTGTACTGGAAACCAACAGCGTTTTATTGGGTCGTTGCCATCGCTTTCCTGGGAAGTCAATTTTTCGGTGACAAGCCGCTGGTGCAGAAATTCTTTGGTCTGATTGATGGCCTCAGCCTCGACAGAATTACGCAAGTGCAGTGGGCAAGACTGAATATCATATGGGTGCTATTTCTTGTAGCAGCGGGAATATTGAATATCTACGTCGCCTACAATTTCGAACAGGCCACTTGGGTCACATTCAAGGTGTTCGGTCTGATGGCTCTCACGTTTGTTTTCATGCTGGGGCAAACGTTTTGGATCGCCGGACTCGCCGGTGGTGACGAAGCCGATGAAAAGCGGGAGCAAGATTAATGTGGTACGCGGTATTCAGTGAGGACCATGAAGGATCTTTGGATGATCGTCGCGCCGCCCGTACCAGCCATGTCGCGAGATTGAAATCTCTTTGTGACGAAGGCCGATTGCTCATTGCCGGCCCACATCCAGCGGTAGATTCACCGGAGCCAGGACCGGCTGGTTTTACGGGTAGCTTAGTCGTCGTGGAGTTTGATTCATTGGAAGATGCCAAAGCCTGGGCTGATGACGACCCATACAATGCAGCAGGCGTCTATCGTAAGGTGACGGTCAAACCCTTCAACCGGGTATTGCCGTGACTGCAGCCCGAACAGCCAGGATTGAAGCATTGCTAAGCAAAGCGTTCTCGCCAGATGAGCTTCTGGTGAAGGACCAAAGCCATCTGCACGCGGGTCATGCTGGAGCGCAGGACGGCCGTGGCCATTTTGATGTGACGATCGTCGCTAGCGCGTTTGAGGGGTGCAGTCGAATCGAGAGTCATCGTCTCGTGTACGAGGCCCTTGGAGATCTAATGGCGACTGACATTCACGCATTGAGTATCCGGGCAAGCACAAAATAAGAAGGACCTTTTCGCGCAGGCCAACATCTGATTTCTAATGATTCGTCAAGAATTTACTGAGGACCCCACAATGAATTCATCTCTCGGTTCCATTTCGATAGGAACACGAATCGCTGCAGCCACAATTTGTGCTGTTATGTTACTTCCTTCGCCAAACGCGTCGGCACAAGAGTCCCAGGCGCGAGCTTTTGACGACGAAGTGTTGAATTTCCTCCTGGAGTCGCGGAATCAGAAACCGGCAAGTCAGGCCACAGCGCAGGAACGTGAGTCGGCAGTCGACGAATTAACGAACATATACCTGGTCTCAGATCTGCCGCGCGCAGTCGAATTGGGTGAAGGCCCTCGCATAGGTGCTCAGCTTGAATTGCAACGCAGGGTTCTTCTTTTTAACGCCTTCGCGAATGACTTTCTTGCAAGTAACGAGGCAACCGAGCAGGAAATTCTTGATGTCTATGAAGAAACCGTCGCCCTCTCTGCGCCGAAAGAGTTCAAGGCAAGTCATATCCTGGTGGAATCCCAAGGCGCGGCTGTGGCCCTGATTGAGGACCTGCAGGAAGGGGCTGATTTCGCCGAGTTGGCGAAAAAACACTCCACGGGGCCGTCATCAACGTCCGGCGGTGACTTGGGATGGTTCACTGCAAAATCAATGGTGGAACCGTTTTCCGACGCGGTAGCCGATCTGGACGATGGGGCGTTTACCATGAAACCTGTTCAAACTCAGTATGGCTGGCATGTCATTCTCAGAGTTGACTCACGCGACAGTCCGCCGCCGCCATTAGAAAGCGTTCGCGATGTCATCAAGCAAAAAATCGGGCAGCGAAAGCTTCAGGAATTCATGAGCAATTTGCGGTCGAAGGTCGCGGAATAAATCTGACTTAACTTAATAGTCGTTTTCTGTTCAGCTTAGGGCGCTAATTGGCGCGCTTTTCTTTTCTCGAAAGCGAACTGTGAAACTGGTCACACCCGCCTTTTTGGAAGCTACCTAATATTGCTCGCGGGTCGTCCCTAATCGCTCGGGGGCGGCTTCTCCAACCCTCGCATCTCCTTAACAGGTTGATACGAGAACTAAGTCGGCAGGGACGCCGACTTTTTTATGCCTGCAGGATACGCAGGCAAAGAAAAAGGCCACCGAAGTGACCTTCTTCCTATTTCTTCGAAAAGACTAGCTGTTCCCTGACGTTGGGCCCTGGACGAGCGATGTCCGAGCCGTCCTTTCGAACGATTTGTCTACTTAATGGCTTCCGTTCTATAAGAAAGCATTGTTCCACCCATTGATGGGCGAGTTCCGCGGAAACTCCACATGTCGTCAGACGGCGCATCGCTGCTACCAAGGCTCGACGTGTAGTCAATCGTCAGACCGCCCATTTGCGCCGTACCATCCATCCGATTGATAGACGACAGCATCCCTGAGATAAATACTTCGGTTGACCCCGGAACGTACAGCTGATTTGAAACACTGACGTTGTCAGCAAAATACCAACCGGATGAGATTACCGTGCCCTGAACCGCAACGAAGTCACCTACCTGCATTCCAGACAGCATGCTGTAAGACGCCATTACAACCTGCCCCATTGATTCGAACACACCGTTGATTCTGTCGATCGAGTCCACTGGTCCGGCTAGGATCACACCAGTTCCATCTATGCCGGCAACTCCGGTGCCATCAATACCAGCAACCCCGGTGCCGTCGATACCGGCAATGCCGGTGCCGTCAATTCCAAGGACACCAGTGCCGTCGATACCGGCAATGCCGGTGCCGTCAATTCCAAGGACACCAGTGCCGTCGATACCGGCAATGCCGGTGCCA
>Ga0114947_10000463_pt1 | contig 13789 bp, 11 predicted proteins | sample CR02metaG_FD_99656 | JGI IMG/M metagenome (GOLD analysis project Ga0114947, IMG submission 99656) | Deep subsurface microbial communities from Mariana Trench to uncover new lineages of life (NeLLi) - CR02 metaG | ecosystem: Environmental > Aquatic > Marine > Ocean trench > Sediment ...
CCTACTATGACGACCCGCGCTCCGCCGACTCGTTTGTCGATGGCTGGTTCCGCACTGGCGATGTGGTGACGATGGACTCTGAAGGTTACATACAGATCGTGGATCGGACGAAAGACCTGGTCAAGAGCGGCGGCGAGTGGATTTCGACGGTCGAGCTGGAAAACGCGATCATGGCACACGCCGGGATTCTGGAAGCGACGGTGATCGCCGTGCCGCATCCCAAATGGCAGGAGCGCCCGCTGGCGATCGTGGTCCCCAAACCGGATCTGGACAGGCCGCCGAGCAAGGATGAGATCTACGACCTGCTGCGGGAAAAGATTGCGAAATGGCAGCTGCCCGACGACATTGTGTTTGTCGAGGCCATCCCCAAGACCAGTGTTGGCAAATTCGATAAGAAAGTGCTCCGGGTGGAGTATGCGAACTACCGGCTACCCGAGACCCGATAATCATCAGATATAGAATGAAGGCTATCTGATCAGGGAGAAAAACCTTGATGATATTCTGCGTTCCCGCGAGTTAACAGTGACGAAAGCCCCAGGTGCTCTGCTATACAACATTCTCATGTTTGGCCGCCTCCTGCGGGCAATCGGCCTGGATGTTGATACGCTAGACGTGAGCGATTTCGTCCGCTCCCTGGATTGGATCCAGATGAGTGGGCGGAGCGAGTTCTACTACGCCGCACGCTGCCTGTATGTCAGTCGGCGGGAAGATCTACAACTCTTCGATAAGGCCTTCGATGGGTTCTGGCAGCTACCTGCAGGGAAGGAAGAGAAGATCCAGCTGGATCTAAGTCGGCTTGCTGATCGCCTTCGGAGGAGCGTCGATCGCTCCGCTTCCAGCAAGGACTTCCGTCCGGAGAATACGAAAGAGGGAAAGTTGGGAGAGCCTGAAGACGGTCAGCCCCAGGTCATCCACGCAACGTTAAGCTACAGCCCTACTGAGATGTTGCGCCAGAAGGATTTCGGGGATCTCAGCGACGACGAGCTTCGAGAGGTCAAGCAACTGATGAATAAACTGACCTGGAGGCTTGGAGAACGCCGCAGCCGTCGTTGGCGCCCCGGAAAGGCGAGGCAGGTCGACTTTCGACGTACGCTGAGGCGTAGCATGAGGAATGAGGGGGAGCTTTTGGAGCTCGCTCGCCGCCAACATAAGATGAGACCGCGTCCGCTTGTGGTAATCGCCGATATTAGCGGTTCAATGGAACGCTACACACGCTTGCTGTTGCACTTTATCTACGCTCTCCGGATCAGCATGGACTCAAAGGTAGAAGCCTTTGTCTTCGGCACCCGCCTCACCCGCATCACTCGCCAGCTTCGAAGTCGCAATGTTGAGGACACTCTGAAGGAGATCGCGCGGAGCGTGCCGGATTGGTCGGGGGGCACGCGCATAGGTCAGGGGCTTAAGACGTTCAACTATGAATGGGCACGCAGGGTGCTTGGGCATCGGGCGGTGGTCTTGCTTATCAGCGATGGTTGGGATCGTGGGGACATTGGCGTGCTTCGACGCGAGATGGCGCGACTTCAGCGGAGCAGCCACCGCCTCATCTGGCTCAATCCGCTCCTGGGCGCAGCCGAATATAAGCCCCTCACTCGCGGTATTCAGGCTGCCCTGCCCTATGTGGACGACTTTCTGCCCGTCCATAATCTCGCCAGCTTGGAGGAACTTGCGAACCAGCTGGAGCGCATAGACGATAAGCGGCCGATTCGTCGTCATCAGCGACCTGATTTTGATCTGCAGGCGATTTAGGTGCAGCTAGGGGACTTTCTTGAGCGCAAATGACCTGGTAGGAATTGTCATGGCCGCCGGCGAATCAAGCCGCTTCGGAACGGCGAAGCAGCTGCTCCCCTTTGGGGACACCACGTTGCTTGGGCATGTGGTTCGTAACGTTAATCGATCTACAGTTGACAGAGTTGTGGTCGTGCTCGGTCGAGAGGCTCCAGAGGTGAGGAGCAGTTTCGAGTCCGGTCCTGCGGTGGTGGTTGACAACCTGTCTTATGGTGAAGGCTGTGCCTCCTCCCTGTTAGCCGGATTGGATGAGGCGGGGGAATGTGCCGGTATCGTCCTGATCCTCGGCGATCAGCCAGGTGTCAAGGCCGCTTATATCGATTCGGTTGTCACTGAGTGGCGAACTGCGCCGCATTGGGCTTCGGCGACACAGTACAGGGAAAACCTTGGACATCCACTAGTGTTCGCTCAAGCCGCATTCGATGACTTGCGAGCGTTACATGGCGATAAGGCTGTATGGAAGCTTATTGAAGGTTACCCGGATCGAGTCCTCCGGGTCGAGATTGACGCCGAACTACCTCCCGATATCGACACCCCTGCCGATTATGAGGCCGAGCTTGCACGTATCCACCGCTAGATTTTCCCAGCTGTAAGCCAAAGATTACCCGTCACAACAGCGAATTCGAAATATGTGCGAAATAGGTCAATCCGCCGCGCTTGGTGCGCTTTGAAGGCGGCGTAATCTTGGCCTACGGATACGTCCCAGCACAAAGAGATTTCCGACGAGAGCCAGCCCGACGCCGGCCAGCTGTATAGGCGACCAGCGCAGGTCTTCAAAGGCGGTCGACAACGCCAGCGCTACGATCGGAAAGAGCACCGTAACATAGGCTGCACGGTCAGATCCGATCCGGCCCAGCAGTGTAAGATAGGCGCCGAAGCCGATCACTGAACCAAAGAGCGCCAAATAAACCAGTGAGAGCAGATAAGAAGACGAAGAATCGAACTCAAGACTGGTGCCCCTCAATAGTGACAACATAAACATGATGATCGCCCCGTAGAGCATGCCGAACGCATTCGTCTGAACGACCGGCAGGCCCACCTTTTGATTCCGTGCAGAAGCGATATTTCCGAGTGAGGCCAAGGTTGTGCCCAGCAGCGCAAGCAGAAGTCCGGTCCGAGCCCCGCCTGAAAAGTCAGAGGACTGAAGCTGTGGCCAAAAGACGAGCGCGAGGCCGGCCATCCCGAGCATGCCTCCGAGAAGTACATAGGGTCTCACCGAGATCCGGAGGATCAGCGCCCCAAATATCACGTTGAGGAAGAGGATTGTGGAGAAGGTGATCGCCACCAGCCCGCTCGGCAAGTAGGCTTCTGCCATATAGATAGCGAAATAGTTCAATGAGTAGAGAAATAGGGCTTGAATTGCAATGGAGAGGTGGGCGCGCCGGTTGAATCGGAGCGGCAAGCGTCTGATCTTGCTGTACGCAAATAGGATTAGCGAAGCGAGTACCAGTCGATAGGCGACCGATAATTCGGGCGCCACTGACCCAAGCTGATAGCGAATGGCCAACCAGGTCGAGCCCCAAATCGCGACAGTGGTCAAATAGAGCGCTGCGTTGTTCACCTATGTCCGACTCGACTTTATCGTTGCCGAATTCGCAGCCGAATAGATGGAGTTTCCCCCATCCGACGGTCCAACCACATGCCCAAACGGATCAAACCCTTCGATACTCGCGAAATTGCTATACGGAGGGGCGAATGGGTCTGGTCGACGAATCGACTCTGCTCGATTTCTCGCTCAATGTCCCTCTGTTTGGCCTTTGCGAGCAGTTCCAGTTCGAGCATTGGTTCCTCCGACGGCTGGACAATTTCCTACAAACCCTCTATAATCGTTACGATGGTTAGAATGTAACACACGTGATATAACCTGTCAACGGTAATATAGTGGTTAGTATTTAGGGAATCGGATGACGAATGTGAGACTTGTCGAGAAGGATTGGGATTTCGAAGCCGGAATGCTGCCTTTAGATTTCGCCAACACTGCCGAGTGGCATCTAAGTTCCGAGCCAGATGAGTGGCTCAATGACTATTCAGATCTCGTAGGTTGGTCAAAAGCAGCTGGATTTATCGATGAGAGGGCAGCGCGATCCCTGATTGAGCACGCCGCAACAAAATCTCGTGATGCTGAGGATATTTTCGACCGTGCGATAGCTATGAGAGAGGCAACGTTCCGGATTTTTCAAGCAGTCGCTGAGGGAACCCAAGCCGGGAATTCCGATCTGGCATTAATCAATAAAATCGTTCAGGAATCGTCGAAGAATGTTCGGGTTGCGCAACTGTCCGATCGATTTGACTGGGAGTGGGACCAAACAGCTTTGGATTGGTTGCTAGGTCCAATCGCACGCTCTGTTGCGGAGCTCTTAACTTCTGTTGAGCTTAATCGAGTTGGTATTTGTGCTGATGAAGATCGTGGGTGCGGATACTTGTTTTACGATGTTAGTCGCAACCACAGTCGTAAGTGGTGCAGCATGGAGAGCTGCGGAAATCGGGCTAAAGCCAAACGTCATTATCAGCGTCAGTCAAATACAATCATCGCCTAACGCCTGCGCGTGTGAGCATCACGCTCCTAAGCGAACCCCGATCAAATTGGGAAAGAGCACTTGACCGGGAAGTTCCCACCCCGATTTTCCGATTGAGCTGATCGCTCCAGAATGGATCGCGAAAGTACCTCGGTAAATTGCATGTCCCACTCCTGACAGCCGAGCCGGAAGATCGGCTCGGGGAACGTGGAAAAACCTTACAGCTCTAAGGTATCCTTCCCAATGATGGCAGCCTCCGAGGCAGCAAACCCAAACGAGAAGCGATACCGGAAGGTAAAGTTGTTCGAGCCGCTGGAGCTGCGTGGTGTGACCGCGCGCAATCGAATCATGATGTCACCCATGTCCCAGTACAGTGCTCCCGATTCAATTCCCACCGATTGGCACTACGTTCATTTAGGCACCCGAGCGGTAGGCGGGGCGGGGATTGTTATGACGGAGGCCACCGCTGTCGAGCCGCGAGGCAGGATCTCGCCCTGGGATGTCGGACTCTGGAGCGACGAGCAGGAGGCTGCATTCGCACGTATTGCGGCTTTCATCTCGGAGCAGGGGGCAATCCCTGGCGTCCAGCTTGCTCACGCCGGCCGGAAGGCATCCCACATGCGGCCGTGGGAGGATCGAAAGCCAATCTTTCTTAATGACGGAGGCTGGGAAACCGTCGCCCCAAGTCCGCTCCCGCTGAACGCACACGACATCGTGCCGACAGAACTTACAATCGATCAGATTAATGAGATTCTTTCCAAATACAAGGAATCTGCGCAACGTGCGCTGCGCGCAGGCTTCAAGCTCATCGAAATCCACGCTGCACATGGCTATCTTCTGCATTCTTTCCTTTCGCCGCTGACGAATCACCGCAGCGATGACTATGGCGGAAGCCTCGACAACCGGGTAAAGGTGGTGCTTGAGGTTGCGAAAACCATCCGCGAAGTCTGGCCGGATGAACTCCCGCTCTTTGTTCGTATCTCGGTCAAAGACTGGGTGGACGGAGGTTGGGATGTGCCAGACAGCGTGGAACTCGCCAAGCGGCTAGGGCCGCTTGGCGTCGATCTTATTGACTGCTCGAGTGGAGGAGCCGTGCTGGAGCAGCAGATTCCGATTCATCCTGGATATCAGGTTCCTCTTGCTCAAGCCGTCCGCGAGGGCGCGGAGATCAAATCCGCGGCAGTGGGTCTCATTAGTGAGCCCGTGCAGGCAGAGGAGATCCTGGCCAACGGGCGAGCAGACTTGATTGTTATTGGCCGGATGGCATTGTGGTCCCCATACTGGCCCCACCATGCGGCAAGCGCACTCCATGCTGAAGTGAATCTCCCAATTCAATACGCTCGATCTGGGATCTATTCCTATTGACCTCTCGTGCGAAGAAGCTCCTCTCCTACAAACTTGCCGATACCATCGCGCTCGGCATGCCCGGCCAAGCCCTTACTGTCGACGAAGGCGGCTTCCCGCATACCTCTTTTACCTGGGTAACGACCAACTCTATTCATCTTCTGCGATTCGGGGCCGACCACGGAAGCCCAACCATTGCCAACATTGATCGGTCTGGGCTGGCCGCAGTGCAGATCATCACGGACGAAGGACAGCCGTATCTGATAAAGGGCGTGGCGGCAATTGCCAAATCCAGAATTGAATCTGCGCCGTTCGCAATGGCGCTCGCGGAGATGGAAATTCTAGAGGTGCTTGATCAATCATGGATAGGGGTCAGCGTGAACCACTTTGACTATGAATGGGCGCCAGAAGATCAAGAGCAAATGCTCGAGATGCAGAAGGCTGTGTACAAGGAAATGCGGGAGTGGATCGAGTAGTGATACTCGAAAATTGTCCTTTGGGCCTGTGGGCTCGATACCAAGCGGAGGGTAGTTGAATGCCCAAGATCATCGGAGAGGATCTGACCATCCAGCAATTGGTCGATGTGGCAAGAGGGGGCGAACCAGTCGATGAGCTGGATAAGGCCACGACGGATCGAATGCAGGTCAGTGCGACGATCGTCGAAGAGGCCGTCACAGCAGGCCAAGCTTCCTTATATGGCGTGACAACTGGATTTGGACGGCTTGCGACGGTCCGGATCGATCCCGAACAAGTTCAATTGCTCAGCCGTAATGTTGTTCTTTCGTCCATGGTCGGTGTCGGCCCACCGCTTGGTGAAGACATCGTCAGGGCGATGATGCTGATTCGTCTAAATACCTTCGCAAAGGGGCTTTCCGGCGTTCGTCCGCTGCTCGCGGAAACCATCCGAAATATGCTCAATGCCGGAGTGACACCTTCTGTGCCGTCCAAAGGTTCGCTTGGGGCAAGCGGCGATTTGGCTCCGCTGGCGCACATCGCGGCGGTGCTGTCCGCAGGGGAGCACGACGACGAGAGTGGCCAGGCATGGTTTGGTGGCGAGCTGTTGAGCGGGGCTGAGGCGATGGAACGCGCTGGGATTGAAAGGGTCGTTCTTGAGGCCAAGGAAGGCCTGGGCTTAACAAATGGCACGAATTTCGTGGTCGCGGCCGCCGCGCTGGGCCTTTACGACGCTAACAATTTGCTGCTCCATGCCGAGCTGGCAGCAGCGCTGACATTCGAAGCGTTGCTTGGGATAACCGCCGCGCTGGATGAACGACTGCATGTCGCAAACGGCCAGCCGGGCCAGATCCAAACCGCGCGGAACTTAAAGCGACTGCTAACCGGGAGCCAGCTTGTGGACTCGGACTCCGCACGAGTGCAGGACGCATACAGCTTGCGGTGTACCCCGCAGGTCCTTGGACCAGTCCGCGACATGTTGGGATTTCTTAACGAGCGAGTCAGCGCCGCGCTCAATGCGGCGACCGACAATCCCCTGTTCTTCGACGGCGGTGACTCGATATCTGGTGGAAATTTCCATGGCCAGGGGCCCGCGCTTTGGCTGGATACGCTTTCAATCGCAGTCGCGCAAATAGCAACCATCTCTGAGCGCCGAACCTTTCGAATGACGACCCCGGAGCTCAGTAATGGTCTTCCCTCCATGTTGGTAAAGTCCGGAGGACTGGACAGTGGCCTCATGCTGCCTCAATATACGGCGGCGGCACTCGTTTCCGACAATAAAGTCCTGTCGCACCCCGACTCAGTCGATTCAATCCCGTCCAGCGCTAACCAAGAAGATCACGTGAGCATGGGCGCCAACGCCGCACGGCACACGCTCGAGATCATAGAGAACGTACGCCATGTCCTGGCAATCGAACTGCTAACCGCGGCGCAGGCCGTCGATCTGAGGCAGGAAGGCGCCAATCGGCTGGGGCTGGGCACCGCTATCGCACATTCGAAAATTCGAGAAGAAGTCGAGTTTCTCGAAAACGATCGTGCGCTGGCGCCAGACATCGAGGCACTGGCGCAGCTGATCGGATCAGGCATTGTCATTGAGGCGGTTGAGCAGGCGATCGGGGGAGGGCTGTGACAAACACACCGCATGAGGTTCGCGCGCCGAGAGGTACGCAGCTAAGCTGCAAGGGGTGGCAGCAGGAGGCTGCGCTGCGAATGCTCATGAACAATCTCGATCCGGAGGTCGCCGAACGGCCCGAGGATCTCGTAGTTTACGGTGGAAGGGGGCAGGCGGCGCGGGATTGGGATGCATACGAGGCGATCGTAACCGCGCTGCGGGCGTTGGAGAACGATGAGACCCTGCTGATTCAATCCGGTAAGCCGGTGGCCGTATTCCAAACGCACGCGGGCGCACCACGTGTGTTGCTGGCGAATTCCAATCTGGTTCCTCACTGGGCTACCCAGGACCACTTCGAAGAACTCGCTGCCAAGGGCTTGATGATGTACGGGCAGATGACTGCCGGAAGCTGGATCTATATCGGAACGCAGGGCATCCTGCAGGGCACCTATGAGACGCTCGGCGCTCTCGCCAGCCAGCAAGGCTGGGATAGCCTGAAGGGAAAGTTTGTGCTGACTGCCGGCCTGGGCGGGATGGGAGGCGCCCAGCCGCTGTCGATCACCATGAATGAAGGAGTTGGGCTCATCGTCGAGGTCGACCCGGATCGAGCCCATCGAAGGCTGGAGAACGGCTATGTGGATCAAGTCGTCGATACGCTTGAAGAGGCGATGACAATCGTGGAAGAGGCGCGTGATCAAGGCAAGCCCTTCTCGGTCGGTCTCGTCGGAAACGCGGCCGCAATTTATCGTGAGCTTGTGATCCGGGAAGTGACGCCGGATGTCGTGACGGATCAGACCCCCGCTCACGATCCGTTGGCCTACATTCCTCATGAGCTATCGCTGGAAGATGCCGACCGACTCCGGTCTGAAGATCCGCATGAATACATTGAGCGGAGCGCGGCATCGATGGCCGAGCAAGTGAAAGCCATGCTGGTGTTCAAGGATCGCGGCGCGATCGTCTTTGATTACGGCAACAACTTGCGCCAGAGGGCGTTCGATGCCGGGGTCGAGCAGGCGTTCTCATATCCCGGTTTTGTACCGGCCTATATCCGCCCCCTGTTTTGTGAGGGAAAAGGGCCGTTTCGATGGGTGGCGCTTTCCGGCGACCCCGAGGATATTTTTCGAACAGACGATGTAATTCGCGAGCTATTTCCCGACGATGAACATCTGCATCGCTGGTTGAGGCTGGCTCGCGATCAGGTGCAATTTCAAGGGCTGCCGGCAAGAATTTGCTGGCTTGGTTATGGCGAGCGGGCGGTGGCCGGCCTAAAGTTCAACGAAATGGTAGCCTCAGGCGAGCTGAAAGCGCCGATCGTCATCGGACGTGACCACCTGGATGGAGGCTCGGTAGCCAGCCCAAACCGTGAGACCGAGGGAATGCGCGACGGATCGGATGCGGTATCCGATTGGCCGATTCTGAATGCCATGCTGAATGCCGTCGGAGGCGCGACCTGGGTTTCCTTCCACCACGGTGGGGGGGTGGGCATTGGATTTTCGCAGCACGCAGGCCAGGTGATCGTAGCCGATGGAACCCCTGAAGCTGCTCAGCGCCTAGAAAGAGTGCTCACCACAGATCCCGGGATGGCGATTGTGCGGCATGCAGATGCTGGATACGAAGAAGCTATTCATGCAGCTCGTGCACACGGGATTCAGATGCCCATGCTGAAGTAGGAATTGGGCTACGCAATAATACTGAGCACTCCCCTCCAAGAACGGATAAACAAGTTACGTTCTTCCGCCTTTGACCGCGCAGGCCTAATGAGGAAACTCTAGGGTAGGGGTTGCACGCGACCGGTCCAGGCTCACTCAACATCGGTAGCGATTTGAAGGTACCCCAACACTGAACCCCTGAGCCTGATACCGGCAACCTCTACCACTCGAACGTCGCCGCGCACAGCCTTATGCCGTGCGCGGCGACGTCGTTAATTTCAGCGAAATCTAGAGCCTGCGCCTAGCCGATGAAGCTCTTTCAGGTATGATTCTGATTGCTCGCGGTGGAAGGTACCAGGTGGAAGAGTCCGATAACGACCTTCATTTGAGACTCCTCCGCAAGGGCATCAACTGATGGAAATACCTGTCATTGCGTATCTGATTCCTTACCTATTATCGGCTGGCACCTCGGCTGCAATTGGTGCTTATGCATTAGGTAATCTTATAGTTGCCTGGGGGCTCTATCGCTACCGACTCTTTGATCTGGTTTCAGTTTCCCTAGAGAGACTTGCCGAGAGCCTGCGTGATGCCGTGATAGTAATTAATCTTCAAAACCGCATCGTTGATTTGAATCTTGCCGCCATAGAACTGATTGGAAAAATGGACACCGTCAACAGGGTCGGCAAATTGGCCACGCTCGAATTGGCTCCCTATAGGCGGCGGATAGAGAATCATGCGGTACGGTAGCTTAGGCAAGGTGACGCGGCAGGCGGGGGTAGTCATTCCGCTGGGTGCCCTTGCTATTTACTTGTTTATGTTCTTCATACTCCCATCCGATTCAAAGAACGTTGCGACTTCCCTCTCCATCCTTCCTGTAATCGCGGTTGGGTGGACGTTTGGCCTGCGAGCCGCGTTGCTCGCCGCGCTTTTTACGATACCTCTAAACACGGCCCTCCTGAATGCCGCCGGTCAACCGGGGTGGAACGTATTAATTCGGACCGGAGGCGGCGTTCTTGGGACAATTGCTCTTATAGCAGCTGGCGCTGCGGTCGGACGGCTAAGTGACTTGTGGGGACTCCTCGAGGAGGAAGTTTCAGAGCGACAGCGGATCGAAGAGGCGCTGCGCGAGCGCACGGCCAAGCTCAGCGAGGCCAAGCTCGTGGGGTTTCTTAACGCGCTGCCCCTTGGGGTAATCGTCTATGGTCCAGATACCAAGCCTCATTATGTCAATCATTACGCGCTCAAAATTTTGGGCCTTCCGCAGGAAACGCCGGGAAGTATCATCTCAGAAAATGCGATGATGTTAGAAGAAGCTATCACGCAAGTCTCTGCTTATCGACCCGGTATTGATCATTACTTCGCAAGTGATGAAACGCCCATTGCGCGCGCCCTGAGGGGCGAACGGGTTAAGGATGCCGATATTGAGCTGGTGATAAATGGTGAAAGAGTTCCTTTGGAAGTCCTAGCGAGCCCGATTTTCGACGACCAGGGCAAGGTGCGGTTTGCAGTTGCCGCGTTCCAAGATATTAGCGAACGGCGTCGCTTGGAGGAGACCCTCTTGGCAATTTACACTTTGGGGCGCGACCTGGCTTTGATCCGCGATGAGGACGCGATCGGACGACGCGTGGTCGCGGAGGCCCACCATCTCCTGGATTTCGAGCTGGCAGGGTTCGGCCTCGCGGATGAACCCGGCGGCCATCTGATTTACGGATACAGCATTCTGGGAATCGATGGGCAAGAGACCGAGATGCAATTGCCGCTGGACGAGAATGGTCCTCAGAGCATCAGCGCGCAGGTTTATCGGACTGGAAAGCTAATGAATGTACCTGATGTTTCCCAGGAGCCGCTCTATTACCTTGAGACACAGGATTGGAACGGGCGCTCGGAACTCTGCGTCCCGATCCGTGTCGGAGATCGAATTCTTGGGGTCCTGAATGCCGAAAGCCGCCAATTGAACCGATTCAGTCGAGACGACGAACGGTTGGTCCAGGCTCTTGCCGATCAGTGTGGGGTGGCGGTGGAAAACGCTAGATTATATGGCGCACTCCAACAACGCCTCAAAGAACAGACCGCACTGCAAGATGCAGTTTCCTCAATCTCATCGACGATTGAGCTAGACGGTGTACTGAATGAGATCGCCAAGAGCCTGGGCGAAGCGATCGACGCGACGAGCGTCTTCATCTGTGAATACGATGAAACGCATCTCACATCTCGGGTCCAAGCGCAGTATGTCGGCCCGGATGCCAATGATAAAGAACGAGGTCCTATTCCAGAGGGAGCCATTTCTATTCCGGAATTCTTTCCCGGTACATTAGAAAAACTTCACGAGAATAGGCCCGCCGTTTCCTATGTTGATGACCCCGATCTGCCCGATGCGCAGCGTAAACACTACAACGACTACGACACCTTGACTTCATTGTTCATCCCAATGCGAATTGGCGGAAGGTTGATTGCATACGCGGACCTCTGGGATAGCCGAGTTCACAGGGAATTTTCGCCTCAGGAGATTGCGCTGTGTGAGGGAGTCGCTCAGCAAGCGGCAGTGGCGATGGAAAACGCTCGACTTTACGCACGGGCCCAGGAAGAGCTGATTGAGCGCCGTCGGATTGAAGAAGAACTCAAGCTTCATCAAGAAGAACTCGAAGATCTGGTTATGGAGCGTACGGAAAAGCTGAGTCAAGCCAGCGAACGTTTAGCGACATTAAATGAAGCGAGCCGCGTGCTGGGAGTGGCAAGTGTGGACGCCGACCAGGTGCATTCGGCGATCCACCGCGCGGTTTCCTGGCTGATGTCTGCGGAGATCTTCTCCATCTTGCTTGTTGACCACGATCAGGCCGTCGTCGAAGATGTGTACGTAGCAGGGACCGAAAGCCGGAACATTGAAGGCCCCTATCCGTTCGCGGACACATTCGTCGAAACCATGTTCCGCCATGGATCGTCGTTGCGCTTCGACGATATTCAACTGCTGGATGAAGCCGACCCGCTCGCAGCAATTGTAGAGACCAAAACTCGATCCGCGCTAGCCGTGCTGCTTCCCGCCGGCGAGCAGAGTATGGGCGTTATGTTAGCGCAATCCGAGACGCTGGCCTCATACACCGAAGAGGACGAGAAGATCCTGGAAATGTTGGCTGCGCACGCTGCAACCGCGTTGGAGAATGCGCAGCTATATCAAGATCTGCAGCGTGCGGCTGCTGACAAGGAGAGGCAGCGCCTTGCGCGCCATCTGCACGACTCAGTCACCCAGTCCCTATACAGCCTGGTGCTGATGACCAACGGCTGGGCGGCAATGTCGGAAAAGGGGGAATTGATGAATGCTGCGGATTCATTCCGCCAGCTTGAGAGTCTCAGTGTGCAAGCTCTCGGCGAGATGCGGTTGCTGATCCATCAGCTACGTCCACCGATTCTTGAAGAGACGGGATTGGTAGGTGCATTGCGGGATCGACTCGAAGCGGTTGAACACCGTGTGGGCTTGGAAACCAAGCTGGTAACCGCAGGCGATGTCGAAGGACTGCCGCAACAAGTCGAGGAGGAATTCTTCCACATCTCTCAGGAGGCTCTCAACAACGCATTGCGCCACGCGGATGCCTCGAACATTCAGATACGGATTGAAGTTGAGAATGGCTCCGCAAGGTTGGCGGTTGAAGACGATGGGCGCGGATTCGATCCTACGGAGTCAAATGGAGGCCTGGGTTTGATCACCATGCGCGAACGCGCTGAAAGCTTGGGAGGCGACTTCAAGCTCACAACTGATAATGATCACGGAACCGTGGTAGAAATACGTCTGAAACTCGGCTCGAACTGAAGGGTGTTTGCATGACAGATAAGATTCGCATCGCAATCGCAGACGATCATCCGATCGTTCGCCAGGGTTTGAGGGTTGCGCTCGGCGCGCAAGACGACCTGGAGCTGGTAGGAGAGGCGTCTAATGGTGCCGAAGCGGTGGAGCTAGCCAATCGCCTGGAACCGGATGTGATGATCATGGATCTTCAGATGCCGGTCATGGACGGCATTACGGCGATTCAAGAGATTACGAAAGAAAATGACAAAGCCCGCATATTGGTGCTCACCAGCTTCCCAGATGACAAGAACGTTTTCAGCGCAATAAAAGCAGGCGCGATGGGGTTTTTGCTAAAAGAGGCACCGGCCGAGGAGCTGCTGGCATCCGTTCGAACCGTCTACGGTGGTGAAGCAGCCTTGCACCCGACGATCGCACGAAAATTAATTCAGGAAGTCAAAGCGCCTTCCGAGGATCGTTCTTCGCTGGATCCACTAACACCACGTGAAATGGATGTGCTCAAGTGCCTGGCGCGCGGTCTCTCCAATCGTGAAATCGCGAAAGAGCTGACCGTATCCGTGAGAACGGTAACCACGCACATGCGGAACATCCTCGATAAATTGCATGTATCTAATCGCACGCAGGCCGCCCTCTA
>Ga0114947_10000466_pt1 | contig 13771 bp, 13 predicted proteins | sample CR02metaG_FD_99656 | JGI IMG/M metagenome (GOLD analysis project Ga0114947, IMG submission 99656) | Deep subsurface microbial communities from Mariana Trench to uncover new lineages of life (NeLLi) - CR02 metaG | ecosystem: Environmental > Aquatic > Marine > Ocean trench > Sediment ...
GTCCGCCACTTTACTCACACCCGAAGGTGCTTTCTCGTTCGACTTGCATGGGTTAAGCCTGCCGCCAACGTTCAATCTGAGCCATGATCAAACTCTTCAGTTTATATCGTTTCTCGTCTTACCCTTTTCTCTGTCTTAGGCTATCTCTAGCCTGAACAAAAATCCGGAGACGAATCAATCAAAGTTGCTCAATGAATCAACGTGCTCGGCTCGTATTCATCAGCACGTCCTGCCCTTTTGATTGCCCAGTCTTTCGACCTCGCAATGCAGTACGCGGTCTTGCGACCATGTACAGAGTCGGACGTGCGTCGAATGACGCGCAATGCACGCATCCAACAATGAACTACAAGCACCCACACGAATGGCTTGTTCAGTAATTTTCTTTGTTAAAGAGCGGCCGCCGGAACCGTGGCTCCGGGGCAAGGGGTGCGTATTATACGCAGGGCGAATTGCGGCGCAAGCGATTTGTCGGGGATGAATTCTGCGCGGCAAATCTTTCCGGATCGTGGTGTTTTGTGAGTCAATTTACCGGCTGTTAGTGGGCCTTCATCGCACCTGGTTACGAGCCAGAAGATGCCAGTTTTTCTTGCCTCGCCGCAAGAGATAGAAGCGCCCAAACAGGGCATCCGACCAGTCCAGTTCTCGCTCGACGTCATCCTGCACAACGCCATTGACCGATATGCCTTTGCTCAGCACCAACTTGCGTGCCGCACCATTCGAAGGAGCAAGACCACTGTGAACCACCGCTCTTAGCAGCCCAAGGTGTGGATCGCCACTTTCCGAACCGTCCATACCATCCAGCCGCAGTTGCTCTAAATCTTGTTCGGTCAGGGTCTCGAACATCCCGTAGAACAGCGCCGCAGTAATTCTCTGCGCGGAGACTAGTCCTTCATCACGGTGAACGAGCCGAGTGACCTCATCCGCCAATTTCTCTTGCGCCTTGCGTCGTTCGGGTGCCTGCGCCACTTCAGCTTCGTAGACCGTGATCTCATCAAGCCCAAGAAACGTGAATACCTTGAGGAAGTTTATTACATCGGCGTCGGCACAATTGAACCAGAACTGATAGAAAGCATAAGGAGACGTCTTCTTCGGGTCGAGCCAGATCGCGCCGGCCGCCGTCTTACCGAATTTCGACCCGTCGGCTTTGGTGATAAGTGGGACCGTCATCGCAAAAGTTTCTCGGCTCAACCTGCGCCGCACTAAATCCATACCGGAAACGATATTGCCCCATTGATCGCTACCGCCGATCTGCACCGTACAATCGTATCTCCCGGCTAGCTCCGCATAGTCCATTGCCTGAAGCAATACGTAGCTGAATTCCGTGAACGAGATCCCCTCACCATCCCTTGCTATCCGGGTACGCACCGAATCCCGCTGAATCATCGCGTTCACCGAGAAGTGTTTGCCCACATCCCGCAGAAATTCGATGAGGCTCATCCCCTGGGTCCAATCGAGATTGTTGGTCACGATCGCTGCGTTATTTCCGTCGAAGTCGACAAACCCTTCAACCTGCGAGCGGATGCGTTCGACCCAATTCTCTACCACATCGTGTTCGTTGAGACCGCGTTCATCAGTGCGTCCGGAAGGATCTCCGATGAGCCCGGTGGCCCCGCCTAAAAGTAAGATGGGTCGATGACCAAAAAGCTGAAACCTGCGCAGCGTCAGCAACGGCACCAGGTTGCCAATGTGCAAGCTGTCCGCCGTGGGATCGAAGCCGCAATAGAGAGTTCGCGAGCGTTCTTCCAGGTGTTTGCTCAAACCTGCTTGATCGGACACCTGTGCGATGAGACCACGGCCTTCCAACTCCTGAATCAACGTGCGTCCCATGCAGCAAAGACCACTATCGCCAAAAACCGGCACCTTACCACTGCCCCCTGGTAAATACTCAGCTGTTTGGACAGTTGACCTTACGGGTGGTCAATTTCCCCCGACGAACTAGGGTTTTCAATGACCATGAAATACATATACTAGGCCGCCGGCTTAGACACACTTAACGAAGTTGCTGTAAGCATCAGTTTTAGAACAAGTTTTAAGTAGGACACTTAAACTAAGTGAAACCCAACCAGTTTCCCAGAGCGCATCTATTGCTTACCGGCTTGTTGACTCTGGGGTTATGTTCCTTTGTCATCGCCAAGTTCGCTGACGATGCCGATGACCGCTTCACCACTGAATCCGTGCTATTGGATCTGGCCACTGTGCCAGGCGCCGATGTCTCCGCGGGCAAAACGTCATCCACACTTAGTGTGAGCGAAACGCCGCCACCCAGAACTCAAGCGCTGGTGGAAAAACACACCCAGGTACAGCCAGGAGACAACCTGGCGAACATCTTCAAACGCCACGGAATTCCTGCGCAAGAACTGCAAAGACTGCTGGCAAGCAAGCCGTTCGGACCTCGGCTCAAGCGCATCTTCCCCGGTCATAACTTCGTCTTCAGCCTCGCGGACGACAACACCCTGATCAAGCTCGCCTATTCCCCCGGACCATTAGAATTACTGGAATTCAAAAGGGTGGGTACTTCATTCGTCGGCTATGAAGTAACCAAAGAACCAGAACGCACAACCGCATACAAACATGCAACGATCGACCACAGCTTATTCGTTTCCAGCCAGCGTGCCGGACTCGATGATGCGTTCACCATGCGCCTCGCGCAGATATTCCAGTGGGATATCGACTTCGTACTCGAAATTCGCAGCGGCGACGAGTTCTACATATTGTTCGAGGAACTGTATCTCGACGATGAATTCATCGGCTACGGCAAAATCCTCGCCGCGGAGTTCGTCAACCAGGGTGACAGCTACCGCGCTGTTCTTTATACCGACGCCCAGGGCGAGGATGACTACTACGACCCAAACGGTGACAGCATGCGCAAGGCTTTCTTGCGAGCCCCGGTTGAATTCTCGCGAATCAGCTCAAACTTCAATCTGCGCCGGGTTCATCCCCTCTGGAAACGTTCCATACCGCACCGGGGTATCGATTACTCAGCGCCCAGCGGAACCCCGATTCTCGCTTCGGGAGACGGTAAGGTAGTCCGGGCCAGCCGCACGAAAGCGAACGGGAATTACGTGGTGTTGCAGCACGGCGAACAATTCGTCACGAAGTACCTGCATCTTTCCAAGTTCGGCCGCGGGGTTCGCAAAGGGAAGAAGGTGAAACAGGGTCAAATCATCGGCTACGTTGGCGCAACGGGCTGGGCCACAGCCTCCCACCTGCACTATGAGTTTCTGGTCAACGGTGTGCACCAGAATCCGCGCACCGTTAAACTCCCGGAAGCCCTACCCATTCCGAAACGGGAACTGGAACGTTTTAACAACCTCTCCCGACCCCTGTTCACGCTCCTGAGTAACTACAAGCAGCAAATCCAACTTGCCCTTGTCCGGTGAGTAAAAAGGTTTTTGTCGGCGCCATTTCCGGCACGAGCGTGGACGGCATCGATCTTGCCATTGTCGAGATCACCGATTCGATAAACATCCTTGCAACAGTCACCGTACCACTCCCGATCGAGCTGCGAGCAACCCTCTTAGCACTTGGCCAACCCGGTCAAGACAACATCGATAACCTCGGCTGCGCTGATGCTGACCTTGGTCAGGCAGTCGGACACGCGGTTAACGCGCTCCTCGCGGACCGAGGTATCAAAAACGATCAGGTAGCCGCAATCGGCTGTCATGGACAGACCGTTCGCCACCGTCCTGAAGGTGGTTCCCCGTTCACGTTACAGATTGGTGATCCCAATCGAATCGTCGAGATCACCAGGATCACCACGATCGCGGATTTCCGTCGCCGTGACATGGCTGCGGGCGGCGAAGCGGCCCCCCTGGTACCCCCTTTTCATAACGCCCTGTTCAGGAATTTCTCCGAGACCAGGGTGGTACTCAACATTGGCGGCATCGCAAACGTTACCGTGTTGCCACAGGACCAGGCGGAGAACATTCGTGGATTCGACACTGGCCCCGGAAGCGCGCTCCTGGATGCATGGGTACACAAACACAAACAAATACCCTTCGACGCACAAGGTAGCTGGGCAGCATCCGGCAAGATACATCGCGGGTTACTGACCGATCTGCTCAAGGACCCCTATCTCAGCAAGGAACCACCCAAAAGCACCGGTCGCGAACACTATAACCTTGCCTGGCTCGAGCCAAATCTGTTGCCTCACAACCCTACCCCCGTGGACACACAAGCCACCCTCGTAGAATTTACCGCTCAGACGATCGCCGTAGCGCTGAGGAACTGGGTATCGGATTGCCAGCGAATTCTTGTGTGTGGTGGCGGTCGCCACAACAGCTATCTGCTGACACGCCTGGGTAATCTCACCGCGCAACTCGTTGAGACCACCGATGAACATGGGGTTGACGGCGACGGTCTGGAAGCTGCGGCTTTCGCCTGGCTGGCCCACCAGACACTCAACGGTCTACCGGGTAACGATCCCTCCGTTACGGGTGCGCAGGGGTTTCGTATTCTCGGTGGAATCTATCAACCCTGAAGGGTAGGAGTAGCGAGACACACCTACAGAGCGAAGGAGTTACCACACCCACAGGTAGCCGACGCATTCGGGTTGTTGACCACAAACTGGGAGCCTTGCAACCCCTCGCGGTAATCTACCTCAGCGCCGAGCAGATACTGATAGCTCATCGCGTCAACCAGCATCGTCACACCCTGACGTTCAACGACCGCATCGTCTTCCGCCACTTCTTCATCGAATGTGAACCCGTAAGAAAAACCGCTGCAGCCACCGCCGGTGATGAATACCCTGAGTTTCAGGGCATCGTTGTCTTCGACTTCGATGAGTTGCTGCACTTTCCGTGCGGCGCGTTGTGAAAAGGCTATATCAAACTGCATGGTGCTGCCGTGTATTGTCAGGTGGACAATTATCTGAATCCGCCGCGAACAGGTCAAGTAGGCATATTTGCGGCAGAGTCCGCCGCTAAGGACCCTACGAAGAAGAGTTCAAAGTGGGTTTGCCCACCCCGGGCTCGGTCCCTTCGGTTCGCAACGCATGGACATTCCTGGGTTCGGCTCCAATCTTTTCGTCGTGGACGAGTTGCCCGTCGACCATGGCACCAAGCTGCATTTCGATGAGCTTGTAGTACACATTACCTTTCACCTTCGCCTTCGGAGCAAGCTCCATGTGGACGATGGCGTAGATGTTGCCCTCTACCTTGCCATTGATGATGACGTTCGGCACGCGAATCTCGCCACTGACTGTACCCTCTTCACTGACCACCACGGTGGCCCCGCCATCAGCATCTGCAAACACGTTGCCTTTAACGTGGCCGTTGATATACAGCTGATTCTGGAAGTGAATGTCGCCCGCGATTTCGGTGTTCGCGGCAACCAGGGTAATTCCTTTGTCTTTCTTGGATGATTTACCTTTCATCTCTAACCTCCAACTCAAACTAGCATCTCCAACCTCAATCCGATTGCACAACCCAATCGAAAGTCTGCTCCAGTTTCGTTGCGCTGCCCCCCCGGCGTAACGCAGTGATTACCACGCTTTCCGGGGTAAATCCAGTTGGCAGAGTCATCATCCCAGATAAATCCTGGAAATATCGAAACCTGAATTTCAAAGGATAGGCATCGATTTCGGCTATTTCTGTGAGCGACAGCACCAGTTGGTCATCTTTTTGTCCTCCGTCTTTTTGCTCCTCGTCTCCCTCGAGCGCCATTCTGCCTAATACATTCAACCGCACATCACCTTGAATCCAACCGCGCCGCGCTTCCACCTGGGTCAATAGTAAATAGTAGGAGAACTCCCCAGGTCGTTCACCCTGAGTGACCTCGAACTCCTGGATACGCAGACCCCGTTCCACGCTCGATGGCGCCATCAGGCTCTTGTAGAACGTTACTTCCTCTTTGAGCCCCGCCACTTCGTCGTGCAGTATCTTGATGGTTTTTCGCAGCTCCTGGGAGGCCTGATGACTTACCTCTTCACTGAGGTTCGCATCGATCAATTCGCCGAGTAGTTCTTTAATCCGGACTTCGTTAGCCTGGTCAATCGCACGCAGGGCCGCCAGGTAACGCAGGTCTAATCCAGACTGGGCCCGACCAAACAGATATCCACCCGCCACGATCGCCAACCCGAGCACGACCGCCAGTGACAGGATCACAACCCGCTTACCTGGCTCATAGGGTACTACCCTCATTTGCTCCCTGTTACGGCGGAAACTTTCAAACATCGAGATCGCCCTAACCAAGTGTGGTTGGTTGTTGGTGCACTATACTGCGGAGAATCCGGAGGTTAAGGAACCTCTCACTGAATAAACTCAGACATATAATCTCCCTGGACTTTTTCCGGCGTCAGCTCGCCAATGTGGAGGCTTTACCACAGTTGGCGATTCTCGCCGTCGTAGCGGGTTTTTTCACTGGCTTCGTTATCCTGGTTTTTCGCTCATCAATCGATTTTGTGCTCGGCTATTGGCTACTACCCAATGGTAGTGAATCTTTCGAAGAACTGGCGATGGTCAAACGTTTACTCTTACCCGTCATCGGCGGAGCGCTTGTCGGCGCGTTGATGACCCAACTCCCGCCCGCCGAGCAGCGTGTGGGCGTGGTGCACGTCATGGAGCGGTTGAGTCGTCATCAGGGTTATTTGCCCGCTCGCAACGCAGTAATACAGTTTGTCGGTGGCATCATCGCATTGGTCTCGGGACAATCCGGCGGCCGGGAGGGACCCTCCATCCACCTCGGTGCTGCATCTTCGAGCCTACTCGGCCAGGCTTTCGAGCTTCCCAACAACAGTATCCGAACGCTGGTCGCTTGCGGAACCGCCGCGGCGATTGGGGCGTCATTCAACACGCCCATCGCCGGGGTCATCTTCGCCATGGAAGTGGTGATGATGGAATACACCATCGGGAGTTTTATTCCCGTCATCATCGCTGCCGTGACCTCGACCCTGCTCACCCACTATTTTTTCGGGAACGAACCGGCATTCACAGTAGCGCCCTTACACATGCGCTCGCTTCTGGAGATACCCTACATCATTGCAGGTGGCGTGTTGATCGGTGCTATTGCTGCAGGCTTCATAACCCTCGTGCAGCAGTTCGCTCGCCTCGGTCACTTACCCTTCTATCTTCGTGCCCTGCTGGCCGGTGGCATCGTTGCAATCGCAGCCATATTTACCCCGGAGGTCATGGGCATAGGTTATGACACCGTCAACGGCGCGATGCTTGGGAAACTCGGGCTGACGACCCTGTTCCTGATCGTCATTATGAAATCGTTAGCCAGCGCGTCGGCGGTGGGTCTCGGCCTTCCCGTGGGGATCATTGGCCCTACCTTTGTCATCGGCGCGGCTGTCGGAGGCATCCTCGGCATCGTCGGTAACATGCTGGAACCCGATGAAGCTACTTCAATCGGGTTTTATGTGATGCTGGGTATGTCGGCGATGATGGCCGCCGTACTGCAGGCACCCCTGGCTGCCTTGATGGCCGTTCTGGAACTCACCGCAAATCCGAATGTAATTCTCCCCGCCATGCTGATGATCGTCGTTGCCACCATGGTCTGCGGAACCGTATTCAAGCAGAAGTCCGTTTTCCTTTCGACGCTCAATACGCTTGGCCTGCGATACCCACCCAGCCCCGTCACCTTACATTTGCAGCGGGCGGGTGTTACGGCAATCATGAACCGGGAGCTGCAACGACTGTCTTTTCTCTGCAACCGGGAAAGTGCGCTCGAAGCCATGCATGGCGCGCCTCGCTGGATTGCGGTGGAAAGTGCTCCTGGTGACATTCGTTGTGTCCTGAACGCAAGTGATCTACGGATCTTTCTCGAAACCAACAAAGAAAGAGAAAACTTGAACCTTCTGGACATTCCCGGGCAGCGGTTGGATGTTGCCGACATCAACTCCCGGGCAACGGTGCAGGAGGCTCAAGAAGCCTTGAATAGTTCCGACGCCGAGGCATTATGCGTGCGACGTATTACCGCTCCCATGATTGCTTCGGTGTTGGGCATCATTACCCAGGACGACATTGACAACTACCGCGAAGTATCTGAATGACAGGTTACCTTTGGCTAAAAGCTATCCACATCATTGGCGTTGTGTGCTGGTTCGCAGGCATCTTCTATCTGCCGCGCCTGTTTGTGTACCACTCGACGGCGACCGATCAACCAAGCCTGGAACGATTCAAGGTCATGGAGGACAAGCTCTACCGAATCATCATGCGCCCAGCGATGATCGTCTCCGTCGTTTTTGGCATATGGTTAGTTATCGAAAGCTGGCAAAGCTACGCCACCTCACTCTGGCTGTGGACCAAGATCCTGGCGGTTGTCGTGTTGTTGGGATACCACCATTACCTGGGCCGGCTCATCAAGGCGTTTGCCGCCGACAACAACCCACACAACGAGAAGTTCTACCGCTGGTTCAACGAAATCCCCGTGTTGCTGCTTATCGTGATTGTAATTCTCGTCGTCGTTAAACCGTTTTAGTGCTCTGGGTGGTTAGCCATGTCTAGAGAAAAATCAGCCGCGTTGTTCGCGCGCGCCCTGGTCACAATTCCCGGTGGCGTCAATTCACCTGTGCGTGCATTCAAAGGCGTTGGGGGTACTCCGGTGTTTTTCGCCTCGGGAGAGGGGGCTTACCTCACCGATGTGGACGGCAACCGGTATATAGACTACGCCGCCTCCTGGGGGCCAATGATCCTCGGCCATGGCAACCATGCCGTCGTTGCCGCGGTGAAAGCCCAAGCCGACATGGCTTTGGGGTTCGGTGCGCCAACGGAGATGGAAATCGAGCTTGCCGAGCAGGTTGTGAGCATGATGCCGAACATCGAACAGGTGCGCATGGTGAACTCCGGAACCGAAGCGACCATGTCTGCCATTCGTCTGGCAAGAGGCTTCACCGGGCGAGATATGATCGTCAAGTTCACCGGTTGTTATCACGGCCATTCTGACGCGCTGCTGGTAAAAGCCGGATCCGGGCTACTGACGCTTGGAATTCCGAATTCCGCGGGAGTTCCCGAGGCAGTTGCCGCACAAACCCTCACGTTGCCGTTTAATCACGCTGAAGCCGTCGCCGCGGCATTTCACAACTACCCGGACAAAATCGCCGCGGTCATCGTCGAGCCCGTGGCTGGCAATATGGGGTGTATCCCACCGGTTGCCGACTTTCTTCCGGAGCTGAGATCCATTACCGAGGCGAACGGCGCGTTGCTCATATTCGATGAGGTCATGACGGGGTTTCGCGTGGCTCGGGGTGGTGCACAAGCGCTGTACGACATCACCCCAGATCTAACCACTTTAGGCAAAATCATCGGGGGCGGATTACCCGTGGGAGCATTCGGCGGACGGCAAGAAGTGATGAATCACATCGCGCCACTGGGCGACGTTTACCAGGCAGGAACCCTGTCCGGGAATCCCCTAGCGACCGTTGCCGGATTGACCATGTTGCGCGCACTGGATGACAACTTTTATGTCGAGCTCGATACGCGCACCCAGCAGCTTGCCGACGGTCTCAAAACCGCGGCGGATCGAAACGGTATCACCCTGACCGTCAACCGCGTCTGCGGCATGTTCGGGGCTTTTTTTACCGGGTCAGAGGTGACTGAGTTCGACCACGTCGCAAACGCCAATACCGAACTGTTCAACCGCTTTTTTCACGCCATGCTCGACGAAGGCGTTTATCTCGCCCCCTCCGCGTTCGAAACGGGTTTCGTTTCCATTGCGCACACGGCGGACGTCATAGAAACCACTCTAGCCGCCGCAGATCGAGCGTTCGCAACATTGAGCCAGAGCTAGGAGCTCGATATAAAGATGGATTCGATGTACGACATTTACGGACTTGGCAACGCGCTGGTCGATATGGAATACGTCGTCGACCATGACTTCCTGCAGCGCCACGGAATCGCCAAGGGGCATATGACCCTGGTTGACGAAGCACGTATCGATGCACTCACGGCGCTTCTCGAAGAACTTCGCCCTGAACGCATGAGCGGTGGTTCTGCTGCCAATACCATCATTGCCGCAGAGGGATTCGGCGCAACCACATACTATTCCTGTAAGCTGGCCGACGATGCGACAGGCGCTTATTTCCTCGAGGATCTTGGCGCCTTCGGCGTCGCCACCAATGCCAATGCCCTGGCTGACAACGGCAAGTCCGGGCGTTGCCTGGTACTCGTCACCCCCGACGCCGAGCGTTCGATGAGCACCTTTCTCGGCATCTCGAGCAACCTCAGCATCGCCGACATCGATGAAGCGGCGCTGGCTAACTCGAAATACTTCTACGTCGAAGGTTACCTCAGCTCCTCGCCTGAGAGCCTCGAGGCGGCAGTTGCTTGTCGAGAGCTGGCACAACGGGAACGGGTACAAACCGCAGTAACCCTGTCCGACCCCAGCATGGTGGAGCTATTTCGCGACAACCTCACTCGGATGCTTGGGAACGGTGTCGATCATCTGTTCTGTAACGAGGAAGAAGCGCTTAGTTGGACCAAAACCGATCGCCTCGACGTAGCGATTAATGAGCTGAAGGATATCGCGCGGGTGCTCAACATTACTCTGGGCGCTCGCGGTAGCTTGGCAATCACCCGCTCAGCCCGGCACGAAGTGGCCGCATTTCCAACAAATGTCATCGACACCAACGGTGCAGGTGATATTTACGCCGGTGCCTGTCTCTATGGCTGGTGTGCGGGCATGGAATCTGTGCAGGCAGCAAGCTTCGCCAATTTCGCAGCGGCAAATCTAGTAGCACAATACGGGGCGCGCCTCAAAAACATGAACGACTACCGTTCGGTATTGGCTCGATTCAAGACGACCAATGACTAGCCTACCGAGCTTTACACCTTAACCGGGAGCTCACCTCCAAGGGCTATTTCGTCTCGCTCAATGCGACAGCTTCGCGCCAGTACTTCAACGCCGATATTTACGGCCTCCCGTAGTGCCTCGCCGTACGCTGGGTAAATATCGTCTGCCGGGGTCGCGATGGTTATGCCGGTGTGCTGAACGCAATACAGCAATACCGCTCGATCACCCGCCTTGACCCGTGCCTTAAGCGCCTGAATGTGCCGTACTGCCCGTTCGCTCTTGGTATCGGGAAAGGCGCCCGTACCGTCGGAGTATCCCAGGGTGAGACTCTTAACCTCAAGGTAACAGTCCGCAAGACCTGGACCGGTAAGCAGGAAGTCAAAACGACCTTTCTCGTTGGGAATCCGTGCTTCTCGCTTGATCGTCGTGTAGCCGCTGAGTTCCGACACGCTACCTGCATTAAGCGCTTCGTCCACCAACGCGTTGGCCCGTGCGGTGTTGACTCCCACTCTACCAAGGGGGGTCAGAACCACCTCCAGTGTGTGCCGATACTTGCGACGTGGATTTTCCGAAATCGAAAACCAAACCGTTGACCCTGGCTCCGAGCAACCCAACATTGCCCCGGTATTGGGGCAGTGCATTGTTATCGCCTCGCCTTCGGTCGTTTCGACATCTGCCAGGAATCGTTTGTAACGCCGCTGCAAGGTTCCCACAGCGAGTGCTGGATTCAGGCGCACGGCCCACCCCAGGCCGTGAGAGCTTCGCTGAGCCGCGCTAATCCCACGTTGATGGATTCCTCGTCGGTGGTGTACGCAAAACGCACATAGCGACCCGCATCATGGTCGCCGAAGTCGATGCCAGGCGTAGTCGCCACCTGATATTCATCGATGAGGCGCCAACAGAAGTCATATGAGTCGAGCCCTGTGTGTGAAACATCCACGTAGAGATAAAACGCACCTGAGGGTGTAACGGGAATCTTGAACCCGAGGTTCTCGAGTCCGGCTTGCAGTTGGCATTTGCGTTGCTCGAAAGCAACACGTCGCGCTTCATGGATTTCCATAGCGGCCGGGTCGAAAGCCGCTAATGCCGCATGTTGAGCAATACTGGATGGCGAGATGAACAGGTTCTGGGCGAGCCGCGCTAACCCGTCCAGTGCCGCTTCGGGGACTACCATCCAACCAAGCCGCCAGCCGGTCATGCCAAAATACTTCGAGAAGCTGTTCAAGACGAACAACTCGTCGTTCAATTCCAGGCCAGTTCGATAATCAATCGCGTCGTCGTACACTAAACCCTGATAGATTTCGTCCAGGATGACGAACCCATGGCGTTCGCTCACCACCGCCACCAGATCCAGGAGCGTTTCACGGCGCAACATCGTACCCGTAGGGTTGGCGGGAGAGGCGATTAGTACACCCCGGGTCTGCGCCCCCCACCTGGCGGTAACATCCGGGGACGCGAGTTGAAAATCCTGGTTGGAGGTAATGGGTATCCGCACTGCAACACCGTTGACGAGACTCACAAATACCTCGTTGCAAGGATACCCCGGATCGGCCATGAGCAGTTCTTCATCGGGATTCAGCAACAACGCACTGAGCAACAGCAACCCCCCGCTTGCGCCCGATGTAATGACAACCCGCTGTTCGGGAACGTTGACGCCTAGGTGCTCGGCGTAATACCTGGCAATTCGTGCACGCAGCCCCGGAATCCCCAATGCTTGCGTGTACTTGGTTTCACCGGCATCCAGCGCACGTTTCCCGGCGGCGACGATGGGAGCTGCAGTGACAAAATCCGGCTCCCCCACCTCGAAGTGAACCACACGATGTCCAACAGCTTCGAGTGATTTAGCCCTTTCCATCAATTCCATGACCCGAAAAGGCGCTATACGCTCGAGGCGGGCAGCATACTTCACTTATTTCTCCCAGCAATTCCCCGACCATGAGTCATATCACAGAGGTCGCGTTGCAGACCGCAAAAAATTAGCCAGTTTATATGGTCAACGGCAAATTGTTCTGGTAGCTTACGCGCCCTTCGTTTTCAGGCCTATTCGAAGCCACCCCTTGAGGTGGTCACGAACTGTCAGTACAGGATCAAACGAGATATGGCGGCTAAAGCACGTAAAAAAACGGTTCCAAAACCGGCTGATTCACCATTCAAGAATTACACTCCCTATCAGCCGAAAAAAACTGAAGCCTATATGAGCTCGAGGCAACAAGCGCACTTTCGCGGGTTTCTCCAGCAATGGCGTCTGGATTTGATGGAAGAAGTGGACCGTACGGTTCATCACATGCGCGACGAAGCAGCGAACTTCCCCGACCCCGCCGACCGGGCGACGCAAGAAGAAGAATTCAGTATCGAACTTCGCACCCGGGACAGGGAACGCAAGCTCATTAAAAAGATCGATCAGACCATCGAGCGGTTAGATCTGGAAGATTACGGGTATTGTGATACCTGCGGTGTGGAAATCGGTTTACGCCGGTTGGAAGCACGTCCAACGGCAACCCAGTGTGTCGATTGTAAATCTCTCTCCGAAATCAAAGAGAAACAACTCCGCGGCTAACAGTCTCAACGTCTCCTCGTGAGCACCTCCAGCGGGCGATTTGCACCGTCACCAACCGGGCCTTTGCACATGGGCTCGCTGCTGGCTGCAACCGCCAGTTTCCTCGACGCCCGCTCCCAGGACGTCCCGTGGTATCTGCGTATCGACGATATCGATACGCCCCGCAATGTGCCTGGTGCTGCCGACGACATCATTCGCACCCTGGCTGCCCACGCACTTCATTGGGACGGAACCATCGTCTGGCAGAGTCAACGATTGGCGCACTACGAGGCTGCTCTACACACGCTTAACACCACTGGCAGGACGTTTTATTGCCATTGTTCGCGACGGCAGCTACGTGGGATAACCGTCTATCCCGGCACCTGTCGGAGCCTGCGAGACCCAGAGCCTGAAACGGCGCTGCGCGTGAAGGTAGCTGATACCACGCTTCAGTTCATAGATCGGATCCAAGGACGACAGCAAAACTCTCTCAGCGAGACTGTCGGA
>Ga0114947_10000468_pt1 | contig 13769 bp, 10 predicted proteins | sample CR02metaG_FD_99656 | JGI IMG/M metagenome (GOLD analysis project Ga0114947, IMG submission 99656) | Deep subsurface microbial communities from Mariana Trench to uncover new lineages of life (NeLLi) - CR02 metaG | ecosystem: Environmental > Aquatic > Marine > Ocean trench > Sediment ...
ATGGCGATTGCGGACCGTTATGGAAGGCGGGAAAGAAAAATGGCTAGCGTTGGGTTTACCGACGCACTGATAATCGGTCTTGCCCAGGCCCTGGCACTCGTGCCCGGCACATCGCGTTCGGGCGTCACGATCACGGCAGCTCGAATTCTCGGATTCGAACGTCTGGATGCGGCTCGATTTTCATTCTTATTGTCGGCGCCTGTGATCTTGCTTGCGGCCGCTTACAAATTTGTCGAGTTGCTGACAAATGGTGCGGCCGTCGCCTGGGCGCAGCTCGGTTTGGGTGCGTTAGTTGCCTGTATCGTCGCCTACCTTAGTATAGAATTCTTCATGCGCTTTGTTTCCCGTATCGGCTTAGCGCCCTTCGCGATTTACCGCGTGGTATTGGCAGCTGTCATTTTGTATGTACTGGTCTAGGACATCGTTATTGCTGCTCTTCGCAAGCCCTGCCTGGGCTGCCGGGGGATACATTGTTGGTGCCGGTGTTGAGGCTGACTCTGAAGATGCGAATGCGCTAACAATCGCTGCTGAATTCGGACTGGCAGAGAACACCTGGATCACAACGGCGTTGGCGAAAAACCAGGTGGATCTGCCGCGCGGCATCAGCATAGACACGCTGTACGCAGATATCGGCATCGATCATTGGTTTGACCCGCTCGGCGTGCGTGTCGGTGTCGCCTATTGGGGTGACAACGAGATTCTTGACTCTGTCGATTTGCGCGGTTCTTTGTACTGGCGCAATGACAAGGTGAGCGTGTCCGGAAATTTCGAGTACCGGAACTTCTCGTTCGATATTTTCCGGGACGACCTGCAACCGGGCCAGGACGTGCGTTTTCATGCGAAGGGCGCCGGATTGTCAGTCCGGTTCGAGCTGAATGATGCAGTCGACTTGCGTCTGTCGGGAATCGATTACACGTATAACGTAGATCTGAGTCGCGCCGCCAATGCACCGATTCGCGATTTCCTGTCAGTTTCAAGGTTGAGTCTGATCAACAGCCTGATCGATTATCGAGTCAGGATCGGTTTAGGAATCGATGTGGGCGAGCAGCGGTGGAGCCTTGACTACGCCACATGGAAAGGCGAGGTCGATGGAAGCAAGACTGATTCGACCACGCTGCGATTCCTGACTCCGATGGGCAAGAAAAGTGACATTGAGTTCGGACTCGGTGTTGACGACTCCGACACCTATGGTTCCGTCACATTGTTCTCATTATTTGTTTATTTCTACGGCTGAATCGAATTCTTAAATTGCCGCACGGCCAGCTCGCGGGCCTTATTGATCGCGGCCGAAATTTTCGAGACGTCGTGCAACTTCGCGATGGCGCCGGAGTCGACATCAGACGCTGCCGCGAACGCGCCCCGCATGAAGTCTGCCTGTGGATAGAGTTGGTTCTCTAGACCGGCACGGCCGCGAGCATCGGCCTCGCAAGCAAGCAGGAACTGTTCAAAACGGCCCGGCCGCCGGAAAGCATCAGTTTTCTCCAGAACTCTTACAATCGTCTTGTCGCGTAACTCGTTGGCGCGATGGCAGTGCGTATGAAATTCGGCAACAAGCAAGGCAAGATCTCTGCATGCCCGGGGTACTGGCAGTCGTTCGGCAACCCGGCGAATCAGTTTGCAACTGCGAATCTCATGTCCGGGATGGCTCGGTAGCTTGTTTTTCGGTGTCGTTCCTTTGCCAAGGTCATGCACCAGGGCGGCGAAGCGCACTTCCAGGTCATCGCTTAGTTTCTCAGCCTGCTCCAGCACCATCATAGTGTGCACGCCCGTATCGATCTCGGGGTGCCATTTCTCGGGTTGTGGCACACCAAAGAGCGCTTCGATTTCAGGAAAGAGTCTTCCAAGTGCTCCGCACTCGCGTAGCACCTCGAAAAAAATGCGCGAGTTTTTTCCGCCTAAAGCTTCTTCTGTTTCTTTCCAAATGCGGTCAGGCACGATCGTGTCGATTTCGCCGTCGTCGACCATCGCTCGCATCAGACTCATCGTGTCTTCTGCGATGGAAAACCCAAGATGAGAAAATCGAGCGGCGAATTTCGCGACGCGCAGTATCCGAACAGGATCTTCCGCAAACGCGCCGGAGACATGGCGAAGGATGCGATTCTCAATGTCTCGCTGGCCACCATGCGGGTCGATACAAATTCCGTCGCCATCCTTCGCGATAGCATTTATCGTCAGATCACGGCGCAACAGGTCTTCTTCGATCGTGACGTCAGAAGAAAAATCGAAGGCAAAACCATGATATCCGGGCGCTGTTTTTCGTTCCGTACGGGCAAGTGCGTATGCCTCACCGGTATCCGGGTGCAAAAAGACCGGAAAATCCTTGCCGACCTGCTGGTAGCCGTCGGCCAGCATTTCCTCGGGTGTCGAACCTACGACGCACCAGTCCCGTTCGTTGAACCGGACACCAAGCTGCTCATCACGAACAGCACCACCGACGAGATAGACCTGCATGGCACAATAGTAACCGACATTAGCAGTTGACGTTTTAGCCACCGAGCCAGCACAGTTAGTGCATGACAAGAATTCTCGTATTGCTGTTCCTCTGTATGCAGCTAACGGGCTGCTACTACCTGCAGGCAGCGTCAGGCCAGTGGGAAGTTATCCGTAAGCGAGAGCCCGTGGACGAAGTTATCAAGGACCCGGATACGCCACCGGAACTGGCTGCCAGGTTGCGTATGCTGAGCGAGGCGCGGGACTTCTCTGTCGAAGTACTTAAGTTGCCGGATAATCTGAGCTATCGCACCTACGCGGAGCTTCCGCGTGACTACGTTGTATGGAATGTGTTCGCCGCTCCCGAATTTTCACTGACGCCAAAGCAATGGTGCTTCCCCATCGCAGGTTGTGTGAGTTATCGCGGCTATTTTTCCAAGGATGATGCAGTAAGGGAGTCGCAACGTCTCTCCAAAAAAGGATTTGATGTCGCCGTTGCCGGTGTTGCCGCTTACTCTACGCTTGGCAGATTTAACGACCCGATATTGAGCACAATGATGCACTGGGATGACGTCGACCTCGTTGCCTTGCTGTTCCATGAGCTGGCGCATCAGGTGATTTACGTGAAGGATGATTCCGCCTTCAATGAATCATTTGCGACGGCCGTGGAAGAAATTGGCGTCAGGCGCTGGCTCGAATCGCGGGGCCAAAGTGGCGCAATGAGACATTTTCAATCTGTCCGGGAGCTACAACAGCGCTTGAACGCGTTGGTTGAGCTGGCACGTCATTCGTTGCGTGAGGTATACGAGTCAGACATTGACGATGCTGACAAACGCGTGCTCAAACGCAGGCACTTTGAGGCATTGAGCAACGAGATTGGTGCGGAACTGGAACGCTCTGGGAGTGATTCTTCGGCTTGGCTCAGCGGTGAGCTGAACAATGCGCGACTCATTTCGACGACGCTATACGAAGGCCGGTTGCCGTCGTTCAGAGCGATGTACGTGAAATGCGAGCAGCGGATTGAGTGTTTTTACGAGTTGGCCAGGAATCTTGCCTCGCTTGATCGTGAAGAGCGCGATGCAGCGCTATCGTTGGGCAATGCGTTGCATCTCGCGCGATGATCGAACCAACATCAACTCATCCGACAGCCGCCGAATTTTACCGGTCATGCGCCAGTGAAAAATCGTCTGCGCAGTCAGCACGCGTTTGACGTATTGGCGAGTTTCATTGAACGGGATATTTTCTATCCAGATACGGGCGTCGATCGAACTGTCTTTTGGCAGCCAGCGGTCTACCCGGTGCGGGCCCGCATTGTAGGCTGCCGTCGCGAGAACCCGGTTGCCGCCATAGCGTTCGGCCATTTGTCCAAGGTAGGTTGTACCCAGGCGAATGTTGCTTTTCGGATCGACCAAAGTAGCCAGTCCGGAGTAAGGCAGCTTGATTTCCTTCGCGACATCGCGCCCGGTTGCAGGCATCAGCTGCATGAGTCCGATCGCACCCGCGCTCGATCTCGCGTCACGCATAAACAGACTTTCGCTACGAGCAATACCGTATGCCCAGGTCGATGCAATGTTGGCCTGCGTTGAATATTCTTCGAACGTCGTCTGGTAGGGCAGCGGGTAACGAATCGACAGATCGTCGTACTCACCGAGGCTTGCGGCGACGGTTATTGCCCTGGAGTGCCAGCCCCAGCGGTGCGCGAGGATAGCGGCCTGAATCTTGTCGTCGTTGGACAAGTATCGAACGACAGCATCCCATTCGGAACGGCCACGGCCATCCTGCCCGACATAGAATAATTCCCGGGCACGTATAATTTCAGGGCGAGCTTCAAGAGTCTTGAGTCTGATCTCATCGACCAGCAGGCTGGAGTCATCCAGCGCATAGTCTTGATCGAGTTCATCCGCGGCGAGAAAACCGTAATAACTGCGTTCAAGACTTAACGCTTCAAATTTGGCCTTCGCGGCCAGCAATTGCCCCGAACGGTTCAAAGCGACAGCTTGCCAGTACCGCCATTCTTCGGTCTTCTGCTCGGCGTCTGTCATCATAGCAATGTCGGCGAGCAGGTTTATCCAGTGACCGCCACGCAGGCTGGTGCGTGCGCGCCAGCGCAGTACCTCATCGCTTTGCGCGGCTGGCGCCAGTCTGGTCAGCAAGTTATACGCGCCGCGCAGATTATCTCGCGCCGTCCAGAGGGCAATGTGTTGCGCGGTCAGAAGTTTTTGGGCTTCAGAGAATTTGTGTTTCTTGACAACGCGCCCCCACAGTTTGCGCGCTATCTTGGGGTCGCGGTAAGTCAATTGCTCAGTCGCATAGACGAGTTGTTCTCGTAAGACCCGGTTACCTGACCTGCGTCTGCTGGCTTTCAGAAAGTCGCCAGGGTTCGCCTGCGCCATCCGCCATTGCGTCGCGGCGTCCACATGCTGCTGGTCGATTTTCTTCGCGAGCCATTGCGCTAATGTGAAATTTCGTTTTTCAACAGCGCGCGCGTAACGCTTCTGATACTCGACGATGCCGAGCAGATTGCGATCGTCAAGATACTCGAATACCGAATCGCACTCACTGACCTGGCTGTCGCCAACCATCCACAGGTCGATAGCACGAATATCGACATGCTGAATACGGCCGGCTTTGATCTCGGCCTGTAACGCCAGGCAATCGAGCTTGGCGATGTCCTGTCCTTGGTAAAACTGTTGGTAAATGCGTAGATAACCCGCCAAGTCGCCATTGCGAACCAAGTTGAGTGCGGCCTGATATCGAAGTTCGCGGGCAGGGCGCAAGGCGCCGTATTGCTTCGTAAAGGACTCAATTTCGGTGGACGGAACCGTTTCGATATTTGCGCGTAACCAGGTCGCGCGCAGGTCGGGCCAGAGGACGTAGTTCTCCAGAAGCTGTCGATCCGGAGCGGAGAGGTCGTCGATTTCGCTCCAGCTGCCGCGTTCTACAGATGCGTGAACGGTCCGAAACAACTCACGCTGCTGCTCAATCTGAGTTGTATGTGTCTGCCCAATTACTGCCGGAGCCGAAACAACCGAGAGGAAAAGCATTCCGACGGTTCTGGAAGCACGGTTGGCGGCGATCAATCGGGTCATGGGCCAGGCGCGAGTACCTCATGGACGAGCTGCGAGTCTAGCGAATCTGGAACATCAACGCTCTGTCGCCGCGACGAACGCTCAGGAACAATATGTCGTAGCGCGAGGCGACCTCTCTGAGGCCCTGCAGATCCTGCACCTTGATGCGGTTTACGTGCGTTATCAGGTCACCGGTGCGCAAACCTCGCTGCGCGGCCGGGCTGCCATCCTGGACTTCACCAATTTCGATTCCACCTCTGTCGGACGTCGAGGCAACGGCGAAAACCGATCCTGCGAGCCCTGGGTGAATGTCTTCGCCCAGTATCATCTGGCTTTGCGCCTGACCCAGTTCCGCCCGGGTGGATAATATTTCATTGTTGCGGATGTACGTGATCTGAATCTGCGCGCCGGAACGCAGCAACCCAATTCGATTTCTGAGTTGCGCCGCGCTGTCGACTTTCTTTTCGTTGACCTCGACAATGATGTCTCCAACCTGCAGTCCGGCATTTTCAGCAGCAGACTTGGATTGAATACGGGTGATCAATGCACCGTGTTCTGTGTCGTTGCCCAGCGCTTGTGCGGCGTCGGCATCGATCGTCTGAATATTGACTCCCAGCAGCCCGCGGCGAATCTCGCCAAAGTCGAGAATCTGCTTCATGATTGAGCTTGCTATTTCGGTGGGCACGGCGAAGCCGATGCCAACATTGCCGCCCGAGCGACTGATAATGGCCGAGTTGATGCCTATTAATTCGCCTTGCATGTTGACGAGGGCGCCACCGGAATTTCCGGGATTGATCGAGGCATCCGTCTGGATAAAGTCTTCGTAGCCGTCTCGGCTTATACCCGTACGCCCCAACGCACTGATAATGCCGGAGGTCACCGTGTGACCGAGGCCGAAGGGGTTGCCTATCGCGATCACGAAGTCACCAACGCGCACGCGCGCAGAATCACCGATGGGCATCTCGGTCAGGCCCTCGGCGTCTACTTTGATTACAGCGATGTCGAACGCCGGATCGGAGCCCACAATTTCGGCGTCGTGAACGCTACCGTCCATTAGCGATATCTGGATGGTGTCTGCGTCACCGACAACGTGGTGATTTGTCAGGATATAGCCGCGCGCCGCATCGACGATGACGCCGGATCCCGCGCTGGCGACTTCCCGCGCTCCGCCCGGAGTATCGGGCAGACCGAAGAAGCGACGAAACGCGTCGTCAGCGAATGGGTTGCGCCGGGTTATCGTATGGCTGACACGAATATTCACAACGGCGGGTGATGCCTCCTCGACCAAAGGTGCAAGACTCGTTACGGGTTCGCCGTTGACGCTTTGCGGCAAGGCGGACTGAGCAGCTGCTACATAGGCCACCGCGAGCAAGAGGGCCGTGGAGTAGAGTCGTGTTTTCGTCATTATATTGGGTCTCGATCAATGCGGACGTTCAGATTACAGCGACGCAGCTGAATTTTCCGTGAATGGACAAGATATAGTGAATTATAGGCCTTTACAAAGATGCCCAGACGCAACAATACGTCGCGCCCAGGCTAACAATACACGGATGGTTGGGTCAGGCGGCTTCTACCGTAATTCGCCGTGCCTGGATTTCGGGAAGCTTCGGGATTGCTACTTCCAGTACGCCATTGTTACTTTTTGCCGAGATTTTGTCCGGGTCCGCGGATTCCGGCAAAGTGAAACGACGCAGGAAATGACCGCTGGCGCGCTCGGTGCGCCTGACATCGGAATCCTCACCGCGTTCCGTGGCGAGTCGCACGCCTGAGACAGTCAAAACGCCAGCCTCCATTGCAACCTCAATGTCATTCGGATTCACGCCGGGCACGTCTGCGTACAGGACGAAGCGACCTTTTTCCTCAACGATGTCGACGGACGGGATCCATTGAGTAGCCGCATCAGCTGCTGTTGCGCGCCTGAGATCACGGCGCACCAGGTGAACATACGACCAAGGGTCAAAACGAACGATTTTCATGATTTTCTCCAGTCAATAGTGTGTCGATAAACGCATATCTAGGGTCTGAAATCAGTATTTCAAGTCGCCGTTCGCCGGAAAATTACGGGTTTTTGCGCACTCATCACGCTAAGATCTGGCCTCGAACTGTGCCACTATATGTAGTGGATGATAAATTTCACGAAAGTCCCATTTTTTTTCCTCTATTTTTAAAGCACTTACTCGCGAAGTTATCATAAACTATTGATTTATTAATAAAAAGACCCTAGGAAGAAAATACCCAAAACGCTTGACAGAAGTCCGTTACGGGCATAATCTTGGGTTCAATCAGACACTACATCTTGTGTCTATTCAAAGAGGAAAAGAGGCCGGTAACGGCTCTCGTCGCGCGTTTTCTGGCTGCCGGCGAGTGGGGTCCTTTTCCCTTAAAAAAGCTGGTCAAAAGATGATTTGGGGTCTCCTTAATAGGGAGTACATGGGAGTAAAAGGACCGATGAAGTCTGCTGTCAATCTGGATACGCACACAGTTACCGACATTCAATTTCAAGCAGCATCTCTCGACATTTGGGATGCCAAGTATCGACTGACAGCCAAAGACGGCTCGAAGATCGACGAGAATATCGACGACACCTATAAGCGGGTGGCCCAGGCGCTTGCTGATGTGGAGGTCGAGTCAGAGCGTGAACACTATTTCAAAGAATTTATCTGGGCGTTACGCAGCGGGGCGATTCCGGCGGGTCGCATTATTTCCAATGCGGGCGCACAAGTGCACAAACCGGCGACATCCACGATCAACTGTACGGTGTCGGGTACCGTGGGTGACTCGATGGATAACATCCTCAACAAGGTTCACGAGGCGGGACTGACGCTCAAGGCGGGGTGTGGAATCGGCTATGAGTTTTCGACCTTGCGACCGAAGGGTGCCTACGTAACTGGCGCCGGCGCCTACACTTCCGGCCCGCTGTCCTTTATGGATATCTACGACAAGATGTGTTTTACGGTCTCCTCTGCGGGCGGTCGCCGTGGTGCACAGATGGGCACTTTCAATATCGGTCACCCGGACGTTATGGAGTTTATTCGGGCCAAGCGGGAAAACGGTAGATTGCGGCAGTTCAATTTGTCGTTACTGATCACCGACGAGTTCATGCAGGCCGTCATCAACGAGGATGATTGGAAGCTGGCTTTCCCGGTGACGCCGAAGGAAATCGAAGTCGACGAACTGGATATCGACGACGAATCGCAATTCGTTTGGCGCGACTGGCCGGAGGCTGGCGATTACGCAACGGATAACGAAGGCCTGGTCGCGTGCAAGGTTTACAAAACACTACCGGCCCGCCGTGTCTGGGACATCATCATGGCGTCGACCTACGATTTCGCGGAGCCCGGCTTCGTACTGATCGACAAGGTCAACGAAATGAACAACAACTGGTTCTGCGAGAACATTCGTGCCACCAACCCGTGTGGCGAGCAACCGTTGCCGCCATACGGTTCGTGCCTGCTTGGCTCGGTGAATCTGACGCGGTTCATCAGCAGGCCGTTCACAGCGGAAGCCGCCTTTGATTGGGAGAATTTCCGCAAGGTTGTGAAGTTATTCACTCGCATGCTCGACAATGTTGTCGAGATAAACGGTCTGCCGTTACCGCAGCAACGCAAAGAGATTCAGCGCAAGCGCCGCCACGGCATGGGTTTCCTGGGCCTCGGTTCGTCGATTACTATGTTGCAGTGGAAGTACGGTGACCCGGCGGCCGTGGAGTTCACCGAAAAGGTAGCACGTCAGCTGGCGCTGGCCGGTTGGGAAGAAGGCCTTGAATTGGCGCGGGAAAAAGGGCCTGCACCGATCATGAATGAGACTTTCGAAGTCACCGTGGACATGCTTCGCAAGCGCCCGGAAATGCGTGATGATGGATATGAGGTGGGCGACAAGGTGCCAGGCCGCATCTTGCACGCCCGTTACAGCCGCTACATGCAACGCGTTGCCGCTGAGGCGCCGGAGTTGGTGAGCCAGCTTGCCGAAACAGGCGCGCGTTTCACGCACCACAGCTCCATTGCGCCGACCGGTACGATTTCGCTGTCACTCGCAAACAACGCCAGTAATGGCATCGAGCCGAGTTTTGCTCATCATTATTTCCGCAACGTGATTCGCCCGGGCAAGAAGACCAAGGAGAAAGTAGACGTCTTCTCATTTGAATTGCTGGCCTATCGCGAAGCGATTGACCCGCAGGGCATGCCGGCCGGGGTTGGTGACGATGCTCCAGCCAATAATCTGCCAGACTATTTCATTACGGCGGACGAAGTGACGCCGAATCAGCATGTGGATATCCAGGCAGCGGCGCAAAAGTGGATCGACTCGTCGATTTCCAAAACGGCCAACGTGCCGACCGACTACAAGTACGATGATTTTAAGGACATCTACCTGTACGCCTATGAGCAGGGGCTGAAGGGATGCACAACCTTCCGTTTCAACCCGGAAGCGTTCCAGGGCGTGTTGGTGAAGGAAAAAGACCTTAAGAATACGCAGTATACGTTTACGCTGGATGACGGCTCGACCGTCGACCTCAAGGGCGACGAAGAGATTGAATACGATGGCGAGGTGCATACGGCAGCTAATCTGTTCGATGCCCTGAAAGAAGGCTATTACGGTAAATTTTGACGGTTGGATTTGATGATAAAAGTAGATAAGAAAATTGTCGGCTACGCGGTAAACCAACTAGCGGCCGAAGACAAGGAAGAAAAACGGGAATTCAAGCGTGAAGGCGGTGGCGGTGATCGCGCCGAAGTCATTCGCATGCACGAAAAGCTCGAACGGCCTGAGATGCTTATCGGATCGACCTACAAGGTCAAGACGCCGATATCTGACCACGCCATGTACGTGACCATTAACGACATCGTTCTCAATGAAGGTACAGAGTACGAAAAACGACGCCCGTTCGAGATTTTCATCAACTCCAAGAATCTCGATCACTACCAGTGGATTGTTGCACTGACTCGTATTATCTCGGCGGTCTTCCGCAAGGGTGGCGACGTCGCGTTCCTGGTTGAGGAACTAAAAGCTGTTTTTGATCCGCGTGGTGGTTATTGGCAGCCCGGTGGCAAGTTCATGCCGTCGATCATCGCCGAGCTTGGCTACGTCATCGAGAAGCATCTCATCATGATCGGCCTGATGGTCGCGCCGGTGCTGGATGAGGCACAGAAGCGACTGATCGCGGAGAAGCGTGCTGAATTCGAAGAGTCTCAAAAGCAGCGGGACGCTTTTTCTAAGAACGAGTACCCGGAAGGCGCGCAGCTCTGTATCAAATGCAATATAGCCGCATTGATCATGATGGATGGTTGCCGGACATGCCTCAGTTGCGGCGACAGCAGATGCAGCTAGACTGAATCGCCGTCAGGCGTACATGAAGGCTGCTGAACAGTCTTCGATCTGCTAGATTGCGCGCGTGACCCTATCGATTCCTGATTTTTCAACGGCCCATGTCGTCGTCGCTGGCGACGTGATGCTCGACCGTTACCTATTCGGGGTCACGGACCGGATCTCGCCGGAAGCACCGGTTCCTGTCGTGCACGTGCAAGAAACCGACGACCGTGCCGGCGGCGCCGCCAACGTAGCCGTCAATCTCGCAAGTCTGGGTGTGACAACGCGGCTTGTTGGCGTTGTCGGCAAGGACGATGCCGCCGATTCGTTACAGGCGATTCTGAAAAATCGCGGCATCCAGTGCAACTTTCATCGCGTGGACGATCGCCCGACAATAACCAAAACAAGGGTGCAGAGCCGTGGCCAGCAGCTGATCCGCCTCGATCGGGAGAATACGGCTGCCATGCCGGGCGATGCAGTGGTCAGCGTGCTGCGAAAGTCCATCAAAGGCGCGGGTGCTGTTGTATTGTCCGACTACGGTAAAGGCGCACTGTCTAGCGTGACTACGATGATAGATGTCTGCCGTGACGCAAAAATACCGGTGCTGGTCGATCCCAAGGGAACAGATTTCAGCAAATACCGCGGTGCAACGTTAATTACGCCGAATCAGGCAGAATTTGAAGTCGTGGCCGGCTCCTGCAGCAGCGATGACGAGTTGGTTCAGCGAGCGCGAGCAATGCTCGATGATCTTGACCTCAATGCGTTGCTGGTAACGCGCAGTGAAAAAGGGATGTTGCTGCTGGAGTCTGATATGGCGCCGGTCTTTCTATCGACTCAAGCGCGGGAAGTCTACGATGTAACCGGTGCTGGCGATACTGTAATCGCAATGCTCGCTGGCGCACTGGCTAGTGGCGCAAGTCTGGCATCGGCCGCGGCGCTCGCCAATATTGCGGCAGGTTTGGTGGTGCGCAAGATCGGCGTCGCTTCCGTAACACCGGGCGAAATACGTGTATCGCTGCATCAGCGTGGTCAGGGCGGTCGCGGCCTGGTCGGGCCGGACGAACTCAAGCTCATGGTCGCCGAGTCTCGAGATCGCAGCGAGCGCGTTATCATGACGAACGGTTGTTTCGACGTATTGCACGCTGGGCATGTTTCCTATCTTGAAGAGGCAAAGAGTCTTGGTGATCGGCTGATCGTCGCCGTAAATGACGATGAGTCGGTGCGCAGGCTCAAAGGTGAGTCGCGGCCGATCAACGCCCTCGAAGATCGTTTGTTGGTGCTGGCTGGTCTCGCGGCTGTCGACTGGGTCGTACCCTTTTCAGATGACACTCCAGCTGCGCTGATTGCTGCTGTGTTGCCGGATGTTCTGGTAAAGGGCGGCGACTATGATCCGAATGAAATCGCCGGCGCCAAAGACGTATTGCAGAATGGCGGCGAGGTACGGATCCTGGCATTCCGTGACGGACATTCATCGAGCCGAATTATCGACAAGCTCAGCGACTAGTGGTCCAACAAGCTTATATTGACGGATTCAGAGCTATCCGGATGGTCCAGGACAAGGCGCAGTCCGAAGGGAATGGCAGGTTCTTTCCAAGGGCTGCAACGCCGTATTGGACCATCCGGGTAGCTCCCTATGGACGACCGCTTCACAGCTCGCTGAACGCATCAATATAAGCTTGTTGGATCACTGTGCGCTTACTCTATAATTTATTAACCTATCTGCTGCTGATCCCGTACGCCTTTTACTGGTTAATCCGGGGTATCGGTAACCGAGCTTATCTCGACCGCCTGTCGCAACGATTTGGGTTCGGCTTTCCCAAACTTGATGGATGCATTTGGGTGCATGCTGTATCGGTCGGCGAGGTTCAGGCAGCCGTGCCGCTCATTCACGCACTGATTGATCGCTTTCCCGATCAAAACCTCGTCGTCACGACGGTAACACCTACTGGCGCTGCGCGTGTTGCAGCATTATTCGGTGACACTGTAGAACATTGTTATATTCCATTCGAGTTCCCGCATGCGGTCAGAAGTTTCTTTTCGTCCCTCCGTCCGCGAGCGGCGATGATCTTGGAAACCGAGATCTGGCCGAACCTGTACCGCGGCTGCGGCACACGAAAGATCCCGCTGATCCTGGTCAGCGCCCGGATTTCACCGCGGTCTGTACCGGGTTACCGGCGTTTGTTGCCACTGATCCGGGAGACTTTATCTCACGGCATTATCATCGCGGCGCAAAGTCAGGCGGATGCAGACCGCTTTCTTGAGCTAGGCGCGAATCCAGTGCGCACCTGGGTAACCGGAAACATCAAATTCGACGTTGAACCGAATCCCGATATTGCCGCCGAAGGCGAGGCGCTGCGCGCCGCATTATTCGGCTCACGGTCAGTCTGGATAGCAGCGAGCACACACGATGGCGAGGAGCAGCAGGTACTTGATGCGCATCGAACGTTGCTCGAAAAAAACCCGCAGTTGCTGTTGGTGCTGGTTCCCCGTCACCCGGAGCGATTTAGCCGTGTGTGTCATCTTATCGAACAGCAGAATTTCAGTGTCGTCTGCAGAACAGCGAATCAGCCGTGTGATGGGTCAACAGAGGTTTTCTTGCTGGACACAATGGGCGAGGTGCCGCTCTTCTACGCCGCTAGCGACATTGCGTTCGTCGGCGGCAGCCTCGTCCCGGTCGGGGGTCACAATTTACTGGAGCCGGCAGCGCTGGGTCTACCCATAGTCACTGGTCCGCACTTGTTCAATGCGCAGGAGATCGCCGAGAAATTCATTGAATTGGGTGCTTGCCGACTGGTTGCGGATCCTATCGAATTAGCGGCGGCAGTGGCGTACCTGATCGAAAATCCGGCTGCGGCGGCAAAAATCGGTAAGAATGGCCTGGCGGTACTCGAGCAGAACCGGGGATCACTGGAGCGGCTCCTGCGCTTATTGGGACCGCTACTGGACGACGGTGTGGCTGCCTAAGAC
>Ga0114947_10000473_pt1 | contig 13695 bp, 10 predicted proteins | sample CR02metaG_FD_99656 | JGI IMG/M metagenome (GOLD analysis project Ga0114947, IMG submission 99656) | Deep subsurface microbial communities from Mariana Trench to uncover new lineages of life (NeLLi) - CR02 metaG | ecosystem: Environmental > Aquatic > Marine > Ocean trench > Sediment ...
CTGCGCCCCGACAAGCGCTTAGGCGCTTGTTACCGTTACGGCGGCGTGGGGGCATCTCCGGCGTTGCCGCTCCTCCCCGATACGCACGGTATCGCGTCGTCGCGCCGCCTTGGATCTGCGGGGCACCCACCGCAGGTGGGTCCGGCGCTGGTAACGCGACCCACCAGGGTCTTTCAGCGACCTCTTAGGAACGTTGTGCGCGCCTGAGCGAGAGGAAAGCGCTTATGTCTGAAACCTTGCCGACACGGCACATCTTCGTGACCGGAGGGGTCGTATCCTCGTTGGGCAAGGGGATCGCGTCCGCCTCGATCGGACGTCTGCTGGTCGAGCGTGGTTTCGACGTCACCATCCAGAAGTTCGACCCCTACATCAACGTGGATCCCGGCACGATGTCGCCGTTCCAGCACGGTGAGGTGTACGTCACCGACGATGGGGCGGAGACGGACCTCGACCTTGGCCACTACGAGCGCTTCATCGGCGTATCGCTCTCCCAATCCAACAACGTCACCACCGGACGGATCTATCAGGACATCCTCACCAAGGAGAGACGCGGCGACTTTCTCGGCTCGACGGTCCAGGTGATCCCGCACGTGACCGATGAAATCAAGGCTCACCTGCGTCGACTCGCTCCGAGCCACGACATCGTCATCACCGAGATCGGCGGCACGGTGGGCGACATCGAGTCTCTGCCGTTCCTCGAGGCACTGAGACAGTTCCGCCAGGACGTGGGGAAGGAGAACACGCTGTTCGTACACCTCACGCTCATACCGTATCTGGCTGCGGCTGGGGAGTTGAAGACCAAGCCGACACAGCACTCGGTCCGGGAGTTGAGGGAAACCGGAATCCAGCCGGACATTCTGATCTGCCGGACGGAGCGGAAGCTGACCGAGGAGATCCGCCGGAAGATAGCGCGCTTCTGCAACGTGAGCGTCGGGCACGTCATCGAGTCGCTTGATGTGGAGACGATCTACGAGGTGCCCCTGCGGTACCGGGAACAGCATCTGGACGACCACATCCTCGAGCTGCTGGGATTGACTGCGCCGGAGCCCGATCTCACCGAGTGGACCGCGATGGTCGACCGGATCAAGCGTCCGGGGCACGGCACGGTCCGCATCGCGGTGGTGGGGAAGTACACGGCGGTCGTGGACGCGTACAAGTCGATCCAGGAGGCGCTCGTCCACGGAGGCATCTCCAACGACGTCCGCGTCGAGATCGATTGGATCTCGACGGAGGAGGTGGAGGCCCGCGGGCTCGAGATGCTGCAGGCGTACGGCGGCGTCATCATCCCGGGCGGCTTCGGCGTGCGCGGCACGGAGGGGATGGTGGACGCCGTACGATACATACGAGAGCAGGGCATTCCGTTCCTCGGCATCTGCCTCGGCCTCCAGTGCACGATCATCGAGTTCGCCCGCAACGTCTGCGGGCTCGAGGACTCCGATTCTCACGAGTTTGACCGCGAAACGAGTGATCCGGTCATCTCTTTGATGGACGCCCAGTACAACGTGACGGAGATGGGCGGAACGATGCGTCTCGGAGCGTATCCCTGCCGTCTCGAGAAGAACTCCGTCGCTCGTAACGCTTACGGCGTCGCCGAAGTCTCGGAACGCCATCGACACCGCTACGAGGTGAACAACGAGTACCGACAGCTTCTCGCGCAGCACGGTATGCGCTTCAGTGGTCTCTCGCCGGACGGCGGTCTGGTGGAGATCATCGAGCTCCCGGACCATCCATTCTTCGTGGCCACGCAGTTCCACCCCGAGCTGCGCTCCCGGCCGACCGCCGCGCACCCCCTATTCAGGAGCTTCGTGAGGGCGGCCGCAGAGCGGAGCCCTCTCGACGGGCCGGGAAACGACCGGCCGGGGCGGGAACACGAGGCCGAGGCATCCGAGCAGGCGGTCGGAGCGGCCCGCTGACATACCGAAGATGACCAAGCCGGCGAAGCGACCGCCCGTGGCCGCCGCTCTCTGCCTCGCCCTGATTGCCGCATCCGCCTGCGGGAGCGAAGAGGCAGCCGAGGTTGCGGGCCCGGAGCTGCTGGATATGGGCGCTGAGCAGGTGGCGATCGGCGTCCGGCACATCCTGACGGCCGACGGGGTCCGTCGGGCACAGCTCATCGCGGATACCGCGCTCTTCCTCGAGGGCGACGCGTTCGTCCGATTCCGCGGCGTGCGTGTACACTTCTTCGGCGACCAGGGCGAGGAGGTATCGGTCCTTCGAGCCGATGAGGGATTGGTGAATCTGCAGACGGAGGACATGGAGGCGACCGGAAGCGTGGTGGTCGTCGACCGGGATCAAAGGGAGCGGCTCGAAACGGAAGCGCTATCCTATGACGCCGCTGCGGACAAGTTGCGCAGCGATGTCGACTTCGTTTTCTATCGTGGATCGAACACGATCAGGGGACATGGATTCGTCTCCGATCCCGGCCTGGATACGGTCCACGTCACCCGGCCATCCGCGGTCACGCCGCGGCCAAGCGGACCGTGAGAACAGGCCGCCTGATCGGCGTGCTGGGGATTGCGGCGCTCTTCCCATCGATCGTCGGCGGCGTCGCCGATCTTCCGCGCCAGCTGACGGTTCTGACGCCGAGCCCGCTGGTCGGCCAGGAAGAACCGGTCCAGGAAGCGCGGCCGACACGGCCGTCCAAGGGGTGCACCCTCATCATGGAGCCCACCGGGGAGACCGAGAGCCTCAGCCTCCGAATCGGCGAAGGCACCGATGCCTATGTCACGCACGTCTGGGGCGGGATGCGCTGGACATGCGGTACGGCTACGATGACGGCCGACAGCGCCGTCCGGTACGACCTCGAGCGACGGGTCGAGATGTTCGGGTCCGTGCGATACCGCGACACGATTCGGACCATGGATTCGCGCCGGCTCGACTTCTACGAGGACGATGATCGCATGATCGCCACGGGTGACGTGGTGCTCACACGAATCAGCTCCGGGTCGACGCTCCGTGGACCGCGGGTGACCTTCCTGAGGGCCGTATCCGGGATCGCGGAGCGTACGGCCGCTTCAGGCCGGCCACACATGCTGCTGCTTCCCGAGCGGGGCCGGGAGGGAAAGCCGGTCGACATCGACGCGGACAGCGTCGACCTGGCCGGCGAGAGCGTAGCGTGGGCCTGGGGAGACGTCGTCATCCGTCGACCCGACATCGAGGCTGAGGCGGACAGTGCGTTGTTCGACATGGACGCCGGGCGTGGCGTCCTCTACGGCTCCGCGCGAGCGCGGCGCGAGGGCCTCGAGATGGAGGGAGACAGCCTACTGCTTCGTTTCAACGAGGATGAGCTGGAAGAGGTACGGGCGCTCGGGTCGGGACACGCCCTAGGAGATCGGTTTGAGGTCGTGGCGGAGGAGATCAAGGCACGGCTGGTCGCCAACGAGCTTGACCACGTGTGGGCGTTCGGAGCGGGGCGGTCGCTGGCCGCCTCAGAGCCGTACGTGCTGGCCGCTGATTCCATCCGTTTCGCCACCACGGCCGGCCGATTGGACACGATCGTCGCGGTGGGCCAGAGCGCCGCTGTGGAGATCGAGGAGCCGGACCTCTCGGCCGGCGAACCGGCGCTCGGCACGAACGGCGGCAACTGGGTGAGCGGCGATACGATTGTCGTGGTGTTCGAGGGGCCGTCGGAAGACCCCGCCGCAGGGCGGAAGGAAGACTCGGAGGACGCTCCAGCGGAGCCACCGGAGGCCGATCAGGTGATTGAGCGGCTCCTGGCAGTCGGCGATGCCCGTTCCTTCTACACGATGGTCAGAGACTCTACCGGCGCGGGGGCACCCTCGCGGAATTATCTCATCGGTGCTCGCATTCAGGTGGAGTTCCGGGAGGGAAGGGCTCAGCGCGTCATGGCCGACCGGGCGATCGGCATTTTCCTGGAGCCTGGGCTCGACGAACCTGATCGACAGCCGGCACAGGAGTCGAAACCCCAACAGGACTCCAAGCGCAACGGGGAGGAAGACACTCCGTGACGCTTCCGTACGATCCGTTCGCACCGTTCGATCCGAGCCGGCCCGGCGCCGTGACCTCGGATGTCGACGGTCCGCCGTTTCGCTCGGCGCCGTACGCGGCGCCCCTCGCCGCCGAGGCGCCGGTCGTCACGCTGCCGGAGGAAGGCGCGCCCGCGGCCGAGCTCCGCGCCGCCCAGCGTGTCGCCCACACGAGCGTGCTGCGTACCGAGGGGCTCGTGAAGGCCTTCAAGCAGCGCCGGGTCGTGGACGACGTGGACCTTCGCGTGGAGCAAGGTGAGATCGTGGGCCTGCTGGGCCCTAACGGGGCAGGGAAGACCACCACGTTCTACATGATCGTCGGCCTTCTGGCGGCGGACCAAGGGAAGGTCTTCCTGGATGACCGAGACATCACCAACGTGCCGATGTACCGGCGGGCCCGGGATGGGATCGGCTATCTGTCGCAGGAGCCTTCGGTCTTCCGGCGTCTCTCGGTACAGGACAACGTGATGGCGATCCTCGAGACCCTGGACATTCCCCGCGAAGAGCAGGAGGCCCGGCTGGAAGTCCTGCTGGACGAGCTCGGACTGATCCATCTGCGTCGGCAGCCGGCGTACGAGCTTTCCGGGGGAGAGCGCCGCCGCCTCGAGATCACGCGCGCCCTCGTGACGAGCCCGAAGTTCATGCTCCTGGACGAGCCGTTTGCCGGCGTGGATCCGATCGCGGTGGACGACATCCAGCGGATCGTCGCCGAGCTGCGGGCGCGGGGGTTGGGCGTGCTGATCACCGACCACAACGTTCGGGAGACGCTGTCGATCACGGACCGGGCGTACATCATGTTCAACGGCCAGATCCACATCGAAGGATCGGCCGAGCGACTCGTGAACGACCCGAAGGCCCGTCAGATGTATCTGGGGCAGGACTTCCGGCTCTAGCGGCATTCGACTTGCGCCATACACGCCCGCGTAGAGCAAGGGGCGTGCCGTGCCCTGCGAAATGCGATATTTTGTTGCAGGGAGCGGTAGTCGCGGTGGTATCACCCGAGTCCTGGGGCCGGGCGAAGGCGTTTCGACAGCTCCGGCGAGGGCTCTCTCTCTCTCGGATCTAGCTTATGGCCGACTTTCGTATGAGCCCGACCCTGGCGCCGCGCATGCGGCAGGAAATGAAGGTGAATCCTCGCCTCTACCAGGCGATGGATCTCCTCTACATGCCCCTCCTCGATCTTCAACAACACCTCAAGCAGGAGCTCGAGAACAACCCCTTCCTCGATCTCGTGGAACCCGAGGAGGAGTTAAAGGAAGAGGAGGAGGAGGAGGAAGAAGAGACCGCCGAAGACGAGATCGATTGGGAGGAGATCCTCCTCAACGGCTTCGATGTCGGGGGTCGTCGCGCCGAGTACGAGGAGCGCGAGTACTATCGCCCGACGCCCGCTTCGATCAGGGATCTGTGGGACTACCTCCGAGACCAACTCCAGCTTCTTCGCCTCAGCCCGCGGGAGTTCCTGCTCGGAGAGGAGATCATCGGTAACATCAACCGCGAGGGCTTCCTCACCTGCTCGCTGGAGGAGGTCGTCGAGGCACTCAACGCGTACCTGGCAGAGTTGGAAGCCGATTCGGCCGATGGTGCAGAGCCTTACACGCTGGCGGAGGCCGAGCAGATGCTCGGGATGGTCCAAGCTTTTGACCCTAGCGGGATCGGAGCACGTGACCTCCGCGAGTGCCTGCTCCTTCAGCTGCGTGATCGGGGGGAAACCGAATCCCTCGCCCACCGGATCGTGCGGGACCACTTCCAGGAGCTCGTGAACCACCGATGGAGCGAGCTGTCGAAGGAGCACGGGATCTCGCCTCGGGACGTGCAGGCCGCAGCTGACGAAATCGCGAAGCTGGACCCGAAGCCCGGACTCAAGCATGCGGAGGCGAGAAACGACTACGTCACTCCAGACCTCGTCGTCGAAAAGGTCGATGATCACTACTACGTCTTTCATAACGACACCTCGCTACCGAGGCTGAAGCTCTCCCGTTCCTACCGTGAGGTCGCCAGGGACAAGAGCCAGTTCACCGGAGAGAACAAGGCCTTCATCGCCAAGAAGCTGAACAGCGCGCAGTGGATGATCCAGGCGATCGAGCAGCGCCGTCAGACGATGCTGAAGGTCATGAACTTTATCGTCGACCGGCAGCGGGAGTTCTTCGAGAAGGGGGTCGAGTACCTCAAGCCGCTCACGCTGCGGGAGGTCGCCGAGCACATCGACATGCACGAATCGACGGTCTCGCGCGTGACCAACGGGAAGTACGCGCAGACCCCGAGGGGCGTGCTTCCGCTCAAGTTCTTCTTCTCCAGCGGTCTCTCCACGGATTACGGCGAAGACGTCTCGGCTCGTGGCATCAGAGCGAGGATCGAGAAACTGGTCCACGAGGAGGACGCAATGCGACCCCTCACGGATCAGTCCATCGTCGACATCCTGAAGGACGAAGGCGTCCGGATCGCCCGGCGCACGGTCGCCAAGTACCGGGACCAGCTCGGGATTCTCTCCGCGCGGATGCGCAAGCGAGTGTGAGCGCGCGTCTCCCCATGACCGTACGCGCTCTGTAGGTGACCAGCGGCGACGTCGCACCGGCACGCCCGACGAGCAAGAAGGTCTCGGTCCTGATCCCCGCCTTCAACGAAGCGGAGAACATGCCCGAGCTGTTCGCCGAGCTCGCCTCGGCCTGCCGCGCTCACGATCTGGACGCGGAGATCGTGCTCGTGGACGACGGGTCCACCGACGGCACCCTGGAGGCGGCGCGACGCGCAGCGGGCGAAGCCGGCCTGGAGGACGTGAGGTTCCTCCGGCACAGGAGCAACCGTGGAAAGACCGAGGCGCTGCTGACCGGGGCCCGGTCAGCCTCCGGAGAGTATCTGGTCGTGTTCGACGCGGATCTCCAGCACTCGCCGGAGGAGATCGCCCGCTTTGTCGACGTCCTGGATGACGGCTTTGACGTTGTCACGGGCCGGAAGGTCGGGCCTTACCAGAAGCGTTTCGTGTCGAGCGTGTACAACCTGCTCTCCCGTCTCATCTTCCGTGTGCCGGTGCACGACCTCAACTCCATGAAGGCGTTCAGAAGAGAGGTGCTTCTCGATCTGGAGCTTCGGGACGATTGGCACCGCTATCTGGTGGTTCTGGCGCACGCTCGAGGGTTCCGGCTGGGAGAGATCGATATCCGTCTGTTTCCCAGGCGCCACGGCGTTTCGAAGTACACGGGCCGGCAGCGTGTCCTCGTGGGCACCCTGGACCTTCTGGCCGTCTGGTTCCAGGTGGTGTTCGGCCGCAAGCCGCTCCTCTTCTTCGGAACGAGCGGCGTGGTCCTTCTGGGTCTTGGAGCGTTGACCGGCGGCGTGGCGCTCTACCTGCGCCTCGTGCTGGAGCGAGGGTACCGGCCACTCCTCACGCTCGTGATGCTCCTTGTGCTGGTGGGCCTCCTCCTCTTCATATTGGGCTTTCTGGCTGAGCTGATCGCTGGCCTCCGGAGCGACGTCGACGCGTTGAGACGGGACCTTCGAAAGTGAAGGGGGGCCGTCGGCTGACGGGCGAAGCCGACCGCCACTCTCCGGACGGCGGCGGCTTCGCCGGACTCCTGCTCGTCGGCCTGCACCTGGCGCTCGGCCTGCTGCTCTTCGATCCGACCCTGTTTCCCGGCGGTGACAACGCCGGATACATGATCCTGGGTGACTCCCTGGCCTCGGGGCAGGGGTATCGAGATCTCTACCTTCCGCACGCTCCGCTTCACACGAAGTATCCGCCGCTGTATCCGGTCCTCCTGGCCGCGTTGAGCGCGCTGGGAGGGCTGCAACTCTTCAAGCTCGCGTCGCTTCTGATCACATCGCTCGCCGTGTGGATCACCTATCGGCTCGCGGAGCGTCTTGCAGGTCGTCGGGCGGCCGTTCTGGCGGCCGGCCTCTTCGCGATCTCGCCCGTGCTCCTCGAGTACTCGCACTATGTGCTCTCCGAGGCGCTCTTCGTGACCCTCGTAGCGGCATCGCTACTCCTGCTAGACCGATGTGCGAAGCAGGGCGGCGGTTCGGGCGGCCACGTGCTCCTTACGGGATTGGCGGCCGGGCTCGCAGCGGCTGCCCTCGCCTTTCTCACCCGGACAGCCGGGATTCCCCTCCTCGTCGCCGCGATGCTCTTCTTCGGCATCGAGCGCCGTTGGCGACCCTTCGGCGCAGCCATCGCCGTGGGCGGCGGCGCAGCCGGTGGCTGGTGGCTCTACCAGAGAATCGCGTCGGAGCGCTACCCGAGTGCGTCCGGGGACTCCGCCCCCGGCTATCTGGCGGAGATGCTGCTCCGCAATCCGTACGATCCCGGTGCCGGCAGCGCGGGGCCCGTCGAACTGCTCCTCCGGGCGGCAGGCAATGCCTGGACGTACCTGACCGTCGTGCTGCCGCAGTCGTTGTTCGGAGCGCCGGGCACAGGCCTGAGCGGTGAGCCGCTCCTCATCGGTATCGGGCTCCTGCTGGCCGCTCTGGCGTTCGTCGGCTGGGCGCACCGGTCGATGGTCCGCCTCGGCCCGGCCGAGCTCTTCACCCCCCTGTACGCGGTGATGCTGGCCCTCTGGCCGTCCGTATGGACCGATCAGCGCTTTCTTCTCCCACTCCTGCCGCTGCTTCTGGCGTACGCGATGCGCGGCGCGGACGTTCTGGGACGGCGCGTGGCGGGCCCGGCTGGAGCCGGTCTGGCGTCGGCGATGCCGGCCTTCGTGATCGCCGCCGCGCTTGGGCTCGGTGCGGGCTACTCGGTCGTGTCGAAGACGCCCAAGCGAATCCGCTGTATGGCCAGCTACCGGGCCGGCGATCCGTGCGATCCGGCCGACTTCGCGAGCTTCTACGCGGCGGCGCGCTGGGCGTCCGAGAACACACCGTCCGATGCCGTGATCGTGAGCCGAAAGCCACGCATCTTCTTCTGGCTATCCGGACGTCGCGGAGATCTCTACCGCTACTCCGCCAACCCGGATGAGGTGCTCAAAGGGCTGGAGCTGCTCGGGACCGACTACGTCGTGGTGGATGCGATCAGCACGACGACGGACCTCTACCTGCTTCCCGCGATCCGGGAGAACCTTCGTCGGTTTCGCGCCGTCTACGACGAAGGAACGCCGCCGACGCTCGTGCTGCGCTTCGAACCCGAGCCGGTCACAGCGGATTAGTGCGCCAGCACGAGAGGACTCAGCCGCCGGCGGAAGGACCGATGCGGGTGGTTCATGTGGTTACGGCGTTTCCGCGCTCCGACGACGACGTGATCACGCCATGGCTCGTGAGGCTGATCGCCGCCCAGCGCGAAAGCGGTCTGGATGCGTCGGTGCTCGCTCCGGCCTACCGCGGTCTCGGCGCCGGCACGGTCCTCGGCGTGCCGGTACGACGTTTCCGCTACGCTCCTCGCTCCTGCGAGACACTCACGCACGACGAGACGGTCCCCGACCGGCTCCGGCGGAGTCCTGCGTACGCGAGCCTCGTCCCTCTCTACGTGGCCGGCGGCGTCCGAGCCGGCCTTCGTCTGGGCCGCGAGCGGCCGGATGTCGTACACGTGCACTGGCCGGTGCCCCATGCGTTGATCGGAGCCGCCGCACGCTCCGCTTCGGACGGCCGCTCGGCCCTCGTCTGCACGTTCTACAGTGTCGAGATCCGATGGATCGAGCACCGGCTTCGCTGGCTGCGGCCGCTCCTGCGCTGGAGCATCCGCACGGCCGATGCCGTTACCGCGATCTCCTCGGAGACGGCCACTCAGGTACGTCGGCTGGCCGAACGGGAAGTGGCGGTGATCCCGTTCTCCGGAGCGGTATGGGGAGAGAACGCCCTGTTGGCCCGGGAATCGGGACGCGCCGAGGAACCTCTGCGTCTGCTCTTCGTCGGTCGGCTCGTAGAGCGAAAGGGCGTGGAGTACCTCGTGGAAGCCCTGGAGCACATCCGGCGGGAGCGGCCCGCGGAGCTGACGATCGTGGGCGAGGGAGAGTGGGGGCCCGTCATCCGTCGTGAGGTGGAGCGGCTGCGCCTGGAGAGCCACGTCCGCTTCACCGGGTATGTTCCCGAGCGGCGTCTGCGCGAATACTACCAGAGGTGCGACATCTTCGTCCTTCCGGCAGTCGTCGACTCGAAGGGCGATACTGAGGGGCTCGGCGTCGTCCTTCTCGAAGCGCTGCGCTTCGAGCGACCGGTCATCGCGTCCGCCGTGGGCGGGATTCCCGATATCGTACGGCCGGGCGAGACGGGCTGGCTCGTCGCTCCGGGCGATCCGAAGGCGATCGCGGACGCTGCACTGGAGATCGCTCGCGATCCGGCCTCGGCGCTCGGCATCGCGAGGAAGGGCCGACGCTTCGTGGAAGAACGATTCTCGCTCGAGCACGTGGTTGCGGAGCTGACGGAGGTCTACCGGTCCGCGATCCGAGCCCGGCGGGAGGCTCGGGGCTAGGCCCGGCAACGGTGTGGGAGACTACCACGGGCGACTACTACGAGGAGAGGCTGCGCCAAGAGGTTTACCTTGCCGGACGGCTGGAGAAGGCCCGGATCGTCGCCCACCTGTGTGCGGACGACCTCCGGAGGGCCACCGCCATCGCAGATCTCGGCACGGGAACCGGCATCATTAAGAGAGAGCTTCAGAGAGAGTTCGGCAAGTATATTGTCGGTTTTGAGTTATCAGGTTCGACGATGAAGGAATCCGAGGGAATGGTACGGGCCGACATCCTCCACCTTCCCGCTGTGGACGAGGCGTTCGACTTCGTGATGCTGAATCACGTGTACGAGCACGTTCCGGAGCCGGCCCGATTGTTCGAGGAGACCTTCCGGGTCCTGAGGCCGGGCGGCCGGGCATACGTCACGGCCGGAAACCGGTTCGCCCTCGTCGAACTGCACTACCGGCTTCCGCTTCTGAGCTGGATGCCCGCGGGAGCGGCGGACGTCTACGTTCGCCTGACGGGTCGAGGCCTTCGATACCGGGGCATTCGATTCCTCACGTACCGTAGGCTGATCTCCGTCATGGCGGCGCCCGGCTTTCGCGTGCGGGACATCACGCACCGGGCGATCGACGAGCTGGTGGAGGCTTCGTGGGGGAGCGCCTGGGCCCGGCTCTGGCGGCCGATGCGTGCGCTTCCCGCGGAGGTGACCGACCGGGTGCTCCGGCTTGCATCCCCGCAGTGGTTCTTCCTTCTAGAGAGGGCCGCGTGACCGGAGCAGCCGGGAAGCATGCGGGCTGGACCGGAACGGCGGGCTACCTGCTCGCGATCGCGGCCGTATGCCTCTTCTTCTACCGCGACTTTGTCTTCCACCCGGATCGCATGATCTTCGGCACTGACATGCTCGACCAGGCGTTCCAGCTGAGGAAGTTCGCGGTGGACGAGCTGCGGGCGGGACGCGGACTGCCTCTGTGGAACCCATTCGTATACGGGGGATTGCCGTTCCTGGCGATCCTTCCCGGCCCGATCTTCTACCCGACGAGCCTCCTGTACCTGGCGCTTCCACTGTATCGCGCCATCGGCTGGACGTTCGTCCTGCACACCTTCCTCGCCGGAGCTTTCGGCTACTTCGCCGGCCGTTCCTTCCGGCTTGGAAGATGGGCATCGGCGGTCACAGGCGCTTCCTTCATGTTCGCCGGCTACCTCCTGTCCACGCTGTACGGCGGGCACGACGGGCGCTACTTCGCCGTGGTGCTCATCCCGCTCGCCTTCGGCCTGCTGGAGCGCGGGCTGCGCAGCGGACGCGCCGTCTGGTACCTCCTGCTGGGCCTTGTCGTCGGGATGCAGATCCTGACTCCGCACGTGCAGGCGATGTACTACTCCTCCCTCTCCCTCTCGGCATACGCCCTCTTCGGGCTCTGGATGCTCTACCGGAAGAGGGGCTCGTTGCGGGCCATCCTTCCCTCCGGAGGGCTCTTCGCGCTCGCGTTTCTCATCGCCGCCCTGATCGGCGCCGTACAGCTATGGCCGACAGCCAATCTCCTGGACATCGCCGTGCGCGGCGTGCCAGGACAGGAGGGGTACGAGTTTGCCAGCTCCTGGGCTCTGCCCCTCCAGGAGGTGTCGGCCTTCCTCCTTCCGGATCTCGTCGGCTCGCTCGACACCTACTGGGGAACCAACCCGTTCAAGCTCCACACCGAGTACTTGGGCGCCCTTCCGCTGGCGCTGGCCCTCGTCGGGCTGGTGGCGGCGAGGGATGCTCGTCGTTGGTTCTTCGCCGGAGCGGCGTTCCTCGCGATCCTCTTCGCCCTCGGTCCCGCGACGCCGGTACACCGCATCGCGTACGCGATCGTGCCGCTCATCGAGCGTTTCCGGGCGCCCTCGATGATCCTCGGCCCGGTCACGTTCGCGGTAGCGCTGCTCGCCGGGTTCGGCTGGCAGGCGGTGGCCGACGCTCGAGAGGGGAAGGGCCTGCCGTGGGCGTGGATTCTCGCCGCCTCGGGCCTCATCCTCCTGCCAGTCCTCGCCGCCGCGCTCACCCCCGAGGGGGTCGTGCGCTGGGCCATGCACACGTGGTTTCCGGCCGGTGGGACTCGGGAGCCTATGTCCGGCATCCTGACCGCGCTTCGCACGAACGGAGTGATCGTGTTGCTCCTCTGGGGAGGCACGCTGGCGGCCGCGTGGGCGGTGGAGCGCGGCCGGGTGGGGCAGGGGATCTGCGCTGCCCTGCTGATCCTCAGCACGATCGATCTTGGACGGATAGGCTCACGCTATCTGATCACCGGGCCGCCGGAGCGGTTCCTCGTGGAGGAGCCCGCTCTCGAGGCCCTGCGGGCGAGCCTGAGACCTGGCGAGCGCGTGTGGCCGCTGCCGGACAGCTACCGACCGAACGAGCTCATGTACTACGGGATCCCCGCGGTGACCGGCAGCCAGAACTTCCGGCTGGAGTGGTACGAGAGGCTGGTGGGCGGCATCGATTACCGGAATCTCGGCGGGAGGCCGGTGCTCTGGTCCCTGTTCGATCTCCATCACCTCACGACCGCGGAGTCACTGAACGTGCCGTTCCTCACGGCGGTGGGAGAGGGGAAGAAGGGCAGGATCTACCGCGTCGACGACAACACGCCACACGCTCTCTTCCCGGCGAGCCTCCTGATGGTGGAGGACACCGCTTCCGCGCTCACCGCGACGCTTGGGCTCACGAGCCCCTCCGAGCAGGCGATCGTCGAGACGAGCGGTTACGCCGGGGCCCCCGGAGAACCGGAGGGTGGCCAACCCCTCCAGGCGGGGGCCGGTGCGGCAACGATCGTCTCCTACACGCCGAACGAGGTTACCCTCTCGGTCTCGGCGGAGCGCCCGGGTCTTCTCTTCGTGAGCGAGATCTATTACCCGAGCTGGCGGGCTTTCGTCGACGGGAAGGAGGTGCCGATCTATCGGACAAATGTCGCCTTTCGGGCGGTGCCGATGCCGGAGGGTCAGCACGAACTGGTGTTCCGGTACCGATCCTCCGAGCTGTGGATCGGGGGCACCACCTCGGCCGCCACCCTTCTCCTCACGCTCACCGCCATCGGGGCGCTCGTCTTACGGCGTCGTCGGGGTGCGAAAGCTGATCCGGCGCACTAGCCGCCGCCCGGACGAGGTCGAGGGTAGCGTGGGTCTACGGTGGAAGCAATTCGGCGCCGCCGCCTTCCTGCTGCTGGCGCTCGTCTGCGCCGCCTTTGTTCTCGTCCGGGGATGGAGCACGCTGGAGGGGCTCGGCGGGCCGGCCGAGAGCGGCGGCTGGCGCGTCTCGCCCCGTTGGCTCTTGGCAGGGCTCGGCCTCGGCACGGCCAACCTGC
>Ga0114947_10000476_pt1 | contig 13633 bp, 12 predicted proteins | sample CR02metaG_FD_99656 | JGI IMG/M metagenome (GOLD analysis project Ga0114947, IMG submission 99656) | Deep subsurface microbial communities from Mariana Trench to uncover new lineages of life (NeLLi) - CR02 metaG | ecosystem: Environmental > Aquatic > Marine > Ocean trench > Sediment ...
GGCCCGCCTTCTGGCCCCCCATGGGATAACCGTTAATACCATTTCACCAGGCTTCGTCGACTCCGGCAGTGCACCCAAGGAGGAACTGACGGCGATGGTCAAGAGGATCCCAGCAGGCTACGTAGGCACGCCGGGGGATGCGGTTTCAGTGGTTCGCTTTCTCCTCTCAGACGATGCCCGCTATGTGAACGGTGCGAACATCCATCTGAGCGGTGGCTGGGGAATCTGATTATTAAGGGGTAACTGCCGTGGCTGACTGGAAAGAGCATGAAAGAGCGATGGAGTTAATACAAGAGGCCATGCATCATCAAATGGCCGGAGAATTGGAAGAGGCCATCCGCCTCTACAGGAAGTCCATCTCGATTTATCCCACCGCTGATGCCCACACCTATCTGGGTTGGACCTATAGCTTTCAGGGGAGAATTGAGGATGCCATTGCCGAGTGTGAGACCGCCATCACCATCGATCCTGAGTTTGGTAATCCATACAACGATATCGGCGTTTACCTTTTACAACAGCAGAAACTGGATGAAGCCATTCCCTGGCTGGAGAACGCTAAGGGGGCCAAACGCTATGAGCCCCATCACTTTCCCTACCTCAATTTGGGCAATATCTACGCCGCAAAGGGAATGATCAACCGGGCCTTAGAAGAATTTCGCGGTGCGCTGAAGTTCGATCCTGATAACACAATGGCACTCGAGGCCATCAAACAGCTGGAATCCAATTTGCAGTAAAAGGTTGATTTGCATGGGAAGCCGCCCCTTCGACGATGGCTGACCAACTGATACACCTGGCCAACCTCTAAACATCACTTGAGATGGCTAGGAGAAATTGTGCTAATAGTTTTAACTTAAGTCCGCTGGTTGTCGTCATTTGTAGCCCTAGGTAGGAACGATGAAATTAGATTATAGGTGCGAAAGGAAATGACCATGTCGGATGTCAAGAAGATCCCGGAGGGGATGAGCACGGTGACTCCGCATTTAGTCTGCAAAGGAGCCTCCGAGGCCATTGAGTTTTATAAGAAGGCGTTTGGCGCAGAAGACCTGGGCCGGGTGTCAGATGGCAAAGGTGGAAAATTGATTCACGCCTTGATCAGCATCGGTGATTCAAAGGTGATGTTGGTGGATGAATTCCCTGAATGGGGTTTTTATGGACCGCCCTCGCTGAATGGTTCACCTATCACGATTCACCTTTACGTGGATGACGTCGACGCTGTGGTAGATCGTGCGGTCCAGTGCGGCGCTAAAATCACGATGCAGGTTCAAGACATGTTCTGGGGCGACCGCTACGGCAAGATAGAAGACCCCTTCGGTCATCTTTGGTCAGTGGCCACCCATATTCGTGATGTCACCCCGGAGGAAATGGAGAAAGCTGCGCGGGAAACGTTCAGGTCATAAGGCGGCGTAGCGACTACGGTAGAGGAATTTGAATTTCAGCTGGAGAGGATTGAATGGATGCCTACCTTGATCGAAAATCCAACCATAGTTTCGGCTGTCGGTAACAAATCCAAGGTGATCGAAGAATACGTAGGAAGAGTCAACTCAAAGACAGAGGCCTTGAGCATCGCACGCATGAAGAGTCCGAGTGGGTGGGTCGAGCCTGGGCAGCGACCGGAGTTTGATGAATATACGGTCGTACTTCGGGGCATGCTGGAAGTAAAGACCGAGAAAGATACACTCCAGGTCAAGGCAGGCTCCGCGGTAATCGTGCATCGGGAGGAATGGGTCCAGTACAGCAGCCCGAGTCCGGAAGGGGCTGAATACATCGCAGTTTGTTGCCCGGCTTATTCAATGGAAACCGTTCACCGAGACGAGTAGCTGCAAAAATTTCTTTACAATCCCTATAGTTGACGGTATCATTTAATTAGGTTCAATGGGACCCTTCAATCTATCTTTGAACCTTGTTATTGCGTCCTATCTTCTGAATTTCTATCCTGGGTAAATCTCTACAGATGTTTTTAAAAACCTCATTGGTCAAAGATTCTAAAGAGAGGAGCAAGGAAGTGGGCAGAGCACGAAGACAGCAGAAAAAGAGTGTGTCCAGCGTAGCATTGAAGCAGACGGTGGAAGAAAGGTCGAAATGGTGGCTGATCACTTTGGCACTGGCTTTAGTTGCGTTCGGTTTAATGGTGGTGTCGTGTAAGCAGTCACAGAAAATGGGCAACGATAAGTTCACAGCTACTGTGATCGGCGAACACACCAAGACGCTGGGTAATCGGAACATTGAATATCCGAAATCCAAGACTGCCGAGATTGTGTCACACCTGGTGGAAATCAAGCCCGGAGGGGAAACCGGCCGTCATCAACACCCCGGGCCAACCTTTATGTATGTATTGGAAGGGACCTTAGTGGTTGAGTTAGAGGATGGGACACAAAAGCAGTACAAGGCAGGGGAGGCCCTGGTGGAAGACGTGGGCGTTTGGATTAACAACAAGAACCCCGGCACCACGCCTACCAAGTTCATTGGAGTTATTCTCAGCGAAAAGGGCAAATCACCAGTGGTTTACCTCAAAAACTGATCCTTTACAAAGGGATTTCGGATCCGTGAGGGTCATGACGAAGAAAAATATCGTAATCGATGTCCATCACCATTGGATGCCCCAGGAGCACTACTTAAAGCCTGAGCCATTCACCCGGTCGGGTGAGAGGGTTCAATGGAAAGCCGGGCGCTTTCGAATTCTCCGCAAAGGGGTACAGCTTTTCTCTCCTCCCCCGATGACGGCCAGCATGGAGGATCAGATCAAGTCCATGGACCGAGCCGGAGTGGACCAAGCGGCCCTCCACGTAGGGGTCTGGCTCGATTGGGTTAATATCAAGGCGGCTCGCACGATCAACGATGCAATGGCAGAGACGACTGAGCGGCACAAGGGCCGTATCGTCCCCGTTGCCCACGTGCCTCCCCTTGCTGCCGATAGTCGAAGGGAATTGAAACGCGCAGTTGTCAACCTCGGCTTCAAAGCCGTGGCCATGAACACACATATCAAAGGGATTCTTATGGATGACCCGCGGCTTTACCCCTTTTACAAGGTGGTATCGGACCTGAACATCCCAATCTTGGTACATCCTGCGGGGGAGCTCCCCATGGCCCATCCCCATGGTATGGAACAGTTCAATCTCACGAGGAATCTGGGCCGTGTGATGGATACAACGATCAACATGGCACGGTTGATGTTGAGCGGTACCCTGGATCGCTTTCCAAAGCTGCGATTTGTTTTTTCTCACATGGGGGGGGCCTTTTTTGCATTGAAGAACCGTCTGAACCCCTCCTTTTGGGATAACCGATCAAAGGGGTTTTTCGACCGCTACCGAAAGAGAATCTTTATCGACACCGCACCTCCGTTCTGGGCTCCCGAGGAGGTTTGCTTTGCGGTCCAAACCATGGGAGAAGGGCAAGTACTCCTGGGCAGTGATTTTCCTACGGTAGGGTTTCTCGGAGACGCGGTCAAAATTATCGAGAAATCGAGGCTGGCACCACAGGTAAAGAAGAAGCTCTTGGGCGACAATGCCCGAAGGCTCTTTCGTTGACGGAAGACCGTGCGGCCTTATCGAGACTCCTCTTAGGTTCTTAAACTGTTAGCAGGCTGGTCAAAAAGATCTCAGAGGCGAGGCGCGCGAAAAATCGACGAGCGGAGGCGTACTTAGGCGGTACGTTGGAGCGACTCCGCTTGGAGCGTGAATGATTCCCGCAGCGATCAAGCGCAACTATCCTAAACGCCTGCTTACGGCAGGCTGGTGGCATATGAGTCTTTTTCAGCGGCCTGCAAGGTTACTTAAAGATGGAGCCATATTCGCTGTTCGTAAAGGACTCGAAATCAATCTCTTCCTGGCGCACAAACCCTGTCTTTTTTATTTTCCCTTGCAGGCATAAATCGACAACCGCTGCCACCGAAGAGGCCGTGGCAATCTGAATGGCCGTCCAGTGCATGCCGTCCACCTCGCCGTGGGGAATAACCTTGGTATAGGTATCCTGCCGTAGCGATCCGTTGGTTTTACCCACCACGGAAAGAAGCATGACAACCCGGTCCTGTTCGGTGGTTGGGACCGCGGACTCCAGGATATGCTTTAGGATCTCACGGTATTCGTTCAACTGGAGATCCACCATGAGAAACTTCATTAGGTCTCGGTGTCCTAGGTAGCGCAGGGTTTTGTAATTCAGCTCTTTCACTTTGCCTTCCAGGCTTCTTGCCAACGTGCCTAACCCCCCTGATGTGTTGAAGGCCTCGTATTCCACGTTCTCTATGCTCAAGCGTTCATAGCCTTCGAGGGGTTGCACGGTGCGAAGTTTGCCGTCGATGATTGCTTCGCATGGATTGCCGTATTCGTTGATGAGCCCATCGGTGCTCCAGGTAAGATTGTACTTCAGGGCGTTGGTGGGGTTTTCCGGCAAGGCGCCGACCCGGATGGAGACGCTGGTCACGGGATGATAGCGCTCTACCATGTTATGGGCGATGATCTGGGTGGCCCCTGGGGCTAGGCCGCAGTGGGGGATGAGGCTTCTGAAGGCACCCTTGGCTATCCGTTCAATGGCCTTTCCCGAAGAAATGTCCTCTGACAAATCGCAGTAAGAGACCTCCATCTCCACCGCCGCGAGGGCGATTTTTTCGTTGCAAAAGTATGGGCAGCAGGAGATGACCATCTCCTTGCCCTTTAGCGCACGCCTCAGGTCCCTTGCATGATTAATGTCAAGCCGGTCATGGGCGCCCTTGGGACCGGCGCACTCTTTAGCCTTCGCCTTGTCAATGTCATAAACGTTGACCTGGTATTTCTTCTTGAGTAGTCGAGTGGTCAACTTGCCGATCTTACCCGCGCCAATCAAGGCGATTTCTTTTCGGCTTTTCTTCTGGTCTGCCATGGAGGTCAGTCCACGTTATCGATCTGAGCCTTCTGTAGCTTTCCAGAGTAATCGATATAGACGGCCTTCCACTCACTAAAGATATCGTAGACGGTGGTCCCTGCCTCACGGTGACCGTTGCCTGTATCTTTCACACCTCCAAAGGGCAGATGCACTTCAGCCCCGATGGTGGGTCCGTTGACATAGGTAATTCCCGCTTGAATGTCTCTCATGGCACGAAAGGCGCGCGCCATATCTCGGGTGTAGATGGAACTTGAGAGGCCATAGGAGGTCCCGTTTAAGACCTCGATGGCCTCATCGAAGTCCTTGACTTCGATGAGGGATATGACCGGACCAAAGATCTCCTCTTGAGCGATACGCATGGTTGGCGTTACCTGATCAAACACGGTAGGGAGGTAGAAATAGCCATTCGCCTGCTTCCCTTTTTCGTAGGTCTCCCCTCCGGTTAAAAGCCTTGCCCCTTCTTTCTTGCCAATCTGTACATAGCGGTGGACTTTTTGACGCGCCGCCTCGTTGATGAGGGGGCCCATCTCTACACTTTCGTCTAGGCCGTCGCCGATCTTTATCTTAGTCGCTAGCGTGGTGAGTTGTTTGGTCAGTGTTTCTTTAATGTCTCGGTGAAGGATGAGGCGACTGGTTGCCGTGCAGCGCTGTCCTGTGGTTCCAAAGGCCCCCCAGAGGGCCCCCTCCAAGGCTAGGTCCAGGTCTGCATCCTCCATTACAATCTGAGCGTTCTTGCCACCCAACTCCAAAGATACTCTCTTGAGGTCTTGACCACATGCGGCAGCGATCTCCCGTCCCACCGCAGCGGATCCAGTAAATGAGATGAGTTGGATGTCCTTATGGCGCACCAGTGTGGCCCCTGTCTCTTCTCCCGTCCCGTGCACGAGGTTGGCCACACCGGGAGGGACCCCTGCCTCTTCAAGGATCTCATAGAGTTTGACGGCTGTCGCGGGGGTGTCCTCCGCCGGCTTTAGCACAACGGTATTGCCGCAAAGCAGAGCGGGAAAAAGTTTCCAGGTGGGTATGGCCATGGGGAAGTTCCACGGTGTGATGAGGCCACAGACTCCAACAGGAACCCGGATGGACATGGCGAATTTATCCGGCAGCTCAGAGGGAGTCGTCTCGCCGAACAACCTCCGTCCCTCACCGGCTGTATAGAAGGCGGTGTCGATTCCCTCCTGAACGTCTCCCCGAGTTTCTTTAAGGATCTTTCCCATCTCTCGGGTCATGGTTCGAGCGATTTCCTCTTTGCGCTCGCGCAGGAGTTCGCCCACTCGCTGGAGGATTTCTCCTCGCTTTGGCGCCGGCACCAGGCGCCATTTTGGGAATGCTTTTTTTGCTGCGCTGACAGCCCGATGGACATCCTCGGGATCCGATAGTGGGAATAGGCCGAGTAGATCGTTCCAATTGGCCGGATTACGGTTCTCGAAGGTCTTGCGCGACTTGGCCTCGACCCAACGCCCGTCGATAAAATTTTTGTAGCGTTCTGCCATAGGCACCCTCCTTGCTTTCAAGCTTTTAATAAGGGTGTTAAATTATGTTAAGCCCTTAGGTACCTAAAGGCAAAGAAATTGCGTGAAATCCAAAGAGGCGGAACGACGGTTAGTATTCATTGGAGAACCGCAGCACGTATTTCTCTGGAGTTCATTTCGCTGTCTTTGAACTTAGAGTTATCATAGAATGTAATGAATAGGTTGCATTCATGGTAAACAGTATCGTCGAGCTTTCCGGCCATATCATTGACTCCCTGATCCTTCCTAAGGTCTTGGACCTAATCACTGCGCTCGGAGGAGAGTTTGAGATTCTCGAAGTCCAGGTGGGCCATCGCCGTACCGATCGAAGTTACGCCAAGATTTCCATTGAGGGCGGGAACCGAGAGGTCCTTGACCATATTTTGGCCAGAATTAAGGAGCATGGTGCCCTACGCGTAGAGGAGAGAAATGAGCCGGTCGAGCTAGCTCCAGCGCCAATGGACGGGGTCTTTCCTGAGAATTTTTACGCCACCACGAATCTGCTCACTCAAGTCAGATTCAGTGATCAATGGCTCGATGTCCAGTCTCCGGAGATGGACTGTGGGATTCGTGTTGATCGCGGCCGAGCCGAAGCAGAGACCATTCCCATACACAGGGTTAAAAAAGGGAATTCTATCGTGGTGGGTCATCGTGGAGTCAAGGTCCTCCCTGTGGAGCGTCAGATATCCCGTGAGGTCTTCGAATTTATGTCGAGCCCGGTGTCCACTGAGAGGCCTAAGGGTCTTTTAATCCGGGAAATTGCCGAATCCATGAAAAAACTGCGCCGCGATGGCGGGAAGGTCTTGGTGGTAGCGGGCCCAGGGTTGGTTCATACGGGTGCGTCTCAATATATCGCCCAAATGATCGATAGGGGGTATATCCATGTGCTGTTTGCCGGGAATGGGCTTGCGGTTCATGACATAGAGGCCGCACTTTATGGGACGTCCCTGGGGGTCTATTTGGATAAAAAGATCCGTGCCGCCGAGGGACACGAGCACCACCTGTGGGCGATCAACCGAATCCGCAGGGTCGGTGGGATTCGGCAGGCCGTTGAGCAGGGTATACTCACCCAGGGAATACTCTATAGCTGTGTGAAGAAAGGTGTCGATTTTCTGCTGGCAGGATCCATTCGTGATGACGGTCCTCTCCCGGATGTGGTGACGGATACCCTGAAGGCACAAGAGCTTATGAGAGAAAAGGTACGAGGGGTAAGCCTTGTCTTGATGATGGCCACCACCCTTCATGCTATTGCCACTGGCAATTTGCTTCCGGCCACCGTAAAGACTGTCTGCGTTGACATCAACCCTGCAGTGGTCACGAAGCTGACGGACCGCGGTACCTTTCAGGCCATTGGACTGGTGACGGACGTGGAATCATTTTTAAGAGAGCTATGCCAATATTTATGTGAAGAGAGAAAGACCGGATCAGGAAAGACTAAAGGCGAAAGTAAAAAGGAAAAAGCTAAAAGGTAAAAGTTAAAGGGCAAATTGCACCCGACACCTTGCGTTTAGCGGAATTTAGCTATGCGACTGCTGATGTGTCCTCCCATTTACTATGGGATCGAATATGAGATTAACCCTTGGATGAGGCGCACTCAACCCAGTGATCCTGATTTAGCCAAAAAGCAATGGAGATTGCTTTCCCGGCTCCTGCAAGATCAGCTGGAGGTGGAAGTGGCCTTGGCGGAGCCCATTCCGGGGCTGCCCGACATGGTTTTCACTGCCAACGCAGGATTGGTTTGGCAGAAGAAATTCATCCCGAGCAACTTCCGCTATGAGGTCAGACGGGGAGAGACGCCTCAGTTTGAGGAATGGTTCCAGGTAAGAGGCTATGAAATCCTCCACCTTCCCGGAGAGGACTTTTTCGAAGGAGAAGGGGATCTCCTGATGTGCGGAGATATTTTCTATGCCGGTTATCACATCCGGTCTGAAATCCATTCGTATCACAAGATTGCCGAGATCCTCCAGCGGGAGGTCCTTTCGCTGGAGCTGACTAATGAGTGGTTTTACCACCTGGACACGTGTTTTTGTCCCTTGGGCGACAACAGAGCACTGTTTTACCCTGATGCTTTCGACCTGTACGGTATAAAGGTCCTGGAGAGTCATATCCCCACCCTCATCGTTGTGCCGGAAGCCGAGGCCAAGAGGTTTGCCTGCAATGCCATTGTGGATGGTAACAACATCGTCATGAACGATGGTTGCCCAGAAGTACGGTCCAAATTGGAAAAGCTAGGTTTCTCGGTGTACATGACCCCGTTGAGCGAGTTCATCAAAGCAGGCGGGAGCGCGAAGTGTTTGGCTCTGAAGGTCCCGCATCATGAAGATCCGGCCCTGTAGTTATTCATTTCCGAAAATTACCGACGCTGGTGCCGCTCCCGTTAGGACCTGGGGGTCTTTTCTCTCATGGCCCGCCATAGCTTTTCGGGAGTGATGGGGAGGTCATAGATCCTAACCCCGACGGCATTGTAGACGGAATTGGCAATGGCGGGGGCGACGGGAAGGAGCCCGCCTTCCCCCATCCCCTTGGAACCGTAGGGGCCCGGGCCGTTTTGATTCTCGAGCAGAATGGTCTTGAAAACCTTGGGGAGATCGGCGAAGCCTGGCAGGCGGTAATCGATCACATTGGGATTGATAGGTTGACCATCGCTGTAGACCATCTCTTCAAAGAGGGTGTGGCCGATACCAAACATAACGGCCCCTTCGTCCTGTCCACTGCATTGAACCGGGTGAATAGCAGTTCCCACGTCGGATACTGAAACGTACTTTAGAATCTTGATCTCTCCTGTGTCCTTCTCCACCTCGATTTCTGTCCCTGCCCAGCTCACCTCCCAGAAAGTGGTTGGAGAACCCAGTACGGCTTTGTTACTCTTCTTGTCTTGATAGCAGCCTTTTCCGACGATCTCTCCCGCCTTTGCTCCAAAGGATTGAGTCATGACCTCTTCAAAGGAGACGCTTTGGCCCCTTTTGTTGTAGATTCTTCCGTTTTTAAAAGATAAGTACGTTGCCTTGTTTTTAAAAATCTTTTCTGCCCGGCGCAGGAGTTGGACCTTTAAGTCCTGGGTTGCTCTGTAAACACAGAGACCCATGACTACTGTTGAGCTGCTGGCGCTCGTTGCTGCATCGTATGGGGTTACATCCGTGTCGACTTGGGCAGCGAGAATTCGATCTCCTGAAACCCCTAACTCCTCTGCCACGATCTGAGTCATCGAGGTGTGTGCTCCTTGACCCAACTCCACAGTCCCTGTCAGTAGGACAACGCTACCGTCAGGGTTCATTTTGACTGCAGCAGAAGAAACCTTGTAGGTGCCCCCACCGTCCTTTATGCAGCAGACTAGACCTTTTCCCCGGTTAGGGCCTTTGCTCCGCTTCTTCCAGCCAATGGCGTCGGCGGTCAGGAGTAGCCCTTCTTTGAGATTGCAGTCTAGGGGTGTGTCTCCAGGTGTGTATTCCTCACCTTTCCGCAGCAAATTCTTGAGGCGGAGGTCCAGCGCGTCAATGCCCAATCTCTCCGCAATGATGTCCATTTGCGACTCATAGGGCCATGTCACTTGAAGACTGCCAAATCCGCGGAAGGCACCGGCCGGGACCGTATTTGTATAGACTGTGTGCGCGGTGGTCTCCACATGGGGGATCCGATAGGGACCGATTGCCCGATACCCGGCCTTTTGAGTCACCCTCGGTCCCGCATCTGCATACGCACCGGTGTCCAGGTAAATCTCGCACTGCCGTGCGAGCAGCCTTCCGTCGCGTGTGACTCCTGTTCTCAATCGGCATCGGCCAGGGTGGCGTGTGACTGTCTTGAAGCTTTCCTCAGCAGACAGTGCGAGCCTGATGGGCCGACGGGTCTTCCAGGCCAGGACCGCAGCCAGAGGCTCAGCTTTGACCGAAAGCTTTCCCCCGTAGGCCCCGCCCACATAAGGGACAATGATCCGAACCTTGCTCACAGGTACCTTAAAAATGTCAGCAATGTGACGTTGAAGGGTAAAAGGATCTTGGGAGGATGCCCAGAGCGTAAATCTGTCGCTTTGCCAATGGGCCACGGTAACGTGCGGCTCCATGGAGTAATGGTGTACGCGGGGAAAGGTAAACGTGTCGTCGAAGATGTATGCCGCTTTCTTGAATCCTTCGGCGATATTCCCTTTGGCATACCTGAATTGATAGCAGATGTTGGTTCCTTCGAACTCCTCCGAAGGGCGATATTGATAGCCGTGGAGTTCACCCTCACTCCCCGGGACCTCGTGGACCAATGGTGCATCGGGTGCCAGGGCCTCTTGAATGGTGACTACGACGGGAAGCTCTTTGTACTCCACGTAGATTAAGCTGAGTGCCTCCTCAGCAGTAGCCTCGTCCACTGCTGCCACGGCTGCCACAGGATCGCCCGCGTATCTCACCTTGCCCTCGGCAAGGATGGGTTGGTCCTTGTAGGTGGCCCCGTAATAGGTGTTCAGACCATCCAAATCATCGTAGGTCAGGACTGCGACGACCCCCGGTAATCTTTCTGCCTTGCTTTTGTCGATCTTGAGCAGTTTTGCATGCGGGTAATGACTCCTTAGGACCTTCCCGTGTAGCATTCCGGGAAGTTCCACATCCACCGTGTAAAGCGCTTTGCCGGTGACCTTTATGTCGCCATCTATCCGCGGATAAGCGCTCCCCACAGCTCTTAGGTGTTTTGCCTTGCGCATACCGGTCTCTACTACGAGGTTGTTGTGAAGCCAGAAAAAGTATAAGGGATTGCGAGTCGAGTTCAACGTTGACTATTCATTGGGCTGCCATATTTCTTGCAAACCCAATCTAGGGCTTGGTCCTTGGTCATGATCTCACCGTTGAGCTGACCCTCTTCAATCTGCTTTAGGATTTCCTGAAAAATAGGCCCGGGGGAGAATCCCATTGAAATTAGATCCTTTCCTTTGAGAAGGGGTTTGGGGTGGATCTCTTCCTCTTTGAGCTCCGCCAACTTCTGCTTACAGAAGTTGTAATATTGGAGGTCCCCATTGGCTGAAAGTGCATCGATCCGGCAGAGCTCCAACAACTCCTCAATGGCATCCTCACGTAAAAATCTCTTCAGCGTGCTGAGGCGCATCTTCGGCGCCTGAGTGTATCGGAGGTGATTCTTTACCAGAAAAGCCACCCTTTCCCAATCCGCCCGGCTACGCTTCAGTCGTTTAAGGATCTCCAAGGCCATTTCGGCGCCTTTTTCGGTATGATTGTAGAAGGTTATTTTTTCGCCGCGTCGTTCGAAACAAGGGGCTTTGGCAATGTCGTGGAGGAGGCAGCCGTAGGCAAGGGTCTCCGTGGGGGCAGTAAGATGACCAAGCAACCCCAGGGTGTGGGTAAAGACGTCCCCCTCGGGGTGATATTCAGGACTCTGCTCGACACCCTTTAATGCCACCACCTCGGGTAATAGGACTCCAAGAAGCCCTGTGGCGTCCAGGAGTTCAAAACCTCTCCTGGCCCCACCCTCGGTCAACACCCGGGTCGTTTCTTCACCAATTCGTTCCCATGCAACCTGGGTAATAGTTGGGGCCTGCCCTTGAATGGCCCTTAAGGTGTTTTCTTCTATGTTAAATCTGAGGCCTGCCGCGAAACGAATAGCTCGGACCATGCGGAGACGGTCTTCTTCAAATCTCTGACGGGGATCTCCGATGGCGCGAACGAGGCCCCGCTTGAGATCTTTTTCCCCACCAACGAGATCGATGACACGGTTCTCGTACGTGTCATAAAGCATCCCATTGATAGTAAAGTCCCGTCGCATGATATCCTCTTCCATGCTGCCAAAGCGCACATGGCTGGGGTGCCGCCCATCCAGATAGGGACCATCGATTCGAAAGGTGGTCACGGCGAACGATTCGCCTTCCAGCACCACCAGAACCACGCCAAATTGGGTTCCTATGGGAATGGTTTGAGGGAAGATCCGCTGCACATCGCTGGGTTGGGCATCCGTGGCAATATCATAATCTTTGGGCGCCTTTCCCAGGAGATCATCGCGCACGCAGCCGCCAGCCAGGAAGGCCTGATATTTCTCGTCGCGAAGGCGCTTTACAATGGCTAGGGCCTTTTCCCTTGCTAACACTTGGTGCTCCTATGGAAACTATTTTAGAGGAGAGTCTGAGATTGGAAAAGGGGTAAAGAAGGGAAAGTGAGATGACTATTGAACGGCTGATTCACCGTCGGAGATGTACTCCTGAATCTTCCCCTGAAGTTCCTGAAAGGTGAAAGGCTTCACAATGTAGTCGTTACATCCGGCTTCAATGCAACTCTTCAAATCGGTTTCCCGGAATAGGACGGTGGCGGCCAGGATGGGTATATTCTGTGTCTCCGGATTGGAACGGATTGCCCGCGTTGCGGCCTTTCCATCCATTTCGGGCATCATGATGTCCATGAGGATGAGGTGGGGCTTCTCTTCCAACGCCTTTTTCACCCCCTCCTTGCCATGTTTCGCTGGAATAACAGAAAACCCCATCATTTCCACCTGGCAGGTAAGCACCTCCAGCATGTCGGGGTGGTCTTCCACAACAAGAACTTTTCTCACAGGGGCTCCTTTCCCGTCTCCCACTGGCCTGGCAGCGAGAGTCTTTACTGTCAGGTTCTGCGCCTAATCCAACCGATTAATTCCAAATGATTCCACGATCTTATCTTACTTTATCCAGATTTGCAACCACCACTACGATGAGCTTTTCCGGGTGCAAGTGGGCCCTGGCCACTCGGGTAACATCCGCCCGGCTCACCTGGCGGATCAGGTCGGGAAAGCGGTCTGGATAATCCAAGCCCAATTCGAGATATTCCACGCGAGCAAGAAATCGGGCGATCCTCCGGTTGGTATCCAGTCGGATTGGAAAACTGCCGATGAGGAAGTTTTTGGCGGATTCAAGCTCCTCTTCAGTGACCCCATGTTTCCTAATCCGACGGATCTCTTCGATGGCGATGCCTATGGCCTCCTCGGCGGTCTTGTTCTTTGTTTGCATGCTGATCCGAAAGGTTCCGGTGTGTTTTCCTGCTGAGAAGGAGGTACGGACCGAATAGGCTAAGCCTCGCTCGTTACGAATGGCATCGGGTAGCCGTGAGGAAAGGCCCCCACCACCAAGGATGTAGCTCATAACGCGAATGGGGTAATAATCCGGGTGACTTCGAGGAATACCCTTGTGGCCCATAACGATGTTGGCCTGGGTGAGGTCCTTGTTAATGCGAATAAAGTCTGCCGAGGCTGAAGTTGCGGGAGGTTGAGGTTCTTGAGAAAAGGATGATTTCTCCCACGAGCGAAAGACATGGTCA